>Ga0209638_1000392_pt1 | contig 28973 bp, 21 predicted proteins | sample BarGraNGADG00211_FD_184490 | JGI IMG/M metagenome (GOLD analysis project Ga0209638, IMG submission 184490) | Arctic peat soil microbial communities from Barrow, Alaska - Barrow Graham LP Ref core NGADG0002-211 (SPAdes) (version 2) | ecosystem: Environmental > Terrestrial > Soil > Wetlands > Peat...
TCACCGGGTTGTCCCGCGCGTCGTTGGGCACAGCATCGGCCAGCACCTCGGCCGCAGCCTGGCTAATCCAGTCTCGGATGTCGGCTCCTGATGCCTGGGAGCTAATCGCCACGAGACGGTCAATCTCGCCGTCGGTGACGCAATGGGGCAAGTCGCGCAGATACAAGCGGAACAGGTTTGCGCGCTGCTCCTCGCTGGGCAACGCAAACTCGATTTGCACGCCCAGTCGACCGCTGCGCGTGATCGCGGCATCCAGGGTGGTGTCAGGCGTGGTGGCGGCTATCACCCACAGGCGTTGCCTTGTTGTAGAGCTGCTCAACCCGTCAAGGGCGGTCAACAGGGCCGTGAGCATTCGCCGTTCGTCGCGGTCGGCAAACCTGCGGGCGACGGCAATCATCCCAATCTCGTCGATGAACAGGATGGCGCGCTCGGGAGCGAGGCGCTCGAAAATGGCGTGGACAAGCTGCGGATCATCCTGAAACTCGTCAGCGCCCAGGTGATACAGCGGAACGTCGAGCACAGAGGCGGCGAGATAGCGCACGAGGTGCGTCTTGCCTGTGCCCGGCGGACCGATGAACAGACTCCCTGACGGGGCGATGCCAAACCTGTCGGCCAAGTCGGGACGGGCGAAGAGGGCGATCTGTCCGCCGAGCTGCCGAAGGCACGCGTCAACGCCCACGAGCTGATCGGCAGTAACGGTCGGTCCGCGATACCGAGCGCGCTCGAGCAATGATTCCAGGTCGAAATCCGCCTCCATGTATCCACTGTCCGGGGTCGACCGGGGTTAGCGCAAGGGGTTGGGCGGCGATTTCTCCGGCCGCGTTCACAGAACTGAGGCGGTCGCGGGCCTTAGTGCGGGCGATCTCCGCGTTCCGAAGGGTCTGACTCGACACCCAGGCCTTGAGCGATCGCCTCCCACATCTCGGAGAACCGATCCTGTCCATTTGCCGCAGCGGAGATCGTCATGTATGGCGAGTAACCCGACGGCGGGCCGAAGAAACGGATCATGGTTTCGGCGTCTTCAGCTTCGCGGTCTGTGTCGTTTGACAAGCTGCCTGGCATGATCCAGCGGAACGGCGCGAATGTCGGCTCTGCGCCTTCAACCTGGCGAACGAGTGTTTCGACCTTCACGGGAAGCGCGATCGTCTCGACACGCCGACCGAGCCGTGAGCTGGTGTGGACACGAACCCAACCCCGATTGCGCTTGCCCTTTGTCCGCCCCCATTCGACCTTCTCGACGAAGTAGCTGAACATCAGGTGCCAAAGGCGAGGGGAAAAGTAGCCCCACTGGAATTGGTGAATGAACTGCGTCAGCTCCGCTCGTTGCTGTTCGGGCACATTTAGCGGCCGCGCGCTCACAAGCTCTTCGATCTCACGCCTGAGTGCCTGGATCTCGCGCTCGCGCTCCTCGACGAGTTTGGCAAGCTGGGAGATCACTTTGTCAGCGTCGTCGACTGTCCACCCCGGCCGTCCGATCTTGGCGCGAACGGCCTCCTGCTGTTCACGAAGCTGCATTCGGTCCTTCGTAAGTGACTCGAGTCGGCGTAGCAGACGAGGGCGCGCATCGGTCTCGAATGCCTTGCGTTTTCGGGCGTATGACCCCAGCTCGTCGAGGGTTGCCGGGTCGGTAAGTTGAGTAGCGACCCACAGCCAGATGGCGTTCTCGATCTTGAAAGAGCTAACGAGGCTCTCGCACGACTGGCAGGCGTAATACCGATGCGGGTCGTAGTAGCCCCAGGGCTGTCGCTCGCCTTGTTCGGTGTCCACGGCAAGCGACTTCAGACGTTCGGTGCTATCGAACAGTGGGGTGATATCGCGCGGTCCACGCTGAATCCACGAGTCCGAATACGCCGCGCGGTCCCTCTGGCTCGCCTCTGGGTCACGCGGCGTATTCGGACTCGGAGGAGCGGCGATCCGTGAGTGACCCGTCCCCGCCCGGCCGCACTCGTGAAAGAGCAGGCCTCGCAGGACATACGGGTTGACCGATCTCACCTTTGCGCGCCTACGTAGTTGCAGGCTTTCTTGCGCTGCCAGCCATGTCGAACGGTCGAGGATCTCGTCGACTGCGCCTGGAACCTCGATCCACTCCTCTCGTGGCCTGACTTTGCGACTTGTCTTCAGCACACGTCGGTAAGGGTCCTGGGGCAGCAGCGGTATCTCGCCGTAGGTTCGGTTGAGGACGAGCCGACCCGTGTAGATCGGGTTGCTCAGGACGTAGCGAACGGCACGCGCCGACCAATGCCCGGCCTGTCTTTTCGCGCTGCCTGTGGGATACAGGTGCGGGTATTGGGCGTTGAGATGACGCGAGATGCTGGCAATGGGTGTCTCGTCGAGAAACATCCGGTAGATCAGACGCACGATCGGCGACTCGTCAAGATCCTCGACCAACCGTCCGTTGGCGACCTCTTTTCCGCGTCGAACCCCAGGCCCAAACTGATAGCCGAACGGTCGCCGGCCTCCCCAATGAAGCCCGTCCTCGCGCGCTCGAGCCTCGCGGCCCATCTTTGTCCGCGCGAGGATGAGCTGCCGTTCGTAGCCGGCGAACGCTGTCATGATGTCGTCGTTGAGGGTCCTGGTTGCGACGGAGCGAATGTCGGTCGCTGCAGAGTAGGGCCGGGAAATGTCGATGAACGAGAGGCCCGCCTCTCGAACCATGTGTCGGAAGAAGGCGCGATCAAGGTCGTCATCGAAACGCTCCACCCGATCCGATGCAGAGACGAGGATGAACCGATAGCGGCCCCTTGACCGTCGGGCCCTGAAAAGCAGGCGATCCATCTGCGGTCGATACACCCGTGCTCCCGAGAACTCCTCGACGAACACGTCCTCGAGATCGAGCACCAATCCGTATTTCTCAGCGTAGGCGCGGATTTTCTGCGCCTGGTCATCAAGGGAATACCCGTCGTCGCCCTGAGTTTCCGTCGAGACTCGGCAGTAGGCGAGAACTGGCTCGCCAGGATCGGCAGGGGTGGATCGATCAATCGGCACGACTTAGCGCCCTCCTGGTTCGGCTACCCTATGGCTCGAGCCGCCGAGAGTCCGTCCCCCGATCAACGAACAGGATTTTACGATCATACTCCCAGCTAACAACTCGTTCGTTCACCTCCACGTCCACTCGGAGTTCAGCCTGCTCGACGGCCTCGGCCGGATCACGGAGATGGTCGCGCAGGCGAAGACGCTCGGCTTCGACTCCCTCGCGGTCACGGACCATGGCGCGCTGTACGGCGCGGTGGGCTTCTACCAGGCCTGCCGGTCGGCGGGCATCAAGCCGATCATCGGCGTCGAGACGTACGTGGCGCGACGGTCGATGACCGACCGAGAAGGCAAGGTCGACGACAAGCCGTACCACCTCGTTCTCCTCGCGCGCGACTGGACGGGCTACCAGAACCTGTGCCGTCTGATGACCGGCGCGCATCTCGACGGCTACTACTACAAGCCGCGCATCGACCGCGAGTTCCTGGCCCAGCACTCAGAGGGCCTGGTCGGCCTCTCGGCATGTCTCGCCGGTGAGGTCGCTCGAACGCTCGAAACCGGCGACTGGGAAGCAGCGCGCCGAGTGGCTGGCGGCTACCGCGACATCCTCGGTGAAGGCAACTTCTTCCTTGAGCTCCAGGATCACGGCCTGCCCGAGCAGCGCAGGCTTAACGAGCAGCTGCTCAGGCTCGCGCCAGAGGTCGGTCTTCCGCTCGTCGCCACGAACGACCTGCACTACGTGCGTCGCGAGCAGGCCGAGGCGCACGACGTGCTCCTGTGCGTGGGCACGGCCTCCAATCTCGACACGCCCGGCCGGATGCGCTTCGAGACCCAGGAGTTCTACCTCAAGTCGGCGGCGGAGATGGCCGCGCTCTTCCCAGGCACGCCGCAGGCGATATCGAACACTCGCCTGATCGCCGAGATGACGGACCTGGAGCTGCCGTTGGGCAAGACCCGGCTGCCGGACTTCCCGGTGCCCGACGGCCACACCGTCGAGTCATGGCTGCGCAGCGAGTGTGAGAACGGGCTGCGCACGCGCTACGGGACGGTCACCGAACAGCTCCAGAAGCGGCTCGACTACGAGCTGGGCGTGATCAGCTCGATGGGCTACGCGGCGTACTTCCTGATCGTTGCCGACTTCGTCCGCTTCGCCCGCCAGGAGGGCATCGCCACGACGTGCCGCGGCAGCGCGCCGGGCTCGATCGTGACCTACACGCTGGGCATCACGCCTGTCGACCCGATCCTCTACGAGCTGCCCTTCGAGCGCTTCCTCAACCCCGACCGGGTGACGATGCCCGACATCGACGTCGACTTCGAGGACGCCCGGCGCGGCGAGGTGATCGACTACGTCGCACGCAAGTACGGCAGCGATCACGTCGCCCAGATCATCACCTTCGGCACGATGCTCGCCCGGGCCGCGATCCGCGACGTCGGCCGCGTCCTTGGCCTAGGCTACGGCGAGGTCGACCGCATCGCCAAGGCCGTGCCCAACCAGCTCGGAATCAAGCTCGAAGAGGCACTGACGATTTCACCGGCGCTGCGCGAGATGCGCGACGCGGATACGCGCGTGGCCAAGCTGCTCCAGCTGGCCGAGCAGCTCGAGGGCGTCGCGCGCAACGCGTCCACGCACGCTGCCGGAGTGGTCATCAGCCACGAGCCGCTGACCGAGCTGATGCCGCTCCAGCACGCCACGAACTCGGAAGGCTTGATGACGCAGTACGAGATGCACGGCGTCGAGGCGCTCGGCCTGCTCAAATTCGACTTCCTGGGCCTGTCGAACCTGACCATCCTGCGCCAGGCGGTCGAGCTGATCGAGCATGAGCGCGGCGAGCACATCGACCTCGACCATCTGCCGCTCGAGGACACCAAGACGTTCGAGCTGCTCGCCTCGGGCGAGACGACGGGCGTCTTCCAGCTTGAGTCGCCGGGCATGCGCCGCTACGTCAAGGAGCTCCGACCGACCTCCGTGCTCGACCTCGCCGCGATGGTCGCCCTTTTCCGCCCCGGACCCATGGACAACATCCCGGCTTACATCCGGCGCAAGCACGGCCAGGAGAAGGTCACCTACCTGCATCCGTTGCTAGAGCCGTACCTCAAGAAAACGTACGGCATCTTCGTCTACCAGGAAGACATCATGGCGGCGTCAATGGCCCTCGGCGGCTTCACAGGGCCCGAGGCGGACACGCTCGGCTACGCCATCCGCAAGAAGAAGTCGGACGTGCTCCGCGCGCAGAAGCAGAAGTTCGTCCAGCGCGCCGCGGAGAGGGGAGTGCCAGCCCAGACGATCGACGCGGTGTTCAAGGCGTTCGAGCCATTCGAGCGCTACGGCTTCAACAAGGCCCACGCCACGTGCTACGGGCTGATCGCCTACCAGACCGCGTATCTCAAGGCGAACTACACGGTCGAGTACATGACCAGCGTGCTGACGGCCTTCCGCGATTCGACCGAGAAGGTCGCCGCGGCCATCGCCGAATGTCGCCGCCTGGGAATCGAGGTCAGGACGCCCGACGTCCACTCTTCGGGGCTCGACTTCACGGTTGAGGGCGACGCCATCCGTTTCGGGCTGCTCGCGATCAAGAACGTCGGCCAGGGTGCAATCGAGTCGATCGTTGCCGCGCGCCAGGAAGACGGCCAGTTCAAAACACTGGCCGATTTCTGCAACCGTATCGACCTGCGCCTCGTCAATCGGCGGGTGCTCGAGTCGCTCATCCGCGTCGGCGCGCTCAACGCGCTGGGTCATCCGGCGCAGCTGCTCGTCGGGCTGGACGACGCCCTCGCCGCTGGGCAGGCGGCGCAGCGCGACCGGCTCACCGGCCAGGCCTCGTTGTTCGATTCCGGTGGAGACGCGGACGTTCTGGAACGTCCCCTGCCCCAGAACATCAGCGAGGCTCCGCCGCGCGAACGCCTGCGCTGGGAGAAGGAGCTGCTCGGGCTATACCTGTCCGATCACCCGCTCGGTGAGCTGGCGGGCGTTATCGGGGAATACGTGACCGCGTACAGCGGTGAGCTGGGAGAGGAGCTCGATCAGCAGCGCATCTGCGTTGGCGGCGTCGTCACCGAGGTGCGCAAGGTCATCACCAAGTCGCGCGCGACGATGGGTGTCGCGACGCTCGAGGACCTGCAGGGCACGATCGAGGTGATCGTTTTTCCCAAGGTCTACGAGCAGACCGAGCCGACGTGGGCCGAGGACGCCATCCTGCTCGTAGCCGGTCGCGTGGACCACAAGGGCGAAGAGACGGTGTTGCTCGCCGACGCGGTCTGGACGTGGGAAGAGGCGCAGCAGATGGGCTCGGCGGAGTTCACGCGAGCGCTCGGCCGGCTTGATCGCGGACGCCGTCCCGGCCGTGCCACGGCGTATGCCGGAAATGGCGGCGGGAACGGGTACTCGGCGTCCGTGCAGTCCGAGCAGCCACGGGGCGACGACCACGCGGCCGTCGCGGTCGTCCCGGACACGGCCGTCGTCAGGACGATTCCGCTGGTGTCGCCACTGCGCGGCGGCGAGGTGAGCGGCACGATCGAGGTCCGCATCGGCGCGCCGGCGCGCGCGGCGCTCGCCGACGCGCCCGTTTCCGCAGCGGACGACGAGCCGCCGTTTCCGGACGAGGTCATGGCCGCGGTGGTGGCGGCCCAGAACCAGCCGACAGCCCCGGTCGAGGCGGCCCCGGACCAGGCGTTGCACGTGCACTTCGCACGCGGGGCGCAGGATCAGGTTATCCAGGCCTTCGGTGCGCTGCGCGAGATCATCCACGGCCGCCCGGGGCCAACCCGGGTGGTGCTCCACGTGCCCACGTCGGACGGCCGGATGCAGCGCATGGACCTGCGCGTCGGCGTCGCCTACGACTCCGAGCTGCTGGCGATCATCGAGCGCCGGCTCGGGCCGCGCTCGGTAGAGCTCAGACTCGCCTCCGGAGGCTAGTTTTCGGTCAGTGGCTCGGTCGCCGTTTCAGCCTCGGCCGGCTGGACGACCCGGATCTGCTCCTCGCACGTCTTGCAGCGGAAGATCACGCCGCGTAGCCAGCCGCGCTCAGGGTCTTCGTGAGCGGACTCTGCCGACACCTGTTCCATCTCGTGCCATGTGCCGTCGCTGTGGCCATGTTGCATCGTGCCCATCTCGAACGCCCTGCCGGCTAACACGCTCACCTCCGTAAACCGCGCGCCGATCGGCTGACGCGGCGCAGGGCAAGCGTAACCGCTGGCCGGACCAGCCGGCCAGCGGTTCTCAGCTTCGCTCGGTTGTCACGCGGCGCTAACGGGCCGCGCGTCTCAGGCGGTTCTGCGCCCGACAAGCAGGTTGTAGAGGATGACGACGAGCGCGATCACCAGCAGCAGGTGGATTCCAAAACCGGCGATCCCCGCGACGAGGCCGATCAGCCACAGCACCACAAGGACCACGACGATCAACCAGAGCAAGCTAGCCACCGACAGTTCTCCTCTGCGCTTCTTGGGGGTTAACGCTTGCGACAGCGTACCGCCGGGTTGGCTGCCAGCACGCTTTGGTATGCCGCTTCGGAATAGCAGTCTGCTTGCAGGCAATACCGAACAGTCGTTCTATAATTCCACTGTCGGCACACGAGCTATATTCGAGGTGCGCGGCGGTGGCGGAACGGTTTACGCGATCGACTCAAAATCGATTGCCCGCAAGGGCATGTGGGTTCGAATCCCACCCGCCGCACCAACTCAGCGTTGTCCGGCCGCTCGAGTGTCACGCCTCTCCGCCAGGTCCGACGCAATGCGCCGACGTCCGCTTGGTCGAGGCAGCCTACGTGTACTTGCTCGGGCTGTATCTCGGCGACGGTGTCGTTTCCCGTCACCGAAGGAACGTCTGGCGCCTGCGCATCTTTCAGGACAGTCGCTACGTTGAACTCATCGCGGCATGTAAATCGGCGATTGAGTCGGTCATCGGACGTCCGGCCCGCGCTGCCCCACTTATTGGGTGTCACGAAATCTCGGCCTACTGGAAGCATTGGCCGTGTGTGTTTCCGCAGATCGGTCCCGGCGAGAAGCACAAGCGCCCGATCGAGCTCGCTGCGTGGCAAACAGAACTTGTCCGGACGTTCCCGCGTGCTTTCGTCAAGGGGCTGATCGAATCGGACGGCTGCCGCATCACGAACTTCGCACTCATTCGCGGCAAGCGATACGAGTACCCACGATATTTCTTCTCGAACCGGTCGATGGACATCCAGGGCTTGTTCAGGTGGGCGTGTGACCTGGTGGGAATCGAATACCGACAAGACGGTCCGTGGAACATCTCGGTCGCCCGGCGGACGAGCGTCGCGCTTCTCGACGAGTTCATCGGGCCGAAGCGGTGAGCTCCACTCGTTCGTCGTAAGCGGAGTGACTGCTAGACTCGCCGCGCGGCTGGCGAGGGCCGCCTGGCGCGTCGCGCCGCACCGTGGGGAGCCCTGATTCGTGGAGGAGATCGTCCGCACGTCTGTGGCGACCGACTCCGAGGGAGCCGACCAGACTCCGGGACAACGGAGCACCGAGGCTACGGCTGACGCGCGCAACGCTCGTGATCGGGTGCTTGTTGAGCGCGCAATCGCCGGCGATCTGGGTGCCTTCAATGAGCTCGTCGGCCTTTACCAGAACTACCTGTTCTCGCTCGTCGTCCGTGTCGTCAACGACCGCGACTCTGCCGCCGACGCCGTCCAGGAAGCGTTCTTCAGCTGCTACAAGAACATCGGCCGCTTCCGCGGCGACTCCTTCCGCAGCTGGCTGACGCGCATCGCGCTCAACGCGGCCACGGACATACTTCGCTACCGCAAGCGCCGGCCGGCCGATCCGTATCCGGAATGGGATGACGACGGCTGGCAGCCGCCGACCGGCGAGGAGACTTCTCCGGAAAGAGAGGCCATCCGGCGCAACACGGCGGAGATCCTATCGCGCGCCCTAGCCCAGATCACCGCCGACCAGCGCGCGGCGATCGTGCTGTACGACGTCGAGGGCTACGACTACCAGGAGATTGCGGACATGACCCACGTCTCGCTTGGTACGGTCAAGTCGCGCATCCACCGCGGTCGCCTGGCCTTGCGCGACGTGATGGGTGCCGACTTGGAACTGTTGCGCGACTAGGCGCGTCAGACGAGCGTGGAAAGCCGTGAACCCTTGAACCACGATCACGACCGGCACGACCGGCTGCTGGTGACGCGCTTCGCTGTAGGCGACGCGTATCCGGCTGAGGTTGAGCGCGCGAAGGAGCTCGTTGAACGCTGCGCCGAGTGCGCGGCGCTCGCAGCCGACATCCGCCTGATCGCGGCACGCACCGCCGATCTGCCTGTTGTGCGCAGGCCACGCGACTTCCGGATCACCGCCCCCCAGGCGGAGCAGCTCCGCGGATCCTGGCTCGCGCGCCTGCTTCGTCCGTTTTCAGCGCCCGGCTGGGGAGTCGCCCGGCCACTCGCAAGTGCCGCGCTTGTCGTCGGTTTGAGCTTGGCCGTCATCGGCGCGCTGCCGCTTGGCGCGGCCAGCAGCGGTGCCGCAGACACGCTCACGGTCCCTGCAACCGCGCAACTGGCAGGCGCCCCAGCCGTTGCGCCGAACCAGCAGCCATCGCAGGTCGGCAACCAGACGAAGGCATCGCCACCGGCCGACTTCGAAGCTACTGGTGGTGTGAGCCCGGCCACGCCGGCCAGTGCTCCAGCGATCGGTCCGGAAACTGCCCCGAGCGGGCCGACTCGGCCGGCATCGAGCACGCCGGCCTCAGACAGTTCAGTCGAAAGCCCTGCCCACGTCAAGCAGGACACTGCGGCTCCGGCAACACCAGGGCCAATCGCTGCGGCCACGGTTCCTGCACCGCCGCTCCCGGCTCCTACGCAGGAGATCGGTGTCATCGCTCCGCCGGCCGCGCCGAGTGTCGCTCCCCAGCCGGCGCCGGCAACGAACCAGCAGACCGTTACTGCGGCAGCGGCACCGGCGTCGGACCGCACTCTGCTCGAAGAGATCGGCATCGGCCTGGCGCTCATCGCGCTGGCCGTTCTCCTGATCGCGTGGGTGGCGCGTCGGCGCTATTCGGATCCACTGATCCGCTGACCTAAACTCGGAGCCGTGCAGCGGCTCATGCTCCTCGACTCGAACAGCCTGATCTATCGCGCCTATTTCGCGCTCATCAACACGCCGCTGACGACGAGCAAGGGCTCCCTCGTCAACGCCGTCTTCGGCTTCTGGAGCATCGTCCTGCGCGGCTTCCAGGACGTGAAGCCGGACTACGTGATCGCCTGTTTCGACCTCCCCGCACCGACTTTCCGGCACGAGCAGTACACCGATTACAAGGCCACGCGGCGCGCGATGCCAGATGACCTGCGCGACCAGTTCCCGATCGTGCGCGAGATCATCACTGCCTTTGGCGTCCCGATCTACCAGCTCGAGGGCTTCGAGGCCGACGACCTGATCGCCACGCTCGTACACCAGGCGGAAGAGCGCGAGGTCGACACGACCATCGTCTCGGGCGATCTCGACCTGCTCCAGATCGTGAGCGACCAGACGACCTTGATGACGACGCGTGGCGGCGTGCAGCAGACAACGTTCTATGACCCGGCCAAGGTCATGGAGCGCTACGGCCTGCGCCCCGAGCAGATGGTCGACTTCAAGGCGCTCAAGGGCGACACGACGGACAACATCCCGGGCATTGCCGGAGTTGGCGAGAAGACGGCGGCCAAGCTCGTCCAGGATTTCGGCTCGGTCGACGGCATCTACGCCGCGCTCGACCGTGTCATGCCGGACAAGCTGCGCGTCAAGCTCGAGGAGAACCGCGACGACGTGTTCCGCTGGCGCTCGCTCGTAACCGTCCGCGCCGACGTCCCTGTCGAGCTCGATCTCGAGCCGGCCCGCCTCGGCAACTACGACCGCAACGAGGTCCTGCGCCTGTTCCGTGAGTACGAGTTCCGATCGCTCGTTGAGCGCCTGCCGGGCATGACCGGCGAGGAAGCACGGTCGCCGGGAGATCTGCTGCGCAGTGCAGACCTCAGCGCCCCGATCCCGGCCGTGCAGGTCGCCGGCCGGCCATCGGCCGCGGAGCGCGCTGCGGCCGGCGGCGCGGGCAGTGGCGGTATGCAGCTCAGCCTCGACCTTGCCGCCCCGGCACCGGCCCAGTCCCCGACCCCGGCACCGGCCAGCGCGCCTGAGGCCGACAGCCCGACCAACGGCCACCGGCCGGAGCCCGAGCTGGCGACGGCCGTCGACGTGACTCCGGCCGTGCCGACAGGCACTCGCGAACGGCTCGATGCGCTCCTGCGCGAACCATCTGGCGCGGTCCGTTTCGAGGACGCAACCGACATAGCGGCGTGGCTGGTACAGCAGCCCGACCTGACCGTCGGCGTCGCGCTGACCGATCACCGACCGCGGCGTGGCGAGCTGCTCGGCATCGCAGTGGCTGACGCGGCCGGCCGGGTGGTGACGGCAGGGCCTGAGGACGCGGCGCACTTCGCCGACCTGATCGTGTCCTCCGGCCGGCCACTCGTCGGCCACGAGGTCAAGCAGTTCCTAGTCTGGCAGCTCTGCCGCCTCGATCCGACGGCCACGGGCAATGTCTTCGTCGATGCCCGCGGATTGCCGTCAGTGGCGCTCGATACGCAGATCGCCGCTTACGTTCTCAACGCCGCCCTGCGCAGCCAGACGCTGGCCAGCATCTGTTCGGAGCGACTCGAGGTCGAGCTGCCTGTGGACGGAATCCTTGGCGGCGCAGACCACGCCGCGCTCCAGGCCGTCGCCGTGGCCGCCGTGCGCGAGCCGATCGAGGCCGACCTGGCCAAGGACGAGCACATAACGCGCCTGCTGCGTGAGGTGGAGCTGCCACTGATCCCGGTCCTGGCAACGATGGAGTCAGTTGGCGTGGCGATCGACCGCGCGGCGCTCGCGGGCCTCTCGTCGGCCTTCTCGACGGAGATCTCGAGGCTGGAGCAGGAGATCTACGTCGATGTCGGTCACCAGTTCACGATCGGCAGCCCCAAGCAGCTCGAGCAGGTCCTGTTCTACGAGCTCAACCTGCCTCGCGGTCGGCGCACGAAGACGGGCTTTTCGACCGATGCCGCTGTACTCGAGGACCTGCGCCCGGCACACCCGGCGATCGACAAGATCCTCGAGTGGCGCACGTACACCAAGCTGCGCTCGACGTACGTCGACGCGCTGCCGTTGCTCCTTGATCCGAACACCGGTCGCCTGCACACGACGTTCCACCAGGCCATCGCATCCACGGGACGGCTGAGCTCGACCGATCCGAACCTCCAGAACATCCCGATCCGCTCGGAGCTCGGCCGGCGCATCAGACACACGTTCGTGGCGGGCGCCGAGGACGTCGTCCTGCTCGCCTCGGACTACAGCCAGATCGAGCTGCGCGTGATCGCACATGTGTCGGGCGACGTGCACCTCAAGGAGGCGTTCGCCCGGCGAGCGGACATCCACCGCGAGACGGCGGCGCGCGTACTGCATAAGGATCCGGCCGAGGTAACGTCCGACGAGCGCTCGATGGCCAAGATGGTCAACTTCGGCCTTGCCTACGGCATGAGCGACTTCGGCCTGTCGAGTCGGGCGGGTATATCGCGCCAGGCCGCGCAGGAGTTCATCAACTCGTACTTCGCGGCCTACTCGGGCATCAGCTACTACATGATGCACATCAAGGAGATTGCCCGGGAGCAAGGCTACGTATCGACGTTGTTCGGCCGGCGGCGCTGGATCCCGGAGCTGCAGGCCCGCAACTCGGCGCTGCGCGGTGCCGGCGAGCGGATGGCGATCAACATGCCCATCCAGGGCACGGCCGCCGACATCGTCAAGATCGCCATGATCCGGCTCTACGAACGGCTGATGGCGACCGGGTCCCGAGCACGGATTCTGCTCCAGGTGCACGACGAGCTGCTGCTCGAAGTGCCCCGCGACGAGCTGTCAACGATTGCCCAGATCGTGCGCGAGGAGATGGAGGGCGCCGTTACCCTCGACGTCCCGCTCACCGTTGATATCAAGACCGGCTCTGACTGGGAGTCGCTTAAGCCGCTTTAGCGGTCTCCGTCCGCAGCTGGCTCGCCGCGCGGAGTGCAACAAGCGTCGCCGCGGCCGCCGCAATGGCCAACAGCCCCCAGCTTAGCGCGGTGCTCGTTGCGAGCAGGCCGCTGAAACCGAAGAAGTCGTATGGGTCGCCGACGAAAACGGCGAAGCCCCACGCGATGAGCGCGACGGTCACACCTACCATTCCGGCGACGGCGAGGCGCGCAGGGTTAACCGCACGTCGATACATGCGCGCGTCGATTGTGCTGTTGCGCGCGGCAACGCCCAGGGCGATGCAGCTCACCGCCACGGCCAGGAATCCCGCGCCGAGCCAGACACCGAGCATGAGCGTTTTGGGCACGTCGTCAGCGGGCGAGAACGCGACGCCGGTAATGGCGGCCGTAACGCCGAACCACGCGAACACAGCCACGACAGGCGTTGCCAGCAAGGCGAGCTGACTCCAGCGCCGGCGGCGAAATGCGTCGATGGCGATGGCAGCGGCGATCGGGACGCCGGCGATCAGCAGTCCGACGACACTCACGAGCGCGCCGATGAACACGATGTCGTATGCAAGGCGCGGAATGATCTCCTCGAGGAACAGCGGGCTGAGCGGCGGATCCTCGGTCAGCTTCGCGAACCCCGACCCGGCCACGGCAACGATCACCCAGCAGACGAAGATCACCAATTCATGGTGGCGAAGTCGTTCGATCATCAGCGGCATCCTCATATTTGTCGACGGGTGCAAGCGAGCGTCCACGGCGCAAACCAGAACGTCGAAGGCCACGCCGGTCGATATGCCGGTTTGGCCGAGAAGCTCACGGAATTCGTCTCCATAGCGAGATCGCCACTCGGCGGGGAAGAGCCGCAACAGGAAGGCGGCCGAACGGTCCTCACTCATGGGCGACGGTGCGACGCGCGAGCCGAACGACGCGTTCGAGCGCTTCGACTTCCTTGTCCAGGACGAGCCCGCCGTTCGGCGTCAGACGGTATGGCCGCCGTCGATCCACCGACTCGACCGCCGCGATCAATCCGCGCTGCTCCAGGCGTCCAATCGCTCCATACAGCGTGCCCGGACCAAGCCGCACGCCAGCGACTCGCTCGATGTCTTCGATCATGGAGTAGCCGTGGCGCGGACCACCGGCGAGGCTGGCCAGGATCAGGAGGCCGGGATCGCGCGATCCCTCGCTCGTTAGGCGGTTCATGTACGCGGCACGTTATATCGCGCGACGTAATATGTCAATGCCAACCAAGTGCCCGGCGTCGGCGGCCATAAACTCGGTGAATGCCCGAGCTTCCCGAGGTCGAGACGATCGCGCGCGAGCTTCGCCCGCTTATCGAGGGGCGGACGGTTGAGGACGCGTGGTTCGACTGGCCACGCCAGATCAAGCATCCATCCCCCGACGAGTTCGTCCGCCAGTTACGCGGGCGGATGATCCTGTCTGTCGACCGGCGCGCGAAATGGATCGTCGTCTCACTCACCGGGCAGCAGGGCGCCGACTCGGTAGGCGACGAAGCCGTGCTCGCGATCCAGGTCAAGATGACCGGCTTCCTCCACGTCGTAGCGGCCGACGAGCCGGCCGACAAGCATGTCCATTTCCGGTTCCGGCTCGACAACGGCCAGGACCTGCGCATGCGCGATCCGCGCAAGTTCGGGCGCATGGGCCTCTATCGCCGGAACGAAACGGGCATGGTTCTCGGCGCGGGCGAACAGAGCGACCTCTTCGCGGCGTTCGGCCCTGAGCCTCTCGACGACACGTTCACGCTTGCCGACTTCCGGCGCCGACTGCGCAGGCGCAAGGCGCGCCTGAAGACTCTGCTCATGGACCAGGGCTTCGTCGCCGGTGTGGGCAACATCTACGCCGACGAGGCGCTCTGGCGCGCCCGCCTTCATCCGCTGCGCACCGGCGCCGGCCTCAATCCCGGACAGGAGCGCGAGCTCTACGACTCGTTGCGTGCCGTGCTGCTCGAAGGGATCGAGCGGCGCGGCTCGTCCGTCGACTCGTACCGTGCCCCGGCCGGTGCGGGCAACATGCAGCACTTCCTGAACGTCTACGGCCGAACCGGCCAGCCGTGTCCGCGCTGCGGCAGGCCGACGCGCAGGATGGTCGTCGGAGCGCGGAGCACGCATTTCTGCGCCTGGTGCCAGCGCCTGCCGCAGCGCGAGCGGACGCAATCGACGGGCACGCTCCTGGCCGGGATGCGCTGACAGATGGCGATCCTGCGGCTGTCCAACGTCCGGCGCGAGGTAGGCACGTTCGTCATCCTCGACTCGGTCAATGCGGCGATCGCGCACGACGAACGGATCGGTCTGGTCGGAGCGAACGGCGCAGGGAAAACGACGCTGCTGCGCATCGCCGCTGGGCTCGAGCCTGTCGACTCGGGCGAGATCCAGCGCAAGAACGGCCTGCGTGTCGGCCTGCTGACCCAGGAGGCGAACCTCGACCAGTCGTTCGTCAGCGCGCCTTCGTTGCGCGCCGCGGTTCGCAGTGGGGCAGGGGAGCTCGAGCAGATGGAGCGCCGTCTGTCGGAGCTCGAGAGCGCCGGCGCGGCGGCCGTCCAGTCGGCTGAGTACGCCCACCTGCGCGAAGCATTCGACCATCGCGGCGGTTACACGCTCGACCTGCGCGTGGAAGCCGCGCTTTCAGGGCTGGGTTTCGATCGGACCGACTGGGACCGCCCGCCGGCGCAGATGTCGGGCGGCCAGCAGACGCGCGCTGCGCTGGCCCGCCTGCTCGTTGCCGAGCTCGACCTGCTCATGCTCGACGAGCCGACCAACCACCTCGACCTCGCTGCGATCGAGTGGCTCGAGCAGGCGCTTGCCGCCCGGCCGGGGGCGCTGGTCGTCGCGTCGCACGACCGGGCGTTTCTCGACGGTTCGGTCGACCGCATCTGGGAGATCCGCGATCGCCGGTTGACGGTCTTTCGCGGTAATTACTCGGCCTACGCCGGGCAGCGCGAAGAGCGCGACGCCCGGGCGCGCAAGGACGTAGACACGCGCGCAGAGGCGATCGATCGCGAGCGCGAGCTCGTCCAGCGCTACCGGAGCCATCGCAAGTTCTCGAAGATGCATGAGCACGAGGCGCGCCTGGAGGCCCTGCAGACGGACGCCGAGGCAGCTCCGCAGCGCCGCAAGCAGGGCGTGCTGGCTCTCGACAGCGTCATCCGCGGCGGGCACACACGCTCAGGCGACGTCGTGGTGCGCGTCGAGCAGCTGGTTGCCGGGTATCCCGGCAAACCCGTCGTCCGCGTCGAGCGCCTCGAGGCCCGACGCGGGGCGCGCATCGGGCTCGTCGGGCCGAACGGCTCGGGCAAGACGACGCTGCTGCGCACGATCGCCGGCCAGCTCGCGCCAATCGACGGCTGGCTCGAGCTGGGACACGGCGTCCAGGTGGGCTATCTGGCCCAGATCCGCGCCCAGGCAATGCCCGGCGCGACCGTGCTCGACACGCTGACAACGGGTGCGGCCATGGACTCCGCGCCAGCGCGCTCGTACCTGGCCCGCTTCCTCTTTCGCGGCGACGACGTGTTCAAGCAGGTCGAGCTGCTGTCGGGTGGTGAACGATCGCGGCTCGAGCTCGCGCTGGTGGGATTGCAGTCCGCGAACCTGCTGCTGCTCGACGAGCCGACCAACCACCTCGACATCCCGGCACGCGAGGCACTCGAGGCGTTCCTGCGCGAGGCGGCCGGCACGGTGATCGTCGTCTCGCACGACCGGCGGCTGCTGGAGGCGGTGTGCAACGAGCTGTGGGTCGTCGACGACGCGAAGCCGGGCGAGGCCTCACGCATGGCGCGCTTCCCGGGCAGGTTCATCGAATGGCGTGCAGCGCTTGCCGACGGCTGGAGCGTCGCCAGCGTGCTCGACCGATCGACGACAGACGAGCGGGCGCCGCGCGCAGCCGCACGGCCGGCAGCGCCGCCAAAGCCGGCCGAACCAAAGCTGGCCAAGCCGGCACGGCCGGCGCCGCTGTCCAAGGACGCGTACCGGCGCCGGCGTCAGGTCGTCGAGGACGACCTGACGCGACTCGGCCTGCGCAAGAGCCAGCTCGAGCTGGCCCTGGGCGATCCGAAGGTCCCGGCGAATTTCGTCGAGCTGCGCCGCGTTACCAGTGAGCTGGCCGACGTCAACGCCGCGCTGGCGCAGGCGGAGGATGCATGGCTGGTTCTGACCGAGCAGGCGCCAAGGTGACGGCCCGATGATTCCGCCGATCGGCGGGTGGCCGGCCGACGATGACAGCCCCACTGTCCTGATCGGCCTGACCGGCCCCATCGGCTGCGGTAAGTCGACCGTCGCCGGGCTGCTCGGGGAGATCGGCGGAACAGTGATCGATGCGGATGAGTTTGCCCGCGAGGCGACCGGACCGAACAGTCCGGCACTGCCGGAGATCCGCCAGCGCTTCGGCGATCGCTTTTTCGAGGAGCAGGGCGGGCTCGATCGGCAGGCACTCGCCGCGTTGGTCTTCGCCGACGCCGAAGCGCTCGCCGACCTCGAGCGAATCGTTCATCCGCGCGTCAGGGTGCTGGTCGAAGAGGCGATCGAGCGGGCTACGCGCGATCGGGTGCCATTCGTGGTGATCGAGGCGATCAAGCTCGTCGAAGGCGGCCTGGCCGATCGCTGCGACGAGGTCTGGATCGTCGACTGCTCACCCCTGACCCAACGAGCGCGGCTCGCTGGCCGCGGGGCACGCCCGGATGACATCGAGCGGCGCCTGTCAACCCAGGGCGACAACCTCGCTGCGCGGCTCGCCGCGCAGCTCGATGGCCGCGTGCCCGTTCGCCCGGTTTCTACGGACGCCTCGCTCGATGCGACGCGTGAGCTTGTAGAGGATCTCCTCGCCGAGGCGCTGGACCGGCCGATCAGAGCCGAGTAGTCCGCCTCGGCCCGCCGCTTTCCGTTGCCCCGTAGCAACGGGAGGTTTGTCTGTGCGACCTGCGACTTTCGATGAACTGACGCTACGCGCGCGCGCTGGTTCACTTGGGCACGTAACCGGCGCGTGCCGGTCCGTGCCGCACGTCACAAGCAGGAACTGTCGATTTGAACCGAAGGAAATCCTCGTCCCGCGGCCAGAGCCTGGTCGAGTTCGCGATCTTCGTGCCCGTGCTCGCCGCCGTACTGCTCATGGCGGTCGATGTCGGCCGCGTCTACCTGGGCTGGGTGACGCTGACCAACGTCGCCCGAATCGGCGCCAACTTCGCCGCCCAGAACCCCGACGCGTGGAGCGGATCAGGCAACTCCACCGTCCAGGCGCGCTACCGAACGTTGATGGCCAAGGACGCCACTGGCATCGACTGCACGCTGCCAGGCACGCTGCCCGCCCCCACGTTCCTGGGCTCTACGAGCACGAAATACGAGGTCGGCCAGCGCGTCCAAGTCACGCTGACGTGCTCCTTCCGGATGCTCACTCCGTTCCTGTCAAACGTAATCGGCGATGGCAGCGGCAATATCAACGTCGCCAGCTCGGCCGTGTTCACCATCCGCACGGGCTCGGTCAACGGCGTGATCATCTCGGGTACCTCGGCGACGCCCACACCATCACCCACGGCGGCCCCGACACCAACACCAACAGCGGCACCGACGCCGACGCGCACACCAACCGCCACCCCAACACCAACGCCCGTGGGCCAGACACCCGACCCGAACGCCACGCCTACTCCGACACCTACCGCCACTCCGACGGCAACGCCGCTCGCGGTTTCCTTCTACGGCACCACCACCAGCATCGACGGCTCCGGCGGCGGACCACCCGGCTCGACCAACGAAAGCCAGTTAGTCGGAATTCCCACACTGGCGGTGACGTACACCAACACGACGCCCGACCTGTCCGGGAGCTGCAATTGGGACTTCGGCGACGGCTTCTCGTCGACGTCCTGTGGCAACACCGTCACCCACAGCTACACGACGCGCGGCACGTACAACGTGACCCTGAGCGTCCAGGGGTACACGCTGACCCGCTCGAGCTACGTGCTCGTGTCGTGCAAGGTTCCTGCTTTTTCGGGCGTGCGACTGAACAGCGCGGCGACCACGTGGACCAATGCTGGCTTCTCCTTGGGCAATATCAGCTACCTCGACGGCAACGGGAATTACAAGATCGGTTACCAGTCGCTCGCCGGCGGCCTGGTGAATCCGTCCGGGGGTTGTTCGGGCGCCACGGTCCAGGTCGGCCCATGAGCCGCACGAGTGGTTCCGGTCGTCGGGTCGGTCGGCGGCGCCAGCGCGGTCAGGGCTTGGTCGAGTTCGCGATCGTTCTGCCGGTGATCGTCCTCGTCGTACTTGGCCTGCTCGACCTGGGGCGCGCGATCTACACCTACAACACGCTGGCCCAGGCCGCACGCCAAGCGGCACGGACGGCGATCGTCAACCAGACGACGTCGGCGGTCCAGGATCAGGCGATCGCCTCGGGGGCGACGCTGGGCCTCAGCACCGCCAACGTCGACGTGTGCTTCAAAACGTCTTCCTCCACACAAAGCGACTGCTCGTCCTCGACGGACGACTGTCCGCAGTCATCTCGGGTCATCGGCTGCATGGCGATCGTGCGCGCGCACGTCTCCTATGCGCCCATGACGCCGGTGATCGCGCTGATTTTGAGCTCGATCAACCTCTCGTCGACCAGCAGCGAGCCCATCGAGTATGTCTGCCCAGAGGGGAGGGCCACCTCATGCTGAGCTTCCCGGCGTCAGCGAGTGCCTGGCGTCGTGACCGCGAACGTGGGCAGGCGCTGGTCGTCCTAGTCGTTGTGCTCACAGCTCTCCTGGCAGCGGGCGCGATGATCATCGACGGCGGCAATGCCATGGCCGAACAGCGCGGCACCCAGAACGCTGCAGATGCGGCGGCGCTTGCCGGGGCAGTTGTCGTTGCGGAGAAGTTCGGCGGCCAGACCTTGACCGACTCGGACGTCGTATCTGCGATGGACGACGCCTACACCGAGAACGGTTCGCAGGGCAACGGCTCCTACTACATCGACTACAACTACAACGTCGTGGGCACCGTCGGCCGTGGCGGGTCGATTCCGAGCGAGGCCGGCGGCATACGCGCCGCGGGCACCAGGACCTTCGACACATTCCTTGCCGGCGCGCTGGGCATCAACTCCTGGACTGCCAACGCATCTGCCACGGCGATGGCCGGCGCCTTGCGCAGCGTCTGTGCTGCGACCGACGGCTGCGGCGTGATGCCGGTGACGTTCTCGATCCCGATTACGTCGTGCGACGGCAGCGGCCGGCCGCTGCGCCTCGGCGTCGACTGGCCGCTGGTCGGCCTGGACGTTGCGAAGGCGGATACGAGCGGCCGCTACGAGTCGATCGTGCCGCTGTGCAAGAACGGCCCGGGCGGCGTGGGATGGCTCGACATGAGCTGCGGCAACCTGCGCGACTCGATCGAGGACCCCTGCAACGCATCGTTCGACATCCCGGCCTGGCTGCACACGAGCGGGGGCGACGTCAACAACGTCGATAGCGCAGTCAACTCGTACGACGACCAGGTGATCCTTATCCCGATGTTCGACTCGACCTGTCGCGACGTGCCGTCGACCGGACTGCCCGCCGACTGCACCGATCCGGGTAGCGGCGACAACCTCTACTACCACATCCCGCGCTTTGCCGAGTTCCTGCTCGACCGGGCCTATATCCAGGGCGACAACAACCCGGAGTGCAACCAAGCTCCAGGCTCGCCGCTTACGGGCGGCAACGGTGGCACGAGCTGCTTCAAGGGCTGGTTCGTGCGCTACATCATGCAGGGCAAGGTGGGCAACTTCCAGGCGTGCAGCGACGCCGGCGGGTCGGCCGACTGCCTGCACGAACCAATCTTGGGCGTCCAGCTCGTCCAGTAGTCGCCGGGGCCGCGCTCGACCAATGCCTCAGCCGCGGGAGATCTTGGCGGCGACCTCCCACGTGTGACCGTCGCTCCGAGCACCCGCTCGTAGAACTCCTGCGAGGCGCTCGCCGAGCTGGGTGTAGGGCCGACACTGCACGTGATCGAGGCGCTCGGCGGCCGACTTGAGCTCATGATTCGTTGGCAGGACGGCGATCTCGATCGGCTGCTTAACGCCCGTCACGCGGCGCTCCACGGATCCGTGGCGCATCCTCTCCGAGATCTACCTGAGTGGGAGATCGCGGTCCCGAAGGTGTCGTTCACGGTCTCAGACGAGCGCTGCGTGGTCGACATCATGGCTTGGCACGCGTCGTCAGGCGCGAAGGCGAACACTCAATCAGTCTCGCCACGGTCCGCCGGATGTGTCGTGCTCAAGCCGCGTTAGCACGTGCGCAACAACTGGTTAGAAAGCCCTTTCAACGCGTGTCTTGTCAGGTTAGTGCGTGCACACGCGACTCAGTGTTCGAGGTCAGTCGCTTTGACCAAAATGCCGGTCCAGGCCCGGCGCGCCGCGGCGCGAGGTAGTGTGCCGGACGCGGAGCCGCCGCACGCCCGGCACTGGCGCGCGGCGGAGAGGCGGGAATGGTGTACGGAACTAGGGGGTCGCGGATGCCACCGGCGACGCGGCCGGCGACTGATCAGGTGCCGGCGACTCACTCGGCCCAGGCGATCCGCCGGGTGGCGGAGAGCCGGTCGGCGTGCCGCCGCCACCTGGGATCGGCGAGCCGCCCGGCACGGGGCTGATCGACGGGCCAAGCAGCTGCGACAGATCGAGCAGGCGCGGTGCGGGGAAAAGGTACGTCATGATCAGCCGGTCGGTTGTCGTGCCGTACTGCGACGTATCGGCCTCACGGGTGTCGTCGCCTGGTCGCAGCGCAAGGCTGAACGAGTCTGGCGCCAGTTGAACGACGTGTGCGATCTGCTCGGCCTGATGAAGGTCAACCTTCAGGATGTACATGTTGTCGTCGGGCGACGACTTCAGGACCTCGAGATCCTGGAACGTGATCTTGGTCGACTTTCCGGTCTCGAAGCCCTGCTGGTTCGCCGTATCCGTTTTGATGTAGTTGCCGTTGGCGTCCTGGGTTAGCACCTCGATGTCGACGCTGACGAACAGGTCGATGTGGTCGCCGGCCTTGATGTCGCCCCCGACTGCCCTTTCGGGCGGCACCTCGACCGCGACCGCGCGCCAGTAGGGCGAATCGGGAGCGATCGTGTCGCTCGGACCCAGGATGCTGAAGTCCGTGTTCGTCGACGACGTGGCGAACAGATTGGGCGCGATTTGCTGGTCGGCGTAGATCGGAACCGACGTTACGAGTCCGACGACGTCTGCGGCGGTCGCGTATGACTCGTTCAGAGCCTCGTCAATAGGCACATCTCGCGTCGTCACGTCGCTCGCTGCGATGGTCGTGCGGGCCGGAATGTCGTGTGCCGCGACGAGAACAGTCTTCTTTGGCGTGTTATCGACCGGTGTCCCGTGCGAGGCCAACGTGAAAGCGCCGACACCGGCGGCTGCGGCCAGAACGGCGCCCACCATCACCAGCATCACCCGCCGCCTTCGGCCGGTGTCCTTGAACTCCATTTCCATGCGCGCGACGGCTCCTAGTTCTTTGTTGACCACTCGCGGTCGGGTGACGGCTGGCAACGCAACTGCCGTTCTGACCGTAGGGACGCCGCGCACGCCGCGGAAGGGGACCGACCGGGCCCTCGCTGCGGTACCAAGGGCCTACGCCATGGCCCGTCAGCGACCGTGGATGGATGTCCTGTACAGTCGAAGCAGATGCCCGATTTCAAGCTCGAAGCACCGTTCAAACCCACGGGCGACCAGCCCCAGGCGATAGAGAAGCTGCTCGACGGCCTGGGCCGCGGCCTCAGGTTCCAGACCCTGCTCGGCGCCACCGGCACGGGCAAGACGATGACCGCGGCTTCGGTCATCGAGAAGCACCAGCGGCCGACGCTGGTGCTGTGCCACAACAAGACGCTCGCGGCGCAGCTGTACAGCGAGTTCCGCGAGTTCTTCCCGAGCAACGCCGTCGAGTACTTCGTGTCGTACTTCGACTACTACCAGCCGGAGGCGTACCTGCCGCGCTCGGACACGTACATCGAGAAGGACTCGTCGCGCAACGACGAGATCGACAAGCTGCGCCACGCCGCGACAAGGGCGCTCTTCGAGCGCCGCGACGCGATCATCGTCGCGTCCGTGTCGTGCATCTACGGCCTGGGCGCTCCGGTCGACTACGGCGCAACCGTCGTGCGCCTGCGCGTGGGCGGCCGCTACCGGCGCGACAGCGTCCTGCGCCAGCTCGTCGACCTCCAATACCAGCGCAACGACACCCAGCTGTCGCGTGCCCGCTTCCGTGTCCGCGGCGACACGCTCGAGCTCCAGCCCGCGTACGACGACTTCATCGCCCGCGTCCAGTTCTTCGGCGACGAGGTCGAGCGGATCACCGAGGTCGACCCACTCACCGGCGAGATGCTTGCCGAGCGCAAGGAGTTGAGCGTCTACCCGGCGTCGCACTACGTCACTCCGGCGGAGAAGCTCCAGGCGGCGATCGTCGACATCGACGAGGAGATGCAGCAGCGGGTCGAGGAGCTCCGACACAAGGGCATGGAGCTCGAGGCCGAGCGCCTGCGCCAGCGGACGACGTTCGACCTCGAGATGATGCGCGAGCTGGGCTTCTGCTCGGGCATCGAGAACTACTCGCGCCACCTGGCGCGGCGCGAGGCGGGCTCACGGCCATGGACGCTGCTTGACTACTTCCCGCCCGACTGGCTGCTCATCGTTGACGAGAGCCACATGAGCATTCCCCAGGTCGTGGGCATGTACAAGAACGACCGGACGCGCAAGGAGATCCTGGTCGACTTCGGCTTCCGCCTGCCGTCGGCGCTCGACAACCGGCCGCTGACGTTCGAGGAGTTCGAAGGACACCTGAACCAGGTCATCTTCATGTCGGCCACGCCCGGCCCGTACGAGCTGCAGCGCTCCGAAAGGATCGCCGAGCAGCTCATCCGGCCGACCGGGATCGTCGACCCGCAGGTGACCATCCACCCGACCGAAGGCCAGATCGACGACCTGATGGACCGCATCCGCGACCGGGTCGAGAAGGGCGAGCGCGTGCTGGTCACGACGCTGACCAAGAAGATGGCCGAGGACCTGGCCGACTACTTGCACGAGATGGGCGTGAAGGTCTCGTACCTGCACAGCGAGATCGACACGCTCGAGCGGGTCCAGATCCTGCGCGACCTGCGCCTGGGCGTCTACGACGTGCTTGTCGGCATCAACCTGCTGCGCGAAGGCATCGACCTGCCCGAGGTGACCCTCGTCGCGATCCTTGACGCCGACAAGGAGGGCTTCCTGCGCTCGGCGTGGTCGCTCATCCAGGTCAGCGGGCGCGCGGCACGCAATATCGACGGCGAGGTGGTCATGTATGCCGACCGAATCACCGAATCGATGCAGGTGGCGATCGACGAGACGGCGCGCAGGCGGACCTACCAAGAGGAATACAACGAGAAGCACGGCATCGTGCCGCAGACGATCATCAAGGGCGTCCGCGACATCAACGACCGCCTGCGCGCCGTGGCCGAGGCCCGTGGCGCTTACGACAGCGGCGGCCGCACGCGCGAGCTGTCGCAGATGTCGCGCGGGGAAATCGGCAAGCTCGTGTCACAGATGGAGGCCGCGATGCGTGCGGCCGCCAAGGAGCTCGAGTTCGAGCGTGCGGCCACGCTGCGCGACGAGATCCAGCAGGTGCGGCTGCGCGTCCTCGAAGAGGATGCTTCCGTGGTCGTGGCGCGCGCAGCCGAGAACGCCGCTGCGAACGCGGCCGATCGGGCGGACAAACAAGCCTCGGCCAAGCCGTCGGAGCGCGCGGCGGCGATGCGCTCAGGAAACCGACGTGGCCGCCGCGCATTGGCGGCCGGGGAGGGAAGTGGCCTGGAGGTCACGTCCGTGACCGTCCTGCCCGCCGACGAGGAGCCGGCCGCAAACATGGATGGCGAGCCGGATCCGGATGCGCTTGACGAGGGAACGGCGGCCGACTGGCTGCCCGGCATCCGCGATGAGCACGAGGGCGATGACGCGGGCTGGATGGCGCGCTGGCTGGACCGCCAGACGTGGGACCGGCACGTGACACCGAACGTGATCAAGCGAACCGGCGAACGCCCGGCGCGCGGAGGTCGCCGCCGCTTCCGCTAGGGTCGGCCGGCTTGCCTTACCGCGAGCGTCGTCTACTTCACTTCGTGAGCGACGTTGTCGTCGTCGGAGACCTCGATGCCATGCTTGTGAGCTGCATCAACGATCTTCTTGCGCGCGCTTTCCTTGGCTGTCTTGCTTTCGAAGTCGGTCTGGTTCCAGCGTGCCATCGCGTTGCGAACGTGTGACTCGTCGTTGATCGGCAGGTGCTCGCCGCCGTTCTTGTCGACGTATGCGAACTGGCTCTTGCGCAGCTTGTCGCGATCCTTGGTATCCATCTCGGCCATGTGTAGTCACCTCCTAGTGCGCTGCGAGCGTACTTGCGCCGCCATCAGCGGATCGCAAACGGTCACGGCCAGCTGATTTCGGCTGCGTTCCAAACGGTCGGGGCTGCGCTGATACAGTCGGGCCGATGAGTCGCGCGCAAACCAAGCAGGTGTGCACGATCGGCCCGGCGAGCCTCGAGCGGATACCCCAGCTCGTGACCGCCGGCATGGACGTCGCACGGGTCAACTTCTCTCACGGCACTCCCGAAGACCACAAGGAGGCGGTGCACGCTGTCCGTGCCGCTGCGCACAGCGCGCGGCGCAGTGTTGCCGTGATGGCCGATCTACCCGGTCCAAAGCTCCGCCTCGGGGAGTTGAGCGGAGGGGAGGCGCGCCTCGAGACAGGCGCGCCGTTCACACTCCGGCCCGACGATGGCAACGCGGGCGACAAGTCGGGTGCCTCCGTGGCGCATCCGGAGGTGACCAAGCACCTCGAAGTCGGCGACCGCGTGCTGCTAGCCGACGGCGCCGCCGAGCTCCGCGTCGTCGAAGTAGTCGAGGAAGTGGTCCAGTGCGAGGTCGTCAACGGCGGCCTCGTCCGCTCGCGGGGCGGCGTCAACGTCCCGAGCGAGCGGCTGCCTGGTGACGGTCTTACCGAGGAAGATCGGGCTGCCGTCCCGCGTGCCATCGAGCTGCGCGTCGACCTCATTGCGCAGTCCTTCGTCCGAACCGCGGACGACGTCCGTGCTCTGCGTAAGCTCCTGCCGGCCGATGGCCCGCGCCTCGTCGTCAAGATCGAGACGCGGATGGCGGTCGACAACTTCGACGCGATCGTCGCCGAGGCGGACGGCGTGATGGTCGCGCGCGGCGATCTGGGCGTGGATCTGCCATTCGAGGACGTGCCCATCGTCCAGAAGGACCTGGTGCGCCGCGCTGTCGCCGCCGGCAAGTTCGTGATCGTCGCGACGCAGATGCTCGAGTCGATGACCGGCGCGCCGCGACCGACGCGGGCCGAGGCCAGCGACGTCGCCAATGCCGTCCTCGACGGCGCGGACGCCGTGATGCTGTCGGCGGAAACGGCGATTGGCGGCTTCCCGGTCGAGGCCCTCCAGGCGATGGAGCGCATCTGCGCCAAGGCCGAAGCGGACGGGGGCCCATTCCTGACGCCATCGAGCTACATCGGCGGCAACGAGGCGAGCGACTCGATCATCGCGGCGGGCAGCTACCTGTCCCTGCGCGTCGACGGCAGTGCTCCGGACGCGGTCTGGTGTTTCACTCGAACAGGACGCACGGCGGAGCTACTGTCGCTGTCGCGACCGGGCGTCCCGATCGTCGCCTTCACGCTCAGCCCGATAGTCGCGCGCCGTCTGGCCGTCCGACGCGGTGTGACGCCGGTCGTGCTCTCGGCCAACGCCAAGTCCGGCACGCTGGTCGAACGCATGGAATCCTCGTGGCAGACCCAGCGCGCCGGGGATGGCGTCAAGAAGGTGCTGCTGGTGACCACCTCGCCACAGTCCACAGGCATCAACCGGCTCGAGATCCATCAGCTCGGCGACGCCGCGACGCCGTGATCAGGTCGCGCGAGGCTTCGATTCGACGCCTCCGGTAGGCTGAGCTCCGAAGCGAATCGCCCGGAGTAAAGAGATCATCTGTTCTATAATTAGAGTGTGCCCGCCAATCGAATGACCCAGGAAAAGCTCGTCGTTCGCGGCGCCCGCGAGCACAACCTCAAGAACATCACGGTCGAGCTGCCGCGTGACCGGCTGATCGTGATCACAGGCTTGAGTGGCAGCGGCAAGAGCAGCCTCGCCTTCGACACGATCTATGCCGAGGGCCAGCGGCGCTACGTCGAATCACTCAGCGCTTACGCGCGCCAGTTCCTGGGCCAGATGGAGAAGCCGGACGTCGACCAGATCGACGGGCTCTCACCGGCGATCTCGATCGACCAGAAGGGCGCGTCGCGCAACCCGCGGTCGACCGTCGGCACGGTGACGGAGATCTACGACCACATGCGCCTGCTCTTCGCGCGCATCGGCCATCCGCATTGTCCGAACGGCCACGAGATCCAGCGCCAGAGCGTCCAGCAGATCGTCGATCAGATCCTGGCACTGCCAAACGATGCCCGAATTCTCGTGCTTGGCCCGCTCATCCGCGACCGCAAGACTGAGGGCGACCGGGTCTTCGACGCGGCGCGCAAGCAGGGCTTCGTCCGCGTACGGGTCGACGGCGAGATGCTCGACCTGGACGAGGTCCAGTCCCTCGACAAGTACAAGCGCCACACGATCGAGGTCATCGTCGACCGGTTGGTCGTACATCACAGCGACGACGACGGCCGCCCATACGACGAAAGCTACCCGAACCCGGACCGAGGGCGTTTCGCCGATTCGGTCGAGACGGCGCTGCGCCTGGGCGAGGGGGTCATGGTCGTCGCCGCCGCGGATCCCGGCGGCTTCGAGGAACAGCGCTATAGCGAGAAGTACAGCTGCCCGTTCGACGGCTACACGATCGACGAGCTTGAGCCGCGCTCGTTCTCGTTCAATTCGCCGCACGGCGCGTGTCCCATGTGCACCGGTCTGGGCGTGCGCATGGAGTTCGATTCCGAGCGCGTGATCAATCGCAACCTGTCCATCTCGGAAGGCGCACTGCTGCCGTGGCAGCGCATGACGATGACTGACTCCTGGTACGGCAAGGTCGTGGAGGCCATGGCCAAGCGCCAGGGCTTCTCGGTTGACGTCCCGCTCAACACGCTCAAGCCCGCCGACCTCGATTTCCTGCTCAACTCGCCGCGTGGCGAGAAGGTGCGCATCGGATATCGCCACAACGGCCGGACCAACCACTACGAGGCGACTTTCGAGGGCCTGCTGCCCAACCTGCAGCGGCGCTACCGCGAGACGGACTCCGAATGGGTCAAGCAGGAGCTCGAGAAGTACATGGTCGCCCGGCCCTGTCCGACGTGCGGCGGCAGCCGGCTCAAGCCGGAGACGTTGAGCGTGACCGTGGACGGCCTGAACATTGCCCAGGTCTCCGATCTGTCGGTGACTGACGCGCTGCGCTGGGCTGAGGTGCTGCCCAACCGCCTGAGCGATCGCGAGCGCCAGATCGGACGCCAGGTGCTCAAGGAGATCCGCTCCCGGCTGGGCTTCCTGGTCGACGTAGGGCTTGACTATCTGACGATCGACCGCACCTCGTCCACGCTGAGCGGCGGCGAGGCCCAGCGCATCCGGCTCGCGACGCAGATCGGCTCGTCGCTGATGGGCGTCCTGTACATCCTCGACGAGCCGACCATCGGGCTGCATCAGAAGGACAACGCCAAGCTCATCGCCACGCTCGTCCGGCTGCGCGACCTGGGCAACACCCTGATCGTCGTCGAGCACGACGAGGAGACGATCAGGGCCGCCGACTGGGTGCTCGACATCGGGCCGGGCGCCGGCGAACACGGCGGCGAGGTCATCGCGGCGGGGCCGTTACAGGCGATCCTCGACGAGCCGCGCTCGATCACTGGCGCCTTCCTGCGCGGCGAGCGCGCCGTGCCTGTCCCTGACGAGCGTCGCAAGGGAAGCGGCAAGGCCCTCATCGTCCGCGGCGCGAGAGCCCATAACCTGAAGAAGCTGGACGTGGCGTTCCCGCTCGGGACCATGACCGCCGTGACCGGCGTGTCGGGCAGCGGCAAGAGCACGCTCGTGACGGAGGTCCTCTTCCGTGCACTCGCGCGCGC
>Ga0209638_1000393_pt1 | contig 28952 bp, 36 predicted proteins | sample BarGraNGADG00211_FD_184490 | JGI IMG/M metagenome (GOLD analysis project Ga0209638, IMG submission 184490) | Arctic peat soil microbial communities from Barrow, Alaska - Barrow Graham LP Ref core NGADG0002-211 (SPAdes) (version 2) | ecosystem: Environmental > Terrestrial > Soil > Wetlands > Peat...
GACCAACAGGAGTGAGAGCCATGTCGGACACCGCCCCGCAAGGGATGCTTTACCGGACGCTCGGCCGCACGGGCGAGAAGGTCTCGGCGATCGGGATCGGGGGCTGGCACATCGGCTTGCCCCATGTGGACGAGCAACTGAGCATCCGCATCATCCGCACCGCTGTGGACCGTGGCATCAACTTCATGGACAACTGCTGGGACTACAACGATGGGGTCAGCGAGATCCGCATGGGCAAGGCGCTGCGCGACGGCTACAGGGACAGGGTGTTCCTGATGACGAAGATCGACGGCCGTTCGAAGAAGGAGGCCGCGAGGCAGCTCGACCAGTCGCTTCTCCGCCTCCAAGTCGACATGATCGATCTTGTCCAGCACCACGAGGTGCTTCGCTTTGAAGACCCGCACCGCATCTTCGATGACGACGGGGCCAACGCCGCGCTCGTGGAAGCCCGCGAGACCGGCAAACTCCGCTACATCGGCTTCACGGGACACAAGGACCCGGCGATCCATCTGCACATGCTCGAAGTGGCGGCGAGCCACGGATTCACCTTCGACACGGTCCAGATGCCGCTCAACGTGATGGACGCTCACTACCGGAGCTTCGAGAAGGCGGTGTTACCGGAGCTGGTGAGGCGCGGGACAGGGGTGCTCGGCATGAAGAGCATGGCCAACGGGATCCTGCTCAAGTCCAAGACGGTGACTCCTGTAGAGTGCCTGCACTACGCGCTGAACCTTCCCACCTCCGTGGTCATAACGGGCGTCGACAGCATGGAGATCCTGGACCAGGCGTGCGAGGCGGTGCGGGCGTTTCGCCCGATGAGCGATGGAGAGGTGCAGTCCTTGCTGTCGAAGACCGCCGTTGCAGCCGCGGATGGAGCCTACGAGCCGTTCAAGACCTCGTCAATCTTCGACGGCACCGCGCAGCACCCGGAGTGGCTGGGAGATGAGCCGCAACGCGTGCGGCAACTGAAGCCGAGGTAGGCCGGCGCTCCTTTTTCGACAGACCCCGCCGTTCGTTGCGAGCTATGCCCCCAGCTGCTCGCCCCAGCGCTGCGGCGCCTTGAGGACCGGCACCTCGGACACTAGCAAGGAACAGCGGCTCTCCCGGAAGCGGGAGGGCCGCTGTCGTCTACTGGTCGGGGCATGCTTGCCAGCAGCGCCTCTGTCGCGCCCCATCTTCCCCAGAAGGCGCCGGGGAGCTGCTTCAGCCCTCCAAGGCCTCGCGGACCTCGACGTCGTCGAGGTCGTGGAAGTCGGCGTAGAACGACGCCACCGCGAACGGGTGGATGTCTTGGGCGGCGAGGCACCAGAGAGCGTCGGCCGCTCCTGACACCAGCGCGAGGGAGTCGATCGGCGAGCACGGGACCGCGATGGAAAGCGACCCGGAACCGTTCGCCCGGAGCATGTCGGCCGCAGTGAGCATCGACAGACCGGTCGCCAAGCCATCGTCGACCAGCCAGACGTTCCGGCCGGTCAGATCGGGTAGCGGCCATCCGCCCGGGTAGACCGCGCCGCGCCGCTCCACCTCGGCGCGCACCGTCGCGACGGCGTCTCGCACCGTTGCCTCAGACACGTGGAAGGCCTCGACCACCGCTCGGTTCAGCCGCACCGTGCCATCGACAGCGACAGCGCCGAAACCCATCTCGGGGTCTGTCGGGATGGGCAGCTTGCGAACGAGGGCGGGGAGCAGTCCGCAGCCGAGAGCGTCGGCAAGCGCGCGGCCGACCGGGATGCCGCCTCGCGGCAACGCGAAGACGACAGCGCCGGCGTCCGGCCTCGGGTCGATCCAGTCGGCGAGCGCGCGCCCTGCGTCGGCACGGTCCGCGAACAGTACCACGGGGCGTGCGGTGTGTCGCCCGATGTGGAGCTCAGCGCCCATGGCCACCCTTCCCGAGGGTATGTACCCAGGGGTACCGCGGTCTGCGGACGGCGGCTCGCGTGGGCGCGACAGGGAGGCCGACATGAACGAGGAGATCCTCATCGAAGCGAACGGCGTCGAGCTGCCCGGAGACCTCGAGGTGCCGGCGGTTGCGTGCGGGGTCGTCATCTTCGCCCATGGCTCGGGATCGAGCCGGCTGAGCACCCGCAACCGGTTCGTCGCGTCCGTGCTGCGCGACTCCGGTCACTTCGGCACGCTGCTGTTCGACCTGCTCACGCCGTCGGAGGACGAGGTCTATGCGAACCGCTTCGACATCGACCTGCTCGCAGACCGGCTCGAGGTCGCGACCCGCGACCTGATCGCTCGGCCGGGCCTCGTGGATGTCCCGGTCGGGTACTTCGGCGCCAGCACCGGTGCGGCCGCGGCCATTGTCGCCGCGACGCGTCTGCCACAGGTCGTGCAGACGGTCGTGTCGCGCGGCGGGCGACCGGACCTCGCTGGTGAGGCGCTTTCCCGGCTCCGGGTCCCCGTCCTGCTCATCGTCGGCGGGCTCGACCACCAGGTCATCGAGCTCAACGAGCAGGCGCTCGACCTGATCCCTTCCACCGAGAAGCGTCTCGAGATCGTGCCCGGGGCGACGCACCTGTTCGAGGAGTACGGGACGCTCGCGCAGGCCGCGGACCTGGCGCTCGCATGGTTCGAGCGGTTCCTCGGGACATGAGCGGCGCGACGTGAACACCATCACCACGGAACGTGTCCCGATCCTGGTATGGGGCGACGCCGTCGACGGGGCCACGCTGGACCAGGGCTGCGGCCTTGCACGCCCAAGCAGCTGCAGCGGCGGCTGGAATTCGATCATGCGGTCGTACATCTCCGCCCACGTGGCGGCCCTGCGGACCTGATGCTCCCGGCTCGCCCTTCGGGTAGACAGCCCGAAGGCCATCGTCCTCCACCTCGGGGGTTCGAATGCCTCATCGCCCACCGAAAAGACTGCGCGTAGAGTAGGGTATTGGCTCCTGGAGTCACCCTGGAAAGGCGACTGCTGACATCATGTTTGAAGGGGTGATTGAGATCCCAAAGACTACCTATGTGGTGCTGTGCGTCTTGGTATTGATAGCCGTTGTCGTCAGCGTAGATCTGCTGTTCTTCAGGAATCGATTCTGGGAACGGCTGATAGCGAATGTCGGCATTGTCTTGGTGTTTGCGGCTTTCTATTTCAGATTCCTAAGGAACCCGTAGGCCGGCACGTGTCAGCGAACCTCTACTCTGTCCCACGAGAGCGATGCTCCGTCCTTGGGCTTCTTGATCTCGGCAGGGTAGCCCACCGAGACGATGCACAGGACGCGCAGTTCCTCCGGCAGGTGGAGAACCTTGAGGACGTGCGCTTCAGCAGGGGTGCCGTCTGCGTGCTGCCGAGCACGAATCTGGACCCAGCACGATCCCAGCCCCAGATCCGTGGCAGCGAGTTGAAGCGTTGCTGCCGCAATGGCGCAATCCTCTATCCAGCAGTCAGAGACCGAAGCGTCTCCGCAGATCGCCACAGCAAGCGGAGCGCTGCCGATGAACTCACCGAAAGAAGCCTTGGCGTGGGCCAGCGCCTGTAGCGAGGGCTTGTCGGTTACGAACACGAAGCGCCAGGGTTTCAAGTTGCGCGACGACGGAACTCGCAACATCGCGTCCTGCAACTGCTCGATGAGCCCGACATCTATCGGGCGATCCTGATATCGCCGGATGCTTCGCCTACTGCGCACTGCGTCGATCATGTGGATCCCCTTCGCCGATAATCGCCTCACGGCCCTAGCCATGAGGCTTCCCACTCTTGGGCGCGATCGCAGGAGCGCGCCTGTGGGCGTCGCGATCTTGAGGCCGCTCTCGAGCGCGTCTCTCAGTTCTTGATCTCGGGCCGCTTCAGGATCTCGGTGTTCTGCGCTTCCATCCGCGCGTTCTCTTCGCCGCGGGCCCGGCCCTCCGCTTCGGCCGGGGCGGTGTGAGCTCATACTACAGTCACTGCCGCGTGTGGGTTCGAGCAGCAGCCGGTCGGAGGCGGGATCTGGATCGCGCTCGCCATGGTGGCCTACCGACGCAAGATATCCTGGACTATCAGGACGCTGGCTCTGACGAGTCTCGACCTGCGCGCGGCTCAAGCGAGGAGCAGAATGGCGATCATCGAAACACGGTGTGCAGTGACCACAAGGGGAGCGCCCGATGCAAAACGATCAGCCTCAGCCGAAGCGAGTTCCTATCGCCGACGACATCTCGCCGGAGGGACTCATAGCACGCTATCTTGAAGGGCCCGCGCTCGTGCGCAACACCATAGCCGGGATGGACGCGGCACAACTGCACGCCCGCCCGATCCCTGGAAAGATGTCAACGCACGAGGTTGTGACCCACATCGTCGATTCCGAGAGTGGTTTGGGTGGGCGCATCAAGCGAGCCATCGCCGGTGAAGAGCCACCGCTCACGCAGGGCGCCCATCCCGAGATCACAAGTGACCCGGAGCGTGATCTCGATGCGGAACTCGGGTCGCTCGAATCGGCGCGCGGGCAGATGGCCGAGGAGCTGCGTCAGCTTCCGCCGGAGGTCTGGGAGCGCGTCGCGCTGCGCAGAGCGGATCGCGAAATGACCGTGCTCCAGGTGCTCATGCTCATGACGCGACATCTCGAGAATCACGTGGCGGCCATCGAGGAGAAGCGAGCGGCTCTCGGGCTCTAGGCAAGACAGGGCGGAAGAGGCTCGCTGTCGGCTGAGGCCGCCTCCACCCCGCACGCTGCACAAGGAGATATCTGACGTGGAATCGATCCGGCTCGGAAGAACACAGATCGTGGTCTCGCGCACCGCCTTCGGCGCGCTGCCCATCCAGCGCGTGAGCGAGGCTGAGGCGGGAAGGCTGCTGCGAATGGCATACGACGCCGGCATCGACTTCTTCGACACGGCGCGCATGTACACCGATAGCGAGCACAAGATCGGCGTCGCCTTGGCCGACGTGCGCGACGAGATCCGCATCGCCACGAAGTCGATGGCCCGGGACCGAACGACGCTGCTTCAGGAGCTCGAGACGAGCCTGCGCGAGTTGAAGACCGACCACGTCGACCTGTACCAGCTGCACAACCCGACGACGGTGGACTACGACGACCCGGAGGGCGCGTACGCCGGCGCGGTCGAAGCGCAGCGCAAGGGACTCGTGCGCTTCATCGGCCTGACCAACCACCGCCTGCCGGTCGCGCTGGAGGCGGCGACGTCGGGCAAGTTCGACACGGTCCAGTTCCCTCTCAACATCCTCTCCTCGGCCGACGACCTCATGCTGATCGAGACATGCCGCGCCAACGACGTGGGCCTGATCGCGATGAAGGCGATGTCCGGTGGCCTGATCCGCCGGCCGGATGCGGCGTTCGCGTTCCTGCGCCAATACGACAACGTCCTGCCCATCTGGGGCGTTCAGCGCGAGAACGAGCTCGAGGAGTTCCTGCGCTATGAGGCGAACCCTCCGGCACTCGACGACGCGATGCGTGCGCTGATCGAGAGCGAGCGCACGGAGCTCTCCGGCGATTTCTGCCGGGGCTGCGGGTATTGCCTGCCGTGTCCGGCGGAGATCCCCATCCCCACCGCCGCGCGGCTCTCGCTCCTGATGGCGCGCGCACCCTACGCCGACTTCCTGACGGACGAGTTCAGGGAGCAGATGGAGCGCATCGAAGAGTGCACCGAGTGCGGTCACTGCCGCAGCAACTGCCCCTACGGCCTCGACACGCCCGCGCTTCTGCGCCGCAACCTCGAAGAGTACCGGGAGTTCTGCGCGGCGCACCGGGGGTAGGGTCCTGCTGCCGCCAGGCTGCCGGTGTGCTCGTGAGCCGCACGGTCGGCAGGACTCGATTGTTCGAGTTCAACATACGCAACCCGACGGTACGCAACCTGCGCGCCTTCTTGGCTCAGGAGCTGGAAGCTATGCCGGACGCGAGGTGAAGGCGTTCTATCGCCAGTGCCAGCGGCCGCGCCGTACCGGCAAGAGGCCGTGACCCCAGGCGAGCGAGTCCGATTCCTCTGCCTGGCGGGCGATGCCGAGCTCACCGCAACCGCGACCCACAAGTCCGCTGACGTCTTGTCGCGCTCTATTGACGCGCGTCACGTGACGCGTTACAGTCAGGTCATGATACGGACGTTCGCCGACAAGCAGACCGAGCAGTTCTGGGTGACCGGCAGGATCCGCCGGCTGCCGCCGGACATCGCGCGCCGGGCGCTACGCAAGCTCTCCGCGATCGATGCAGCGGCCGAAGTCGAGGTCCTGCGCGTGCCTCCGGGCAATCGGCTTCATCCGCTGGAGGGCGATCGGGCGGGCCAGCACTCGATCTCCGTGAACGACCAATGGCGAATCTGTTTCCGGTTCGAGGACGGAGACGCGTACGACGTTGAGATCTGTGACTACCACTAGGCATGAGGTGAACAAGAGATGAGCATCCCCAACAACAGGCCTTTGCAGCGCCGACCGGTGCACCCGGGTGAGATCCTGCGCGAGGACTTCATGCCCGAGTACGACCTGACTGTGAGCGCACTTGCCTCGGCGCTCGGCGTCTCCCGTCAGTCGGTTAACGAGCTGATCCGCGAGCGTCGTGCGGTCAGCCCGGAGATGGCCCTACGCCTCGCGGTGCTGTTCGGCAACACCGCCGAGTTCTGGCTGAACTTGCAGCGTTCGGTGGACCTGTATGACGCGCAGGCAGCGATCAAGGATGACGTCGGCCACATCCAGCCGCTCCGTACCGCCTGACAATCACTTCCTTGGTTTCCGCTCTGCGCATCAAGGCCGCGGCCTGGTCCACGGCTGAAGCGCCGTCGGGTCGAGGGCCCAAAGGGCCCTGCGCCCCGCTGTTCGTCCTATGCCGCCTCGAGGTACCTCACGAGCTGGAATGCCTTGTCCAGGCTGAGCTTGCCGGCGTTCCCCTGTACCAGGAAGGCGTTGAGGTTCCCGGGGTTCAGCCCCAGGGCCTTCGCCATCCGATAGCGGCTGACGCCCTTCTCGGCTTCCAGAGTGAGGACTCGCTCGCGGGCCTCGAGCTTGAGGCGGGCGTCACGGGAGGGGGCGTCACGCCGGGCTACGTAGCTCCGCCACGCCTTGGCGTACTCCGGGCGCAGTCCCGGACCGGCCGCAGCCAGCGTCTCCTCGAGCCGACCCGCCTCAGCCAGCCGCTCGACCGCGCGGACCTCCGCCGCCAGCGGCTTCTCCTCCAGGAGCTCGGCGAGCCGGGCGCCGCGACCCGTGACGACCGCCCACAAGACCAACGGTTCGGCGAGGCGGGGTTCACCGGACACCACAGAAGCGAGCCGCGTCAGGTCGACCGTGTCCTCGGCGGCGAGGTACTTCACGTAGGACTCCAGGAAGCCCTTGAATGTCAGCCGACGCACGGTCCGCACTCCTTCGCGTACTTCTCGAGGTTCTGCCGGAACACGCGATACCTGCGCTCGTTGAGGCTGCTGTCATGCATCTCGCCGGCCACTTCGGCCAACTTGGCCCAGTCCAAAGCCGCCAGGACATCGGGCTTTCGCACGTCTGAGGCGTCCGACGCGCGATCCGAGTTCAGCTTCGAGGCCACCAGATCTTCCAGAGACGCCGCGTAGCATTCGACCGCCAGGGTCCTGAGGCCGAGTGGCACGAGCCGGTCCTCGAGGTTGTAGGCAAAGTGGTCCTCGTACGCCGCAACCTGACCGCTGAGATCGTATCCGGCCATGAGCGCCCGCAGCTCCGCCGGAGCCGTCAGTACATCCAGGTCGAGCGTCGTTCGTTGCAGGTAGCCCAGCAGAACCATGGCGCCGCCTCCCACGAGCACGAGCCGGAAGGTCCGGCCCGGATAGCGCAGGGCAACGGCCTGGTCGAACTGGAGCAGGCGGGAGCGGAGTTCCTCGGGTCCCATCTCCCGTAGGCCGGCCATGGCGGGTCTTCCTCTCATGCGGTGAAGAATGGTGTTCAGTAATAGTATTACTCAAAAGGAGCGAATGCAAGGAGGGGAGGCGCGTCCGCGGCGTACACCGGGTGTCCTCCCGGAGGTTGGTGCTTGGAGCGCGCGGTCCAAGATCCGCGGACCATGCTCGCGGATAGACACACATAGGGTAGATATCTACACATATGGTGTACATATCGACACACATCGTGTTAATATGGCCGCAGCGCGAAGGAGAGGAGCCAGACCATGACACCCGTGCTTGAAGCGATCTTCGGGAACCGTTCGGCAGCGCAGGTCCTGCTGTTCCTTGAGGCCTACGGATCCGGGCATCCGACGCGCATCGCCTCCACCTACGACGCGCCACTGACCGGGATCTATCGGCAGTTGCTTCGCTTGGAGGCTGCCGGCGTGCTCGTGAGCCGCACGGTCGGGAGGACCCGCTTGTTCGAGTTCAACACGCGCAACCCGACCGTACGCAACCTTCGCGTCTTCTTGGCTCAGGAGCTGGAAGCCATGCCGGAGGCCGAGGTGAAGGCGTTCTATCGTCAGCGCCAGCGGCCGCGTCGTACCGGTAAGAGGCTGTGATCCGATGAGGAGCGTGACCCACGACACGTCACTCGCTGAGCTGGCGGCCTCAGCCCGACGCGTTCGCCGCTTCCATGCGCAGCCACGACGGCCGCAGTAGCAGCAGGACCGCCCACGCGACCAGGACCAGGCCGCCCGCCAGCACTGCCGCTTCCGGCCCGATGGCCTGGCCGAGCGGTCCGAACGCGAACGCGGACAGCGGCATGACGCCCATGAACGCCATCATGAACAGAGCCATCACGCGGCCGCGAAGGTACCCGGGGACCGCCGCCTGTATCGAGGTCATGACAAGCGAGCTCGTCGAGATGTACGCCGCGCCCGCGAGCATCGTGCACACGATCATGACCGGCAGCGTCGTCGCGAACGAGAACCCGATGATGAGCAGCGCGAACAGGAGCAGAGTGGCCGGTATCACGCGGTTGCGCCTGATCGTCGCCGGCAGGCCCGCGATCCCGACCGCTCCGATGAGCGCGCCCATCCCGTTGAACGTGTAGACGATCGAGTAGAGCCGCGCGACGTCGCTGCCCGCGAAACGCTCCTGGATGATCGCCGTGAGGATGATCACGTAGGGAAAGCCGAAGAAGACCAGGAACGCGGTCGTGAGGATGAGCACGCCGACGGCACTGTGCTCGCGGGCATACGTGATGCCGGCGGTGAGCGTCTTCCAGGCGCTCGACGGCTCGCCCGCGTTGTTCGCGGATTCCACGCCGTGGCCCGGGTGGAATTCCACTCGGGTTCTGATCGCGAGCAGCGCGGCGATCACGAACAGGAAGCTCAGGGCGTTGATGTAGAAGACGAGCCCCAGCCCGGAGCCGATCAGGATCATGCCGGCGACGATCGCGGGCCCGAGCATCCTCGACGACTGCAGCTGCGCCGAGTTCAGCGCGATGCCGTTCATGAGCGACTTCCGCGGCACGAGGTCCGGCAGGATCGACTGGAACGCGGGGCCCTGGAACGCGACGAAGATGCCGCCGATCAGCCCGAGCGTCGAGACGAGCGCGAGCGACAGCACCGGCTGCGCGGAACTGAGCACCTTGGTGTCGTACAACACACCCATGGCGGCAGCCAGGACCAGCAGCACCACCTGGATCCACACGAGCAGCTTCCGCCGGTCCACGCGGTCGGCCACCGCGCCCGCCAGGATCGCGAGGAAGAGCACGGGCAGCCCGGCGAGGCCCTGGACGATCCCCGTATTGAACGAGGCGCGCGCGGGCTGGATCTCCCAGACGAGGATGGCCAGCGCGGCGTTCTGCATCCACGTGCCTACGTTGCTCACGAGCGCGCCCGACCAGAAGAGCGTGAAGTCGCGGTACGCGAAGGATTCGAACGTGCTCGCGGCCCACCCCCGCCTCACGAGCGCGGGCGATGGCACCAGCGTGTCCGACTCGACGGTCAGGCGGTCCTGGTCGCCGACGTTCTCGGGGTTGTCAGAAACGCGTGGAGTGCGGTCCTCGTTCTCCGGCATCTGGGCCGTCGCCTTTCATGGGCGTGGTCAGCGTTGCGGTGCGCCCGGCACCCGGTCGGCGTGGCAGACCCCGCCCTGCGCCCAGCTCTCCTTGTCGACCTCGAACAGCATGACCTCGACGGCCTGTTGCGGACATCCCACCGCCTCGGCCACGGCGTCGGTGACGCCTGTGATGAGCGCGCGCTTCTTTTCGGCGGGGATGGGCCACGTTTCGATGCGGACCAGCGGCATGAGGACCTCCTGGAAGTGGATGCCAAGAAAACCACGTCAGGGCATCCGACGAGCGGAACAGGGCGCCCCGACTCCCAGACGATGCCCACAAACCTCGCCACGCAACCGCTTGCTACGCCCTGCTCGACTCGGAGCACGACGGCGAGGCCTCCGGTCAAGATGCATAGATCCGTCTACTACGGCTTTCGGGTAGACAGCACGAGAGTCAGCGGGTCAAACGCCCGAAGGCCGCGGTTTGGCTCCGGTCCCGCTCTCGGTCTTGGCTGTGTACTCGCCTCGCTCTCCGGGATCTCGAACGCTCGCGGGCTGGGCACATACTCCTGTGTCGGCCCGATCAGGAGGCACCATGGAACTCACAGCAGTGCCCATCAGCAAGCCCGAGACGGCGAGCGTGATCCTCGGCCAGTCTCACTTCATCAAGACGGTCGAAGACATCCATGAGGCGATGGTGAACTCGGTCCCTGGGATCAGGTTCGGAGTCGCGTTCTGCGAGGCGTCGGGTGCGCGGCTCGTGCGCGTATCGGGAACTGACGAGGAGATGCAGCGGCTCGCCACCGACAACGCGCTCGCCATCGGGGCAGGGCACACGTTCGTGCTCATGCTCGGCGAGGGCTTCTATCCGATCAACGTGCTCCCTGCGCTGCGAGCGGTGCCGGAGGTCGTCGGCATCTTCTGCGCGAGTGCCAACCCTGTCCAGGTGATCGTCGCGCAGACCGATGCCGGCCGCGGTGTTCTCGGCGTGGTCGACGGCGCGACGCCCCTTGGCGTGGAAGACGATGACGCCGTGGCGTGGCGCAAAGGGCTGCTGCGTACGATCGGGTACAAGTTGTAGGCCCGGTCACGCTGCCGTTGCCGATGCGCGGAGCCCATGCCTCCCGAAGCCGCCTTGGCGGTGTAGGCTTGGTTCGTGAACCAGCGACTCGCCGACTTCCTCAAGAGACGGACCACGCGCCGTGTCGCGCTCGATGCGGCGACGCTTCTAGCCGCAGTCGTCATCGGTGTGATCGCCTTCTCTGCGGCCGCGCACGGTGAGCTGGGAGTCGGGCCCGCCCGGCTCGCCATCTCAGTCGCGCCTGCCACGTCCCCCCTCACGGTGGTCGAGCTCCCTCCGTTCGGAAGCGTCGAAGCCGTCACGCACCGGGGGCCCGTCCGGCTCGACGTGCGCGTCGAGGCGATCGACGTCGTGGACACACAGCGCCTGGTGGCGAGCGGTGCGCTGTCGACCTCTCAGACGCTCGCGTCCGTGTCCGTGGCCGACCTGCCGCTGACGGGGTTCACCGCACTCCTCTGGCGTGTCATCGGAGGCGGAGCGCTCGCCGCAGCGCTCGCAGGCCTGCTGGTCGGCCTGGCCCTGCGCCGCGGGCGGGCCGTCGTCGCGCTGGCGGTGGCGCTCGCCGTGGCGCTTCCCACGGTTGTGGTCGGCGTCGCATATGCCACGTGGGACATGTCGGCATTCCGTGAGCCCACGCTTCGCGGCGGTCTCGTCTACGCGCCGAAGCTCATCGACGTCTTCTCGACGCGCGTCGCGCGCATACAGGGGCTGCGGGACCAGGCCGTCAAGGTAGCGAGCGACCTTGCCGCGTACTACGCCGACGACCGCTCGCTCGCTTCGGGCGGAGCGCTGCCCGGGACCTTCCGGGTCCTTCATATCACTGACCTGCACCTCGATCCGGTGGGCGCCGAGTTGGCGAGATCGATCGCACGCTCCTACGAGGCGTCGGTGGTGATCGAGACCGGTGATCTGCCCATCCTTGGCGTCCCGGTCGAGACGAGTGTCTTCGCCTCGCTCGTCGACAGGGCCGTTCCGCTCGTCTACGTTCCGGGCAACCACGACTCGCCCGCTTCCCTCGACGCGCTGAGGCGACTGGGGGCCACGGTGCTCACGTCCGGCACGATCGAGGTGCGGGGGCTGCGCATCTTCGGGGTGCCCGATCCGAGCAGTCGCGGCTTCGGCATCCAGCCCGATGCGGTCGCGGTCGACGAGGCGGCGCGTCTGGCATTCGCGCAGCTCAAGGCATCGCTCGCCTCCGGGGAGGCGACACCGGACGTGGTCGCGGTGCACAGCCCGCTCATGGAGGCTCCGTTCATCGGCGTCGTGCCGCTGGTCCTTGCCGGTCACACCCACGTCGCGAGCTTCTCCATCGTTCGCGGGACCGTCCTGCTGAACTCGGGCACGCTCGGCGGCATGCCGTTCGATCTCAAGGCGTCCGGGCCCACGGTCCTGCCCTACAGCGCCTCGGTGCTCTACTTCACCGCGCAGAAGCCGCGTCGTCTCGTCGCGATAGACCGGATCGACGTCTACCCCGACCGGTCGACGACGGTCTCGCGCCAGGTGATCAACGAATCGCTCCTCCCGTGAGGGATCGGCCGCGAGCGGGCGCGTAGCCGGACCCGCTCACCTGCCGGCAGCGAGGCTCCCGTCAGACGCGATCGGCCAGGGATCGGTGAAGTCCTGGCGCGAGAGCTTTCGGACGAGTGCGACCGAGCGTCCCTTGGGGTCGACGGCTGGCGCTCCGGAGCCGGCGAGCCTGAGCGAGAGCCACTGGCCGCCCAGCACCTCGCCTCCGCGGTCGATGCGGAGAGTCAGCAGCCCCGAGAGGCCGAGCGTTCCCGAGGTGCCGAAGTTGCCCCAGCCGGCGAAGTTGCCGAGCGAGTACGCGATGAGCCGGCCCCTGTAGCGCTCGATGCCGCGCACCACGTGTGGGCCGGAGCCGAGCACGGCGCTCGCGCCCGCATCGGTCATGGCGTGGGCGAAGGCGCGGGGTGATCCGCGGAACTCGCCGTACGCGTGCTCCGCCCCCTTGGGCGTGTGGGTCTTGTCGGAGCCTTCCGCGCCGGCGTGCATCAGCACGATGACGACGTCGGCCTCTTTGCGCGCGTGTCGGACGAGCGCGGCGGTGCCCGAGATGTCGGCGAGCGACTGGCTCCAACGGTACGGAGAAACGCCGATGAAGGCGACGCGCACCCCGTTGCGCTCGACGACGGTGACCTGGCCCGGCAGCCCGGTGTAGGCGACGCCCACGGCCTTGAGCGCGCGGTGCGTCGACGCCATCCCCGCTTCGAGGAAGTCGTGCGCGTGGTTGTTCGCCAGGTTCACGAGGTCGAACCCGGCCCAGGAGAGTGCCTTGGCGTAGGCGGGAGGCGCCTGGAACGAGAACACCGCCCCTGTTCCTTCCTTCGACTTCCCGCCGTTGCCGAACGTCCCCTCGAGGTTGCCGACCATGATGTCGGGGACCACCAGCAGAGCGCGGACCTTCGAGAAGAGCGCACGGCCCCCCTGCGGCGGCATCCCGTAGCGCGACCCCGGTGTCGTGTCGCCTACCCACCCGATGGTGACGACTTCGGAGACGGACGCCGTGGGCTCGGCGGACGAGGTCGCCGTCGCGCTTCCGGCGGCGGTGGATTCCCGCGTGGCCGTGGCGTGCGACGACGGTCCGGCGCTTCGCGCGCCGGGCGAGCACCCGCCGAGCAGGACGACGGCGAGCAGGGCCGCTGTGCAGATGGTCGTGCGCTGGATCACGGGGAGTGCCCTTCGCTCGGGCATTCCATCCTAGCCCTTGGATCGCGCGCCGGCCACGCTCGGGTCGCGGCCGCGGTTCGTCTACTCTGGATGCATCGCCTCGAAGGCACTCGTCGAAAGAGGAACCGCCGTGACCCTCTCACCAGACTCCGTCCGCTCCGCGTTCCCGGCCCTGTGCGAGGGCGCGGCGCACTTCGACGCCCCCGGCGGTTCTCTCGTCCCGGCGGTAGTCGCGGAGGCGGTCCGCGACACCCTCGCCTCGGCCGTGTGTCAGCGCGGATCGAACACGATGGCGGAGCGACGCACCGACGGCATCGTCCTCGCGGCGCGGCAGGCGATGGCGGACCTGCTGGGGTCCGATCCCGGCGGCGTCGTCTTCGGGCGGAGCATGACGCAGATCACCTTCGACGTGTCGCGCACGTTGGCGAAGATGTGGAGGGCGGGCGACGAGATCGTGGTCTCGCGCCTCGACCACGACTCCAACATCCGCCCGTGGATCTACGCCGCCGAACGATCCGGCGCCGCGGTGCGCTGGGTCGAGTTCGATCCCGCGACCTCCGAGATCACCGTCGCCGATGTCGAGGCGCAGCTCTCGGATCGCACACGGCTCGTGGCCATCACCGCCGCATCGAACCTCATCGGGACGCGCCCGCCGATCAAGGAGATCGCCGCCAAGGTCCACGAGCGCGGCGCCCTTCTCTACGTCGACGGGGTCCACAACACCCCTCATGCGTTCGTCGACGTCGCAGACCTGGGTGCGGACTTCTACGCGTGCTCCCCGTACAAGTTCTGCGGTCCCCATTGCGGCGTGCTGGTCGCGTCTCCCGCCCTGCTCGAGACGCTGGATCCCGACAAGCTGCTGCCGTCGGTGGACACCGTTCCCGAGCGGTTGGAGCTCGGCACCCCCGCGTTCGAGCTGATGTCGGGCACGACCGCGGTCGTGGACTTCTTGGCGGGCCTTGGCGGCCCCCCGACCGGCTCGCGTCGGGAACGCGTGGAGAGCGCGATGGCCGCGATGGCCGAGCACGAGGACGGCTTGCGCAGGATCGTCGAGGCCGGCCTCGCGGAGCTTCCCGGGGTCACGGTCTACTCGCGGGCGCGGCTGCGGACGCCGACTCTGCTCTTCACGGTCGATGGCATCGAGCCGCGGGAGGTGTCGGCGCTGTTGGGTCGTCTCGACATCAACGTGCCGTCCGGAAACTTCTACGCGCTGGAAGCGTCACGCCGGCTCGGTCTCGGAGACGCGGGCGGAACCCGGATCGGGCTCGCGCCGTACAGCAGCGCCGCCGACGTCAACCGGCTGTTGGAAGCCCTTCGCGCCATCATCTGACCGCCACGCCGCGCAAGCCGCCTGCGCGTGCAGCCGTGGCCCGAAATGGGCAGGAAGAAACCACCAGGCCTCCACCTAGGGGTACTCGAGAGGGGCGATCCACACGGCACACGTGGTGACCGACAGTACGTGCGACCTGCCGAAGCAGCTGCTCGACGAGTGGCACATCATGGTCGTCCCGATGATGATCGACATCGGCGGCGAGGCGCTGCGTGAGGGCGTGGACATCACGCAGCGCGAGCTCTACGAGTGGATGGCCCGGACCCGCGAGTTGCCCAAGACGTCGCAGCCCTCGCCGTCGGCGTTCGAGGACGCGTTCTCGACGCTCGCAGCGGACGGCCCGGTGCTGTGCCTGACGCTGTCCTCGAAGCTGAGCGGGACCTACCAGGCCGCCTGTCTCGCGCGGGACCTGACCGGGACGGACGTGACCATCTTCGACAGCCTCACGACCTCGCTCGGCCTCGGGCTGCAGGTCGTCAAGGCGTGCGAGCTGCTCGGCTCCGGACTCAGCGTCGGCGAGACGGTCGCGGAGCTGACCCGGTACCGCGGTGAGATGAAGACCCTCGTCCTGCTCAACACCCTCGAGAACATCGTGAAGGGCGGGCGGCTCAGCAAGTTCCAGGGCACGCTCTCCAACGCCCTCGACATCCGGGTGCTGCTGAACGACGTGGAGGGCGAGGTCGTGCTGCTGGAGAAGGTGCACGGCCACAGGAAGCTCCTGCATCGGACCATCGAGAGGATGGTCGCCAGGCGCCCCGACCTCTCCGACCGCGACGTCGGCATCACGCACTTCAACAACCCCGACGATGCGGAGTGGCTCGTCCGGGCGATCGGCGAGGCGTGCCATCCGCGCGGCTTCATCGTCAACGAGATGGGTCCGGCCATGGCGACCTACGCCGGCGAGGGCGGGTTGATAGTCTCCTCCTGACGCGGATGTCGAACGGCGAAGCGCCCGGTCCACGACCGAGCGTCTACCTCCGCCCGGGATGCCCGCCGCGCCCGCCGACCATCAGCCCGATCAGCGGCAGCAACGAGACGCCCATCAGCACCTTCCCGAACACCGGGTCGCCGGCGTAGAGGATCGCCCCCGCGATGAGCAGCGCCGCGAACACGAGCCCGCTCACGATGCGGCCCACCGACCGCTCCAGCCGACGGATCCGCAGGTCGAGCATCGGCGTCTGCACGCTGAACTCGCCGCGCTCCATCTGGGTGAGCACGCGGTCGGCGCGCGCCGGCAGCGCCACCACCGTCTTGAGGATCTTCGAGCCCTCCGACAGGACAGTGTCGACGGCCGACCCGCCCTCGTCGGAGATGAGCGACGTCGCGTACGGCGCGATCGAGCTCCACAGGTTGAACTCCGCATCGAGCCCCGTGCACATCCCCGACAGGATCGCGATCGACCGGCCCAGCAGGAGCAGGTTCTCGGGCAGCTGGAACGGGAGGTTGAGCATCAGCTCCTGGAACTGCAGGCCGAAGCTCATCATCTCCGAGTGATCGACGCTCTTCAGTTCGTCCATACTCATGCCGCCGAAACGGTCGAACACCGACATGCTCGCCAGCTCGATCAGCTTGAGGTCGGCGGTGGGCAGCAGCACGTCCAGCGTCTTGAAGGCGCGGACCAGCCGGGCGCCGTCCTGCGTCCCGACGGCGATGACGGCCTCGCGCAGCCCTTCGCGCAGGTTCTCGGGCACCCGTCCCACCATGCCGAAGTCGATGAACGTCAGCTTCCAGTTGCGGTCGCCGTCGGCGTCCACGCCTTCCAGCGGCGTGACGAACAGGTTGCCCGGGTGCGGGTCGGCGTGGAAGAAGCCGTCCTCGAAGATCTGCTTGAGGTAGGTGTCGGCGAGCGTAGCGGCCACGTCGGACCGCGCTATCCCGGCCTCGGTGATGGCGTCGTAGCCGCCGAGCTTGATGGCCGAGACGTCCTCGAGGGTCAGGACCCGCCTCGTGGTCAGCTCCCACACCACCCGCGGCACGCCCACGTACTCGTTGCCGGCGAAGTTGGCCGCGAACGTCTCGGCGTTGCTGCCTTCGGCGAGGTAGTCGATCTCCTCGCGCGTGGTAGCCGCGAACTCGTCGATCAGAGCGTTGACGTCCGCGCGGTCGCGGACCGGCTTGTAGCGCTGCAGCCATCCGCCCACCCTGCGCATCGCGGCCAGGTCGACCTCGACCACCTGCTCGATGTGGGGACGCTGGACCTTGACCACGACGTCGGCGAACCCGGCCTCGGCCGCGTCGGCCTCCCGCAGACACGCACGGTGCACCTGCCCGAGCGAGGCAGCGGCGAGCGGGGTCTCCTCGAAGCTGGCGTAGTGCTCGGCGAGCGTGAGCGCGAGCTCGGACTCGGCCTGGATGCGGACCGCTTCGAAGGTCTCGGGGGGCACCTCGTCCTGCAGTCCGGCCAGTTCGTCGGTGATCTCGGGCGGCAGGACGTCCAAGCGCGCCGAGAGGAACTGGCCCACCTTGATCATGAGCCCGCCCATCTTGATGGCGAGCGCGCGGAAGCGAACGGCCGTTGCGCGGTAGCGCTCGGAGCGATTGCGCGCCGCTACGCCACCCAAGCCGATCTTCGGCGCGAGGATCTCCCAGAAGATGACGCCGAGGGTCACCCGGCCGAAGAAGAACACGATGCGCCGGTAGCGAGCGCGGAGTTGTGACGCCTTCATCTGTCCTCCGGGGATCTGAGCGTGACGGCTCGGTGCGAGGAGCGGGGCGACCGCCGGCGGGAGGGCCCGCCGGCGGTCGAGAGATCCTAGCCCTCGGCGAGGATCGCGTAGAGCTTCTTGCGGGTCTCGTCCAGGACCTCGAGGGCCTCGGCGATCTGAGCGGCCGAGCCGTTCTTGCCGATCTGGAAGACGGGGGCCATGAGCTTGCCGACCGACTCGCGGTAGTCCATGTTGCCGGCGCCGCTCTGTGCGGCGTCGTCCCACGGTGCGGGCTGGCCGGCGGTCTCGGCGACAGCGGCGGTCCCGGCCTCGGTGAGGCTGAACACCTTCTTGCCCGCGGACTCCTCGGAGGCGATCAGGCCTTCGTCGGCGAGCATCTGCAGGGTGGGGTAGACCGAACCGGCGCTGGGGCTCCAGGCGCCGCCGCTGCGTGCGGAGAGCTCCTGGATGATCTGGTAGCCGTGCATCGGCTGCTCGGAGAGCAGACGCAGGATGGCGGCGCGGATGTCGCCGCGACGGGCACGCGGGCCGCCGTGACCGGGGAAGCCGGCCATGCCGCCGAAGGGCATGCCCATGCCGAACGGGCCCTTGAAACCGCCACGGCCGGCCTCGGCGTGGTGACCGCGCATGCCGCGGCCGCAGGACTCATCGGGATTGTGAGGATGGTGCATCTCGATTCCTTTCGTTGTGAGTAACGGGATATATCGCTATCGGTCGCGATAGTAGCACGCGGCGTGCCAGTACCGCTTCGAGGACCGGGAGGGCGCGGCGGTGGCGCGGACTCGCCATCCGGCAGCGGGCACGCGCGATCCAAACCAGGCGGCCTCGCTTGGCGTCCCGACCTGCGTACGGAATGTTCCCTGAGACAAACCGTCCGGCACCTTCTATGATTCGGGCGAAGGGCCGCGCGGGGCCACGAAGGCCACCTGTTCGATCTTCAGGGAGGTAGACATGAAACTGCATGCCCCGAAACAGATCACGTTCTGGATCGCCGTGGCAATCGCCGTGATCGGCATCGTTCTGAAGCTCGTGGCCGTCCCGCCGCTTTCGGGACACCCGGGTTGGGTGGAACTGATCGCCTTTGTCGTGTTGGCCGCGGGCACTCTGATCAAGGGCCTGTAGCGGGGCGACAGCGGGCGCACGCCGGTGGCCCTTGCCGGTTCCGCCGCTACCACGTGAAGCGCCCGCTCTCCGACCGCGAGGGGCGGGCGTCTTCTTCTTCCGAGCGCATCTCCTGACGACCCTGCCCCGGTGCGCGGACGTGCGGGCGGCGTGACATGTGTCCGGGAATCGTGCATCCTGCTCCCCAGGGCTTTCTAGGGGATTGTCTGCTGCGGATCGGCCCTTGACGGCGTTTGGTCTCCGATGCTGGGACGCCGCCGCTCGCTGTCGACCGGACACGAGTATCGGGGTGACTATGCTGCGCACACACGGTGCCGACGTACCGGGTCCGCACGTCAGGTCCGCTTCGCTCGCTGGTGCGTCGCGCGCGTCGTCGACGACAGACGGTGCAACCCCCCTCGGGGCGCCTACGTGTTCTACGACTCGTGGCACGGGAGCGCGGACCTCGGGCACGTCGGGATCTCGCTGGGGAACGGCACGATGATCCACGACTACGGTTGCGCGGGAGTCAGGATCACGCCGATCGGGATCTCGCTGCACTACATAGGCTGGGCCGCGCCGCCCCTCTCGCCCGGGATCACCGACTGGAAGACGCCGCCGGCGAGCTGACCCGGGATGCGTTTCCCTACAGGGCCTGCGTCGTGTCGCGGAAGATGTAGAACACCCCGGAGTAGCAGCACCCCCACGCCTCACGTCGTGCGTTGACGTAGGCGACGCCGATCGGGTGGTGCCCGAGCGCGAACGTCTGGATCAGACGCATGTCCGACGCGCGCACCTTGGTCATCGTGTCGGACTCGTAGTTCACCACGTAGAGCGATCTGCCGTCCTCGGAGATGGTCATGCTGCGCGGCTGTCTGCCCGTGGTCACCCGTGCGATGACCCGGTCGGTGGCGAGGTCGATCTTGACCACTCGATCGGATCCGTTGAGCGTGGCGTACAGGTAGCGGCCGTCCGGGCTGATGACGACATGGCGCGGGGCACTGCCCACCTGCTTGATCCAGCGGACGCTGAAGTCGGAGAGCCGCACCTTGGCGATGTTGCTGCTGCCCATGACGGCGACATATGCCGTCGCGGAAGATGCATCCACCGCGATGCCGCGAGGGTGCCGACCGAGCTTGACGGTCTTGACCACCGTGCCCTGCGCCGCGTCGATCACGCTCATCGTGAACGACACCCAGTTGGTCACGAGCACGTAGCGCCCGTCAGGTGTGACCGCCACGTACTTCGGGACGGACCCCACCTTGATCACCTGGTCGATCGTCAGGGTCTTCGTGGACACGCGGTACACGAAACTCGGATCCACGCCCGACCCCGGCCCGAGGTTGTCGTCTCCGGGATGTGAGAAGCCGGGTCCGTACATCGAATACTGCGATACGTACATGTACTGACCGTCCGGGGTCACGGCCGATTCGACCGGTCCGCCCCGCACGCTGCCCGAGTACTGCGGATAGCCGAACGTCGACAAGTCGACCCGGTCGGAGATCGTCTTGACGAGTCTGTGTGTCGTGTCGTCGAAGACCGAGATCTTGTGGCGATAGATCATGTTCTGCGCGAAGACGAGGCCCCTTTGCGTGGCGACCGCGGACTTCGGTGAGTAGTCTCCGCCGAACCGGTCCACCGGCTTGATGCGCACGCTGTCGGTCGGTGGGCCCGGGGTGCGGGTGGCGATGGTCGACGTCGCCACGCCGGTGGTACCCACCGCGGGCTGGGCCTGCGCGGTGGTCACGCCGGCGGACAAGGACGCCTGTGAGGAAGGGCCGGCGAGGACCGGATCCGCGGCGGTCCCCACGCGCACGTCTGCGCCGCGCGGGCCCAGCGTCGCGATCGCAAAGCCATCGGCGATCAAGGCGAGAGCGCCGATGGCAGCGAACGCCGCCAGCCGGCGGTTCGAGGAACGGCGCCTGGCTCGGCGCGAGTCCGATGACGCCGATGCGGCCGCCGATGCGGCGACCCGTCTCCTTCTGGAGGGGTCGGAATCCATGCGTTCCCCTTCTCGCTGCACCCCGGTGCCAGCATCGTATCAGCCCGCGGGGAAGTGGTCGCAGACCGTTGTGCGTTGTCCGGGCTTCCGGGGTACCAAGTCCTCGACTCGGTCCACAACATGGTCCGGTAGGGCGACGTTCGGCAGACGCTCGCTTTCCGCCCCACGATCACGTTCATCTGCGGGCCCGAGACGCGCAGGCGTTCGGGCCCGCCGCATTCTTTGGCCTAGACTGGGCGGGCAACAAGCTTTCGGGGGACCAGCTGCGAACAGGGGATGAGATGGCTCGAGAGAAAATTGCGATCCTGGTCGACTCTTGTTCGGACGTACCCAAGGAGTATCGCGACAAGTACCACATGTACGTGGCGCCGCTCACGATCATCTACAAGGACGCTCAGTACCGCGACGGGATCGACATCCAGCCCGAGGATGTGTTCGCGCGGTTCTCCGAGGAGATCCCCTCGACCTCGCTGCCGAGTCCCGCGACGGTTGCGGACCTCTTCAAGCAGATCAAGGCAGACGGCTACGAGAAGGTGATCGCCGTCATCATCTCGAGCGGGCTCAGCGGCACCTTCGAGATGGTCAGCGGCCTCGGACCTGCTCCGGAGGGGCTTGAGACCTGCTACATCGACACGAAGAACATCGGTATCGGCAGCGGCTTCTCCGCCATTCGCGCCGGCGAGCTGATCGAGCAGGGACTCCCGTTCGCTGAGGTGTGCCGGGGGGTCGAAGACGCAGCCCGGAACACCAGGCTCTTCTTCTGCGTATCGACGCTCGAGTACCTCATGAAGGGCGGTCGCATCGGTCTCGTTGCGGGCATGATCGGCACCCTGCTCGACCTGAAGCCCGTCATCTCGTGCAACGACGACGGCATCTACTACACCGTGGCGAAGGCGAGGGGACGCAAGAAGTCGCTCAGCCTGGCGCTCGAGAAGGCGCTCGAGTTCGGGGCGGGAGCCAAGGACTACAACATCACGGTGATGCACGGCGCCGCGAAGGATGAGGCCGACGCGCTCATCGCGACCATCAAGGAGCGGCTGCCTGGCTACCGCTACGCGATCGAGGGCCAGATAACCCCGGCGCTCGTCGTCCATACGGGTCCCGGTCTCATCGGCGTCGGTATCCAGCGCCTGGCGTAGGCGCGCGCGCACGAGACCGCCGGGCGGTTCAGCCTGACGGTTTCAGGGTAGGAGCCGGATGCGAGTCGTACTTCCGCAGGCTGGCCGTAGCGCTCAGGCAGGATCGATCCGGATGGACAAGCAGCCGTTCTTGGGCGACGCGCGCCCACCGCGTGAGATCGCCCGCAAGGTCGAGCTCCTCGGGTAGCCAAGGCGCGCACCGACGCCCTGACGCTGTTCGTGCTGCCGGTACTCGCCGGCGCGTTCATCTCGCTCGCCTCCCTTCTGTTCACGGTGGTGGTCACCGATTCCGCCCTCGGCTTCGGAGTCACCCGTCTGCTCGGTGGCCTGAGCTTCTGTCTAGGACTGGTTCTCGTGGTGGTGGCCGGTGCCGAGCTCTTCACGGGGAAGAACCTCCTGGCGATGGCGTGGGCGAGCAACCTGATCAGCACCCGCGACATCGTGAGGAACCGGGTCATCGTCTACGCCGGGAATGTGATCGGCTGCCTGGGAACGGTCCTGTTCGTGGTGTGGGCCGGCATCGGCGGTCTGGACGCCGGCGCCGTGGGCAAGACGGCGATCGGCATCGCGGTCGCCAAGGCCGGCCTCCCGCTGGGCCAGGCCTTCGCGCGGGGCGTCCTGTGCAATGCGCTCGTGTGCCTGTCGATCTGGCTCACCATGGGCGGGCGCAGCTTGACCGACAAGATCATGGGAGTCCTCTTCCCCATCACCGCTTTCGTGGCCATGGGATTCGAGCACTCGATCGCCAACTGGTTCTTCCTGCCTTTCGGGCTGGCACTGGACGGGCAGGGCGCGATATCGATCGTTGGGACGGAAGTGGACACAGCGCGCGGCCCTCGCGGTACGATCCACGAATGCCCCGCGAACTGATCCTGCCAACGATCGTGATGTCGCTCGCCTTCGTCTTCTACACGACGGGCGTGTGGTCCGAACGTGCTCAGCGCGACCTGCGCTGGTGGCACGTCGTGTTGTTCTGGTCGGGTCTCGTGTGCGACGGGTCCGCAACGGAGCTCATGAGACAGCTCACGGCGGTCGGCGAGCGGGCCGGCTTCGTGCACACGTTCACGGGTGTCGCGGCCATCGGTCTGATGGCCGGGCACGCTCTTTGGGCCACCTGGGTGCTCGTCCGCGGCAGCCGGGCTGCCCGCGAGGGCTTCCACCGCTACAGCATCGCCGTGTGGGGGCTGTGGCTGCTGCCGTACGTCGGCGGCATGGTTGCGGGGATCGCCCGCGGGGCGAACGGGTAGGACATGACAGCGCGACGCACGAGCGGATCCATCTGGACTCGGCTTACCGTCGTCGCCGTGTTCGCTGTGGCCATGGCCTTCCTCGAGGCCGCAGTCGTGGTCTACCTGCGAGCCGTCTTCCACATCACCGGCGAACTCGTGGCCTCCGCGCCGGGCCCGAAGGACATCTGGTTCTCCGTCCCGTACTTCACGCTGCTGAAGCCGGCCGCCCTGGTCAGCGTGCTGCCGCAGTCGCAGATCGCGTATCTCGAAGTCGCCCGGGAGACTGCCACGATCGTCGTGCTGCTGTGCGTCGGCTGGCTGGCCGGACGCGACTCCAAGTCGCGCGCCGCGTTCTTCCTCTACGCATTCGGCGTGTGGGACATCGGCTACTACGCGTTCCTGCGCGCGGTGATCGGCTGGCCCGGTTCGCTGAAGACGCTGGACGTCCTGTTCCTGATCCCCGGCCCCTGGGTGGCACCGGTCTTCGTGCCGGTGGCCATCTCCGCGGTGATGATCGCCGGCGCGCTGCTGCTGCTGCGAGGAGAGCCGCGCGCGAGGGCACGGCACTAGGGCGGGCCGACCCTCGGGTGCCCGGCTCGAAGGTCAGAGAAGCCGTCGCACGACCATGAGCTGGCCCACGTGGAACGCGTTGTGGTCGGCAGCGACGAGCACCTCGCGCAGGTATGTGTGCTTCGTCCCGTGCGGGACCGTGCCGAAGAAGTCGACGTCAGGGTCCGCGATGAGCCGCTGGAACTCCTCGCGATCACGCCGCACCGCCTGCACGCTCTCGTCCCACGCTTGCAGCGTGGGCGGTTCGGGAGTCGGCGGCCAGTAGCCTTCGGGCCACGGGCGCTCGACGTAGGGGCCATCCTGGCAGTACTCGAGGATGTCGCGCTGCGCGAGGCGGATGTGCTCCAGAAGCTCCCAGGCCGAGTGCGGCAGGCCTGCCGGCCGCGTACCACGCGCTTGCGGTGCGATGTCGGCGACAGCGGCATCGAAGCCGGCGTGCGCCTCGCTCCGTTCGAGCAACCGCGACAACTGGTCGCGCAGCATCGTGCTCGTGTCCATGCCCAGACCCCCTCGTTCGATCCTCGACGTTTCCAACGGCCACATCGATGCCGTGGCCGCCATCCATATCGTGACTACCCATCGGCCCGGACTGGGAACGTACCGTCTGCGAGCACTGGTGCCATCGCACCGAGCCATGGCCTCCGTTCGCAACCGGACCCGGGAGGTTTCTCATGCATCACTACCTTCACCGACTGCAAGATCCCGAAACGCTGTACGGCCTGCTCCGCGACCTCTTCCTCGGTGCCTCGATCACGTGCTTCCTCTACGCGCTCCATCGTATCGCGAGCGCGCTCAAACTGACGGCGCGCGTGAAGGCACTCGACGAGTTCAAGGACGTCTACGCCGCGGAGGAACGCACTGCCCTGATCGAGAAGATCAAGGTCACGTCGCTCAACTTCTAGGGTTGAGCCGAGCTCTCGGGCTAGCTCAGACCGTGTTGCTTGGTGTGGGCCCTGCCGCCCACGATCAGGCGGTTGAGGCGCGCATGCTCCCGGTGCAACGCCTGTGCTGACGCACGAGCGTTCTTGCGCGCGAGTGCCGCGCGAAACGATGTGGGCGCGTCGCCTGCTCCCGCGTCGTTGGTGAACGACCAGTGACGAGGTTCCTGTGCTTCTGCCGACATTGCGCTCGCCTTCCTTCTTGTGGCGCGCACGCTGACCTTCGACCTGTATGTACCCGTGGCTCGAGGGCATAAGCCCTGTGGGACACCCGAACGGAAGGGCCAGCCATGAAGGTGCTGTTCATCGGAGGCACCGGATCCATCAGCGCCGCGGTCAGCCGGATGGCGATCGCCCAGGGGCTCGAGCTCTACGTGCTCAACCGCGGATCGCGGATCGCGGACATGCCCGGCAGCCACGCTCTGACCGCCGACATCCACCGCCCCGAGGACGTCCGCGTCGCCTTGAAGGACCTGGAGTTCGACGCCGTCGTCGACTGGATCGCCTACACGCCGGAGGACATCGAGCGCGACCTGGTCCTCTTCCGGCACCGGACCACGCAGTACGTGTTCATCAGCTCCGCCTCGGTGTATCAGAAGCCTCCGGCGGACTACCTCGTCACCGAGTCGACGCCGCTGGGCAATCCGTACTGGCAGTACTCGCGCGACAAGATCGCCTGCGAAGAGCGTCTGATGCGAGCATACCGGGAGGAGGGCTTCCCGGTGACGATCGTGCGTCCGTCGATGACCTACGACACCAACCTTCCTGTCGCCCTCGGCGGATGGGGCACCTACACGCTGGCCGATCGGCTTCTCGCGGGCCGGCCGATCGTCGTACACGGCGACGGGTCGTCGCTGTGGGTCGTGACGCACGCGGACGATCTCGCGCGAGGGGTCCTGGGGCTGCTGGGGAACGGGCGGGCGGTCGGCCAGGCCTTCCACATCACCTCTGACGAGGTGCTGACGTGGAACCAGATCTACCAGACCATCGCCGAGGCGCTGGGCGTCGAGGCGAAGATCGTGCACATCCCGTCGGACTACATCGCGCGGGTCGCACCGGAGATGGCCGGGAGCCTTCTGGGCGACAAGACGTGGAGCGTGGTGTTCGACAACAGCAAGATCAAGGCGTTCGTGCCCGGCTTCCGGGCCGTCATCCCCTTCCGGGACGGCATCCGCCGGACGCTCGCGTGGTTCGCCGCGGACGAGGGACGTCGGCAGGTGGACGGGTCGGTGAACGCCGAGATGGACCGCATCCTCGAGGCCTACGGTCGTGCGTCCGCCTAGCAGTTGCCCGACGACGTCTCCCGACCCGCGTCACATGACCCGTCGCAGGGAATCGAGCAGGTAGCGCGCTTCTCCGTCGTCCTTCGTCTCGTGCATGTAGTAGGGGAGGATGCCCTGCGACATGCCCTCCTTCAGGAGCGTTTCGTAGACGGTCCGCACCCAAGGGGCTCCGGAGTCCTTCACCTTCACGTGCTCGACGTGCGTGTCCCCGATGGAGCCGACCCGGATGCTGCTGAGGACGTCCGCCATCTTCCCGGGGGACTTCGTGGTCGAACCCATGCGGGTCACGCCGGAGAACGGCATGTCGGCGGCCTTCGCCTGGCGCTCGCGCTCCTCCACGTCGCTCCCGCAGCAGCTGTAGCGCTCCGCGGTCCCCCCGTAGGCGGGGATGCCCGCCTTCAGCACCTCATCGTGGGCGGCGATGAGGCTCTCGTTGGGGCAGCAGATGAAGAAGTGCGTCTCGCCCGAGCCCGCGGGTTCCGCCGGGGGGCTGCCCGCCGGAGACGGCGTCGCAGCCGGGGCCGACGGTGGCTCCGGAATCGTCTTCCGGCCGAACAGGGCTTGTCGCAGACCCATGGGGTCCCTCCTTCACTCGCCACGGACGCCGTCGCCGGGGCGGCGTGAACATCTGTCTCCACCCTACCCGCGCGTTCCGACGGACTAACCCCGCGTGTCGAAGCGCCTCACGCGCGCGGCCCCCCGAGGTCCGGACTCCGGCGCCCTTCTCCCGGGTACGTACTCAGCAACGGGCAACGTGAAGGGATTCCGCTCATGGAAGAGGTCGAAGCCACACTGTTCGACGGCGAGACGGTCATCGTGTCGGGCATCTCCGTTCTGCTGGACTTCGCGGACGCCCCCGGAGGTTCCCCCGACTCTCCGGGGTGGCACGCCCACGCAGCGCTCCCGCTCGGCATGACGATCGAGCCCGGTGAGCAGATGCGTATCGAGACGACGGACGGCCGCTCCGGTCCGGTGGCCATTCTCGGCCCCCCGACGATCGAGGGCGACCGGGCGCTGCACGTCTTCATCGGGCTCGGCCCGCTCGTGAGGTCGGGCGCGTAGTCGGGTCGACGAGGAGCTGCACTCTCCGATGATCTCGAGCATCCGATCCGGAGGTCAGAGCGGCGTGGACCGGGCCGCGCTCGACTGCGCCATCGCACTGGGTCTGCGCTACGAGGGTTGGTGCCCGGCCGGAGGATGGGCCGAGGACTACCCGGTTCCCCCGGGACTGTTTGACGACTATCCGTTCCTGACGGAGACGCCTTCGAGCGATCCCGATCAGCGCACCGAGTGGAACGTCAGGGACAGCGACGCCACGCTCGTCCTGGCCTGTGGGGAGACCGCCGGTCTCTCGCCGGGCACCCTCCTCACGGCGAGCGTGGCTGAGCGGTCCGGGAAGCCGTGCCTTGAGATGTCGGTGTTCGACGATCCACGGTCCCGAGGGCTCGCCGGCTTCCTCGCCTTCTCGGGCGGCCGGCCGATCGTCTTGAACGTCGCGGGCCCGCGCGAAAGCGAATGTCCCGGCGCGTACGCGGCGGCGAGGGCCTTCCTGATGGCCGCGCTGCGGCCCTGACCGCTGCCCGGCATCCGTGTGGCGCGGTTCGCCGCTCTCGGGCATGGGGATACTCAGGTGGGCGAACAACGATGCGCGAAGCGAGGTGTCACGTGACCGAGGAACGACCGTACGCCGAGTCCCTGGACTGCGTAGGCCTGTACTGTCCGGAGCCGTTGTTCCAGGCGCGGGCCGCCCTGGACGACCTCGAGGTGGGAGACGTCCTGGAAGTGCTCGCCGACGACCCGGCAGCTGAAGAGGACCTTGTCCGGTTCGCCAAGCGGGCGGGCCACGAAGTCGTATCGATCGAGGACCAGGGGAACCAGAAACGGTTCCTGATCCGCAAAGGACGCTAGGAGGCGCTGACGTGAAAGACGAGCTTGCAATCCTCTACGTTCAGACGAGCAACGAGCGCGAACGGCAGTACTCGCCGCTGGTGCTCGCACAGGCCGCCAAGGCCATGGACCTCAATCCGACGGTCTACTACCTCGGGATGGGTCTGTTCACGCTGCTGCCGGGCGAAGCCGAGAAGATCAAGCTCGGCTCGTTCCCGACCGTGCGCGAGATGCTCGACAAGACCATGGCGATGGGGATCCCGATCCTTGTCTGCGAGGCCTCGAAGCAGATGCTCGGATGGGACACCGTCGAGCTGATCGACGGAGTGAAGATCGTGGGCGCCGCGACGCTCAACGACCTCGCGCTCGATGCGGGCGCGACGATGTGGTTCTAGTGGGCGAAGCGATGGATCGCGAAGTCTATCTGGACTACCAGTCCGCGAAGCCCGTCGACCCGCGGGTCGTCGAGGCGATGCTCCCGTACTTCACGGAGAGATTCGGCAATCCCGCTTCGCTGCACACGGTCGGCGACCGGGCGACCGCGGCACTGGACGAGAGCCGCGCGGACGTCGCGGCGTTCATCGGCGCGCAGCCCGACGAGGTCATCTTCACGTCGGGCGCGACGGAGTCGAACAACCTGGCCCTCATCGGGTACGCCAACCGGGCCAAGCGCGAAGGCGCGCACGTGATCATCTCCGAGGTCGAGCACATCTCGCTGCACAACATCGGCAAGTTCCTCGAGAAGTCGGGCTTCCGCGTCACGAAGGTCCCTCCGGACCAGTTCGGGCGCATCGATACCGACAAGCTCCGCTCCCGGATCACCGACGACACGGTCCTCGTGTCGGTCGGATGGGCGAGCAGCGAGATCGGCACGATCCAACCCATCCCCCAGATCGCCGAGATGCTGAAGGGGACGGGCGTGGCGCTGCACGTGGACGCGGTGGCGGCGGAGGGCCTGCTGCCCATCGACATGTCCGCGGTCCCGGTCGACCTCCTCACGCTGTCGAGCAACGACATCTACGGTCCGCCGGGCCTCGGCGCCCTGTACGTACGCAAGGGCGTGCGCCTGGCCGCGGTCACGATCGGCGGGGGACAGGAGAACGGCCTGCGGTCGGGCACGGAGAACATGCCGGCGATCGTCGGCATGGCCGCCGCCGCGCGCATCGCCGCCGAGGAGCTCCCGCGGGAGTCCGTCAGGCTC
>Ga0209638_1000394_pt1 | contig 28901 bp, 39 predicted proteins | sample BarGraNGADG00211_FD_184490 | JGI IMG/M metagenome (GOLD analysis project Ga0209638, IMG submission 184490) | Arctic peat soil microbial communities from Barrow, Alaska - Barrow Graham LP Ref core NGADG0002-211 (SPAdes) (version 2) | ecosystem: Environmental > Terrestrial > Soil > Wetlands > Peat...
GGGCGGCACCCCGCGCGCGCTCGTGCCGAGCCTCGACCGTGCGCTCAGCGTGCCGCACGTGAGCCCGGCGGCATCGGCTGCATTCGCGATCGATCTCGAAACCGGAGAGGCGGTGTACTCGCGCAACGCGTCGCTCTCCCTCCTCCCCGCGTCGAACGAGAAGCTTGCAGTGACCTACGCTGCACTGACGGCGCTCGGCCCCTCGTTCCGGATCGAGACCGACGTCCTCGGCGCCGGGCAGCAGGTCGACCAGACGTGGCAGGGCGATCTCGTGCTGAAGGGCTACGGTGACCCGACACTGACCCCGGTCAGCCTCACGGTGCTCGCGCGCCAGGTGCGTGCGGCCGGCATCGTCCGCGTGACGGGACGCGTGCTGGCGGACGAGAGCTGGTTCGACACGCGCCGCACCGCGCCGGGGTGGAAGGCGTCGTTCTACATCGAGGAATCACCGCCGCTCTCCGCGTTGATCGTCGACCGCGGTCGCGTCGGACGCTTCACGTCGCCCGACCCTGCGCTCGCCGCCGGACAGCAGTTCCGTGCAGCGCTCGTGCGCGCCGGGGTCCGCGTCACCGGCGGCACGTCACACGGCGTCGCGGACGACACCGCCGTGCCGCTCGCAGCGATCGACTCACCGCCGTTGGGCGCGATCGTGCGCTGGATGGATCGTGTGAGCGACAACTTCGAGGCGGAGATGCTGCTGAAAGAGCTCGGTGCGATTCAGGCCGACCGGGGCACGACCTCAGCCGGCGTCGGCGTCGCGATGGGGCTGCTCACTCAGGCCGGCGTGCCGATGGACGGCGTGCGCATGCTCGACGGCTCCGGGTTGTCGCTGCTCGACCGGTTCACCGCGAACGCGCTCGTCTCGCTGCTCACGGTCATGTGGAACGACCCCGGGGTGCGTCCCGAGCTACTCGCCGCGCTGCCGGTCGCCGGTCGTAGCGGGACGCTCGCCGATCGCATGCGCGGGACCGCCGCAGCCGGCGTCGTGCTCGCGAAGACGGGGACGACGAGCAATGCGTCGGCGCTGTCCGGGTTCGTCGGCGATCGCTACGTCTTCTCTGTCCTGCAGAACGGCTGGCCGATCTCGTGGTCCTGGGCCCGCCTCGCGCAGGACCGGTTCGCAGCCGTCCTAGCTGCGGCCCAATAACACGAGCAGATCGGCCTCGCTCAGGATCGGCACGCCGGCCTTCTCGGCCTTCGTCAGCTTCGACTTCCCCGGCTCCTCGCCGACGACGACGCCGGCCGTCTTCGACGACACGGAGTCGGAGACCTTGGCTCCGAGGTCCTCGAGCGCCGCCTGCGCCTCGGCGCGCGTGAACTGCTCGAGCGTGCCGGTGATGACGTATTGGCGGCCCGTAAGCGGCCCTGCGACGGGCTTCTCGTCGTCGCCGACTTCGAACTGCAGGCCGAGCTCGCGGAGCTCGGCGACGAGCTTGCGGTTGTCGTCGTCACGGAACCACTCGGCGATCGCCTCGGCGCGCTCCGGCCCGATGCCCTCCGCCTCGACGAGCTCCTCCTGCGTCGCGTTCATCAGCGCGTCGACGTTCTCGAAGTGAAGCGCGAGGTTGCGCCCGGTGATCCAACCCACGTCCGGGATGTTCAGGCCGAAGAGCACGCGGGAGAACGAGATCTCCTTGGACGCCTCGATCGCCGCGATTGCATTGCTCGCGCTGACCTCGCCGAATCCCTCGAGCTCCATCAGCTGTTGCGCCGTGAGCCGGTAGAGCTCGGGAATCGAGCGCACCAGCTCCTGCTCCCAGAGCCGCCACACCGTCTGCTCGCCGACGCCGTCGATGTCGGCGGCGCCCATCACCCAGTTGTTCAGCGTCTCGAGGCCGCGGGACGGGCAGGCGCGGTTCGGGCACCGGTGCATCACCTCGCCCTCCGGCTTCACGACCTCCACACCGCACAGCGGACAGTGCGTCGGCATCCGGAACGGCTTCGTGCCCCTGCGATGCTTGCCGGCGGGACCGACGACCTGCGGGATCACGTCGCCCGCGCGCTGGACGATCACGTCGTCGCCCTCACGGATGTCCTTGCGGTTGATGTCCTCCTCGTTGTGCAGCGTCGCGCGCGAGATCGTGACACCGCCCACCTCGACAGGCTCGAGCACCGCCCACGGGTTGAGGTTCCCGGTGCGACCGACCCGAATGCGGATCTCGTTCAACCGCGTCGTGGCCGTCATCGGCGCCCACTTGAACGCGCGCGCCCAGCGCGGCCGCTCGTGGAGCGCACCGAGTCGCGCCTGCTGAGCGTAGGAGTCGACCTTGACCACGATCCCGTCGATCTCGTAGTCGAGCTCCGTGCGCCTGAGCTCCCAGTCGCGCACGAGGTCGGCGACGTCGGCGATCGACTCGAGCCGGCGCGCGAACGGGTTCGTCGGGAAGCCGCGCTCGCGCAGCCACTGCAGCGTCTCCCAGTGGGTCTCGAGGTCGAGGCCCTCGCGGAAGCCGGTGCCGTAGACCCAGATCGAGAGCGGACGCGCCGCCGTGATCGTCGAGTCTTTCTGCCGGAGCGAGCCCGCCGCGGCGTTCCGTGGGTTGGGCCACGTCGGCTTCTCCTCCGCCGCGAGCGCCTCGTTGGCGGCGCGAAAACCGTCGAGCGGCATGTAGACCTCGCCGCGCACCTCGAGCGTCGACGGCGCGTCATTTCCCCTCATTTGCAGGGGAATCATCTTGATCGTCCGAAGGTTCGGTGTGACGTCCTCGCCCTGCACGCCGTCGCCGCGCGTCAGCCCGCGCACGAAGCGACCACTCTGATACGTGAGGTTGATCGCCGAGCCGTCGATCTTGGGCTCGACGACGAACGCAATCGGCTCGTCCCCCCGCTCGGCAGCAGGCCCGAGGCGCTTGCGCATGTCGTCCTCCCACTTCTGCAGCGCTTCGTCGGTCGTCACCTTCTCGAGCGAGCCCATCGGCGTGAGGTGACGCGCCTTCTGGAACCTGTCGGAGAGCGGCGCACCGACGCGCTGCGTCGGCGAGTCGGGAGAGACGAGCGACGGGTCGGCGGCTTCGAGCGCCACCAGCTCGTCGTAGAGCGCGTCGTAGCCGGCGTCGTCCATGACAAGCGCGTCGTCGACGTAGTACGCGATGGACGCGCCGTTCAACAGGTCGCGCAGCTCGGCAGCGCGCGCAGCCGCTGCGTCAGACAAGCTCGAGCAGCTCCTCCGCGGAGTCGGCGATCGCGTCGGGTTCCTCTCGCTCGAGGCGGCCGCGGTCGTGAATGCGGCCCCAGGTGACCGCGACCGCATACATCCCCGCCGCCTTCGCCGCGCGGATGTCGAACGGCGAGTCGCCCACGTACGCGGCGGTCGCCGGGTCGACGCCCAAGCGCTGTGCGGCGAGCAGCAGCGGCTCCGGGTCGGGCTTGTGTCTCTCCGTCTCGTCGCCGCCGACCACCGTCTCGAAGAGATGCGCGATCGGCACCCAGGCGAACGCGAGCTCGACCGCCGAGCGGCGCTTCGCGGTGACGACGCCGAGCCGGCGCCCTTCCTCGCGCAGGCGGAAGAGGACGTCCTCCATGCCGTCGAAGGCCTCGAGCGTGTCGTGCAACGGCTCGTTGTGCGCGCGATACACGCGTACGAGCTCGTCGACCTGGTCGGGGCCGAAGACGCCGAACTGCGCCTCGAGGCTCGGGCCGCCGACCGCCCGCATCAGCTCCTCGTCGCTGTGCTCGCTGCCGAGCACCTCCCGCGTCGCGTGCCGCATGGACGCGAGGATGATCGGGCCGGAGTCGACGACGGTGCCGTCGAGGTCGAAGAGGACGACGGGATACTTGATCACGGGATCCATCGTAGGCAACCGGGGTGGTCAAGCCACTTCGTACGACACCGAGACGAGGTACAGCCCCGACGGTGGCGCGGTGGGCCCGGCTTCGCTGCGCGGTCTGCCCTCGAGGCACTGCGCGATCTCGGCGGGCTCGAGCTCGAGCATCGTGCCGACGAGCGTTCGCACCATGTGGCGGAGATAGCTCTGCGCCGTGATCTCGAAGTCGAGATGGTCGCCGCTGCGAACCCACAGCGACCGCTCGACGGTCCGCGTGAAGTTCGTGTGCTCCGTCTCGGTGGGAGTGAACGCACGGAAGTCGTGCGTGCCCGGGAGGAGCGCCGCCGCCTCGGCAAGGCGCTGCTCGTCGAGCAGCCGTGGGATCCACCAGCTGCGCGTCAACTCGAACGGCGACGGTGCGCGCCGGTTGAGGATGCGGTAGCGATACGTTCGAGAACGGGCCGAATAGCGGGCGTGAAAGTCGGGCGCAACCTCCTCGGCGGAGACGACGGAGATCGCGTCGGGGAGTCGCGTGTTCAGCGCCTCCGCAGCACGCGCGGCCGGAGGACCGCCTTCGACGTCGACCGATGCCACCTGGCCGAGCGCGTGCACACCGGAGTCCGTGCGCCCGGCGACCGCAAGCGTGTCGTACGACGCGAACGTCGTCGCGAGCGCCTCGCGCAACGCCGCCTCCACCGTGGGGCGTCCCGGCTGCACCGCCCAACCCTGGAACGGCGTGCCGTCGTACTCGAGCGCCAGCCTGAGCCGCACGTCAGGCCGCCCTGACGCTTCTGGTCAGGAGTGCCTTATGCTCTAGATGCTTGCACAAGCTCTGATACACTCTACACAGGTGAGCGACCGCCAGTCCTTCCTCCTCCAGCGCGTCCAGCCGGCGATGGTCGGCCTCATCGACGGCTCGCTCTCGACCCTCGCTCCGATCTTCTCGATCGCGATCGCGACGCACAACTCGCGCTACGCGTTCATCGCAGGCCTGGCCACATCGCTCGGCGCCGCCGTGAGCATGGGCTTCTCCGAGGGCCTCTCCGACACCGGAGAGCTCACCGGGCGCGGCAGCCCGATCGTGCGCGGCTCGATCACGGGCGGCGGAACGTTCCTCGGCGGCATCCTGCACTCGCTGCCGTTCCTCATCCCGCACTACCACGCTGCACTCCTCTTCGCGATCGGCGTCGTCGCGTTCGAGCTCTTGATCCTCGCGTACTTCCGCTGGAAGTTCTTCCAAGACACGTTCATCCGCGCACTCGCGATCGTGACGTTCGCCGGCATCATCATCGCCGCGATCAGCGCAGGCCTCGGCAGCCTGCTCGGCGGCACGCCGACGAACTGACGCCCGCCGCGTTAGGGCCGAGAGCTGGGCGCAGCCGGGTCGTAGTCGACGAGCTCGAGATAGACCATCTCGGCTGCGTCGCCCGGCCGGTGGCCGATCTTGATGATGCGCGTGTAGCCGCCCGGACGCTCGGCCATGCGCCCGGCGATCTCGGCGAACAGCTTGTGGACGACCTCCTGCGAGCGGAGCGAGGCGAGCGCCTGCCTGCGCGCATGGAGGTCGCCGCGGCGGCCGAGCGTGATCATCTTCTCCGCGTACGGCTTGACCGCCTTCGCCTTCGCCTGGGTCGTCTTGATCCGCCCGTGCTCGATCAGCGAGCACGCGAGGTTCGCGTACAACGCCTTCCGGTGGGCGGAGTCGCGCCCGAGCTTCTTGCCTGTCTTCGCGTGCCTCATCGAACTACTGCTCCAGGCCCCCGCCGCCGTTGTCGCCGCGGAGGTTGAGCCCGTGCTGCTGGAGCGTCTCCTTGACCTCTTCGATCGACTTCTTGCCGAAGTTCGGGATCGCGGCGAGCTCGTTCTCGGTCTTCATGACGAGGTCGCCGATCGTCTCGATGCCGACGCGCTTGAGGCAGTTGTACGAGCGGACGCCGAGCTCGAGCTCCTCGATCGGGAAGTTCTCCATCCCGTGCGCGAGCGCAGCCTCGGGGCCGGCGCCTTCGCCGGCAGGCACGGCAGACTCGCCGAAGCCCTCCATCTTCTCGATGTCCGTGAAGATCGCGAGCTGGCGGATCAGGACCTCGGCAGCCTCGCCGAGCGCGTCCTTCGGGTCGACCGAGCCGTCGGTCGTGATGTCGAGCGTCAGCTTGTCGTAGTCGGTGCGCTGACCGACGCGGGCGGACTCGACCTGGTAGGCGACGCGGCGCACGGGCGTGAAGATCGAATCGATCGGGATCACGCCGATGGTGTGCTGCGGGCCGCGGTTGAGCTCGGCGGGCATGTAGCCCCGGCCGCGCCCGATCGTCAGCGTCATCTCCAGCCGGCCGCGGTCGGCCAGGTTGGCGATCTCGAGCTCCGGGTTGAGGATCTCGAGCTCGGCAGGAGCCTCGATGTCCTTCGCCGTGACGACGCCCGGGCCCTTGGCTGCGATGTGTACTTCGACCTCGGGGGAGTCGCCGTGCAGGCGAGACACGAGATTCTTCAGGTTGAGCACGATGTCCGTCACGTCCTCACGCACGCCCGGGAGCGTCGTGAACTCGTGCGCGGTGCCCTCGACCTTCACCGAGGTGACAGCGGCGCCCTCCAGCGAGGAGAGCAGCACGCGGCGCAGAGAGTTGCCGAACGTGTGACCGAAGCCGCGGTCGAGCGGCTCGATGACGAAGACGCCGCGATGGTCGTCGGTGTCCTCGTGAATGATCTTGGGAGTCTGAAAATCGAGTGCGCGAGTTGCCAAAGAGATCCCTTCCCTTACTTCGAATAGAGCTCGACGATGAGCTGTTCCTGGACCGGTGTGTCGATCTCGCCGCGCTCGGGCTGCTTGAGCACCTTGCCGGTGAGGCCGTCGTGGTCGGCCTGCAACCACGGAGCGACGGTGGACACGAGATCGGTGGCGTCCCGAATCACCTGCTGTGCGGCTGAGCTGGGCGGCACGGTGATGACGTCGTTGGGACGAACCTGGAAGCTCGGAATGTTGACGCGGCGCCCGTTCACCTGGAAGTGACCGTGGCGGACGAGCTGACGTGCCTGTGCGCGTGATGCAGCGAAGCCGAGGCGGTAGACGACATTGTCGAGCCGCGTCTCCAGCATGCGGAGCAGCTCCTCGCCGGTGACGCCGGAGCGCCTGGACGCCTTCTCGTAGTAGCCGCGGAACTGCTTCTCGAGCAGCCCGTAGTAGCGGCGCGCCTTCTGCTTCTCACGCAGCTGCAACAGGTACTCGCTCTGCTTGATGCGGCCGCGACCGTGCTCGCCCGGCGGATACGAGCGACGCTCGATCGCGCACTTCTCGGTGAGACAACGCTCGCCTTTCAGGAACAGCTTCATTCCCTCGCGGCGGCAGATGCGGCACTTCGGCCCCAAGTCTCTAGCCAAAACACACCTCGCGAGCCATTAGACGCGCCGCCTTTTCCGTTGCCGCACGCCGTTGTGAGCCTGCGGGGTGACGTCCTTGACGGACAAGATCTCGAGGCCGGCGGCCTGGAGCGAGCGAATCGCAGTCTCGCGTCCCGAGCCCGGGCCCTTCACGAAGACCTCGACCTTCTGCAGGCCGTGATCCATGCCCTTGCGCGCGCACGCGTCGGCCGTGACCTGTGCCGCGAACGGCGTCGACTTGCGCGAGCCCTTGAACCCGGCCGAGCCGGCGGACTCCCAGGCGATCACGTTGCCCTCCTTGTCGGTCAGGGCGACGATCGTGTTGTTGAAGCTCGTCTTGATGTGCGCCTGGCCGATGGCGATGTTCTTCTTGACCTTGCGCCGCGTGCGACCGCGCGTGGCGGGAGACTTCCTCGGAGGCGCCATTACTTCGCCTTCTTCCCGCGGCCGACGGTCTTCTTCGGGCCCTTGCGCGTGCGCGCGTTGGTCTTCGTGCGCTGCCCGTTCGTCGGAAGCCCGCGCCGGTGGCGCAGGCCGCGGTACGCACCGATCTCCGAGAGCCGCTTGATCGCCTGCTGGCGCTCGCGGCGGAGGTCACCCTCGACCTCGACCTCGGCATCGATGTAGTTGCGGAGCTTCGTGACCTCGTCGTCGGTGAGGTCGCGGATCTTCGTGTCCGGCGACAGGCCGAGCGCCGTCGCGATCTTGCGCGCCGTCGGCTGGCCGATGCCGTAGATGTAGGTCAGCCCGATCTCGAGCCGCTTCTGGTTGGGGAGATTGACCCCGGCAATGCGTGCCACGTGTGGTTAGCCCTGCCTTTGCTTGTGACGAGGGTTGGACGAGCAGATGACCATGGTGCGCCCGTGCCGCTTGATGATCCGGCAGTTGTCGCACATGACTTTGACTGAAGGGCGTACTTTCATATCAACGGTGCCTGAAGGTGATCCGACCGCGGTTCAGGTCGTACGGGCTGAGCTCCACCTTGACCTTGTCCCCGGGGAGGATGCGGATGTAGTGCTTCCTCATCTTTCCGGAGATAGTTGCCAGCACGGAGTGGCCGCCGTCTACCTCCACCCTGAACATGGTGCTCGGTAGGGCTTCGACGACCTCGCCTTCGACCTCGATCTTCTCTTCCTTAGAGGGCATTTCCTTTCAAGTGGTCAGAACGTCAGAGTGATGCGCGCGCACGGCAAAGCCGGTGCGCGGCGGGTCGTCATCGTAGCAAAGCGGCTCCAGCTTTCGTCAGGATTCGGGGCCCCTCGACCGTTACCGCGACGGTGTGCTCGAAATGCGCGGCGAGGGAGTCGTCGACGGACGAGATCGACCAATCGTCCTCGTGGACGTAGACGTCCGGGGCACCCGCGGTGATCATCGGCTCGATCGCCAGGGTCATCCCCTCCTGGAGCACAGGCCCGCGGCCGGCAGGGCCGAAGTTCGGGATCTGGGGGTCCTCGTGGTAGAAGCGGCCGACGCCGTGGCCGACGAGGCTCCGCACGACCGAGAAGCCGGCCTCCTCGACGATCGCCTGGACGGCGTGCGAGATGTCGGAGAGATGGTTGCCGACCTGGGCCTCCGCGATCCCGGCCGCCAGGGCGTCCTGGCAGACGTCGAGCAGCCGCTGCGCGGCATCGTCGATCTGCCCGACGGGCAGCGTGACAGCACTGTCCGCGACGAGGCCGCCGAGGGTCACGCCGAGGTCGACCGAGATGAGGTCACCCTCCTGCGCGCGATAGCCGGTCGGGATCCCGTGCACGACCATCGAGTTCGGCGAGAGGCAGAGTGCGGCCGGAAAGCCCTTGTAACCCTTCGAGGTGGGAACGCCGCCCTTCGAGCGAATGTGCTCCTCGGCGATGCGGTCGAGCTCGAGCATCGTCAGGCCGGGCTCCAACACCTCGGCGCAGAGCGCGAGCGTCTCGTGCACGAGCTCGCCGGCGAGCGCCATGCCCTCGATCTCGGCTGCGGACTTGCGAATGATCATGCGCCGGTCCTCGCCTGCACCTGCTCGAGCGCATCGGCGATCTCGGCCCACACCTCGTCGATCGGGCGCTCGGCGTGCATCTTGACCAGCTTGCCTGTCGCGCGGTAGTGCTCGACGACCGGCTCGGTCCGTTCGTGGTACGTCTCGAGGCGCTGGTCGATCACGGCAGGCGTGTCGTCGGCTCGACCTTCGATCTCTGCGCGCTTCAACAAGCGCTCGCGGGCGACGTCGTCCGGCAGCTCGAGCAGGAGGACAATCGCAAGCGGCCGGTCGATCTCGTCCAGCAGATCGTCGAGGGCCTCCGCTTGTACGAGGTTGCGGGGATAGCCGTCGAGCACGAAGCCGCGCTCCGCCTTCGACACCTCGTCGCGGATCAACGGGATCGTGATGTCGTCGGGGACGAGCTTTCCCTCGGCAAGGAGCGGCGCAACGAGCTTGCCGAGCTCCGTTCCCGCAGCGATCGCGGCGCGATACAGATCACCGGTCGCGATGTGCGGAACGTCGTACGCGGCGGCGATCCTCGTCGCCTGCGTGCCCTTACCGGAGCCTTGCGGGCCGAGCATCAGGACGTTCATCACCGAAGGAAGCCTTCGTAGTGACGCATCATCATCTGCGACTCCATCTGGCGCATCGTGTCGAGCGCGACGCCGACGACGATCAGCACCGAGGTGCCGCCGAGCGCACGCCCGGTCGCCTGTGAGAAGCCGAACTCGCGGATGAAGATGCTCGGAGCGACTGCGATGGACGCGAGGAAGAGGGCGCCGAAGAGCGTCAGGCGCTGCAGCACGCGGTCGAGATAGGCCGCGGTCGGCGGGCCCGGCCGGATGCCCGGGATGTAACCGCCGTTCTTGCGCAGGTTGTCGGCCTGGTCGACCGGGTTGAACTGGACCGACGTGTAGAAGTACGTGAAGACGATGATCAAGGCCGCCTCGACGGCGAGGTAGATCCAGCTCGTCGGCAGGAAGTTTCGGTTCACGAAGCCCGTCCACGACGGCACGAACTGCGCGAGCGTCGGCGGGAGCGCCATGATCGCCGCCGCGAAGATCACGGGGATGACGCCGGCCATGTTCACACGGAGGGGCATGTACGTCGAGCCGCCCGTCGTCTGCCGGTTCCCGAGCTGCCTGCGGGCGTACTGCACGGGGATGCGCCGCTGGCCTTCCTGCACGAAGACGACGACCACGACGACCGAGATTGCGAGAATCGGGAAGAACAGCCGCTCGAGCGTGCCGCCGTTGATCCACGCCGTGACGCCGGCGGGCGCAGCCGAGAGGATGGACGCGAAGATCAGCAGTGAGATGCCGTTGCCGATCCCGCGCTTCGTGATCATCTCGCCCATCCACATCAGCAGCGCGGTGCCCCCGGTGAGCGTGAGCACGATGATCACGAGCTTGCCCGAGTTCACGTTCGGCAGGGCGCCCTGGCGCTTGAAGAGGAACGCGTAACCGGTCGCCTGAGCCGCGGCGAGGACGATCGTCAGGTAGCGCGTGTACTGCGTGATCTTCGCGTAGCCCGCCTCGCCCTCCTTTTGCAGCCGCTCGAGCGTGGGGACGACGACCGTCATGAGCTGCACGATGATCGACGCGGTGACGTACGGCATGATCCCGAGCGCGAAGAGCGAGAAGCGCGACAGCGCCGACCCCGAGAAGAGGTTCAGCAGCGCGAAGACGCCGCCACCGCCGCCGCCGCCGAAGTACGACTTGATCGCGGCCTGGTCGATGCCCGGCGCGGGAAGCCACGAGCCGAAGCGGTAGATCGCGAGGACAACCGCCGTGAAGAGCACGCGGCGGCGCAGTTCCGGGACGCGCCACGCGTTGGCGAGCCAGGAGAGCATCAGATGGTTGACGCCTCGGCGGGGTGCGTCTGGGGATGGCTCGGGCCGAGCCGTGTGGTCGTGGCGGCCGAAGGCAAGGCTGGTTGCCTTACCAAGGACGCCGCGGGCGCACGGCGACGCGCCCGAGCCACCATCCAGGCGTGCGCTGTCGGGGCGTCAGCCATCTAGGCCTCGGGGGTCGCCGCTTCGGTGTCCTCGGCCGCGACGTCGACCTCAGCGGCCGGCTCGTCTGCTGCGTCAGCCTCGGCGGCCGCGGCGGGCGTCGCAGCTGCAGCCGGCTTGCCCTTGTGGTGCTTGTGCTTGCGCACCTTCGGCTCGCGCAGCAGCTCGACGGTCCCTCCCGCAGCTTCGATCTTCTCGCGAGCGGTCGCCGAGATGCCGTGCACGCGGACGGTGAGCTTCTTCGAGATCTCGCCCGTGCCGAGCAGCTTCACGTCGATCTTCGTGTTCTTGATCAGGCGCTTCTCGACGAGAGCCTCGGGCGTGACCACGTCGCCGGCGTCGAACCGGTCGAGGTCGCGCAGGTTCACGGGCACCGTCTGGGTGCGGAACGGGCCCACCGGCATCGCGTCCTTCGACGTCGCGCCGCGCAGCTTGCCGATGCGCATGTAGATCGGCATCTGGCCGCCCTCGAAGCCGGCGCGCATCTTGTGCGAGCCCGCGCGCGACTTCTGGCCCTTGTTTCCACGGCCGGCGTACTTGCCCTTGCCGGAGCCGGGCCCGCGCCCGACGCGCTTGCGGTCCTTGCGCGGCTGCGCCGGCTGCAGATCCGTCAGGTTCAGTGCTCTCTCACCCATTTACGACGTCTCCTCCACCTTCACGAGGTGGCGGACCTTGCGCAGCATCCCGTCGAGCACCGGAGACTCCGTCTGCTCGACGCTGCGGCCGATCTTGCCGAGCCCGAGCGCGCGCAGCGTGCCGCGATGCCGCTCGCTCTGGCCGATCTTGCTCTTGACCTGGGTGATCTTGACCTTCGCCATCTAGTCGCGTCCCTTCCTCGGCTGGTCGTCCTCGGGGATCACGGTCTTCTTGAGCCGCTTCGCGACGCTCGTCTTCTTCTTCTTCGGCTCCTCGACAGGCGCCTCGACGACGGCCTCGGCCGGGGCGCTCGCCTCGACGGGCCCTTCCTCGACGACCGCGGCCGCCTTGGGCTTCGCGGCGCGCTTCGGCTTGGGGGGCGCCTCCACTGCCGGGGCTTCCGCTGCCGGGGCCTCCGCTGCCGGGGCTTCCGCTGCCGGGGCCTCCACCGCAGGAGTCTCCGTAGGCGCGTCAGGCTCGACGACGACGATGCCGGTGGCAGCGGCGGCGGCGACGACCGCAGCGGCAGCCTGGTCGAGCTGCTGCTTCGTCTTGATCGACGGCAGCGGCAGGACTTCGCTGATCTGCTTGCCGCGGATCCGCGCGACGTCCTCGGGCCGACGGAGCTCGTGGAGCGCCGCCATGGTCGCCTTCGCCATGTTGATCGGGTTCGTCGTCCCGAGGCTCTTCGCAAGCACGTTGCGCACGCCGGCGAGCTCGAGCACGGCGCGCACGCCGCCTCCGGCGATCACACCCGTACCGTCTGAGGCCGGGCGGAGCATCACGCGCGCCGCATCGAACCGGCCGAGCACCTCATGGGTGATCGTCGATCCGTGCTTCGGCACCGTGTACAAGTTCTTCTTGGCGTCTTCCACCGCTTTGGTGATCGCGAGTGGAACCTCGCGCGCCTTGCCGTATCCGACGCCGACGCGATCGATCTCGTCGCCGACGACGACGAGCGCGGTGAACGAGAACCGCCGGCCGCCCTTGACGACCTTCGCGACGCGGTTGATCTCGACCACGCGCTCCTTCAGCTCACGCGTCTCTGAAAAATCGACAGCCATTAGAACTGCAGCCCTCCCTCGCGCGCGCCGTCGGCGAGCGCTTTGACACGTCCGTGGTACAGGTAGCCGCCACGGTCGAAGACCACAGCCTCGACGCCGGCCTGCTTTGCATTGGCGGCGAGGAGCTTGCCAACCTCGGCCGCCTGGGCGGACTTGTCGCCCTTGAACGATTTCCCGAGGCTGATCCACGAGGCGGCCGCAAGCGTGCGACCGGTCTGGTCGTCGACGAGCTGCGCCTCGATGCCGCGGTTGGAGCGGAACACGGCGAGACGAGGCCGCTCGGCCGTGCCTGCCACCTTGCCGCGCACGCGACGATGCCGCCGGGCGCGCGATTGACTGACCGTCAAACTAGGCACGCTTGCCTACCTTCCTGCGGACGTATTCGCCCTCGTAGCGGATGCCCTTGCCCTTGTAGGGCTCCGGCGGCCGCACCTTGCGAACCTCGGCAGCGGTCTGACCGACCTGCTGCTTGTCAGTTCCCTTGACGACGACCTGCGTCGGCGCGGGAACCTCAAACGTGATGCCCGTGCGCGGCTTGATCGTCACGGAGTGCGAGTAGCCGACCTGCAACTCGAGGTCGTCGCCCTTGAGCGCGGCGCGGTAGCCGACGCCCTGGATCTCCAACCGCTTCTCGAAGCCCTTCGTGACACCCTCGACCATGTTCGCGATCAGGGTGCGCGTCAGGCCGTGCAGCTCACGGTCGGGAGCGCGCTCGGTCGGACGGGACACGGTGAGCGTGCCGTCCTCCTGCTCGATCTTCATGCGCTGCGGCACGACCTGCTGGAGCGAGCCGAGCGGGCCCGTGACCGCGACGCGGCCCGGCTCCAGCTGAATGCTCACGCCGGCGGGGATTTCGATGGGGGCTTTTCCGATTCGACTCATGTGATCACCAGATGAAGCAAACGACCTCGCCGCCGACACCGCGCTCCTGCGCGGTGCGGCCGGTCACGAGACCGGACGATGTCGACAGAACGGCGACACCCATTCCGCCCAAGACACGCGGCAGACGATCTTTCCGCGCGTAGACCCGGCGGCCCGGCTTCGACACGCGCTTCAGGCCGGAGATGACCCGCTCGCGATTGCGGCCGAACTTGAGGTCGACGACCAGGGTATCGAAGGACTCGCCCTTCTCGACGTGGTAGTCCCGGATGTAGCCCTCCTCCTTCAGGAGACGGGCGAGCTCCACCTTCATCTTCGAGCTCGGCATGGTTGCCTTCTCGTGGAGCGCCTTGTTGGCGTTCCGGATGCGGGTGAGCATGTCTGCGATCGGATCTGTCAGCACGTCTTTTCTCCTACCAACTGGACTTCGTCATGCCGGGGATGCTGCCCTGGTGGGCGAGCTCCCGCAGGCAGATGCGGCACACGCCGAACTTGCGGAAGACGGCACGCGGCCGCCCACAACGGTTACAGCGCGTGTATGCGCGGACCTTGTACTTCTGAGGCCGCTTTTGCTTGACAACGAGGCTCGTTTTCGCCACGTGGTGTTAGTCCCTCCTCTGGCCGTCGGCGCTCGCAAACGGCAGGCCGAGAGCCTGCAGCAGCGCGCGCGCCTCCACATCGGTCTTGGCGCTCGTCGTGATCGTCACGTCGAGGCCTCGAACCTGCTGGATGGCGTCGTAGTCGATTTCCGGAAAGATGATCTGCTCGCGGACGCCGAGCGAGTAATTGCCGCGTCCGTCGAACGAGCGGGGGTTCAGCCCGCGGAAGTCGCGGATGCGCGGCAGCGCAATCGAGACCAGCCGGTCGAGGAAGTCGTACATGCGCGTCCCGCGCAGCGTCACCTTCGCGCCGATGGGCATGCCCTCGCGGATCTTGAATTGTGCGACCGACTTGGTCGCCTTGCGAATCTGCGGGCGCTGGCCGGCGATGATCGTCAGCTCGTCCATCGCGGCGTCGAGCTGCTTCGCGTCGGTCTTCGCCTCGCCGACTCCCATGTTGAGCGTGATCTTCTCGATCCGCGGCACCTGCATGATCGAGCTCAGGCCGAGCTCGTCCTTCAACGCGGGACGGATCTCGTTCTCGTACTGCTCTTTCATGCGCGGGACGTATGTGTCGGTTGCCATTACTTGTCGATCTCCTGACCGCACTCCGGGTTCTTGCAGACCCGAACGCGGATCGTCTTGTCCTTGACCGTCTTCGTGACGGTGCCGACGCGAGTCGCCTTCTTGCAGGTCGGGCAGACCACCATCACGTTCGACACCTGCAGCGGCGCCGACTTCTCGATGATCCCGCCGGGGATGATCGACGGGCCGCCCATCCGGCTCGAGTTCTGGATCGGGCGCGGCCGCTGATGCCGCTTGACGATGTTCACGTTCTCGACGAGGACGCGGCCCTGCTTGGGGAGCGACTCGATCACACGGCCGCGCTTGCCCCGGTCCTTGCCGGTGCGCACCTCGACGGTGTCTCCGGTGCGGATCTTCATTGTCTGGGCCACCTACAACACCTCCGGGGCGAGCGAGACGATCTTCATGAAGTTGCGCTCGCGCAGCTCACGCGCGACCGGCCCGAAGATGCGGGTGCCGCGCGGGTTGCGCGCGTTGTCGATGATCACGGCGGCGTTCTCGTCGAACGCGATCGACGTGCCGTCGTTGCGGCCGAACGGCTTCTTCGTGCGCACGACGACCGCGCGCACGACCTCGCCCTTCTTGATCGCACCCTGCGGCGTCGCCGTCTTGACGGTGCCGACGATGATGTCTCCGACCCGCGCGTAGCGGCGGTGATGGCCACCCATCACGCGGATGCAGAGGATCTCGCGGGCGCCGGTGTTGTCGGCCACCTTGAGACGGGACTCCTGCTGAATCATTTCGCGGCCTCGACGATCTCGGCCAGACGCCAGTTCTTCGTCTTCGACAGCGGCCGCGTCTCGACGATGCGGACGAGGTCGCCGATCTTGGCGGTGTTCGACTCGTCATGCGCATGGAACTTCGTCGAGCGGCGAATCACTTTCTTGTACCGCGGGTGCGCACGGATGGTGTCGACCTTGACGACGATCGTCTTGTCCATCGCGTCGGAGACGACGACGCCGCGCCGCTCCTGCCGGCGGCCGCGATCGTGCTCCGGCTTCGGCTCGCGCGAGATCGGCTTGCGCACACCGGTCGGCGCGGGCCGCTTGACCCTGGTCTTCTTGGGGCGCTCCGCACGCGGGGGCCGCTTGAACTTCTTCTTCGGCTGCGACTGCGCCTGCGGCTCGGCCGGCGTCTCCGGCTCCGCGGGAGCGGCAGGCGCCGCTTCGGCAGCGGGCTCCTCCGCAGCAGGCTCAGCCTCGGCGGCGGGCTCGGCGACCGCAGGGGCCTCTTCGGCCACCGGGGCGTCCTCGACCGCAGGGGTCTCCTCCGCCACCGGGGCGTCCTCGACCACGGTGTCCTCGACCACGGGGGTCTCCTCGACCGCCGGCGTCTCCGCCTCGACCGGGGTGTTCTCGCTTGTCAAATTCTTCTTGTCTGCCATGTCTAACTTGCCTTCGCCTTCGTCATTTCACGCTCGGTGACGACCGTGAGAATCCGCGCGATCTCGCGCTTTGCCAACTTCAGACGCGCCGAGTTCTCGAGCGCGCCGGTGACGGACTGGAACCGTAGGTTGAACAGCTCCTGCCGCCGATCCTTGAGCCGGTCGCCCAGCTCGTCGTCCGACAGATCTCGTAGCTCACTTGCCCTGGTCAAAAGAGTTCGTCCTCCCGGGTGACGACCTTCGTCCTCACCGACAGCTTCTGTCCCGCCAGCCGGAGCGCTTCCTTCGCCAGAGGCTCGGGAACACCGGCGAGCTCGAACATCACGCGGCCCGGCTTGATCACGGCGACCCAGCCTTCGGGCGAGCCCTTACCGGAGCCCATGCGGGTCTCGGCGGGCTTCTTCGTGAACGCCTTGTCGGGGAAGACGTTGATCCAGACCTTGCCGCCGCGCTTGATCTTGCGCGTCATCGCGATACGAGCCGCCTCGATCTGGCGGTTCGTGATCCAGCCGCGGTCCATCGCCTTCAGGCCGTAGTCGCCGAACTGCACGGTCGACTGGCCCTTCGTCTCGCCGCGACGCCGGCCGCGATGGACTTTGCGGAACTTCGTCTTCTTGGGCATCAACATCAGGCGTCAGTCCCTTCGGTCGTCTCCGGCGGCGTCTCGACCACGGGCTGCTCGGTCACGGGGGGCTCGATCACGGGCTGCTCGACCACGGGCGTGTCCTCGGTCTTCGGCTTCTCGGTGTCCTGCGGGCGCGGACGATTCGCTGCGGGGCGTGAGCCCTGCGCCGGCCCGCGTCCACGGCCGCCCGAACCACCGGCGCCACCGGGACCGCCCGGACCGCGTCCACCGGCACCACCGGGACCGCGTCCACCGGCACCGCCGGCTCCGCGTCCACCGGCGCCGCCGGCTCCGCCGCCCGGGCCACGCCGGCGCTTGACCGGGCCGAGGCCCTCGCGATCCTGGGTGCGACCGCGGCTGCTCTCGCGCGATGCGCCGAGCCCTTCGGTCGCGCCGCCGCGGCGACGCCGCGCGTCCTGGTCGCCCAACCGTTGCTCGCCGCCGGAGATGCTCTCGAAGCCCTCGGGCATGATCTCGCCCTTGTTGATCCAGACCTTGACGCCGATGCGGCCGGAGGCGGTGCGCGCTTCGACGAAGCCGTAGTCGATGTCGGCACGGATCGTGTGCAGCGGCACGCGGCCCTCGTTGTACGTCTCGCGACGGCTCATCTCGCCGCCGCCGAGGCGACCGGAGCACTGGATCTTCACGCCGGCGGCGCCGGAGCGGATCGCGGAGGCGAGCGCGCGCTTCATGGCGCGACGGAACGCGACGCGGTTCGAGAGCTGCTCGGCGATCGACTGCGCGACGAGCTTCGCGTCCAGCTCGGGGCGCTTGATCTCGTTGATGTTGATGTGGACGTTCTTCTGCGTCAGCGCGTGCAGCTCACGGCGCAGAGCGTCGACCTCGACGCCCGACTTGCCGATCACGATGCCCGGGCGCGCCGTGTAGATGTCCACGGTGATCCGCTGCTTGTCCTTGCGGATGAGGATGTCGGACAGCCCCGCGTGCGCGAGCTTCTTGTAGATGTGCTCGCGGATCTTGACGTCCTCGAGCAGGTACTGCGGGAACTCCTTCGTGCCCGTGTACCAGTTCGACTTCCAGTCGTGGATGACGCCGACGCGCATCCCGCCGGGATGAATTTTCTGACCCACGGTTACTCGCTCCCCTCGGTCTTCTTCTTCCGGCGAGCAGCCTTCGGCTTCTCCTCGGCAGGGGCCGGCGCAGTGCTGGGTGCAGCGCTCGGCTCCTCAACGGTTGCAGTCGCGGTGGTCTCCACCGCAGTCTCTTCGGTCGCCGCCGCTGCCTTCGGCGCGCGCTGCCTGCGCGGCTTCGCCTCGGCGGCAGGCTTGGCAGGCACCGTCACGCGCGGGTTCGGCGCGAGCTCAACGGTGATGTGGCACATCCGCTTGCGGATGGCCGAGGCGCGGCCGCGCGCACGCGGGCGGAAGCGCTTCAGCGTCGGGCCCTCGTCGACATATGCGGTCAGCACGACGAGCTCGTCGCCGTTCCAGTGCAGGTCGGGACGCGACTCGGCGTTCGCAACGGCCGAGCGCAGCACCTTCTCGACGTCCTCCGCGACGGCGCGCTTCGAGAACGCGAGGATCGTGCGCGCTTCCGGCACGGAGCGGCCGCGAATGAGGTCGGTGACGAGCCGCGCCTTGCGCGCGCTCACGTGCACGTACTTCGCCTGCGCACGAACCGACTTCTTCGGTGTCTCGACTGCCATTACCGCTTGACCTTCGCTGCCTTGTCGCCGGCGTGGCCCTTGAAGGTGCGTGTCGGGGCGAACTCGCCGAGCTTGTGGCCGACCATCTGCTCGGACACGAATACGGGCACGTGCTTACGACCGTCGTGGACGGCGATCGTGTGCCCGACCATCTCCGGGAAGACGGTCGAGGAGCGCGACCAGGTGCGGATCATGTTCTTGGAGCCCGCTGCGTTCATCGCAGTGATACGGCTGAACAGCCGCTCCTGGACGAAAGGGCCCTTCTTCGAGCTTCTGCTCATTACCTACGCGTGTCCTTTCCGCGGCGACGGCCGCGAACGATCAGCTTGTTCGATTCCTTGTGCTTGGAGCGGGTGCGCTTGCCGAGCGTCGGCACGCCCCACGGGGTGACCGGGTGGCGTCCGCCCTTCGACTTGCCCTCGCCGCCGCCGTGCGGATGGTCAACAGGGTTCATCGCGGAACCGCGCACCGACGGCCGCTTGCCCTTCCAGCGGTTCCGGCCGGCCTTGCCCCAGTTGATGTTCTGGTGGTCGACGTTGCCGACCTGGCCCACGGTCGCGCGGCAGGTCAGCGGCACACGGCGCATCTCGCCCGAGGGGAGACGCAGCACGGCGAAACCGGCGTCCTTCGCGACGAGCTGGATGCCCGAGCCTGCCGAGCGCGCCATCTTCGCGCCCTGGCCCGGCTGCAGCTCGACGTTGTGGACGAGCGTTCCCGTCGGGATGTTCTCGAGCGGCAACGCGTTTCCGACCTTGATGTCAGCGTCGGGACCGGACTGCACCAGCACGCCGACGCGCAACTGCGCGGGAGCGAGGATGTAGGCCTTCTCGCCGTCGAGGTAGTGCAGCAGCGCGATGTTGGCCGACCGGTTCGGGTCGTACTCGATCGCGGCGACCTTCGCCGGCACGCCGTCCTTCAAGCGCTTGAAGTCGATGATCCGGTAGCGGCGCTTGTGGCCGCCGCCCTGGTGGCGCGTCGTGATGCGGCCGTTGTTGTTTCGGCCACCCTTCTTCGTGACCGGCGCGAGCAGGCTCTTCTCCGGCGTCGTCTTCGTGATCTCCTCGAACGTGGAGACCGACATGAAGCGGCGGCCCGGGCTCGTCGGCTTGTACCTACGGATCGGCATCTAGAGCTGAGCCCCCTCGAAGATCTCGATCGAATCGCCCTGCTTGAGCTGGACGACGGCTTTCTTCCAGCCCGGACGGATGCCCTTGATGGAACCGCGCCGCTTCGGCTTGGCCTGCACCTTGATGATCGCGACGTTCAGGACCTTGACGTCGAAGAGCTCCTCGACGGCCTGGCGGACCTGCGTCTTGTGCGCATCCTGGTGCACCTTGAACGTGTAGCGGTTCTGCGCGATCTGGCCGTAGCTCTTCTCGGAGACCACGGGCGCGATCAGCACTTCGCCGGGATGAAGGCTCATGAGTCCTGCCTCTCGTTCGAGGCGCGCGCCTGCATGAGCGGCAGTGCGGCCTCGCTGACGAGCAGGGAGCGCGCCCACACGATCTCGGCGACCTCGACCTCGGCCGGGATCGTGACGAGCACGCGCTCGAGATTGCGGAAGGACTTGATGAGCGCCTCCTCGGCCTCGGTGACGATGAGGACGGTCGGTGTGGTCTTGCCCCAGGCGGCGAGCACTGCAGCGGCTGCCTTCGTCGACGCGGTGTCGAACTTCGAGCCGTCGAGCACACCGAGCGTGCCGGCCTGCGCGTGGTCGGAGAGCGCGCTGCGGAGCGCGGCCCGTGCGGCCTTCTTGTTCACCTTGACCTCGAACGAGCGAGGGGTCGGCGGGAAGGCGACGCCGCCGCCCGCGAAGTGCGGGGCGCGGATCGTGCCCTGACGGGCGCGGCCGGTGCCTTTCTGGCGCCACGGCTTCGCGCGGCCGCCGGAGACGAGCCCGCGGCTCTTCGCCGCGCGCGTGCCCTGACGCCGTGCGTTCAGCTCGGCTCGCACGGCCTCGTGCACGAGGTGCGGCTTTGGCTCGACGCCGAAGACGGCCTCGTCGAGCGAGACCTCCTTCTTCGTTCCACCGAGCACTGGTGCTTTCGGGGCGGCCATTACTTGGACATCTCCCTGATCTCGACGATGCCGTTCTTCGGACCGGGAACCGCGCCCTTGACCATCAGCAGGTTGCGCTCGACGTCGATCGCGTGGACGGTCAGCCCGGTTGCCGAGACCCGCTTCGCACCCATGTGGCCGGCCATCTTGATGCCCTTGAAGACGCGCGACGGCGTGGCCGACGCGCCGATCGAGCCCGGCGCGCGAACGTTGTGCGAGCCGTGCGAGGTCGGGCCCCGGTGGAACTTGTGGCGCTTGATCGTTCCCTGGAAGCCCTTGCCGATCGACGTGCCGGCGACCTTGACCTTGTCGCCCGGCTGGAAGATCTCGACCGTCACATTCTCGCCCTGCACCGCTTCCGCGAAATGGCCGCGGAACTCGACGAGGTGGCGATACGAGCCGCTGATGCCGTTCTTCTCGAGGTGGCCGCGCTCCGGCTTCGAGAGCTTGCGGTCGGCGACGAGATCCCAGGCGAGCTGGACGGCCTCGTAGCCGTCGACGGCCGGCGTGCGCACGGCGACGACCGGGCACGGGCCGGCTTCGATCACGGTGACCGACGTCACGACGCCGCTCTCCTCGTCGAAGAGCGAGGTCATGCCGAGCTTCTTGCCGAGGAGTCCGCGCATGACTAGAGCTTGATCTCGATGTCGACGCCGGCCGGGAGGTCGAGCCGCATGAGCGAGTCGACCGTCTTCGGGGTCGGCGAGTGGATGTCGATCAGCCGCTTGTGCGTCCGGATCTCGAAGTGCTCCCGCGAGTCCTTGTCCTTGAACGGCGAGCGGATCACGCAGTAGACGTTCTTCTCGGTCGGCAGCGGCACAGGACCGGTGATGGTGGCACCGGTGCGCTGAGCCGTGTCGACGATGTCCTTGGCGGACTTGTCAACCTGCTGATGGTCATAGCCCTTCAGCCTGATGCGGATCTTTTGTTGCGCCACCGGTGCCTCCTTTCACTCAGTCGTCGTTGCTAGTTGAGGATCTCGGTGACCACGCCGGCGCCGACGGTGCGGCCGCCTTCGCGGATGGCGAAGCGGAGACCCTGATCCATGGCGATCGGCTGGATCAGCTCGATGTCCATGTTCGTGTTGTCGCCCGGCATGACCATCTCCTGGCCCTCGGGTAGAGAGACCGCGCCGGTCACGTCCGTCGTGCGGAAGTAGAACTGCGGGCGGTAGTTGTTGAAGAACGGCGTGTGACGGCCGCCCTCGTCCTTCGACAGCACGTAGACCTCGGCCTTGAAGTGCGTGTGCGGCTTGATCGAGCCCGGCTTCGCGAGAACCTGGCCGCGCTCCACCTCCTCGCGCTTCGTACCGCGCAGCAGCAAGCCCGCGTTGTCGCCGGCCTGGGCGAAGTCGAGCGTCTTCTGGAACATCTCGAGCCCGGTGACGACCGTCTTCGTGACCTGGGGATGGATCCCGATCATCTCGACCTCGGCGCCGACCTCGATCTTGCCCTGCTCGATACGGCCGGTCACGACGGTGCCGCGGCCGGTGATCGTGAAGACGTCCTCGATCGGCATCAGGAAGGGCTTGTCGATGTCGCGCGTCGGCTCCGGGATGTGCGTGTCGACCGCTTCCATCAGCTCGAGGATCTTCGGCGTCCACTCCGCGTCGCCCTCGAGCGCCTTCAGCGCCGAGACCTGGATGACGGGGATGTCGTCGCCGGGGAACTCGTACTTCGAGAGCAGCTCGCGCACCTCGAGCTCGACGAGCTCGAGCAGCTCGGGGTCGTCGACCATGTCGGCCTTGTTGAGGGCGACGACGATCGCCGGCACCTCGACCTGGCGGGCGAGCAGGATGTGCTCGCGCGTCTGCGGCATGGGGCCGTCGGCCGCCGAGACCACGAGGATCGCGCCGTCCATCTGCGCGGCGCCCGTGATCATGTTCTTGATGTAGTCGGCGTGACCCGGGCAGTCGACGTGCGCGTAGTGGCGGTTCGCCGTCTCGTACTCGACGTGCGCGGTGTTGATCGTGATGCCACGCTGCCGCTCTTCCGGCGCCTTGTCGATCTGGTCGAAGGCGACGGCTGTGCCGCCCTGCGTCTCCGCGAGGACCTTGGTGATCGCGGCCGTCAGCGTCGTCTTGCCGTGGTCGATGTGACCGATGGTGCCGACGTTGACGTGCGGCTTGGTGCGCTCGAACTTCTGCTTGGCCATTGGTGGCTCCTGATCTCCTTCGTTACCGAGTTAGGACCGAGCGTCGATGATGTCGCTCGCGATCGACTGAGGTACTTCCTCGTACCGATCGAACTGCATGGTGAAATTGGCGCGCCCCTGCGTCATCGAACGCAGGTCGGTGGCGTACCCGAACATCTCCGACAACGGCACGCTGGCTTTGATGATCTGTGCGTTCCCCAGCGGGTTCATGGACTCGATGCTGCCGCGGCGGCTGTTGAGGTTACCCATCACGTCACCGAGGTAGTCCTCGGGCGTCGTCACCTCGACGGCCATCACGGGCTCGAGCAATTTCGGCTTGGAGCGCTTCATGGCCTCCTTGAAAGCCATCGACCCGGCGATCTTGAACGCGCGCTCGCTCGAGTCGACCTCGTGGTACGACCCGTCCGTCAGCTCGATCTTCACGTCGACGATGGGATACCCGGCGAGCACGCCCGAGTTCATCGCTTCCTTGATGCCTGCGTCGACGGCCGGGATGTACTCCTTGGGAATCTTGCCGCCGGTGATGCGATCGGAGAACTCGTATCCGTCGCCCGGCTGCTGCGGCGTGAGGTTGATGACGACGTCGGCGAACTGGCCCGAGCCGCCGGTCTGGCGCACGAACTTCTCGCGGATGTTCTCCACCGGCTTGCCGGCGGTCTCGCGGTACGCGACCTGCGGGCGGCCCACGTTCGCGTCGACGTTGAACTCGCGCTTGAGGCGGTCGACGATGATCTCGAGGTGCAGCTCGCCCATGCCTTCGATGATCGTCTGGCCCGTCTCCTCGTCGGTCGAGACGCGGAAGGTCGGATCCTCCTCTGAGAGGCGCGCGAGACCGGAGCCGAGCTTGTCCTGGTCGGCCTTCGACTTCGGCTCGACGGCGACGGCGATCACCGGCTCCGGGAACGTCATCGACTCGAGCACGATCGGCGCATTCTCCGCGGCGAGCGTGTCGCCCGTCGTCGTCGCCTTGAGACCGACGCCGGCGGCGATCTCGCCGGCCATGATCTCGTCGCGCTCCTCGCGATGGTTCGCGTGCATCTGGAGGATGCGGCTGACGCGCTCGGTCTTGCCGGTCGTCGTGTTCAGGACGCGGTCGCCGGACTTGATCCTGCCGGAGTAGACGCGGAAGTACGTGAGCTTGCCGACGTAGGGGTCGGACATGACCTTGAAGGCGAGCGCAGAGAAGGGCTCGTCCGGCGACGCGCCGCGGAGGACTTCCTCGCCCGACTTCGGGTCGAGGCCGATCATCGGCGGGACGTCGAGCGGACTCGGCAGGTAGTCGATGACCGCGTCGAGCAGCGGCTGAACGCCCTTGTTCTTGAAGGCAGAGCCGAGCAGGACGGGTGTGATCTCGTCGGCGATCGTCGCGGCGCGCACGGCGCGGCGGATCATGTCCGCGGTCACGCTGTTCTCGTCCTCCAGATACGCGCCGAGCACCTCGTCGTCGAAGCTCGAGATCGAGTCGACAAGCTGATGGCGGTACTCGTTGGCCTGCTCCACGAGCTCCGCCGGAATGTCGGTCGTCTCGAACTCCTGGCCGAGATCGTCCTTGTAGACGATCGCCTGCATGTCGAGGAGATCGATCACGCCGACGAAATGCTCTTCCTGGCCGATCGGGATCTGCACCGGCACGGGGTTGGCGCCGAGGCGCTCGCGCATCGACTCGACGGCTGCGAAGAAGTTCGCGCCGGTGCGGTCCATCTTGTTGATGAACGCGATCCGCGGCACCTTGTACTTGTCGGCCTGGCGCCAGACCGTCTCGGACTGGGGCTGGACGCCGGCGACGGAGTCGAAGACGGCGACCGCGCCGTCGAGGACACGCAGGCTGCGCTCGACCTCGACCGTGAAGTCCACGTGCCCGGGCGTATCGATGATGTTGATTCGATGGTCACGCCAGAACGCCGTCGTCGCAGCCGACGTGATCGTGATGCCGCGCTCCTGTTCCTGCGCCATCCAGTCCATCGTCGCGGCGCCCTCGTGGACCTCGCCCATCTTGTGGGTGCGACCCGTGTAGTAGAGGATCCGCTCGGTCGTCGTGGTCTTGCCCGCATCGATGTGGGCCATGATCCCGATGTTCCGCACGCGGTCGAGCGCGATCGAAGCTTCCCTTTCCTTGGTGCTCAACGTGTGTCCTGTCTCTCTCGCGCTACCAGCGGTAGTGCGCAAAGGCCTTGTTGGCCTGCGCCATCCGGTAGACGTCGTCCTTGCGCTTGAACGCTCCGCCCTGCTGGTTCATCGCGTCCATGATCTCGTTGGCGAGCTTGTTGCCCATGCCCTTCTCACGCCGCTCGCGCGCATACGTCACGAGCCAGCGCACGGCGAGCGTGCGGGCGCGACGCTGCGGCACCTCGACGGGCACCTGGTAGTTCGCGCCGCCGACGCGGCGGCCCTTGACCTCGAGCACCGGCGTGACCGTCTTGACGGCGCTCTCCAGCACCTCGAGCGCCGGCTTGCCGGTCTTGGCCTCGACCGTCTTGAGCGCCTCGTAGACGATCAGCTCGGCGACCGACTTCTTGCCGTCGAGCATCACCTTGTTGATCACCTGCGTGACGAGCTGCGAGTTGTAGACCGAGTCGCCGAGGGCCACGCGGGCCTGAACGTCTGCACGACGAGGCATTACGAGCCCTTCTTGGCGCCGTACTTCGAGCGGGCCTGCTTGCGATCCGCGACGCCGCCCGTGTCGAGCGCGGCGCGGATGATCTTGTAGCGGAAGCCCGGGAGGTCCTTGACGCGGCCGCCGCGGACGAGCACGACCGAGTGCTCCTGCAGGTTGTGGCCCTCGCCGGGGATATAGGCCCCGATCTCCATGCCGTTCGTGAGCCGGACGCGGGCGACCTTCCGAAGGGCCGAGTTCGGCTTCTTCGGGGTGGTCGTGTACACGCGCGTGCAGACGCCACGCTTCTGCGGCGAGCCGGCGAGCGCGGGCGTCTTGGTCTTCGCCTGAGGAGCCTTGCGGCCCTTCCGGACGAGCTGATTCACGGTCGGCATTTGTTTCGGTCTTCTCTCTTTCGCAACAAAGCTTTTGCGACAACATGGGGGCAGTCGCAACAAAACGGTCGGCGGGGCAGCAGCCCCTGCCAACCGGCCCGCGGCATGGTAGCGGAAGCGCCTCGCGAGCGTCAAACCGGCAAACCCTGTTGCTGAGCGGGAAACCGGCCCGCAATACGACTTACAGAGCATAGCTTCGGAGGCAGCGGCGATCTATGGTGCGGCACAACGAGCTACCGAGCTCGACGTCTCGCTCTCTGCGGTCGATGTGAATCACCTGCTCATAGGCATATCTGTGGGGCTCGGCGCGTGCGTCGTGCTCCTGCTCGTCCTGCTGGCGACGCTCGTCCGGCGGTCGACGAGGCGGGCCGACGAACGGGTCACGGACGTCGTCCGCATCCTCGAGACGCGGATGGACGAGCTCGGCCAGGAGCTTGCAGGCGCGGTCGAGCGCGCCGAGGAGGAGGGCCGGCGCAGCCGGTTCCTCGGCGAGATCGCGGGCACGATCGAGCTCGACGAGGTGCTCGCGCGAACGCTCGAGGCGGCAACCGGCGCCGTGCCGGAGATCGACGCCTCGGTCGTGCGCCTCGAGAACCCGGACGGCGAGCCCACGGTGGCGGCCCACGGCCTGTCGGCCGACGGCGCCGAGGCGGTCACGGGCCCTCCGGACGGCAGCCGCGCCCGGGCGATCGAGGTCTCGTACCGCTACGCCGACGACGCCGAGGACCCCGCCCGCCAGATCCACGGCGGGCTCGCGGTGCCGCTCGAGGAGCGCGGCGGCCGGATCGGGTATCTGAGCGTCTTCACGCGCGCGCCCGGTCGACGCTTCGACGACGACGACGTGCGGCGGCTCGAGGAGCTCTCGCTCCGCGCCGGCCCGGCGATCGAGAATGCCCGCCGGTTCCGCGAGGCGCGGCAGCTGGCCGACCTCGACGGGCTGACCGGCCTCCACAACCGGCGCTACTTCCACGAGACGCTCGCGCGCGAGTGCGCCCGCGCCCACCGCTACTCACGCCGCCTGTCGCTGATGGTGTTCGACATCGACGACTTCAAGAACGTGAACGACCGGATCGGCCACCTGACCGGCGACGCAGTCCTCGCCGAAGCGGCAGGTCGCGCGCGGGAGGTCGTCCGGAGCGCCGACATCCCATGCCGGGTGGGTGGAGACGAGTTCGCCGTCGTCCTGCCCGAGTCGAGCCTCGAGCAGGCCGACCAGCTGTTCGGCCGGATCCAGACCGCCATCTCCGGCCGGCCGATCGGCCAGGCAGGGCGGCTGAAGATCTCCGCCGGCGTTGCCGAGCTCCAGGCCGAGGACGACTCGATCTCCTTCTTCGAGCGCGCCGACGAGGCGCTCTACCGCGCAAAGGAAGCCGGCAAGGGCCGTTCTATGTCGGCGGAGTCAAGAAGCGCCTAAGCACTTCGTCGCGGAGCCGAACTTGTTCGGCGCAGCAACGACGCGTCCGGCCGCGAGCACGCGAAGAAGGGGGACCACGGGGGAAACATGGTTTCCCCCGTGAAGCGAGCGAAGCGAAGCGGTTTCCCCCGTGAAGCCAGCGAAGCGAAGCGTTACGGGGCTGGGACGGCGGTGCGGTTGGCCGGGACGATCTGCTGCTGGTACGAGAACACCTCGCGGCTGCCGGGATCGACGAGGACCTTGAGCCAGTTGACGTCGTTGTCGCCGTTCGCCTGGTTGTCGCCGAACGTCTCGACGCGGGTGAAGTTCTCGAGCCTGCGTCCCTGAGCGTCCAGCAGCGGCTTGTCGATCCGGAAGTAGTGCGAGTCGCCGTTGACGTAGGCGACCGGCTTCCTGAAAGCGACAGTGTCGTCGCGGAGCGCGCTCAAGAACTGCTGGAACCCGTCGGGCTGCCCGTCCGTCTCGGCGAGGGTCTTCGCGTCACGGAGCGGCGCGCGGGTGCCGTCGGACCCATCCCACCCCGGATCGGCCTGGCTGATGATCATCACGGCTGCCGAGTGCCGCGCGGTGGCGATGCTGAACGTCTCGTTGAGCCACGCGATGTCGGCGGCGTTTCGCGCCGCATATTCCGCCGGATCGGGGGCGGTGTCGCAGAGGTTGTTGCAGGATCCCTGCACGTTGAGGGTGACGTAGGTGACGCCCTCGACGGTCCAGCGCCTGTTCTCGATGCACGCCGCCGGGCCGCTGACTCCGAGGCAGGTCGGGGCCGTCTGGACCTCCTGCCGCATTCGATGCTGCCCGAGCGAGAAGGGCGTGCTGAAGAACAGGTGCCGCTCCTTGTCGAGCTGCGCGAGCGAGTTGTAGCCCGCGGTCCGGTCGCAATCGACCCAGTCGTTGTCGCCGGGCGTGAACATCGCGGGTGCGCGAAGCGAGTTGAAGTAGGACAGCGCCTGCGTGTACACGCTGTCGGTGCACTCGCTCGAGCCGCTCTTCAGGTCGCCGTCGTGCGCGGTGAACACGAGGTCCTGCTGGTTCATGTCGGCGATCAGATTCGGCACACCCGTTGTCGCCTGGAGTGTCGAGTACGGCAGGTCTCCCCAGAGCCCGATCGCATAGGTGCTGTTGCCGTGGTCGCCTTCGTCTCCGCCTCTGCCGTTGAGGCTTGTGCCGGTTGCGATCCCGGCTGTGATCACCGCAGCGAGCAGTGCCCCGATGATGGGCATGACGAGCTTGCGCATTGCTGTCCCCTCCCCGTGATTTCCGTGGTCGGTCGGATTCGAGTGCGACGCTAACAGCGCGAAATCGGGGCTTCTACGCGCGTCACCACACCTTCACCGCACCGATTCCGCTTCGCTACGCTCGCTCCACGGGGGAAACCATGTTTCCCCCGTGGGCCCCCTTCTTCCTGTGCTCGCGGCGAGACGTCTCACTGCTGCGCCGAACAAGTTCGGCTCCGCGACGAAGAGCCGCGGTTCAACCGAGACGCAAGAACGGCAGGTACGAGGTGAGGTCGACCGCTGCCGGCTGGGGCAATTCGTCGCGCGCGCAGATCGCGTCGTTCAGTGCGGAGCGCTGTTGCGCGACGCTCCACTTCTCGAACGCGGCGCCGCGGGCGAACGAGCGGAGCGCGGCGGCGATTGTCGGCCTTGCCTGGCCGAGCGGCACCGCGCCGAGCGGCAGTGCGTCCGCGAGCGCCTTCACCGTGAACGACCCGTCGCTCGTGCGCACGACAATCGAGC
>Ga0209638_1000395_pt1 | contig 28896 bp, 36 predicted proteins | sample BarGraNGADG00211_FD_184490 | JGI IMG/M metagenome (GOLD analysis project Ga0209638, IMG submission 184490) | Arctic peat soil microbial communities from Barrow, Alaska - Barrow Graham LP Ref core NGADG0002-211 (SPAdes) (version 2) | ecosystem: Environmental > Terrestrial > Soil > Wetlands > Peat...
TCGGCGTGGCGCTCGTTGCAGTCGGCACGGGCGGCGGGATGTCGGCCGGGTACAAGGGGATCCTCCTCGGCATCTCCACCGCGTTGACCTGGGCCTGCTACACGATCGCGATCGCGCCGCTGATGAAGCGCTACTCGCCGTACCGGATCAGCGCGCTCGTGCTCGGGATCGGCTGGATTCCGCTCGCGCTCGTCAGCGTCCCGCAGATCTCGACGCAGCAGTTCTCGTTCGGCTGGAAGGTCTGGGCGGGCTTCGGGTACGCGGTGGTCGGACCGCTCTTCCTCACGAACATCCTCTGGTTCACCGCGGTGAGCATCGTCGGCGCGCCACGCGCCACGCTCTTCAACAACCTCCAGCCGTTCTTCGGGGTGATGTTCGCGGTTCTCCTCCTCTCGGAGAAGCTGCGGCCGGCCGAGATCGCGGGCGGACTGCTGATCTTCGCCGGGATCGCGCTCGAGCGCGTGCGACGGCGGCCGCTAACGAATGCGGTGGCCGGACGCGGCGATGCGGCCGAGGCCGACGTCGGCGAAGCGGTCGGGCCCTAGGCCTGCTTTGTTCGCGAAGAAGATGCGCAGCGCTCCCGCGTGAGTCCAGCGCTCGTAGCGCCAGCCGATCGCGAGCCGTGCGGGCACGTAGGCGAGCGGGGGCACCGTCGCGGCGATCTGATGCTGCGTGAACATGGGGACGACGGGTGTCGCCGCGGCTGCGGCAGGTGTGCCGGCGGCCGCGGCGACGGCGATCAGGAAGCAAAGGCGCCTGGTCACGTGGGCCGAACGGTACGCACGGCGTGTAAGGCATTCGCTCGCATCCAGTAAGGATTCGGCCACCTCCGCCGGGGGCATAATCTCCCGGCATGGCCGAAGACTTCATGCCGCTGCTGGGCTGGGACTACGTCGAGCTCTGGGTCGGCAACGCCAAGCAGGCCGCCTACTTCTATGAGCACGCGATGGGCTTCTCGCGCACCGCGTACTCCGGGCCGGAGACGGGCGTGCGCGACCGCGCCTCGTACGTGCTCCAGCAGGGCGACATCCGGCTCGTCGTGACGTCCCCCGTCCGCGAGGAGAGCGACATCACGAAGCACCAGGCGCGCCACGGCGACGGTGTGAAGGACATCGCGCTCACCGTTCCCGACGCGACCGAGGCGTACCGGCAAGCGGTTCAGCGCGGCGCGCGCGGCGTCGCGGAGCCGACGCGGCAGGAGGACGAGTTCGGCACGATCGAGACGGCGGCCATCGCGACGTACGGCGACACGATCCACACGTTCGTCGACCGCAAGGACTACACCGGCCCGTTCAAGCCGGGCTACGTCTCCGCGTCGTCGAACGGCAATCCGCGCAGCGGTGTCGGGCTGCTGAACGTCGATCACATCGTCGGCAACGTTGAGCTCGGCCGCATGAACGACTGGGTCGAGTACTACGAGCGTGTCTTCGGGATGACCGAGATGATCAGCTTCACCGACGACGACATCTCCACCGAGTACTCGGCCCTGATGTCGAAGGTGATGGCGGACGGCGAGGGGAAGATCAAGTTCCCGATCAACGAGCCGGCCGAAGGCAAACGCAAGAGCCAGATCGAGGAGTACATCGAGTTCTACGGCGGCGCCGGTGCGCAGCACATCGCGCTCGCGTCGGAGAACATCGTCCTCACCGTCGAAGCGCTGAAGGAGCGGGGGATCATCTTCCTCGACACCCCCGACGCGTACTACGAGGACGTCGGCGACCGCGTCGGCGAGATCGGCGAGGATTGGGCCGACCTGCGCAGGCACAAGATCCTCGCCGACCGCGACGATGACGGCTACCTGCTGCAGATCTTCACGAAGACCGTGCAGGACCGGCCGACGATGTTCTTCGAGGTGATCGAGCGTCACGGCGCGCGCGGGTTCGGTGACGGAAATTTCAAGGCGCTGTTCGAGGCGATCGAGCGCGAGCAGGCGCTCCGCGGCAACCTATGAGCAAGCGGGGCGCGCAGCGCCCCATTCCGTCAGCCACCTGGTCGCAACCAGCGCGGCCGTGCAATTGATTCGCGTCACCGTCCGTCGCTGGTTGATCGAAGACCAGGTTGCAGCCGTTGCACATGTTTCCCGCCGGCGCGAAGTTGGGACCAGGTAGTCGTGCTCGACTTCGACTCCGTTCAGCGGCAAGCCCGGTCGGTCGAGCGCCTGGAGCACCGGCCCTGGACCTTGCCCGAGCGCGGCTGGACGATGGGGCAGACCTGGGAGGACATCCTGTTCGCGCACTGGCGCGTGCCGGTCGAGGACCTCCGCGCGCGCGTGCCGGCGGAGCTGAAGGTCGAGCTGCACGACGGCAGCGCGTGGCTCGGCGTCACGCCGTTCCGCGTCACCGGCATGCGCTTGCGCGGGACGCTGCCGCTGCCCGGCGTCTCGTCATTCCTCGAGCTGAACGTGCGCACGTACGTGCGCGCCGCCGACGGCAAGCCGGGCATCTGGTTCTTCAGCCTCGACGCGTCGAGCCGCCTCGCCGTCGAGGTCGCGCGGCGGACGTACAAGCTTCCGTACTTCCACGCGCGGATGTCGGCCGAGCGCCGCGGCGAGTGGATCGACTACGAGTGTGCGCGGCTCGACGAGCGCGGGCGCGTTTTCAGCGGCAGCTACCGGCCCGAGGGCCGGGTGTTCACCGCCGAGCCGGGCTCGCTCGAATCGTTCCTCACTGAGCGGTACTGCCTGTATACGACGGACGAACGTGGCGTATTGCAGCGGGCCGAGATCCATCACGAGCCCTGGCCCTTGCAGAAGGCCGCGGCGAAGCTCGACCTCACGACGATCTCGTCGATCAGGCTCGACGGGCCGCCGCTCTGTCATTTCTCGCGCCGCGTGGACGCCGTGATCTGGTCGCCCGCACCCGTGCGCTGACGCGCCGCGTACGCTACGGCGCTCAATGACTGCGCCGCGCCGCACCGCGCTCTTCTCCGTCCTCGCCGCACTGGCCCTGATCGGGCTGAAGCTCGGCGCGGGCCTTGCTACGAGCAGCCTCGGGCTCCTCTCCGAGGCGGTGCACTCCGGCACCGACCTGATCGCGGCGCTGCTGACGTTCTTCGCCGTCGGTGTCGCGGTCAAGCCGGCCGACACCGGCCATCAGTACGGGCACGGCAAGGCCGAGCACCTCTCGGCGCTCGCGGAGGGCACCATCCTCGTGCTCGCGAGCCTCGTGATCGTCTGGCGGGCGATCATGCGCCTCACCAGCGCGACGCACCCCACGGTGCACGCGCCGTCGTGGGCGCTCGCCGTGATCGGCGTCGTCCTCGCCCTCGACGTGAGTCGCACCGTTGCCTCGGCGCGTGCTGCGCGCACCTACGGGAGCGCGGCGCTGTCGGCGAACGCCCTGCACTTCGCGAGCGACTTCGCCGGCTCTGTCGCCGTGCTCGTCGGCCTCGTCTTGGTGCGCGAGGGCTACGTGAAGGCCGACTCGATCGCGGCGCTGTTCGTCGCGTCGATCGTGCTCGTCGCGGCGGTGCGGCTCATGCGGCGCAACGTCGGCGTGCTCATGGACATCGTTCCCGCCGACGCCGAGGAGGCGGCGCGCGTTGCGATCGTCGACATCCGCCCGGCGGTCGAGCTCCGGCGGCTGCGCATGCGCCAGGCGGCAGGTCGCTATTTCGCCGACGTCGTCATCGGTGTCTCCATCGACGCCGCCGTCGGACAGGGCCATGCGGCTGCGGACGCGGTCGAGCGCGCAGTACAGGCGGCGCTTCCCGAAGCGGACGTCGTCGTGCACGTGGAGCCGCTCGGCGACCGTGCGGAAGTGCGTGAGCGTGCGCTTGCCGCCGCCCTCGGCGTACGGAGCGTGCGGGAAGTACACAACGTCAGCGTGGTCTCGACCGCGGCGGGCACCGAGGTCTCGCTGCACCTCAAGCTGCCGGGCGCGCTCTCGCTCGACGAGGCGCACGAGACCGCGGAGGAGGTCGAGCGCGCGATTGTCGCGGAGCTGCCCGAGGTCTCGTCCGTCCACACCCACCTCGAGCCGCTCGCGGAGGACGCGGAGGGGACGAACCTTGCGGCGGCGGATGTCGCCATAGTGCGCGAAGTCGTTGCGCGCATCGTCCTGACCGCGACCGGCGCGGAGGCCAGGGACCTGCACTTCGTGCACACCGGCGACGGGCTCGTCGTCAATCTCACCCTGCCGCTATCGGCCGGCACGTCGCTCGCCGAGGCCCATGCGGAAGCGAGCCGCGTCGAGGAGCTGATCCGGAACGAGCGGCCGGAGATCGCCGATGTGCTCGTGCACACGGAGCCGAGTCTGTGAAGCTCTGCATGTTCAGCCCGAAGGACGGCGAGCTCGAGCGTGGCTGGCCCGGGCGAATCGAGGGCGACCGTGTCGTCCAGCTCGCTGCACAAACGCTCCAGGCGTTCTTCACGGGCGGCGGCACCGCGCGCGAGCACGCGGAGTACGCACTTGCCGACGTCGTGTTGCGGCCACCCGTGCTGCAACCGCCGTCGATCCGCGATTTCTCGGCGTTCGAGGAGCACAGCCGGAACGCACGGGCGCTTCGCGGCCAGGAGGTGCCGAAGGAGTGGTACGAGATTCCCGTCTTCTACTTCTCGAACCCGGCGTCGATCCGCGGCCCGGAGGACGAGATCGTGTACCCAGACGGCAGCGCGCAGCTCGACTACGAGCTCGAGGTCGCGGCGATCATCGGCGCCGGGGGCGTCGTCGCCGGCTTCACGGTGATGAACGACTGGAGCGCGCGCGATCTCCAGGCCGTAGAGATGCGCGTCGGCCTCGGCCCTGCGAAGGGCAAGGACTTTGCGACGTCGATCGGCCCCGTCGTCGTCACGACGGATGAGTTCGACGGCAGCGAGGCGGAGATGATCGCGCGCGTCAACGGGGAGGAGCGCTCACGCGGGAACCTGCGCGACCTCTATCACTCGTGGGAGACGATCGTCGCGCAGGCCTCGCACAACACGCGCCTGCTGCCGGGTGATGTGATCGGGTCGGGCACGGTCGGCGGCGGTTCGATCCTCGAGCGCAACGACGGCCGGTGGCTGCAGCCCGGTGACGTCGTCGAGCTCGAGGTCGAGGGAATCGGCGTGCTGCGGAATCGCGTCGGTCAGCGCCGCGGCGCCGCGCCGTCGTAGGCGCTGCGCAGCCAGCCGGTGAGCTCCGCGTCGATCTCGTCCTCGTGCGCGAGCGAGACGCGGTGTGAGATCCGTCCCGAGCCGAACGAGCCCGCGGGGCGCAGGCGCGGCGTCTCCGACGCGCGCGGGAGTACGAGCCCGACGTCGAGCCGCGTCGCCGTTGACGGCTGCAGAACAGCGAACTGACGCACGCGTGAGAACGCGACGTACGTCCGGCGCGGCTCGACCGCCACGTCGTCGCCGAGCTCCTCGATCACCGACGCGAGCCGGGTCACGATCGGACGGATCAGCTCCTTCCCCTTGAGCATCGACTCGACGAGCGTCGCGGGGTCGGGCTCCTCGAAGACCTCCGGGCGATCGACCCAGTCCACGATCGTCGAGGCCTGGCCGTGACCGAGCGCGTGCTCTCGCTGCAGCCAGGCGATCCGTTCCTTGCGCGAGCCCGCGGGCGCCTTCGAGCGCACGAGCTCAGCCCATTGCCCGACCGAGCGCCCGGTCTTGTCGAGCAGGTTCTCGATGATCGCCGCGCGCATGTCGCCGGGTGCTCTCGGCACGCTCTCCTCCTCGCTCGATTCCGTCGAAGGGTACGTGCCGCATCGCGCCGGGCGAGAAACGTAGCCGGGGGTAAAGCCCGCCGCAGCGGGCTTTACCCCCGAGCCCTCCGTGCCTAGCGGCGCCTCGCCTGCTGCACGAGCTGCCAGGCGTTCCCGTAGTGGTCGATCGCGTCGCCCGGCTTCTGCAGGCTCGTGGCGTCGCCCTTGGCCAGCTCGCTGTTCGCTTGCGCGAGCTTACGCGCGTCACCATGTGCAGCCGTCGCATCGCTGATCGCGACCACCGCGAGCAGCCTGTCGACCGCGACGAGCTGGGCGATGAGCGACGGCAGCGTTGCCACCGGAACCGGCGGCCTCCGCTGCCTCAGGAGGTCCTCGAGCTTGTCCGCTGCCCCGGCATGGTCGTCGACGGGTGAGGCCATCGGCACGGCGCTCTCGTTCATGGTCAACGTCCTCAATCCCGAGCTGCTCGTCATCGGGGGCGAGCTCGCCGCTGCGGGGCCCGTCGTGCTCGATCCGATCCGGTCGGGTATCGAGCGCTACAGCGTCGCCGCGGCGTCCGCGTCGGTTCGCGTGATCGCCGGCACGCTCGGCGACCGGGCGGAAGTGCTCGGGGCTGCCGGCCTGATCCTCGCGTGTTCCGCTCCGGCGCTCGCGCGCCTGGCCGAGCGGTAGCGGGTCTATCTCGGATAGAGATACCCGCGTGACGCGGGTCGCCGTCGTTGGAGCGGGCGTGATGGGCTGCGCCGCCGCGTGGGCGCTCACTGCGCGCGGAGCGGATGTCACGGTGCACGAGCAGTTCGACCTCGATCACGATCGCGGCTCGAGTCACGGGCGCACGCGCATCGTCCGCCTCTCGTATCCCGACGCGCACTGGGTGCGCCTCGCACGCGAGGCGATGGACGCCTGGCGCGGGCTCGAGGAGGAGTCGGGTCAGCCGCTCCTCGACTTGAGCGGCATCGTCGAGCTCGTCTCGGCGCCTGAGCTGTCGTCTGCGGCGGGTCTCGATGCCTGCGGCGTCGAGTACAGCTGGCTCGACGCGGAGGGCGCACGCGCGCTCGGTGCGGTGCTGCCGCGGGGCTGGCACGCACTGCTGCAGCCGGAAGCGGGCACGGTGCGCGCCGACCTCGCGCGGCATGCGTTCCTCGACCTCGCGGTCGCGCATGGTGCGTGCGTCCGAGCGGGGGAGAGGGTCGAGTCGCTCGACGACCTCGACGCCGACGCCGTCGTCGTGACCGCCGGCGCCTGGGTACGCGGGCTCGTCCCTGACGTCCCGGTACAGGTGACGCGCGAGACGCTCGCGTACTTCCGCCGCGGCGGCGCTCCAGCGCCCGCGATCGTCGAGCTCGACGAGATCACGCGCGGGCATGGGATGTACTCGCTCCACGACCCGGTCCACGGGCTCAAGGCCGGGGTGCACCACGGAGGCGCCGAGGTCGACCCGAACGTCGAGGGCGCCCCGGACCCGGCGTCGGTCGCACGCGTGACCGCGTGGGTCCGCGACCGCTTCCCGGACGTCGACCCGGAGCCGGTCGGCGCGGAGACGTGCCTCTACACGTCGACGACGGACGGCTCGTTCGTGCTCGAGCGGCAAGGGCGGGTCGTCGTCGGCTCGGCCTGCTCGGGGCACGGCTTCAAGTTCGCGCCGGTCATCGGGCGGCGGCTCGCCGCTCTCGTACTCGACTAGGGTTCGGGTCGTGCCGTTCTACCAGCGTCTCGGCGAGGTTCCGCGCAAGCGCCACATCCAGTTCCGGGAGAACGGGACGCTGCTCACGGAAGAGGTGATGGGCCTCGAGGGCTTCACCGGCAACGAGTCGATCCTGTACCACCTGAGCTCGCCGTGCCGGGTCATGAAGCTCGACGGCTTCAACGAGATCAAGCGTGACGAGTGGGTGCCCGACCAGCACGCGCACCGGCACTTCAAGACCGCCGACGTGAAACCCGAGGGCGACGAGATCAGTGGGCGTCGTCTGCTGATGTGGAACAACGACGTCGAGATCTCGCTCTGCCGGCCCGCCAAGCAGATGGACTATTTCTTCCGCAACGGCGAGGGCGACGAGGTGATCTTCGTCCACGAGGGAACGGGCACGTTGCAGACGACGTTCGGCGATGTGCCGTACAAGGAAGGCGACTACATCGTCGTGCCGCGCGGGACGACCTACCGCTTCGACCCCGTCGGCGCGCAGCGGTATCTCGTCTTCGAGACGCCGGGTTTGATCGAGATTCCGCGCCGCTATCGCAACCAGTACGGCCAGCTCGTGGAGGGCGCGCCGTACTACAACCGCGACATCCATCCGCCCACCGAGCTGCGCACCGTGCGCGAGCAGGGCGAGTTCGCGGTGAAGGTTCGCGTGCGCGGCGGCTACCAGACCTACCTCGTCGACTATCACCCGTTCGACGTGGTCGGGTGGGACGGCTACCTCTATCCGTGGACGTTCTCGGTACACGACTTCGAGCCGATCACCGGCCGCATCCACCAACCGCCGCCGTCACACCAGACGTTCGCCGGCCAGAACTTCGTCATCTGCTCGTTCTGCCCGCGCAAGCTCGACTTCGACCCCGAGGCGGTGCCGATCCCGTACCACCACTCGAACCTCCAGTCGGAGGAGATGATCTATTACGTCTCCGGCAACTTCGGCTCGCGCAAGGGTGTCGAGGTCGGCTCGATCACGCTGCACCCGTCGGGCCTGCCGCACGGGCCTCAGCCGGGCCTCGCGGAGAAAAGCATCGGTCTGCACGAGACCCACGAGCTCGCCGTCATGTGCGACACGTTCAACCCGCTGAAGCTCTCGAAGTTCGCAAAGGGTCTCGACGACGGCGTGTACTGGCGCTCGTGGTACGACAGCTCCGCGGCGGACGCGCCGGACGACGGCGACGCGAGCGGCGCCGGCCTGACGTCGCATCTTTAGCGCCGCCTTACGTACACGTTACGCGGGCCAGAGGTACGGATTACGCAAGTCGCCAACGGTGCGATCCGAAAGGACAACCCCCTTCACCACGGAGGAACCACCGATGAAGCGACTGATTCTCTTGCACTCACCGTGTTCGCGCTCGCGGCCGTCCCGGTTGCGTTCGGCGACGACGGCAGCACGCCCCCCGACGGCAGCACGCCGGCCCCGACGACCCAGGCTGCGACGCAGGCTCCGACTCAGGCCCAGCAGGGTCAGCGCGGCACGCGGCTCGAGCAGCTGCGGCTTCGCATCCAGACCGTCGAGCTTCGCTTCGCGAAGCGCTGCGGCTCGAGCGCGACCGCTGCCCCGCAGCGCTGCGTCGACTTCGCGACCAAGGTCGAGGAGCGTCTCACGAAGCTCGACACGAACGTCCAGGCCCGGGTCGCGAAGATCCAGGAGACCTGCGGCGCGACGAGCACCGACGCGAAGTGCAAGAACGCGGCCGACCGCATCGCCCTGCTCCAGAAGATCGACGGGCGCGTGCAGGCTCTCGCTCAGAAGGCGCAGGACTGGCTCGACGGCAAGACGGTCTCCGGCTCCAGCTCGAGCTCGAGCGGCTCGTCGCTCGACCAGGCGGCGGCGGGGCTCGGCAAGCTGACGCAGCAGGTCGGCGCCGGCGGCTGAGGTTGCGTCTACGGTCCGGGCATGGCGCTCCTCGCCGTGCCCGGACCTTTCGACTTCGCGCTCAGCACCGAGCGCTTTCGCGCGTTCGGGGTCGACCGCGCGAGCGTGTGGCACGAGGGGGGACTGCACCGCGTCGTCGGCGGACGCGAGCTGCGCATCGAGCCGGCGCCGGGCGGCGTCGACGCCGAGCCGCTCGACCGTGAGACCGAGCCCGTCGTGCGCGCGCTCGTCGGGCTCGCGTTCGACCTCGAGCCGTTCTACGCCTGGGCGACCGGCGACGAGGTGCTGCGCGCGCTCGTGCCGCCGCTCGTCGGATTCCGGCCGCCGCTGATCCCCGACCCGTTCGAGATGCTCGTCGGCGCGATCACCGCCCAGCAGGTGTCCCTCTTCTCGGCGACCGCGATCCGGAACCGGTTGATCGAGCGCTTCGGCACGCAGGTCGGCGTGGCGTGGTCGTTTCCGTCCCGCGAGCGGATCGCGAGCGCGACCGAGGACGAGCTCTTTGCGATCGGCCTCACGTGGCGCAAGTCGGAGTACGTCGTCGGGCTCGCCCGCTCGGAGCTCGATCTCGCCGGACTCGCGGCGTTGCCGGACGACGAGGTGAAGGCGAAGCTGATCGCTCTGCGCGGCCTCGGCGAGTGGACGGTCGACTGGTTCCTCGCGCGCCATCTCGCGCGCCCCCACGCCTGGCCGTGGGGCGACCTCGCGCTCCGCAAGGCGGTGGAGTCTCTCTATGGTGGCCTGGACGTGCGCGAAGCGCGCGCCCGCTTCCACCCGTTCGAGAATCTCACCGCCCACTATCTCTTGCTTTCACAACGCATCCCGTGATCCGCGAAGCCACCGACGCAGACCTGCCGGTCGTCCGGGAGCTCTTTCGCGAGTTCATGCACGAGCTCGAGGACGCGCCTCATCGCGACGACGACACCGAAGAGGATCTCGCGAAGATCGAGCGCGGCCTCGGCAAGGGGTGGCATGTCCTGCTCGCGGAGCGCGACGACAAAGCGATAGGTCTCGCGGTCGCCGAGAAAGCCGGCACGCGCGTCGGCTATCTCTCCAGTCTTTACGTACGTCCGGGTGTACGGGGCAGCGGTATCGCCGCCGAGCTCGTCCGCGAACTGGTCGCGCGACTCAAAGCGCAGGGCGTCGAGGTGCTCGAGCTCGACGTGCTTGCGACGAACGAGGAGGCGCGGGCGATCTACGAGCGCTGGGGGTTCACGCCCGTGCAGCTCAATCTCGGTGCGCAAATCACGGCGCTCGAGCAACGTCTCTCTCGTCTCTCCGGCCCGACGTTCGGATCGGTGCACGTGCAGACGGACGACGTCGGCGCCGTCGAGCGCGCGGTGCAAAAGGCGCTGCCGCGGCTCGGCCGCTCGGCCGGCACGTCGGTCACCGGTCCGCGCAACGGTTGGGTCGCGGTGCACGACGAGCTCCTCGACCGGGAGCCGAAGCTGCTCCAGCGCCTCGCCAAGGAGCTTTCGTACGCACTCGGCGGCGTCGTGCTCGCGATCGGAGTCGAGGAGGGCGCGGTCGTGCGGTACGCACTCTTCGATCGTGGCGGCGCCGTCGACGAGTACGCGTCCGTGCCGGAGTACTACGGGCCCCTGCCGCCGGGCGACGTCGTTGCCCTAGGCGCGAATCCCACCGTTCTCGCGCGGTTGACCGGCGCCGATCCGGCGCGCGTGCGGGAGATCGTGCGCACCGCAGTCTCGCCGGCGGAGCTTCCGCCCGCGACGGAGCTGATCGAGGCGATCGCCGGCGTTGTCGGCGTCGCAGAGGCCGGGCACGGCTACGCACCGGTGAGCTAGACGGCTGCTGTAGGTTCTGGCGCGATGTCCAGCTCAGATTTCCCACGCGTCGTCGATGCCGCCTGGCTTGCCGAGCACCTCGGCGAGGGGGATCTCGTCGTGGGCGATGTCCGCGGCCCGAATGCCCACATCCGCGGGCACATCCCGGGCTCGCGTCCGCTCGTGCTCGGCTCGCCGCCGCCCGGCGCCGACGAGGCGACGGTGCTGGAGCTCGCGAAAGAGGTCGAGCTGCGCCTGCGCCGTCACGGCATCACCGGTGACGAGCGGCTCGTGCTCGTCGACCGCGGCGACGGCATGGGTGCGATGCCCGCTGCGCAGCTTGCCGAGCTCGCGGGCCACACGCGTGTGACGACGCTCCTCGGCGGAATCGCCGGCTGGCCGGGAGAGCTTGCAACCGGGCCGGTGGAGCTCGAGCCCGTCCGTGCGTCGTCGCTGCGGCCGAATGTCCGCGCGTTCCCCACGCGGCAGGAGCTCGCATCGCGGCTCGACGACGATGCGCTGACGATCCTCGACGTCCGGCGCACGGAGGAGTACACGGGCAAGGCCGGTAGCGCGTGCGATCCGCGGCAGGGCCACATTCCCGGCGCGAAGCACGTCGAGGTCGGCGAGCTCTTCGCAGCACCGGGCAAGCCGGCGCCGGCGGAGCAGATCCGCGCACTCGTCGGCCTGCCCGAGGGCGCCGAGATCGTCGCGTACTGCCACTCCGGCTCGCGCTCCGCGCTTGCGACGCTCGCGCTGCGTAGCGCGGGCTACGACGCGCGCAACTACCCGGGCTCGTGGCACGAGTGGTCGCGGCACGACGAGCTTCCGCTCGAGCGGTAGCGGCCGATCTCGTCTACGAAGCTGCGTAGAGGCCGCGCGGGGATGTACGCATGTCCGTGGAGTCTTGACGGGGTATCGGAGGTGGCGAGATGAGGCGTCTACTTTTCATCGCGATACTCGTTGTGCTGAGCATTCCTGCGGCTGGGGCACAGTCAGCGCTTCGATCGGCTTGCCCGCCTGTCCAGTGCAGCAAGCCGGTCCTGGGGCTCCGGTACCCCATCGCTCCGTTTGCCGACGCTTCCGGCCCGCCGCCGACGGTCAAGGAGTGCGTGGTGGCATGGAACGCATATGCCCCACGTGTCACCCTTCGTTGGGTCGCTTCGCGGAGACATAGCCGAGCGCAGGTGATGGTTCAGGTCGATCGTGGTCAGACCATCGGCAAGACGCCGTCCCGACGCTTCGTTCGCTACACGTGCGCTTATCGCTTGGCGATCGGGTCTACGCAGATTCTCTCGGCCACAGGTCTGTGGCAGGCTGAACGGCCCTCCAGTTGGAAGGGCGAGCTTCTGACGTACAGCGGCTCTCAGGCCAAGCAAGCCGAGAGCAACTTCGACGCGTCGGTGAGGCCGGACGGCACTATCCGTGTGCCCTAACCCACGGTCCGGCCAACGACGCAGCTCAGGGAACCTTCCGCAACACTGGCCCAGCCGGCGCCGCTGTCCCGTTCAGCACAACGCGAGCTCCGCGAGCTAGCCGGACGCCTGGAGGCGTTCCTCGCCGACTGACGCACGTCGCGCCCCCGACTCCACCGAGACGCGTGCTTGCGCGCATGAACGTCGCGCGCCAGAGTGCGGGTGATGGTCCTCGGCCCTCAGCAGATGCCGCCCCAGGGGGCGCGGGCGTTGGTGGGTGCGTTGCTGAGCGGCCGTCGTGGCGGCGCAGAGGTGGTAGCCACGCTTGACGAGTCGGATCCGGGCCAAGCGGTGCTCGAGTTCATCAACGAAGGGCGGGACACAGCGATTGGCCTTCGCTGCCTGTGGCGGGACGCGACCGGTGTTCTCTCACAGAGGTCTCTCGGAGATCTGCCGCCGGGCGGCACGGCAAGCTGCGGCGTCCCCGAAGCTCCGCACGACGCGTTCGCCTGCGTCTGGGTTTGCGACGACCGAAGGCGCGGCGCTCGCCTCTGGAGCTACGACGGCCGGCACAAGCGGCTCCGCCGGCAGCGCGCGGGCGGCGACGAGACCTTCTTTCACGCGGTGTACAGCTGAGAACGATGCCAGAGCTCCGTTCCTCCTACCGTAACTCGACACTCCGCTCGAGACGGCGCAGCTGATCGTCGGCTTCACCGGACGCTGACGACTCCTGCCGGCTAGCAGCTGTAGCCGTACTCGGCGGCCTTCTTACAGAACTCGGCCTCGCTGGCCGTGAAGAAGTGGTGCACCTTGTCCGGCATGCGGACGTAGTAGAGGTAGTCGACGTTCGCCGGATGCGCAGCCGCCTTCATCGACGCGACGCCCGGGTTGCCGATCGGCGTCGGCGGAAGCCCCTTGTTGAGGTCGGTGTTGTACGGCGAGTCGGTCGCGAGCTCGGCCTTCGTCAACGGGCGCGTGCCGGGAATGCCGAGCCCGTAGCGGATCGTCGCGTCGATGCCGAGCGGCATGTTCTTCGCGAGCCGGTTGTAGATCACCGCCGCGACGAGCGGCCGCTCTTCTGGAGCGACGGTCTCGCGCTCGACCATCGAGGCGACGATCAGCACGTCGTACGGCGTCGTCCCGGGCGGGACGGCCTTGAGGTCGACCTTGCTCCACGCAGCCGCGAACGCCGCGAGCTGCTGGCCGACGAGCTCGGTCGCCGTCGTCGACGGGCCGAACTTGTAGAGCGACGGGAAGAGGAAGCCTTCGAGACCGCCGCGCTTCGCGCCGGCGAACCCACGGGGCACCGCCACCTGCGTAAGCGCGGCGGCGTAGCTCTTCGCCGTCAGCACCGGCCGAACGTGTCGCTTCGCAATCGCGATGCGCCGCACCGTCGAGACGCGGTCGGTCATCTGCCGCGCCGTCATGCCTTCCGAGAAGAGGACGCCGAGGCTCGGGGACGGCGTCGGCGTCGCGGCCGCCGCGGCGCCGGCTGTGAGCGTCGTGGCAAGAGCTGCGAGTGCGATCCAGCGGCGAAGCATCGACCTGCTTCGAGGGTAGCGGCCGGGCGCCCGGCCGCCGAGCGGCGTCAGGCGCCCGGCACGGGCGTTACGCGGTCGTTGCGACCGGATCCGGCCGGACGATGACCGTGTCGGCGACCTCGACGATCTCGTCGGCCTTCATGCCCACCCGGTCGGCGTGCTCGCGGATCTTCTCCGGGCTCGTGGCCTGGTAGATGCACACGGTTCCGAGCGTGCCGTCGTCCTCCGCGATGACGTAGGAGCGAATCCAGCGGATGTCGTCCGCCATCTCCTCGTCGCCGACCTGCTTCGAGCGTGCCGCTGCCGCCTCGAGCTCCTCGCCCGAGCGCCAGCCGCTCCTGCGAAGGGTCACGTATGTCTTCATTTTGGACTCCTTTAGTCGATCGTGGGACATTACACCGACCTCGCAGTGACGGTTTTCGCGTCAGGCCGCGCGTTCGAGCACGCGTTCGGCGGTCTCGAGGAACGCGACGCAGAGCGTGTGGCCGAGCTCGTTCCAGCGCGCGATGTGCTCGGCGGTCTCCGCGTGCAACAGGTCGGGATCGGGCGGTGGGTCGGAGGCGTCCGCGATCCAGCCATCGATCTGCGACTGCGTGACCTCGGGATGGAACTGGACGCCCCAGCACGCCTCGCCGAGGCGGAACGCCTGCGTGCACGAGGCGCTGCGTGCCAGCTCGACCGCACCGGCCGGCACGTCGTAGGTGTAGTGGTGCCACTGGAGGGCCGTGAACGCTCGCGGCAGCGCGCCGAGGACGGGGTCGTCGACGCCGGCGTCCGTCAGCTCGACGGTGTGCCAGCCGATCTCCGGCTCGGGCAACGGACCGATCCACTCGCGTGCAGCGCGGGCGAGCAGCTGCACCCCGAGGCAGACCCCGAGCACCGGCGTCCCGCGCGCGACGAGTTGCTCGAGCCAGCGAGTCTCAGGAAGGAGCCAGGGATGCGACTCGTCATGGTCGGCATGCATCGCGCCGCCGAAGACGAGCACGGCGTCGTACGACTCGAGCGGGAGCGGTGGCGGCGTGCCCCACGAAAAGCTCCACTCGTCGAGCCGGTGTCCGCCCTCTTCGATCGCCGGCGCGAAGAGCTCGGCCCGCGCATCGCTGCCGTGGATCACCGAGAGCACGTCCATCGCGGAACTCTACGCTGCGCTGTGGCCGCCGGTCGCGGGAACGCCGTTGCGGTCGAGCAGCAGCCGCAGCTGCCGCGCGTTCGTCGCGGCCTGCGACAGCCTGCCGAGCGGGTTCTCCGGGTCGGCCGACGTCGCGTTGTTGTTGAAGAACGCGTACGCCTCGTTCGCCGAGGCCGCGAGCTCCTTCAACGTGCCGGTCCACTCACCGAGCTCCTCGTCCGAATAGAGATAGTCGAACCGTTCGGCCGCCGAACCGCCGCGCTTGTTCCACGTGCCGAGATTGCGCCCGTGGAAGCGGACGTATGCCGTGCCCGCAGTCACGGCCGGCACGGTGGGAATGAGGTTCTTCGCGGTGTCCGAGCGTGGTGCGTCGACCGTCACGTATGCGGCGCCGATGCGCTCCAGGAACGACAGCGTCTCGACCCGGTTGTCCTCGTCGAGCCACGAGCGATGGCGGAACTCGACGAGCATCTCGTCGGAGCCGAGCTGCTCGCGCGCCCACTCGAGATACTCGAACGAGGCGTCCTTGAACACGACGTAGGACGGGAACTGGAAGAGGATGCCGCCGAGCTTGCCGGCGTTGCGCAGCGGCTCGAGCGCCTCGAGGAAGCGGCGAAAGACCTCACCGCGCAGCTCGCGCGGGGGCCGGTCGACGCGGCCGCGCTCGTCGACGGGCATCACATCGCGCAGGTCCTCGGGCAGCACCTCGAGCTTGACCGGATGGCGCGTCATCAGGCCGAACGCCTTCACATGCATCGTGAACCCGTCCGGCGTGCGGTCCGCCCAGCCCTGCACCATCGACTCGCCGGGAAGACGGTAATACGTCGAGTCGACCTCGACCGTGTCGAAGAACTGCGAGTACCACGCGAGCCGTTCTTTCGCAGGGAGCTTCGGCGGATAGAAGTACTTCGAGAGCGCGTCGTCGGCCCACGAGCACGTGCCGATGCGGACGGGCGCGGGCATGCCTCAACAATAGGAGGAAGGCCCCGTTTCCGGGGCCTTCCTCGTACGGTTGTGCTCGTCGTTCTCTTTCGGCGTTACGACTTGACCTTCACGACGATGCTCGTCGCCGACAAGGGCGGCAACGTCGCGCTTACGCAGCCGGCAGGCGCAACGGTGGCGGGCAGCGGGTTGACGCAACCCTGTGCCGTGAAGTCGCGCTGGCCGGCGCTGGCCGTCGCTTTGAAGTACGTCGTCTTCTTCGCTGCGACCTTGCCGGTTGCGCTGAAGGTTCCGGCTGCAGTCGTCTGCGGCGACGCGACCTTGGTGAGCCTCGACGCCGACGGGCCGCGAACGATGGTCACCCCGATCCCGGAGACGGGAACGCCGCCCTCGGAGAACTTGCCCTTCACCGTGTAGCCGGCCGTCTTCTTGCCCTTCTTGACGGTGGCGGCGAGCGTCAGGTTGACCGGTAGCGAGACGAGCGAGCGCGTCTCGAACGTGCCGGCGAGGTTGACCGTGCCCTGGCCGGGGTTGTACGGCGTGAACAGCGACTCCCAGCGCAGGATGCCGCCCGCGGTCGGTGTCGTGAAGACGCCGTTGACGGTGAACTTCGCATCGAGCACCTGGGCGCCGTTGGCCGAGCGGCCGGGTGTTCCGATCGGCACGTCCGGCGGCGGCAGGCAGATGCTCAGCTTGTACGCACCGAGCCCCTGCTCGGCGCCGGCTGTCGGGTTGACGTAGAGCGGCAGCGCGATCGTCTGGCCGGCGACGCTCAGGTTGAGGATCCAGACGGCGGCGCTCGTCGCAGTTCGTGCGCAGGCCGTCGAGTCCGCCACATGGTTCGCCGGTGCGTCGGTCGTAACGGTTCCGCTCAGCGGGAGCGTGAGGTTGTTGTCGTGCGAGAACGCGGCCGCGTCGACCGAGCCGATGTTCGTGCCGGGGGCCTGGCTCGTGTTCAGCGTGTAACCCGCCGGCACGTAGATGTTGATCGCGGCAATCGGATCGGTCGCTTGCGGCAGAGTGATATGGATCGTGGTCGAGCTCGACCCGCCGAGCACCATCGGGGTGTGCCAGACCGCGACCGTGCCGGTGTTGGCGGCGAAGGCTCCGCCGGCGAACGCCAGCATCGCTCCGATCGCCGCGGCGACCAGCGCCGTGCGTGTTCCTCTCTTCATGTGCACGTTCCTTTCATGTCCTGCAGGCTGATTGTCTGGTGTCCACGTCCCCGCTCTTGCGCGGCCCGCAAACCTAGGAAGTCTTGAGAGGCTTGCCGAGCACGTTCCAGTAGCCGTGCAGGTAGCGAACGAGGAATGTCTTGCCCAGCGGAAGGTAGTTGCTCGGTGACGTCGAGATCGGCAGGCCCGGCAATAGGAACGGGTTGATCTCGTTCAGATGCGTGGCCGCGTTGAGGAGGCTTGCCCGCGTCGGGTTCTTGCCTGCGTGCTTGAGCGTGTCGACCATCGTGTACGCGGCCATCATCCCGTAGATGTGCGCGACGGCCTTCCAGTCCTCGTTCGGCAGGTACTTCTGCATGATCTGCCTGTAGAGCTTTACGCCCGGCGAGCCCGCGAGTGTCGGGTTCGTCGGATCGCGCAGGAAGGCGGTGGATGTCGCACCGACGCCGACCTGCGCGCCGGCGTTGAGGTGGACGATCTGCATCACCGCAGGGTCGATCGACACCGACGTGACGTACTCCGTCGGCTTCCAGCCCAGCTTCGCAGCGATCACGAAGGCCTGGATCGCCTGCTTCGGCAGGGCGAAGATGACGAACGTGTCGGCACCGGATGCCTTGAGCTGTTGCACCTGCGAGTCGACGGTCGGGTCAAGCAGTGCATACGACTGCGTCGTGACGATCTGCTTCACGTGCGCACCGAGGCCACGCTTGAGGCCGGCCAGCAACTCCTGGCCGTACTCGTCGTTCTCGTAGAGCACGGCGATCTTCGCATTGGGTTTCGTCGCGACGATCTGGTGTCCATAGATCGCGCCTTCGCCGAGGTTGCTCGGCAGCAGCCCGATCGTCCACGGGTACTGCTTGTGCTGCGACGCGATCGTCGCAGCGCCGGTACCGACGAACAGCTGCGGGACCTTCTGCTGGTTGAGGTAGTCGCGCACTGCGAGCGCGTGTTCGGTGCCGATCGAGTTGAAGATCGCGAAGACGTTGTCCTGCTCCACGAGCTTCTGCGTCAGCGAGACGGTCTGGGCGGGGTCGTACTGGTCGTCCTCGACCTTGTATTCGATCTTGCGGCCGAGCACCCCGCCGTGATCGTTGACGTAGCTGAAGTACGCCTGCGCGCCGCTCAACACGGGCTGGTACTGCGACTCGGCGCCGGTCAGCGGCCCCGTCCCGCCGAGCACGATCTGCGTGGCCGTGACGCCGGGCGTGTCGACGCTGCGCGCGCCGGCCGCCGGAACGGCGAGCAGCGCCGCCGCTGCGAGTGCGACGAGCACGCGGGTCATCGGGAGACGGCCTTCGTCAGCATGGACAGGTGCAGCGTTGCACGTCCGATCGTGATCTGGGCGTCCGGCTGCACGGCCGAAAGATAGAGCGCGTCCGCAGAGTCCTGCGCGAGAGACGTCGAGCTGAGATAGACGACGAGCTTCTTCCCCGCGGGGATGCGCACCGCCTCGTCCATCAGCTTGATCGTCGCGGTGCCGCTCGCGGCATTGATCTTCACGCCGCCCGCGCTGATCGGGCTCGGGTTTCCGCTGATCGCGAGCACGGCGACGAGCCGGTCCCAATTCTTCGCGCCCGAGTAGCTCACCGTCACGGTCGTATCGCCGAATGTCTCGTGCGGCCCGCCGGTGATGCGGACGCTGCGGACGACCTTGCCCGTGACGCCGCTCATCGTCGTGCTCCCGGGCAGCGCGACCGAGACCGTCTTCGTCGCAGGTGTCGTCGGGTACGTCGTCGTCTTCCCGTCATACGGATCGTGGCCGAGCTCGATCACCGACGGCGGCAGCGACGCGGCTGCTCCTTTGAGGTACCGGTCGAACCACTTCACGGCCTCGCCCCAGTAGATCGCGGCGTCGGGCGCAGTAGCGGGGGAGATGCCCGGCGAATGGCCGAGGTCGCCGAGATAGAGCCGCTTGGGGCCCTTCAAGAGCTTGTACGCCGCGAGTGCCTGGTCGACGTCGAAGAGGAAGTCGCGCCGGCCCTGGATCAGGAGCGTCGGCGTCGTCAGCGACGCGAGTTGCTGCAGAGGCGAGCGCGTCGACGCGAGCGCCGTCACGGTGCTCATGTTCGTGCTCGTGACGAGCGAGCTCGCCGCTGCGAGCAGGTCGGGCTCCCAGCGGCTCTGCGGCACGAGCGAGGCGAGCAGTTGCACGAGCCCCGACTTCGAAAGGCCTTGCGGTGCGAGCGCAGTGGTGAGATTCGTCCAGGTGATGACCGGGACGATCGCCTTGAAGGGAACGCCGGCAACGGTGGCGTTCCAGACGGCGCCGCCGCCGAGCGAGATGCCGAGCGCGCCGATCTGCGTGTCGGAGATCTCAGGGCGCGCCGTGAGCCACGCGAACAACTCCTTCGTGTCCAGCACGTCACGTGGCCCGTCGAGCCCGAACAGGCCCGCGGAGGCGCCGTGGCCGCGCGCATCGCACGCGAGTGCCGCATACCCGGCCGGGGCGAGGAACTGCGTTGCCAGCGGCTCCATGTCCTCGTGACGACCGCCGAGGCCGTGGAAGAGCATGACAGCCGGCCAGCCGCCGGAAGGGAGCGTCCCGTCGGGCTCCGTGAGCGAGCACGCGAGCTGGATGCCGTCGGAGGCGGTGATCGTCAGCTGCTGCGGCGTCGCGGCGAGGGCCGACCCGCTCCACGAAAGGGCGGCGGCGCCGACGGCGGCGAGGAGTGACAAGCGAAGACGCACAGCGGGCCCAAGCCTAGCCGGTTCTAGAATCGCCTCCGTGGACCCCAGACCCCTCGGCGTGTTCGATTCCGGAGTCGGCGGTCTTACCGTGCTTCACGAGTGCCTCGTGACGATGCCGCACGAGGACTTCGTCTACCTCGGCGATCACGCGCGGCTGCCGTACGGGCCGCGCCCGCTCGACGAGGTGCGCGAGTTCGCGCGCGAGATCGGTTCGTTCCTCGAGACGCAGAACGTCAAGTTGATCGTCGTCGCATGCAATACGGCGAGCGCCGCCGCGCTGCCGCGCTTGCAGGAAGAGCTGACGGTCCCGGTGATCGGCGTGCTCACGCCCGAGGCGCACGCGGCCGTGCAGGCGACGCGCAACCGTCGCATCGGGTTGCTCGCCACGCAGGGAACGGTCGACTCCGGCCGGTATGCCGAGCTCGTGCGGGCGCTCGATGCAGGCGCGTCGTTTCACCCGATCGCGTGTCCACGTTTGGTGCCGCTGATCGAGAGCGAGGATCCCTACGCCGAGGAGACTGAACGCGCCGTGCGCGAGTACGCCGAGCCTCTGAAGGACGCGGGTGTCGACACGGTGATCCTCGGCTGCACGCATTACCCGTTGATTCGCCCCATCTTCCAGCGTGTGTTCGGTCGTGACGTCACGCTCGTCTTCTCGGCCGAGGAGACTGCGCGCGAGGTATCGGAAACGCTGGCACGAAAAGGCATCGAGAACGATCCGGCGCGCGAAGGCGTCTATCGGTTCCTCTCGACGGGCGACCCCGAGACGTTCCGCGAGCTCGGCCGCCGGTTCCTCCAATTCCCGATCGGAGAGGTGGAGCACGTGACCCTGGCGCAACTCGAGGCGGCTGCAGCATGAGTGTGAAACGCAACGACGGCAGACGGCCGGACGCACTGCGTCCGATCACGTTCGAGGTCGACTATCTCGAGCAGCCGCACGGCTCGGTGCTCGTCTCGCAGGGCAAGACGAAGGTGCTCTGCACGGCGATGGTCAAGGAAGAGGTCCCGCGCTGGCTGCGCAATCAGGGGCGCGGCTGGATGACCGCCGAGTACTCGCTGCTGCCGGCGTCGACCGGCGATCGCGTCGAGCGCGAAGCCGCGCGCGGAAAGCAGCAGGGCCGCACCGTCGAGATCCAGCGGCTGATCGGCCGTGCGCTGCGCGGTGTCGTCGACTTCCACGCGCTCGGTGAGCGCACGATGTGGCTCGACTGCGACGTCCTCCAGGCCGACGGCGGCACGCGTTGCGCGGCGATCTGCGGCGCGTACGTCGCAGGCCGGCGCGCACTCGACCGCTTCGGCCTCTCGAAGGCGTTCGTCGACTCCATCGCGGCCGTCTCGGTCGGAGTCGTCGGCGGCGTGCCCATGCTCGACCTCGACTACTCCGAGGACTCGAACGCCGACACCGACATGAACGTCGTGATGACAGGCGACGGCAGGCTGATCGAGGTGCAGGCGACGGCCGAGCGAGATCCGTTCACGCGGGAGACGCTCGACGAGTTGCTCGCGCTGGCCGAGGCCGGCATCGCCGAGATCGGCGACCTCCAGGCGGAGGCTGTAGCCGTTGCACTTCCTTAGCGCCGCCGTTCCCGTCCTGAACTGGCAGCACGAGCTGCTGCGTCTCTCGGTCGCGGCAGGGCTCGGCGGCGCCGTCGGTCTCGAGCGTGAGCTGCGCGAGCGAGAGGCGGGGCTTCGTACGCACCTCGTCGTCTGCGTCGGCTCCGCGCTCTTCACGCTCGTGTCGGCCTACGGTTTCCACGCGTTCATGGTGAGCGGCGGCAACCTCGTGCGCACCGATCCGACGCGCATCGCCGCGCAGATCGTGAGCGGGATCGGCTTTCTCGGCGCCGGCGCGATCATCCGCCAGGGGCTGTCGGTGCGCGGCCTCACAACGGCCGCGACACTGTGGCTCGTCGCCGCGATCGGCATGGCGTGCGGTGCGGGCTATTACTCCGCAGCAGTCATCGCCACCGCCGGCGCGCTCATCACGCTGGGCCCGCTACGCGCCATGTCGTATCGCGGCCTGCAGCGCTTCCGGCCGCGGACCGAGCGACTGCTCGTGCAGATACCTGCGGGCGGGAGCGCGGCGCCGCTGATCGACGTGATCGAGCGGCACGCCGGGCGCGTGGTCTCGATGGAGGTGACGCAGGACGGAGACCGCCGCAGCGTCGTCATCGACGTCCAGCTGAGCGAGTCTGCGGCGCCGTTCGTGGTCGCCGGCGTTGCCGACATCGACGGCGTCCTCGAAGTTCGCTGGGAAGACTGATCGCCGGGGACGTGAGAGCGGTTCTCGCGTCGCGCAACGCCCACAAGGCGCGCGAGCTCGAGCAACTCCTTCCCGGCTGGACGATCGAGCCGCTGGACGCTGTCGGCTGGCCGGCCGAGACGGGCGCGACGTACTACGAGAACGCGCTCGTGAAGGCTCGCTTCGGGCGTGACGCCGGCGACCCGGGGCGCTGGACGATCGGCGAGGATTCGGGGATCGAGGTGCGCGCGCTCGACGGCCGTCCCGGCCTCCACTCGGCGCGTTTCGCGCCCGAGGGCGCGCCGGCGATTGCGAAGCTCCTCGAGGAGCTCGCCGGTGCGCGCGACCGGCGAGCGCGCTACGTCTCGGAGCTCGTCGCCCTCGCGCCGGACGGGCGTGAGGTGCGCGGGTCGGGAATCCTCGAGGGCCGGATCGCCGACGCGCCGAGCGGCGTCGAGGGCTTCGGCTACGACCCCGTGTTCGTTCCCGACGGCGAAGACAGCACCGTTGCGCAGCTCGGCGACGCGTGGAAGGCCGAGCACTCGCACCGCGCACGGGCCGCCCGGGCGCTACGCGATGCTGTCGAGCGGATCGGGCCTCGGTGAGCGACGCTCGCCGATCCACCAGTTGAGCTCGGCGCCGAGCACGATCACGTTCGCCATCACGTAGAGCCAGAGCAGAAGGATGACGGGACCGCCGAGCACGCGCAGCGTCACGTTGACGCCTGCCAGGCGGACAAATGCGGGTAGCACCTGGAACGACGCCTCGAGCAGGATCGCGGCGACCACGGCGCCCGGCAGCGCGTCGCGTATCCGCACCTCCGCGTTCGGCAACACGTGGTAGATCGTGAGCAGGAAGGTGAACACGCCGAGCAGCGACACCGCGATCGAGACGATGTACGCGACGATGCCGTTGCCGACGAACCCCGGCGTGTAGCGCTTGAGCACCTCGACGCCGAACGCGCCGACGACGAGACTGAGGAAGAGCGTCACGATCGAGCCCGTCATCACGCCGGCAGCGACGCCTTTCCCCTTCAGGAACGTTCGGTTCGGCCGGCCGTACACGATGTTCAGCGCCGACTCGAGCGCGCTGAAGAGCGACAGCGACGACCAGAGAAGGAAGACGCCGCCGACGATCCCGAGGGTCGCCGCGTTGTCCTGCACGCGGTGGACGAGCGAGAGGATGCTCTTGACCGAGCTGCCGGGGAACGCGCGACTGAGCTCTTTGACGAGGAAGTCCGACGCGTCGGCACGGTGTGCGAGGCCGAGCAGCGACAGGGCGAGGAACACGAGCGGCACGAAGGAGAGCAGTGCGAAGTAGGCGACCATCGCCGCGAGATGCGTGCCGCGGTCGCTGAAGAACTTCGAGAGGAGTGTTCGCTTGCGGACGCGCACGAGCGGGAGTTTGCCTGGCGAAGCGGCGAACGGCGGTCGAGCACGCCGCTTCGGTCGCCGCATCGGCCACCGCACTCAGCCACAGCGACCGGGCGAGTTCGATTAGCCTCCTGCCGATGGATGCGGTCCAGGCACTCGCCGATCTGACCGAGATCTCGTCGCAGATCGAGGCGGCGGTGCTCTTCGACGATCAGGGCACGGTCGTCGGCTCGACGCTCTCGGGTGCGCAGGCGGCCGAAGCGTTCGCGCGCTCGGCGGCGGAGTTGCTCGAGAACACGGCGGCCTTCCGGTCGACCGACGCGCACCTGACCCAGCTCGAGGCCTCGACGCAGAACGGCAGCGTGTTCGTCGTCCGTGACGGATCGCACCTGATCGCAGCGACGACCGGGCCTTCGCCCACGGTCGGGCTCGTCTTCTACGACCTGAAGAGCTGCCTGCGTGGCGCCGCCGCCGACGAGGTGCAGCCTGCCAAGCCGAAGCCGCGACCGCGACGCAAGAAGGAGCCCGTCGATGGCGAAGCGTAAGTTCCTCGGCCTGCTCGGGTTCGGCACGGGCGTGTTCGCCGGCAGCGTTCTCTACCGGCGCTCCACCGGCCGGCGCCGCGACCGCGTCGACGTGTACTTCGACGACGGCTCGATGATGTCGTTCGTCGAGGGTTCGCCGGAGGCGGAGAAGCTGCTGCCGGTCGCGCAGGACGTCCTCTCGGCCGCGCGACGGTGAGCGACGCACTCGCTCAGGCGCTCGTCGAGCACGCCTACCTCGAAGGAGACTTCCTGCTGCGCTCCGGCAGGCGCTCTCGCTACTACCTCGACAAGTACCGCTTCGAGACGCGCCCCGACCTCCTGAGACCGCTCGGCGAGCGCATCGCCGCGGCCGTCAAGGAGCACGCCCCGGATGCCACGCGGCTGGCCGGCCCGGAGCTCGGAGCCGTCGCTCTCGCCGCCGCGGCGTCCCTGCAGTCCGGCCTGCCCTTCATCATTGTGCGGAAGGCGGCGAAGGAGTACGGGACCGCAAAACGGATAGAAGGCCCTTACGAGGAGGGTGAATGCATCTGCCTCATCGAGGACGTCGTGACATCCGGTGGAGCCCTGCTCGACTCGGTGGAGGCGCTGCGCGGGGCGGGCCTCGTCGTCCACACGGCGGTCTGTGTGGTCGACCGTGAGGAAGGCGGCGCGGATGCGCTCGCGCGGCACGCCGTCCGGCTTCGCCCGCTCTTTCGGGCAGGAGAGCTCCTCGGAAGCGCGAAAAGTCCCGCAAAACCGCATGGTTGAGCCGTAGATATGGCCCTGGTAGGGTCAATCCGGCCCGTGGAACAGATCAACGACAGGAGGAGAGGCACGTGACGAAGCAGGAATTTGTGACGGAGGTCGCCAATCGGAGTCAGTTGACCGCTCGCGACGCAGGCAAGGCAGTCGACGCGGTCCTGGAGACGATTACAGACACGCTCAAGAGCGGTGGCGAGGTCGCGTTCACCGGGTTCGGCAAGTTCACGGCGCAGAACCGGGCGGCCCGGACGGGCGTCAATCCGCGCAATCCGACGGAGAAGGTCCACATCCCCGCGGCGCGCGTTCCGAAGTTCTCGGCCGGCAGCCAGCTCAAAGCTGCGGTCAAGGGCGGCTGAGCACCAAGATCTGAGCACCAAGAGACGACGGGCACGTCTCCTCCGAGGATCGTCGAGAGACGCTTCGCTTCGCTGGCTTCGCGGGGGAAACCAAGTTTCCCCCGTGGGCCCCCTTCTGGTTCGTGCTCGCGGCGAAGCGGTTTCGTTGCTGCGCCGAACAAGTTCGGCTCCGCGACGGGTGGGCGGGCGATTCAGCGATTGCCCAGGCCTACGCTTTCCGGAAGCCGAAGTACATTTGACTCGTGGCTACGGTTGCCGTGACGCATTTCGCCGACAGGCTCGTGGACGCGGTCGAGCGGAAGCGCAGCCAGCTCGTCGTTGGGCTCGACCCGGTCGTCGAGCACCTGCCGGGCGCTCTGCGCCAAGAAGCCGAGCGCGGGCGCGGGGAGGCTGCATCGGTCTTCGCACAGTTCTGCTGCGGGATCGTCGACGCGGTCGCGTCGCATGCCGTCGCCGTCAAGCCCCAGTCGGCGTTCTTCGAAGCGCTCGGCTCCGACGGCGTGCGCGCGTTCGAGGACGTCTGCGATTACGCACGCACGGCCGGACTGCTCGTGATCGCGGATGCGAAGCGAGGCGACATCGGCTCGACCGCGCGTGCGTACGCGGCCGCCTTCGTCGAGCCGCGCGGTGACGCGCCTCCGCTCGCGGACGCCGTGACGCTGAGCCCATATCTCGGCGGCGACTCCCTCGAGCCGTTCCTCGCCGCGTGCCGCCGCCACGGCGCAGGGCTCTTCTGCCTCGTCAAGACGTCGAATCCCGGGGGCGCCGACGTGCAGGACGCAGCGCTCGCCGACGGACGCAAGCTCTGGGAGCACGTGGCCGGGCTCGTCAATGAGTGGGGCAGCGAGCTCGTCGGTGATCGTGGCCTGTCGGCGGTCGGGGCGGTCGTCGGCGCAACGTTCCCGCGCGAGGTGGCTCAGGCCCGCAGCCTGCTGCCGCAGGCCGTGCTGCTGCTCCCGGGCATCGGCGCGCAAGGCGGCGCGCCGGCCGACGTCGCTGCGGCGTTCGCGGCCGGCCCTGCGAGCGCTCTCGTCTCCGCATCGCGCTCGGTGATCTACGCCGGCGGGGACCGCGGCGGTGACTATCGGACGGCGGCCGGCGCCGAGGCCGAGCGGCTCGCGCGCGAGGTCTGGGCCGTCTCGGGCGCCTAGATGGCACGCGCCCCTCGCCGTTCGATCGCCCGCTACGCCGCGCCCGCAGCGTTCTTGCTGGCCGCCACGGTGCTCGCCGTTCTCATTCATTCCGCGCTCGATGGGAAGGGCATCTCGCCCGGCCAGACGACGACGGCGCTCGGGCCGGTGACGCGCCCGTCCACTGCCCGCGTGCCGGCGGACACGACGCGCACGATCACGAGCTCCCACACCTCCGCGACCGACACGACGTCCGCCACGGTCGCAGGCGCCCAGTACGCGACGGTGCAGAGCGGCGATACGTTCGGCTCGATCGCCGGGCGGAGCGGGACGAGCGTCGCCGAGCTCGAAGGGCTCAATCCGGGCGTCAGCTCGAACTCGCTCCAGGTCGGGCAGCGAATCCGCGTCAAGTAACGTCTGGCGCATGCGCCGACTGCTGTGTGTCGTGGTCGTCTCGCTCGCCGCGACAGCGTCAGCCCAGGCCGCCGCCCCGTCCGAGAGGGCGGCGCCGGTCCCGAACGCGAGCGCCTTCTACATCGTCAACGCCTCGAACGGCGAGGTGCTCGCGTCGCACGACGCGCAGGTCGAGCTGCCGATAGCGAGCCTGACCAAGCTGATGACGGTGCTCGTCGCCCTCCAGCACCTGAAGCTCGACGACGAGGTGATCGTCACGCGCGCGGCGGCAAGGGTCGGAGAGGAGCGCATCCCGCTCGTCGCAGGCCAGCGCATTACGGTGCGCGATCTGCTGAAGGGCGCACTCATCCAGAGCGCCAACAACGCAGCGGACGCGCTCGCCGCTGCGGCTTCGGGTGGCGACATCCCGCTGTTCGTCTCGTGGATGAATGCGCGGGCTCGTGCCATCGGCTTGCATCACACGCACTTCGAACGGCCCGACGGGCTCGACGTTCCCGGCCACGTGTCGACTGCGCGCGACGTCGCCGTTCTGGCGCAGGTCGCGATGCACTCGCCCGTCGTGCGCTCGCTCGTGCGCGAGCGCACCGACACGATCGAAGGCGGCCGGGTCGTGGTGCACACATGGGACGACCTGCTCGGAGTCGTGCCGGGGCTCATCGGTGTCAAGACCGGCCACACCGGTGACGCCGGCTGGTGTCAGGTCGCTGCGGTTCGGCGGCAGGGCTACACGATCTACGCCGCGATACTCGGCAGCCCGACGCGCACCCAGCGAAATGACGATCTCCAGCGGCTGCTCGAATGGGGCGTGTCGCAGTACCGCACGTCGACGCTCGTTCGTCGAGTGGCGTATGCGCAGGCCGCAGTCGGGTGGGGGCGCAGATCTGTCGCCCTCGTCGCGTCGAGGCCGCTCGTGCGCGTCGTACGGGCAGGGAGGCCCCTTCTGGAGCGCGTGATCGCGCCGTCGGCGGTATCGCTCCCCGTGGTGCGGGGCCAGCGGCTCGGGCGTATCGAGGTCTGGGACGGCCGTACCCTGCTCGGAACGAGGCCGCTGCTGGCAGCCCGCTCGGTTCCCCGCCCGGGATTCGGGGGACGGCTACGGTGGTACGCCACCAGGACAGGGCATCATCTCCTGGGGCTCTTCTCATGATCGTCACCGTCACCCTCAACGCCGCAGTCGATCGCACGCTCACCGTGCCGAACTTTCAGCTCGGGCATCGTCATCGTGCGAGCGCGAGCCTGACGTCCGCAGGCGGGAAGGGCATCAACGTGGCGCGCGCGCTCAAGCAGCTCGAGGCGCCGGTGATCGCGACGGGACTCGCCGGCGGGCGCGCGGGCGACAGGATCATCGAGGAGCTCGCGTCGGAAGCGATCCTCAACGACTTCGTGCGCATCTCCGACGAATCGCGCACGTCGATGGCGGTTGTCGACCCGACGGCCGGCCGGCTGAGCGAGATCTATGAGTGGGGACCGGCGGTACGGCCCGAGGAGCTCGAAACGCTGCTCGACAAGCTGCGCTACCTGTCGCGCGTCGCGTCGTTCGTCGTGTTCTCGGGCTCGCTGCCGCGCGATGTCGAGGACGACTTCTACGCCGAGGCGATTCGGGACCTGAACCGGCGCGGCGTGCAATGCGTCCTCGACTGCGAAGGCGAGCCGTTGCGGATCGGCGTCGAGGCCGAGCCGTTCCTCGTCTCACCGAACCAGCGAGAGGCAGAGAGCCTCGTTGGGCAGGAGTTCTCCGACGAGGAAGATTTCTTGATGGCGCTCGACGCGATCGCCGACCTCGGCGCGCGCAACGTGCTGATCACGCAGGAGACCTCATGCTTCGGGCTCTTCCGCGAAGACCGTCAGGTTCGACGCTTTCGCGCGTCCGTGGCGCGCATCGATCCGATCGCACCCGTCGGCGCCGGCGATGTGCTGCTTGCAGGATTCCTCGCCGTGCGCTTCAACGGCGGCTCGCTCGACGAGGCCCTGCGCATCGGCGTTGGCGCGGCGGCGGCCTCCGTCCTCGAACTGGGCGCGGGGCGGTTCGACGTACGCGAGGCGAGCCGTCTGGCGGGCGGCGTGGAGCTCGAAGAGCTCAAGCCCGTCTCCGCGTAGTTGTCCACCACAGATGGTTGATGCTACGGCGGCGTGGGTCTGGGGATGGCTCAGGCCAAGCCGTGTGTTCGGGACGGCCGAAGGCAAGGCTGGTTGCCTTGCCAAG
>Ga0209638_1000397_pt1 | contig 28794 bp, 24 predicted proteins | sample BarGraNGADG00211_FD_184490 | JGI IMG/M metagenome (GOLD analysis project Ga0209638, IMG submission 184490) | Arctic peat soil microbial communities from Barrow, Alaska - Barrow Graham LP Ref core NGADG0002-211 (SPAdes) (version 2) | ecosystem: Environmental > Terrestrial > Soil > Wetlands > Peat...
GTCCGGCTATCCCGACGGATTGCGCGGCGACCGCATCCCGCTGGCGGCGCGCATCTTCGCCGTGGTTGATGTGCACGATGCGCTCTTATCTGAGCGCCCCTACCGCGCCGCCTGGACGAAATATGCCGCCCGCAAGTACCTGCAGGAGCAGTCCGGCATCCTGTTCGACCCGGCGGTGGTGAAGGCCTTTTTGAATATCGTGGGGGATTACCAGGTTGATTCCCCGGGGCTGGTGGTGTGAGGGGGCTGAACTTGGAACCTATTTGTTGTAACAAATCATATAGGTTTGATCTAAATTTTAAAAATCCGTTCAAATATCATGCTGGTTTGCGTTTTTAAATCCTTGGTTTGCCATTGATAATATTTTCGTATTGGTGTACAAAACAGGAACTTAGACGAGTTCACCTTAATATATCCTTATTTCTTAATAAACATATTTGACATATTATTTAATAATAGGTGATATAAAAATGCCAGCAAGGCATCAATATTTTTTATATCAAATTGGTAGGATGGAATTTGCCGTTTATAAGACTTACATTTCATAATAGCAAAAGGAATCTCACATGGCTAAAAAACCAATTTCAGAGGAACATGCACTTCCGAGTTTATCTCTTGTATTTGGATATATTGCCGTCAAAGATCTTCAGCGCCTAGAAGACAGAGTAGCTCTTCTGGCTCGTTTGGGTTATGGCAATATAGAGATTGCTAAGATATGTGGCACGACATCAGATACAGTCAGTACATTAAAGGCCCGTTCCAAACGTGCAAAAGCCAAGAAATCTAAAACCGCCTCAAAAAAAGTAAGAGGAGAAGAAAATGAACCAGGAAAATAACGGCGACACTATTATTTTAATGTTGGCATATCTTTGTATTGCTAAAGAAGCTGAAGCCAGTCTCGTTCGAAAGGTCGAAATCCTAGATCGGTTTCAACTTGGGGATACGAAAATAGCCAAGGTGTGCGGTTCATCGGTACAATCTGTCAGGAATACACGACAACTTAATAAAAAAGGCCGTAATGCCAAAGAATAAAATTAAACCAAGGATTCGGCGAATCGTTAAAATCCCAGCCAGTTATATGGAGGCTGTTGATAATGCAAGCGTGCTTTTTTCTCCTCTATATCAATTTGAGAACGGTCTTCGCATAATGGTGAATGATTTCCTAACAACATGTTATGGTCCAAATTGGTGGGATATTGACTTAAAAAAGAGACTTCCGTTGATTCACCAATATGCGCTGGACCAAAAGAATAAAAACTCCTCAATGCCTTGGATTGGAGCGTCCAAAGCAGTTTCAGTGCTTCCCATCCATCTAATAACTCTTGGTCAGCTAGAAGAAATCGTAAAGAAATACCAATCTGATTGCATACCACAGCTGTTTCCCTCCATAAATTTTTTCCTTGGTCATATGGAAGTTGTAAAAAGAGTACGTAACTTATACTCTCATATGTTTCCATGTGTTTCGAAAAATGATTGTAGAGTTGCTAGAAGAGAAATTACAACATTGGCACAGCACATAAACTCAAGGCTTCATTAATCCAAATATTTAAAGCAAACCATCAGAATGTGATGCAGAAAAAAAGGAGGAAATATGGTTGACCAAAATCTTGAGGAAATTGAAAAAAAGCTGGATATAATAATCAAATTACTTAGTTTGCCTTTGATTGAGGGTAAAACCAAGACTGACTCGATTGTTTTTCTCGCAAAATTGGGATTTGACAGAAACATTATTTCAAATATCGTTGGTGTGAGCCCTGCTGTTGTAAGCACTCGCTTATCCGAATCAAAAACAGACAAAGTGGCAATAGCAGGTGAAAAAAATGGATGATTCGCAAAATAAAATAATAATAAAAGAACTTCAGCATATAACCAAGCTATTGGTATTTTTATTAACAAAAGAAATGAAACAAGTGAATAAAATTGATGCCTTGTCAAAGGCTGGATTTCAACCTAAAGAAATCGCAGATCTGCTAGGTACAACAGGTAATACTGTGAACGTTACCTTATCGAAGAAGAGAAATAAAGGGACCAATAATGACGAATAGAGAGTTACGTAGGGTACTTCTTGGAGAGTTAAAAATTTCGAAGCAAGCGTTGTCTCAGAGGGCAATAAAATTAAAAAAACAATATCCAATGACGACCGAAGACGCCACGTATATTATTGCCCAACAACAGAAAATTGTATTGGATAAATATCTTGATTCAGGGGAAATAGTTAAAATCGGAGAAATATTAAAGCATTTACAATTGACAAGTCAAGAGCATACACGATCTGATAGTCCTAAAGGGGAAAAGAAATCAAAATACCAAATAAATACAATTCAAATTGCCAGAGAGTTTACCGTTACAGATCCAATTTTGTCTGCAAAAAAAATCGAACAAGCTAAAGAAATGGCTACGATATATCCCTTGTTATATATACTTGAAAATTCTATTCGTGAATTAATAGATATAAATATGATAAAACTCCATACTGACAAATGGTGGGAGACTTATTCGACTAAGACTTTAAGAGATACAGTCGCTAATCGCATGTCTGATGAAAAGAGAAATTCATGGCATCAAATAAGGGGGGCGAGGCCAATTGATTATTTGGACTTAAATCAATTAGTGCCATTAATGAGAAAAATCGAAAGTGACGTGGTACCGGATATTATTCCTTCAATAGAATGGTTTAATCAGTTAATTGAAGAAGTCTATCAATCAAGATGTGTATTATGCCATATGAACCCTTTAGATGATGATAGCATAACGTCTATCAAACTTAGATTTAGGCAATGGCAAAAACAAATTAAAGCCAAAATTGATCAAATATCGCGAGACGACCAGAATAAATCCTAAATTAGATTATTTGTCCGAGAAAAACCAAAGGGATTGAGCCATCAAATTGTGACTTAATACCAAGATTTTTCTCGTTCCGACGCAGAGCGTCGGAACGAATTTATTAACCCTCCCATCCTTCTAAGCCAAGTGGCTCTCTATCGGTCGCAAGGAAAGAAATTGTGCGATAATCCATGTTGTTCCTTGCCGGTTCAGGCAATCCTATTAACAAATATCCTTTGAGGGACTCATGAAACAACATGATGCGGTCATTCAAGCGCTTGAACAACTGGGCGGCCAGTCAACTCTTGCAAACCTTTATGTCGAAACCATGAAAATAAAGGACTGCGAGTGGAAAACTAAAACACCTTTTGCCTCCATCCGCCGCATTGTTCAAACCCGCCCGGAGATCTTCCGTATCCGCCCGGGTCTCTGGGCACTTCGCTCCTGGCAGAAAAAACTGGGTTTGATGGAAGGGGAAGGGTCGCATGAGTCAAAAGAAATGGTTCAAAACAGCCATACTTATTACCAGGGATTGTTGGTAACAATTGGTAATTTCCGTGGTCATCAAACCTTTGTCCCGAACCAGGACAAAAACCGGCTATTCATAAATAAACCACTTGCCAATATTCGCACTTTACAGGAATTACCAGCATTCAGCTATCAATTTATCGTCAGGAAGAGTGAAAGTGTGGATGTGATCTGGTTTAATGAAAGACAAATGCCGCACAGTTTATTTGAGGTTGAACATTCCACCGATATTCATAACTCTTTGATTAAATTTGTTGACCTCCAGGATTTTAATTCCAGGATGGTCATTGTTGCAGATGAGAACCGGATGCGGGAATATGAATCCAAGCGGGATAAAACGGTTTTCAAAGAAATCAAGAACAGGGTAAAGTTCTTGGGCTACAATTCATTGGTGAAGGAATATGAATACGAGGTATTGAAAGCGGTTCAACCCTTTGCCTTATAACTTCTGCCTTTATTTGTTCAGATGTTCTGCGTCGAAATTATTATTACCCGAAGCCTGCGCCTGGTAGGGAATAGACAGACGGCAGTTCAACATGAACTGCCGTCTGTTTGATCCTAATCTTTGCACATGTTCGGGATCAGGGGGTCCTGGGGAACGGCGGCAAGGAGCTGAAGATGATCTTTCCACCGGCTTCGATATCCGTATACATCCAGAACGTGTCATAACCATCTATATCTTTGAAGACCGATCCATCCGGCGCGGTGAAACGGACAAGCAGGCCGTAATCGAAGACATCGTCCTTCCCCGCGTAGAGGATTTCCCGGACCGGCATGCACGGCCGGGAAGCCTGGGCGCAGACGAACTCGAGCAGGGCGGGCACGTCTTTCGCACCCACACCCAGGGATTTGAAATAGCTGACATCCCCTTCGTAGGGCTTATATAACCCGGCCGCAGTGCCATAATCCCCCTGGTTCAAGGCAGTGGTGAAATCGATGAGTGCCCGACGGACAGCCAGGACAGCCTCATCTGGCAGACTCCACAGAGTCCCCCCGGTCATGAACGCGGTCCCGTCGCCTGAAAAAAGGATCTTGCCGAAGGAGACATCCGGTCCGGTCATTCCGCCCAGTTCCTGACGGGCAGAGACATCCCAGACACTGAACGGACGGTTGTATTCAGCATTATCGGATGGAGTGCCGGAGACCAGCAGGAGTTGCCCGTCGGGGGTGAACCCCAGGGCGTCGATACCAGACCATTGTGGGTCTTTCAGGGTGCCCACCTGCTTGCCGGTTTCGCCGTCCCACAGCAGGACGTCTACATTCCCCACGCTCTCGGCGGTGGCGAGCAGCTTGAAATCCTGCGAGATGGCCAAAGCTCCGGGGTAATCTCCGGGAATGGAGATGACCGAGACCTTCTCCCAGGTGGCGGTGTCATAAATGGCGATCTCCTTGCCCGAATCAAGGCTGAAGGCAGCCAGGCGGCTCCCATCCGCGCTGAAGCGGGGCAGGTAGTCGCCGTGATTGCCACCCGGTTTCTGTGTGAGCACCTTCCCACTGGCGACATCCCACACCCGCAGGCTGTGCGAATCCACCTCGGCGATCCGGCTGCCGTCCGGGTTGATGGCAACGCGTCGATATGCGCTGCTGCCTTGCCAGAGCACCTTCTCAATCTTTCCAGCCGCCACCCCCCAGATGACGATGCGGTCCGGATTGACGGCATAGACCAGTTTTTCGCCATCGCTACTGAAGGCCAGACCCGATACCGTGACCTCCGTCTCCGGCAGGGTGGTTACAATCCTGGCTGTCCTGGCATCCAGGATATAAAGAAAGGAATGGCCTCCGTAAACGTCTGATATACAGTCACCGTTCCAGTTTCCGGTACATCCACCCACGGCTACGTAGCGGCCGTCCGGACTGTACGCGATCGCGTCCAGGCGCATGTCGAAGATACTCTTACCGACCGCAGTTTCGATGGAGACGCGATACGTCTGGACCTGGACGAACTGGTGGAAGTTGTTGGGTCCGAAGTTGACGGGGGTGGCCGCAGGTGTGGGAGTCGCGCTGGGGGCCGGGGTAGGCGGGGCGGCGACCGTGGGGGTATCGCTGGGTGCGACGGTGGCCGGTTGAGTGGCGGCTGCTGGGGAGGTTCCCAACGGCGCGGCCGTCGGGACGGCCGCTGGGGCGCCACAGGCGGTTAATAGAACGGAAGAAATGAAAAGAAGAGCCAACATTTTTCTCAAGTCAATTACTCCTGGGGGAAGCCTGCGCCTGGGCCTGTTTCTTATGAATCCACCGCGCATGGTTTTGGACGAATTCCTGGATGTGAATACCAGACATCCGGAGCGGGGCGCGTACCGTCAGTGTGCCGTCACGCTGGACGATGAGTGCAACCGTCTTTCGTCTGGAATGGATGAGATGGTCAATGGGGGTAGGCATGAGCAGAAGTATACCAAGTGAATTGCTTATTGAGCCAGGTACTCAGGCCAGTATGATAGTTGCTCCCCCATAAGCAGGATTTTATTCAATATTATTACTACCTGAATTCCACGTCAACATAAAATTGCCTTCATTTACGTCCAACTGGTGAAGAATTTTTGGTAATCTTTCTATATCGTACCATTTTCGTCACCACCTTGACATGAATTATCTCGTTCCGATGCTCTGCGTCGCCAGTGTCACTTCTGGGGCGGCTCCCCTGTTCCCTGGGGGAGGCGCTCTTATCCCCGGCTTGTTTTCGCCGGCGTATTAATTTTAGGCGAAAAAGGGATTATTTTTTTGGGTGAAATTGGCTATGATACTGAACTTATATATCAGATAAAATTGCATGTTATATAAATATTCTTGTCGAATAATAGTTAGGTTGCTGTTCAAAAATTTCTCGGTAAAAATGCCATAAGGAGAAACCTATCTATGTCCAATTTGACTCCCGAAAAGATTAACATGCTGAATGAGTTTGGAGAATCAGAAGCATGGGCGAATTATTATCTTTGTGCGCCGCCAGAATTTGTCAGGAAATACAGGCTGGAAGCCAAAAAAATAGGTTCGGTTTGGGTCACTATGATTCCTGAATTGGACTGGACTTTCTTTAATCGTATTGTGGGCTTGGGAGTTGGCGACATCGCAACAGAATCATTGATGGATGACGCTATTGGCATTCTTCAGAACGCTGGATGTAAGAATTACATGGCGCAAATCAGTCCTTTGGCACAGCCATCACATTTACTGGAATGGATTAATGCTCGTGGTTTTACAAAAGGACGCAATTGGGCAAAAGTATATCGGGGAAATGAACCTGCTCGATCTGTCCCAACTGCTTTACGAATCGAATCTATCGGGAAAGAACATGCGGATGCCTATGCAGATGTTGCACTCACCGCTTTCGGAATGCCGCCAGAACTACGTCCGATGGTTAACGGCAACGTGGGCAAGTCGGGATGGCATCATTATCTCGCCTTCGATGGAGAACAGCCTGTCTCAGCGGCGGCAATGTTTGTGAAAGAGGATGTTGGCTGGCTTGGTTTCGGGAGTACGCTCGCATCACATCGAAAGCGTGGTGGCCAAGGTGCAATGTTTGAACGCCGTATCCAGGACGGTTTGTTACTTGGTTGTAAATGGTTTGTCACCGAGACTGGCGAAGACACACCCGAAGACCCCAATCCTTCGTACCACAACATGCTTCGCACAGGATTCGAACTTGCTTACTTGCGTCCTAATTACATACATCAACCTCCAGCCAGTTAGTACAAGCCGCAAAACGCAGGCTGACACAGGGTGCACTGGACAGGTGGGATTCGTCGCCATATTTGAACATTTTCATGGCGTCGATTTATTTCTGCTCCCAGGCATTGTCCACGCCCTCCCACCTGCCAGTAACGCAAACTGTTGGGCGATGGCTGATCGATCACGATAACCGCCAGCGTAAAGGAAGCGAAGTGTTGGAACCGGTTCGTGGTGTCCTGACCACGATCGGTCGTCAATCATTTTCATAAAAAATGCCCCCGGCATATTTTCGATGGGGATTTTGTACCACGGTATCGCGTAATAACTTGGGTCCGTTTCACTCATCCTGCATTGCTCGTATCGGTCCACTTAACCAGGCTGGCGCCGTCCCTTGTTCTTATGGGGAGGCGCTCTATTTTTCCCCCCCCCTTGACACAACAGAAAATATGTTCTATTATTAGTGCGCGACGAGCGCATCAAGCGCTCGTACGCCACACAGCAGACTCTTGTCTGCTGTGCCCCGCACCTTAACAACTGGTCGGACTGGCACTATCCCTGCACTTATTCTCGCCCTCTTTTGGGATTGGTGAACTCGCACCCCGGGTAGAGAATAATCGTTCCTCAGTCGTTCCTCCACCCCTGGCCGGGTTCCTCTCCACACCCCCACCCATGAGGGCTCAACGCCTTTGAAGGAGCGACCCCCGCGACATTGTCCCCGAAGGGAACCGGGGGGATCCCCTTGGGACCGCGCCATCGTCCCGGTGTTCTTCCGGGAAGCGTCCCCCCAGGGGGACGATCCGTCGATACTGGGAATATTCGTTTTGAACTCGTTTTGAGAAACGATGCGCGTTCAGTCGCTTCCAGCGACCGACGCCATGCCGCTGACATGAGTCAGCGACAGAAGCCACACAGGTACATGTATATGAAGGAACATCGAGATGTTTTCGTTCCTCACTCGTCCCTCAGGAACGACGAGCCGACATCGTCCCCTATGGGGAAGCGGCTTCGAGCCGCTATTCGCGAAGCACCCCCTTGGGGGGCGGCTACATTGGCGACTCATGTCGCCAATGGCGAGCCACCCCTAGGGATGAGCCAGCGGTGCCCAGTTCAAACGACTGCCCTACCCCTTCCCTCCCCAAATGTCTTGCATTTGGGGAGGGTGACCCGCAGGGTCGGGTGAGGTTGGGGTGCAGCGTGTAAGGCCGAGACCATTATTTTATAAATGCGATTGCTTTGCCCACCTCATCATTCACGCCCTATGTCGGCTTCGAGCCGCCATTCGCGAAGCATATAATCCCCGAATGGGGAAGCACCCCCTTGGGGGGCGGCCGCTTCGGCGCCATCGCGAAGCATCCCCTTGGGACAAGGCGCCGACCAGCGCCAGGCGTCTTTCGCAGGGCGCCTCCCTGGGAACGGGGTTGAGTTTTGTGATAATATCGGACGGGCCCAAATCCGGCTCCCAAATAGAATATGATCGAACAAACCGCGCCCCACCCGCGCTTTGCTGCCTTTCAGCACCGCAACTTCACCCTGCTCTGGAGCGGGCTGATCGTCTCGAACGTCGGCACGTGGATGCAGAACGTTGCCCAGGGCTGGCTGATGCTTCAGTTGACCAACTCCCCGCTCTGGCTGGGACTGCTCGGGCTGAGTTTCGCCCTCCCGATGATCTTCCTGCCTTTGGTCGGCGGGGTGGTCGCCGATCACGTCGATCGCATCCGCCTGTTGTACGTGACCCAGACCGGTCAGCTTCTGGTGGCCCTGGCCCTGGCGGTCCTGTCCTGGACCGGGCAGATCAACGTCTGGCACATCCTGGCGGCCTCATTCCTCACTTCCTCCCTGCTGGCTTTTGACAACCCGGCCCGCCAGGCCCTCATACCCGACCTTGTCCCCCAGGAGCACCTGATGAACGCCATCTCGTTGAACTCCGCCTCATACAACGGCGCCGCCCTGTTCGGGCCGGCCCTGGCGGGGGCACTGCTGGCTCCCCTCGGCGCGGGGACCTTGTTCTTTATCAACGCGGTCAGCTACCTGGCGGTGATCATTGCCTTGACGGGTGTCCGCAATGTCCGCCGTCATAGCGGAGTGGAAGAACGTGCCCCCCTGGGAAAGGCGATCATGAGCGGCCTGTCCTATGCATGGCGGGTCCGCTTCATCCTGGCGCTGCTCGGGTTGTCGGCGCTGGCCGCGGTTTTTGGGCGTTCCTACCAGAACCTGCTCCCGGTCTTTGCCCGTGACATCTGGAAAAGCGGCGAAGTCGGTTACGGCATCCTGCTCTCAGCAGCCGGAGGCGGGGCGCTGATTGGAGCGTTCTGGATGGCCTCCTTCCGCCACTTGAAACGCCAGGGAGCGGTCATGATCTCGAGCGGGCTGGTCTTCAGCATCTGCCTGGTCCTGTTCGCCATCAGCCCCTCTCTGCTCCTGGGCGGGATCCTTCTTTTCATTGGCGGCTTGGCCTCCACCGTCTACGGCACCATGATCGCCACCTTTATCCAGGTCACCGTTCCCAACCAGATCCGTGGGCGCCTGATGAGCCTCTACGCCATCACCCTGATTGGTCTGCCGTCGCTGGGGGCGCTCGGAAGCGGATTCCTGGCCCAGTTGCTGGGAGGCCTGCAGGGCGCACCCCGGGCTGTGCTGATTGGCGGCGCGCTGGTTGGGGTTGTGCTCCTCTCGGTGGCCTCCTTGTTCTGGAAGCGTGAACTCCCCCCGCTTGGCCCGGCGGTGACAGAAATTAAGTCCGGCACTGATTAGCGCTGCACCGGGTTGCATTTGTCCATAATTATATGAACGCCCCTCCTGATCAATGGAAGGGCATCATTATTTCCAGGTTCGCTCCCTGAAATGATTTCTGCGGGATCGTATACGTGAGGTCTGTTTCCCGCACCTCCGCCTCGCCCGTATCGCTCCCTATCCATTCGGGAGCATGATCACCTTTTTCACCGCAGGATCATGACTCTCGATCATTTTCAATGCTCTCGCAAGCTCTTTCAGAGGCAGGCGGTGCGAGATCAAAGCTTCCACCCTCACCTGTCCGGTTTGCAGCAGGTTGACTGCCTGGAATGAATTCCGCACCGACGTATAGGACGACAGCAAGGTCAATCCTTTCCGAAAGATTTTGAAGGCTTCGAATTCCATCTTCTTACCGGATGGGGGCACTCCGAACAACAGCACCGTCCCGCCATGCCGGGCAAAATCGATTGCCCTGTTCATCACTGATATCACCCCGGTCGCGTCGATGACCACGTCGTAAGTATCCGGCTGAAGGTCTTCCATGCGGTCAACCACCTGGTCGGCGCCCAGCTGGTGGGCCAATTCCGCCCGGCCTGGGTTGTTTTCCAGCACCGTGATCTGCGCCGCCCCCTGCAAACGCGCCATCTGCAGGATCAGGTCTCCGATCGGGCCGGCACCCAGGATGGCCACCTTGTCGCCCAGGTCAATGCGGGCGCGTTCGACTCCATGCACTACACACGATAATGGTTCCATGAAGGCAGCTTGTTCGTAGGGCAAATTCCCAATACTGAAGACAGCCTTTTCGGGCGCCGTGACATACTGCTCCATGCCGCCCGGAAGGGTGACACCGATGGCCTGCCAGTTCAGGCAGAAGTTTTGGCGGTTATTTAAACAATGGATGCAGTTATCACAGGCGATATTCGGCTCAACCGCCACCCGGTCTCCAACTTTAAACCGCGTGACCTGTCGGCCTGCTGCCGTAACGATACCGGAAAACTCGTGACCCGGAATGATCGGATAATCCCCCAGGTATTCGCCTCGATAAATATGCAGGTCGGTCCCGCAAATCCCGCTGGCCATCACCTGGATCAATACTTCTCCCGGGCCGGGTTCGGGGATTTCCTTTTCCATCACGAAGATTTCTCTTGGTTTTTTAATCACCACACTATCCATTGCTCACCTCTCCAGTTTCAATTATCGCACTATTTTCTCGTTTTCTCGTACCCCGCGAAGCATCTCCTTTTGTAGTAACAACTTCGCGACATCGTCCCCAAAACCCGCAGGGTGAAGGGGGAGCATATCATTCCCCCTGAGGACCCTTTAGGGTTAGTCGTTTATGGTCAGTAGTCATCATTTTGTCGCTCTAGGAGACTCTCCCTAAATCCCCCCCGTCTTCTTTATATCAATGGCTTACGTTGTACACCAGGTATTCTGCGTTCTGGTAAACCAGGCTGTACCCCTTATCCCCGCTGAGCGAACCCGCCAGGCTCCGGGTCAAGTCATTTTTCTCAACCAGCAGGTCCGTGTAACCCAGCCCAGTTTCGGCGCACCAGTTCTCCACGCACGCAACGTCACCGCATTTTTGCAGTGCGACCAACTGGTCGATGCGGGTGAAGAAACCGCTGCCCAGAGTCCACTCCAGTCCCTGGCTGGCGGTCTGGGCGCGGCGTCCCGTCAGCGCCGGGAACCATTCCTGGATCGGGTCCGTTTGTACGCCGGTAAAACCGGTCAGGATCAGGAACTGGCTGTTCTCTGTTGTATTGTATGTCACCCAATCCATCATCACCATCGGTTCGGGCGGCTTGAGCGTCGTGTTTGCCAGCGAAAAATCATGCAGGGCGCTGGCGATAAATAATCCGAACATGAGCACCAGCAGGACTGCGGTCATCCATGGGGTTTCGGCAAAATCTTTTGTTTCGGTTTCCCTTTTCATAGCCTTTCGGACCCGCTTAACCAGCGCCGGCAAAGCCTCCGTCAGGCACAGCGCCATGAGCAGGGCGGAAGGGAATGCCGCGATCCCGGCCGCGCTGCGCGGTTCGACGAGGAACGGCAGCAGCACCCATGCCACCGGGAAGAACTGTTTTTTCCACAAGCACCAGGCGATACCCCCCAATCGCAGGAGTCCCACCAGTGTGAATAGGGAGGCGGGGGCAAGCAACCCTTCGAACAAAGCCGAAAATGGCAGGCCCTTGTATCCCCCGGTGTTCAGCGCGGACAGGAATGGAGCCGGTCCATGCTGCGCCAGCACCGTTCCCCACCAGGGCGCCGTCATCGCCAGCGTGCCCGCTGCCACTGCACCCGCCAGAAGTGTCTTCTTCCAGGTGCGACCGTAAAATATCCAGACCAGCGCACAGCTTGACGCAGTTGCCAGGATGATCTCGGGGTGGCTCAGCACCGCCAGCGAACAGAACACCACTGCGAGCAGAGTGTACTTCCAACCAGGCGTTTCGAAGAGTTTATAGACCGCCAGGATCGCCAGGCCAAAAAACAAGGCGCCAAATGCGCGCGTAACACCCCCGCCCATGATCTGGAAATCGAAACTGCCGGGGATCATGGCGAACATCATCGTTGCCACGGCCGCCCGCGGCCGGTCCTTCAGGAGCGCATTGGCTAACAGAAAGAACACGATCACCGATGTGCAGCTTACGATGATCGGCAGCCAGCGGAAGATCGCCAGCTCGGGGATTCCCAGTGCGCTCAAAAAGCCCGTCACGTACAGTCCCAGGGGCGGGTATGCAAACGGGATATTAAAATTATTGTAGCTGGTATAGGCCGGCAGGGCAAAACCGTTGAGCCGCAGCTCGCGCGCCATCACCATGAACATGCCCCCGTCGTTGATCGGGAAGCTGGTCAGGGTTTCGGGAAAGATTCGGATGAGGATGCTCAAGAACAGGGTCAGGCCAAAGATCAACGTCCCCCACTCCTCCCGCGACAAGACCCTTTTTGTCTTCATTGAATTAATTGTACTCTATCGTCCTGTTTTCCCATCACCACCTTCGCACATCCCCGGAGATGCCGTCCTGGCGAAGAGGCAATTTTCGAAATGCGTCTACGTTTAACTTTCCGTCTTTCTGATGAGCATCCTCGTATACAACAGGGCCGCCGCGAACGCCAGCGCCAGCCCAAAGATCATATCCGCAATATAGTGCTGCTTCACCAGCAGGGTCGATGCCACGATCAGCGCCGTCCAGATGCTGAGCAAGATTCCCAGCGGCCTGTTCACCTTCACCCAGTGGATCGCCAGGATCGTGGATAGGGATGTGTGCAGGCTGGGGAAATCGTTGTAAGCGTTGTCCCCGGCATACACGTTCATCACCATCTTCGAGAACGTGTCCGTGCCGGTCAATACAGGGCGGATCACTTCGCTCTGCAGGAAGTAGTAGAACGCGTAGCTAATGAACCAGATCGTGATCATCGCCAGGCAGGCTGACTGGAAACACTTGCTCCTGAAAAGCAGGAACAGGATCAGCGTGGCATAGATGTAGGGCTGCAGCGAATCGTACGGGATCACAAAGATCGGCACCACGGGGATCGCTGAATCGAGTGCCGTGTGCAGGTTGATCACCGCCGGTCCGTGGTTCAGGGCGTAATAGATCTGGCTTGTAAAATACACGCCCACAGCCAGCAGGATGCTGAAAACGGCATTCTTCCAGCCTGTATAAAAGATTCCCTGGCCAAACACTCGCTGCAAGGTTTTTTTCATTCGCTAATCTCCTGTCCACGGAGCATTACTTTTCGGTCCGAGGCTGGTTCATATTTTCTCGTTCCTCGCGGAGCAACCTCTTGGGGGTGATCCTCTGCGTCGGAACGTTTCCCTGCCTCTCACGGTATTCTATATATTTTCGAACCCAATGTTTATTTTAGCACCGTCACGGTTTCTCATACCCTAAATGATCTTTCGCGAACAAATTTGTTTTAGGGAGGACGATTGAACCGCGAGAAATTGGGGAAGTTGACAGTTCTATACGATAGAAACCGAACGTCCGCAAAGGGGTTTGTTATGTATGCAATAAAATTCCTTTTAGGAGAAGGAAGATGGAGACAAATAATGTCAATGTGCCAGTGCAACCATTCCCCCGGAATCGCGGCTCGGGATTGCAGCCTTCATTTCCGAAGGACTTTCCGTGGGCGTGTTATTGATCTATTTGATTTCTCAATATGCTTATCTGCATTTCGGCGCACCGGGGAATCTCCTCGTCCCAATTTTCACGTTTATTGTAATGGTTTTGGGAGGTATTCTCGGCTTGATTGGTCTTGTGCTTGGCGTTGTTACATTATTCAGGAAGGGGACGAAAAAGATCCTGGCGATCCTTGCAATCCTTGGTTATATGCTTGTGATCCTTCTCTTGATGTTCTCCATTTTGTCCCTTTTTATTTTTACTGCTTGATCACGCCTCAGGATTTAATTCCCACAAATATCGCTCGTTCTATGCAACGACTTTAAACCACTGACAGAATACAAAAAAAGCCACTTCAAGCTTGGTTTTGAGGGTAAATTAGTATTTTTATAAACGTGGGGGACTCTAAACAAAAACTCCCTTTTCAGGGAGTCACAGTAAGCGTGGAGAGGCTCGAATGCGCGGCGTGCAAGTCCACCGCCCGCACGCCCCATCGACGACATCGCGAAGCATTGTAAAGCATCCCATAGGAAACCTCTTGGAGCAAGCCGCCGTCAACAGCATCGGACTATCTTGAGCCCTATTGCGGTCAATGCTCTTCTCTCTCTGGCTCTTCAGTTAATCCATCGATTGTGCTACGCTTCTGCATATTCCAGAAATTAAAAAGATAGGCGATCGTCAACAGCACAAACAGTCCATTCCGCACCATGATCGTCGGCATGAACCCGGGCGCCAGGGATGGATCATTGAGAGGACCCATGATTGCATAATAGAACGGGTAGATGAGAGTCGTCAAGATGGAAATTCCGACCCAGATCAGCCACATCCTCCCCTTGTCGCTCGCGCAATACGCCAGCAGCGGGATCAGCCACAGGATGTATTGCGGGCTGAAAACCTTGCTGGTAGCCAACAGCACCAGCAGGGCAGCCACGGCAGCCTGGACTAGGTCCATCTTTCCCCTCCATTGCTGGATGAAAATAAAAATCAATCCAACCCACAGCAGGGCTACGAAACCTTGTGATAATCCTCCCGCGATCGGGCTGATCGTGTTAACCGATCCGAACGAAAACTGCCAGTCAATGGGAATGCCAAAAATGGAAACCAGCCATAACAGGACACTTCCGGTCGATTCAACCTGGAATGGACGCTGGTATAGGTAGGAAAACGGACTGACCGCTCCGTGTGATATCACAAGCCAAAAAAAGACGGTCACCCCCAACACTACCCCGCTGAACATCAGCCCGTTCATCCAGCGCCACTTACCCATATTGCGGATGGCCTGAAATAAAAAACCCGGGACTGTTTTCAGCTTGACACGCGCGGCCGGGATGAAAAACCCAGCCTGCTCGCGCTGCTCTGCAAGGAATAATAATGGAAAAAGCACGATTGGATACAACTTCATCAATACACCCATCGCCAGTGCCATATATGCCAATGTCCACTGCTTGCGTTCCGCCAAGATCAGGCAGCCCAGGGTGAACGCTGCCGGGACAATGTCGAAGCGTGCCAGGGTTGTCGACAGGCAGCCGGCCAGCAGGCAGGCTGCAAAAAAAGCCCCCGCCCCGCGCGGACCGTACCTTAAAAGCAGCCCGTAAATGATTGCTACCGTCAATCCCATGAAAAGCGCGAACGTGACGCCGTAACTGGCTGCGGGCACCACCAGGGGCAGGGAGAAAATGAACAAAGTTAGTGGGGGGTATTCGAGGGGTAGGGAATGGTATTGGGAGAGTTGCGGGAGGAACAAGCATTGGTTGGCTGGCAGGATTTGGGATGTTTTTGCGCCATACCAAAAAGCATTGGCGTAACACTGGTATACGGCCACGCTTGGGTTGTAGAAAAAGGATGACACTGCTGTCGCGGCCACCAGCATGCAACCTGCGACGATCAGCGGTAGGAAAGCAATAAAACCCTTGCGTGCAGACATGATTTGCTGAATGAATTGTTTCCTGGAGGGCGGTCGTGACCCCCGACCTGAGCGAGGTATTCTCACCAGTTACTGTCTCCTGAATTGATTTAACCACAGGATGGGAGATTTTGAAATGGTGACAATAAATATACTCATCCGGGCTCACGACAAAAAAGCCCTCTCATAAAAGAGGACTCTGGTGAGCGTGGAGCCCCTCTCTGCTTCGCTTCGGGGTGTCGTGCGAAGGATCGAATATAATCCCCTCTCTGGGGCTCTAAACAAAAACTCCCAAGTCAGGGAGTCACAGTGAGCGTGGAGAGGCTCGAATAATATCCCTTCCTGGGGGACTCTCAACAAATTTATAAAGTGAGCGTGAAGGGGCTCGAACCCTTAACCAACGGCTTAAAAGGCCGATGCTCTGCCATTGAGCTACACGCCCGGTGCGGAGTGCATTCTATCACGCCCCCTACCACCCGTCAATCATTGCCGCGCAGCAGGCGGTCCAGCCCGTCAAAGTCCACCCTGGCGGTGAAATCGAGGCTGAGCGGCGTCAGCGACACCTGCCGTTTCACCCGCAGCACATACACGTCGCTGTCTTTGCGCTCGTTTTCCAGGTCGGCAGCTTCCTCGTAATCCACCACCCCCGGTTCCTCCCAGGACGTCCGCTTGGGTTTGACCGGGATGAAGTAGCGCTGCTGTGCCAGCCGGGTGATCTGCCAGGGCGTCTGCCGCGTGGCGTCGGAAGGCACGTCCACTTTCAGGAGATCCATATCCGGTGGAAAATGGTTCTCCAGAATCTTGCGGGCGAAATAAGCTGTGAAATATGCAGCCGTCGAAAAATCGATCGCGGTGGAATACGACAGGTGATGCTCCCGGCCGGTTTCGAGGGACGCTGCCAGGGCAGGGATGCCCTGCGAAGCTGCTTCCATGGCTGCCCCCACTGTTCCAGAAATCGTAATTCCTGTTGCCACATTTTCACCGTAGTTGATGCCTGAGACCACCAGGTCCGGTTTCTGCGGCATGATCTCGAGGATGCCGTGCAGCACGGCCTGGGCTGGAGTCCCGCCTACCGCGTACACTTTCCAGTCCTTGCCGCGCACGTTCAGGACCTCGGGGCGGATCACGCCGTCCGATGTCATCGGCAGGCTGCGGCCCATCCCAGACGACTGCTCGCGCGGCGCCGCCACGGTCACGAACCCCAGTTCCGAGAGCGCTTCTGCTGCCGCCCACAGCCCTGGTGACTTGATCCCGTCATCATTGGTTAGCAAGATCTGGCATTTTTCCATTAATTCTCCCGATAATTAAGAAAAAAAGCGGGGGCTGCCCGCTTCGGTGGTGCCCCTTGTGCGATTCGAACGCACGGCCTTTTGGTCCGCAACCAAACGCTCTAATCCGCTGAGCTAAAGGGGCAACTGTTTAAGCGGCGAAAATTGTAACCGAGAATCAGATGAAGGTCAAGCATTCGTACCATTGCTAGCTGTCATTACAACCGGATGGAGCCGGTACCTCGATCTCCTCGTTTCCAACAATGGGAAGTGAATGTGCAGATCTCGGTGTTCGCCAGGGAATATGTGGTGAACATCAATGGGACGCGGTCTACGGCGTGAACGTCACTTCCATCGTCATGCCCCACAACAGCCGGGGATCGGGGTTCTTCAGCAGGATGTGCACCGTGTAAAGGATGTCCCCGCCCTGGAGAACGGGCGCCCCTCCGATCGAATCCACCACACCGTCCATGGTCACGCCAGGCAGCGCATCCGCGGTTACCTTGACCACCTGGCCAAGGCTCACCTTGACCACGTCCGTTTCGGTCAGGTCGCTGGTGTCCACGTACCATTGGCTGGTATCCGCCAGCGCCACCACCCAGCTTTGCGGGCCGACCATCTGAGAAACTGACACGTTGGTGTTCTCCACCGTCCCGGCGAAAGGCGCCTTCAAGTCGTAATTATCCAGCGCACTTTGTGCTGCGATTACCTGGCTTGTAACGGCATCCAGTTGGACCTCCGCCAGCACCAGTTTGTCGGAGTCGGGTCCGTTCCGCGTGTCCTGGTAGGTCAGCAGGGCTTCGGCTTGGGCAGCCCTGATCGTATCCAATGCAGAGTGGAGGCTGTCCCGCTGGTTGGTCAGGTCGATGACCTTCAGCACGGCCGTGTCAAAGTTGGTCTGGGCGGTGCGCAATGCGTTTTCATAGGTGATGCGTGTTAGATTACTGGCGGGCAGGTTGTTGTACTTGTCGAAATCCGCCTGGGCTTTATTGAGATCGATTTGGCGGGAAGCTACGTCCGCCTGGGCGTTATCGATATCGGTCTGGATTTTGTTCAGGTCCAGCTTGTCCCAGGCCAGTTGGGCCGCCGCAACAGCCTTTTGCGCATTCATGTAAGCCTCCCAGGCTTGCGCACTGCCCAGGGCGGTGGTTCTCACCAACAGGTCGAATGCTTGCTGAGCCGTCACTTTTTGTGCCTGTGCCTCCGCCAGGGCGGCTTCCACCTGCTGCCGGTCACCGAGCCGCACGAGCACCTGCCCCTGGCTCACATGGTCACCCATGTGGACCAGCACTTCCTCCACCCGTCCGCTTGCCAGGAAGGTGAGGTACGTGCTCTGGTTGGGCACCAGGTGTCCGGCTGCCACCACTGTTTCCGGTGCAGGGATGGGAGTCGCGGTGGGGGAGGCAGTCGATGTTCCGTTGCATGCCGCCAGGAGCAGGACCAGGCTCAATGTCAAAGGGAAGACCGCAATAATTTTTCTCATAAAAAAACTCCTTTCAATACCCCGGTTGGTCAATGCAAGTGGCTTGGGGATGCCATAATTATTTTCGATAAATTCGTCGTTCTACCCGCGATTATTCGTACGCCAGCACTTCCCTGATCGTCAAACGGGCGGCATTACGCGCCGGCAGTATGCTAGCCACTGCTGAAAGCGCCAGCACCACAGCCAGCCAGATTAAAAAGCCGGTGAATGTGAAGTGCACCGCGATCTGGGATTGAAAAATTGCCGAACTGATAATGGAAGTGAGCAGATAAGTGATTGGGAACGACAGCAGCGCACCCAGCAGCCAGGAAATTCCTCCGATCACCAGGCCTTCCACGATGACCGTGCGCATGATTTCCATGTCCACTGCCCCAATGGACCGCATCACGCCAATCTCGCGTGTGCGCTCCAGCACGTTCATGCCCATCGTCCCGGTCAAGCCGATGCTGCCCACCAGCGCAGTCAGCAGCGCCATGATCAGCAGGAATGTGACCAGGATGTCGAGGCTGTCCGAAGCCGTTTTCAACGTGGAGATCCCTGTGCGTGCCTGGTTTACGTGGTATCCCTGGGCTCGGAAATATGCGTCGATCCTGTCTGCCATCATTTGCTGGTAGGCAGGGTCATGCTGGTCGGTAACAATGCGGTAGGAGAAAGACTGGTTGGTGATATGCGTCAGGTCCGAAATATATTCGTAAGTGCTGTAGGCGATCGTCCCCTGCTGGTTGACGAACTGGAAGATGCCCACTACCAGCCAATTCGCATCTTTGCCGTTGACCGTCAATCGCAGCGTACCTCCAGGTTTCAGGTCAGGAAATTTCGAAAGAATTCCTTCGCTTACGGTGATTGCCTGGGTATCGCCCGGCTGGAGCCAGCGACCCGCCAGCAGTACCGGCGCCACCAGTTTACTGTTCACCGGCGGAGCCAGTATGGTCATATTGTCAGCCGTGGTGCCGTCCGGGTAGAGCGCCTCGGCACTGGTATATGCCCAGCCTTCCACCGACACAACGCCTGGCACTTGCATGGCAGACAGCTCCACTTTATTCAAGCGGTAGAGCTGGTCAAAATCCAACTGTACGTCGGCGAGGAAATAATGGCCGATCTGTCCAATGTAATCGTGGAGCGTAACCCGCACGTTAAACACCGCCACAAAAATCGCTCCGCCCATCGTCAGCGTGAAGAGCGTCAACACCAGGCGGCCCTTGCGCCTGAACGTATTTCGAAGGGAAATCAGCAGGGGGCGCGGGATGTGGATGCCGCGCCTGGCGAGCAAGTGGCTGAACCCGAGTTGCAGCCGGTCGATTAGAGAATCCTTGTGCGCCACTGTTGGTATTTGTTTCTTTTCATCCCCGGCGGTTTCTCCGCTGAGGGCCCGCAGCACGGTTATGTGTGAGCCATTAAGTACCGGCAAAAGCCCAGCCAGCAGTGGCACGGCCAGCCCCACCACGATCTGGACGACAAATGCCAGTGGCACGATCCGGTAACCCAGCAGGCTGAAATTTATTTTACTGGCGATAAAGGCTGAGAGGGCGTAGGCGCCTTGTCCGCCCAATGGAACGGCGATCAGCAGGGCGATCACTCCGAAAGCCAGGATCAAGACGATGTACATCTCGAATACCTGGTTCTGGCGCGCTCCCACCAACTTCATCACGCCGATGTGACGCATGTGCTGGGTGAGCAGTGCGCTGAGGGTATTGGCGATGAGTGAACTGCTTAAAAAAAGGATCAGGATTCCGAGCGCCAGCAGGATCCCCAGCACCGCCTGCACGGTGGATGCCATTGGGTGTTCATTGGTTTTGGAGGAACGCGTTCGCAGTACGGTCACATCGTTCTTTGTTACCTTATCACTGACGGTGGTGGCCATCTGCCTCAGCGTTTGCTCGTCGTTTTGACCGGTGGTCAGCGTGACATACATCCGGTTGAATGTGTCCGGCTGGTGTAAATATGAGAGCGTGCTGGTGGTGATGTACGCGAAGGGCTGCGCCAGGAAATCGCCCGCACCCGTGCTTGGGTCCGACACGATCCCGGCGACTTTCATGGTTTGTATGGAGCCGTTGTAAAGTTCAAATTCGAGGGTATCACCCACGGAGACATTCAGGACTGTCAGCACCTTCCTTTCAAGCAGCACCTCGTCTTTGCCCGGCGCCCCTGCTCCGGAGAGGATGTGCATCAGGTTGATTTGCATCTTGGGGAAATTATCGATCGCCACCATGTTGAGCGCCACCCATTGGTTGCTGCCGGGCAGGCGTGTTCGCATGGCAAAGACGGTCCGTCCCTCGGCCTGCTTTACGTCGTGCATACCCTGGACCACGGTGATCAATGTATTGTCAAAGGGCGTGGTGCGCAGTTCGATGTTCATTGGGTTGTTGGCCGCATAGCTGGCGCTCATGTCGTGGGAGATGATCACATAGGCACCCACGATGACCCCGATCGAAAAGACACCCACAGCAATGGAAAGGACCACCAGCGCTGTGCGCGAAAAACTACCGATCAGATCATGAAATACTTTACGCCAACGCGGACGCATCATTCGATTTCAGTTTTCCTTATTTCCTGCCGCGGCGGTCGGCAGTGCGGTTTTCTTCCAGCCTTACTTGAACGATTTTACCGATCATTTGTTCCGTGAGCGGGGAATCTCGCAATAAATTAACAAATGGATCCCGATGCAGCGCAGCCAGTTCCACCGGCTCTTTGGACCCGGCACGGATGCTGGCGATGGATTGCCCGCCCTGCATCAATTCGATTTCACCGAAGAATTGACCCGGTCCAATCCTGGCAACCCTGATATCTCCGGCAGTTTGTCCATTGGTCAGTCCTGGTGCATGCCGGGGATTCAAAACAACCTCCACCACGCCGCTCTCGATCATGAATAGATAGTCAACGTGCTGCCCCTCCTGGAGGATGACGCTTCCGGGTTGGTGCGAAAAGTGTTCCAGTTGCCGGGTCGCTCCAAGCATCTGGCGGTGGGTCAGAAGCGGCAGGCAGCGTGCCACTGTCTCATCCACCAGCTCGCCGTCAGTGATGATGATGGTTCGTGATGTTCGTTCGGTCAGCGACGGGTCATGCGTTACCATCGCGATCGTTTTTCCGCTGCGTACCAATTGATCGAACAAAGTGATGATTGATTCCGCAGAACGTGAGTCCAGGTTTCCGGTCGGCTCATCGGCTGCGATGACGGACGGGTCGTTCGCCAGGGCACGCGCGATTGCTGCGCTCTGCTGCTGCCCGGTCGAGACTGCTGCGGGAAGTTTGTGCGCTTGTTTTTCCAGCCCGACCATCTTCAGCAATTCCATGGCACGTTTAGGGCGCTCGTCGAAATCATACATGCCGACGTAATCCATTGGCAGCATTACGTTTTCCAAAAGTGTCAGCATGGGCAAAAGCTGGAAGAATTGAAATACGATCCCCAGGTTTCGGCCGCGCCACAATGCCCGCTTGCTCTCGTTCATATCGTAAATATTCTGACCGTTGATGACCACCTGGCCCCCAGTGGGATGGTCGATGCCGGTCATCATGTTGAGCAGGGTGGACTTGCCGCTTCCCGATTTTCCCACGATGGCCACAAACTCACCGCGCTGCAGGGTCAGGTCGATGCCCTTGAGGACGTGGAACTCCCCGGCCGTGTTCTTAAAGGTTTTTACCACCTTCTGCAAGTGGATGGCTGGTTGATTATCTGGCGCTGGAGCGCTGACCTGCTTCATGGATTCTCTCTTAAGCGGCCAGGCTGGGAAATTTCCCCGGGCGGAGGGCTTACAGGTTCGGGTTCCAGCTGGGTTCCATCTCTGCTGGTAAGGGTTGTTTTTACTACTGCCATTGACTCCCGGCTGTGCTTTCCCGGATTTTGTTCTCCGTTCGGGACAATTTCACCATCCTGGATCACCAGGTGACGCGAGAACCGTGGCGCCAGGCTGTTATCGTGGGTCACCATGATGATGGTTTTTCCATCCTTTATCAGCCGCTCGAAGACTTCAAAGACGTGGTCAGCCGTCATCGAGTCAAGGCTGCCGGTTGGTTCGTCGGCGACTAGAATGGGTGGGTCATTGGCGAGGGCACGCGCAATTGCCACCCGCTGCTGCTGCCCGCCAGAGATATAGTTTGGGAGTTTATAGGCATGTTCTTCCAGTTCGACCATCCGCAAAAGATCCAGGGCGCGCTCGCGGCTTGAGGAACGGTCGTAAAGACCGCAGAAATCCATTGGAAGCATGATATTTTCAACCAATGTAAGCATGGGCAGGAGTTGGAAGGATTGGTAAACCACGCCTACGCTGCGCCCGCGCCAAAGCGCCAGGTCATCCTCGGACAAAGTGTGTATGGAAACTGCCTCGTGGTCCCTGTGGATGATCACTTCACCGGAAGTGAGGTGATCCACGCCGGTGATCATGTTCATCAGGGTGGATTTCCCCGCACCCGATTTTCCGATCACGCCCAGGAACTCACCGGGATAAATGTCCGCGCTGATACCCCTCAACGCAGGAAAATCACCCGCGGCGGTCTCATATACTTTATAGACCTGCCGCAACTGGATGAGCGCTTGGGATTGATTCGCCGGGGGGAGTGTGTCTACTTGAATACTTTGCTTGCTGGGTGGCACGTTTTTCTCTTCCGATAGTCCTTGCACACTTCAGAAAAAGATTGTACTACATATCACCATCGAAACTCACTGTCGAGAGTTAAGGCTTTCATAAGAAAAGGGAACCCGTTTGCCCTTCTTCCGCCCGAATCAGCCGGTATAATAGGGCCACCCGAGGAATAAACATGAATAAATTTCTGGAAAGTATGCAATCGGGTAAAACCCTGGTTGCTGATGGAGCTACCGGTACCAACCTCTATAAAATGGGGCTCCAACCCGGTGTTGCACCGGAGGATTTGGTGTTCGACCAGCCTGAGCTGCTCTTGAAACTTGAATCGGCTTTTACGGCTGCCGGCGCGGACATAATATTAACCTGTACCTTTGGCGGAACCCGCTTGCGGATGAAGGAATCTAAATATGCGCAGCGCGTGACCGAGGTAAACAAACGTGCCGCCGAGCTGGCAAGACAGGCAGCCTCCACCCGGACCGGCATCCTGGTCGCCGGGTCCATCGGGCCTACCGGGCTGCTCATGAAACCATACGGTCCCCTCACTCCTGACGAGGCAGGTGCCGCCTTTACAGAACAGGTCCAGGGACTTGTAGCGGGAGGAGTGGACTTGCTGGTCATCGAGACCATGTTTGCATATGATGAGGCTGATGCAGCTTTCAAGGCGGCGCGAACGATCACCGACCTGCCCATCGTGGTCTCCTTCAGCTACGACCGTGGCGTGCGCACGATGATGGGTGTGAAACCGGCGGAAATGATAAAAAGGTATAAAGAAATGGGCGCGGCAGTGGTGGGCGCAAATTGTGGCACTTCACTGGAAAACATGGAAAAAGTGGAGCAGGAATATAAAGCTGCCGAACCGGGTTTCCCGTTATGGATCAAGCCCAACGCCGGCCTGCCGCACGTGCTGGACGGGGACACCGTCTACGACGTTCTGCCCGGGCAGATGGCTGAATTTGCCGTGAAATATGTGGCGCTGGGGGCACGCGTGGTCGGCGGCTGCTGTGGTAACACACCTGAACACATCGCGGCAATCGCGAAAGTCATCCATTAGACAATTCATGAATCCGTGCGTGCACTTGCGAAAACTTTGGGGATTTAAGTCCATACTCCACGTTTGCCTGTTGTTCTCTTTGCTTGCGGCGTGCACTTCCTCGACCCCGCCCCAATCCACAGCGGCAATCGCATCTCCCACCGGCCTCCTGTTAACCCCAACTGAGGTGGTAGCTTCGCCCGGCACAGCTACCCCCGCTGCTGAAGCAGGCCCCGCCCCCACCTCTACTCCTCTTCCCGCGGGCTTCTGGAAGAACCTGCCCATCATCCCCCAGGATATCAGCGACCGTGTTCGCGATATTTATAAACTCGGGCTGACGCTGGGGAATAATCCCCACGTTTTCTCCCGTATCGGCGATTGCGCCTCCGCTGCCCCCGACTTCCTCGTGGGGTTTGACAGCAATTACAACCTGGGTACGTACACTGATCTCCAGCCAGCTATTGACTATTTCCGGGGTTCATTCCGACGTCCCAGCCTGGCCGCAAAAAACGGGTTGAACACAGCCGGATTATTAACCTCCCTCTGGACCGGTGACCAGTGCTTGAGCAATGAGTCCCTGCTCGACTGCCAGTACCGTCTGGATCATCCAGGTTTTGCCATCATATCCGTCGGCACCAACGAATCCTATTATGTCCACCACACCCCGGGTGTATTTGAAACCAATATGCGTGCCATCATCGAAGATACGATGGCGCAGGGCATTATTCCCATCCTGGGTACCAAGGCCGATAACCTGGAAGGGGATAATTCCATAAATGTCACGATCGCCCGCCTTGCCCTGGAATATCAACTTCCACTTTGGAATTTCTGGCAGGCAGCCCAGTCATTGCCCAACCATGGGCTGGCAGATGTCTCGCACCTCAACAGCGTTTCGTACCTCAATTTCACCGATTTCTCGATCCCTCACAGCCTGGAATATGGCATGCAGGTGCGCAACCTGACCGCCCTGGAAATGCTGAATTTTCTGCGGGAGCAATTGGCGGACATTTCCCCCACACCCACGCCTTGATTCGATAATTGAATATGCCCCGGCAAAGGGGCGTTTTCTTTTCCATTGGGCTGCACGAATCCAACTAGTCGGGTTGAAAACAGAATTATGTGTATGGCTCTTTTTTTATGATATCTGGATTAGGATTCGATTTTGCTTATTTGCTGAAACTATCATGCATATCCAGGCCAGGCGAGGTATTTATCCGGTAGAAATTTAATGGTTATTGAAGGGAGCCGTGCATGTCTTACATTTTAAATTTTGAACACCGCAGCAGCTACCTCTACATTTCAGTAACAGGCGAAAACTCATCCGAAAACATTATTCACTATCTTGCCGAAGTACGTGACTTGTGCGAACAATATAAATGCACGGATGTGCTGATCGTGGAGAACCTGGGGGGACCCAGTCTGGATCAATTTAGCATTTTCGATATTATTTCGAAGGTGAGCGAACAAACAATCAAGGTGGTGAAAAATATTGCCTACATGGATATCAACCCGGCCCACAACAAAGACGAAATGGCCTTTGCTGAGAACGTAGCGGTCAACCGGGGAGTAAATGTTCAAATCTTTACAACCATTCACGCTGCTGAGCGGTGGTTGGAAAAACAAGGGGAATCAGGAGGCAACGGATGACCTCCTCTCAGGTATCGTATTTGGCAAGGATATGAGTTAACTTCCCATCCCGGTCTGATAACAATCAAATGTTGTACCGCCAGGGGTGTATGTCATTTTGTGAATGGTCCGCTTGTTGGGAAAGTCTGATAACAATCAAATGTTGTACCGCCAGGGGTGAGTACCTTGATGTCCCAATCAACCTGCTGGGCTTGATAAGCATCCAGGCTTGACTGCACCAGCCCCAACGACTGGTTGGCCTGCCAGTCTGAAAGCGTGAAACTGCGCCAGTCTTTCTCCCGGCTGGTGGAAGAGACATGCTCCCGGCACACCAGCGCCGCCCCGACCACATCACGAACATTCCCCGGGAGGGTTTGATCACGGTAGGCTCTCACCAGCGCTGGGACTGAGTCGGGGGAAAGCGATGCCAGGTAAGCCACGTCCAATTCGGAACCCGCCGCTGAACGCGCCACATTCTGCCGGACGATGACCCCGTCCACGTTTAGCAGGGTCAGTGTCACTCCGAAGCCGAGTGCGGCAAAAAGGGCGGCGAGAGCGAAGGTACGTTCCCTCCGTAAAATGTCAAGCACCAGCACCACTGCCAGCAGCACGCCCAGCCAGATCAAAAAGACGTGGGTATAAGCGCGCAGGCGCGAGAAACCGTAGGCGTCTTCATACAGGACCAGGCGCTGGAAGGCAGAGACCAGCATTACTCCCACCAGCGCCACCATCCCCAGCCCCAGCCCTGAGAAAACCCGCCGCTGTTTCCGGTCCTGGCGTTTGACCACCGCGCTCATGCTCAGGAATAAAAGCAGGCTGAAAAAGGCAACCGCCACCAGTTCACCAAAACCGCGCCGGGCATACTCTGCATAGGTGTACCCTTGCACGCCAATATTGGTCTGCCCGCCGAAGAAATACTGGAACTGGACAATCGCAAAAAGGGCGAATAATAACACGACTGCTGAGAGCACCACCGTGGCTTCGGTAAAGCCGAGGAAGGAGGGCACGAGCGGCTTATCCAGGCCCACCAATTTTTCATCCCGGCTGTCCCGCGCCGCGTGCAGGATCGTACCCGCCAGCACGTAGGCACCGATCAAAATATAAATGCAGCGGAAAATATACTGTGGGAGATTCTCCAGGCGGAACAGGGTGATAAAACTCTGCAGGCGCTGTGCAAAGACCAGGTCGGCGGAAGAGAGCAGGGCAGCGAAGATGACAATAATAGGGATGGCGATCAGCACCCCGCGCAGGATGGCCCAGAAACGCTTCCACCCGGCGCGTTTGCCTTCAGTGACCGCTTCAGGCATGCCTGCGGCTTGTTTTCTAATCTCAGAAAAAAAGATGATCGGACGGGCGACCATGCTTACGCCCAGTTTGACGTAACCAACCACGTAATCCGACAGGCTGTACCAGGCCCAGCGCCCGCCGATGAAGGTGCAGGCGAGCACACCCATCAGTCCCAGGGTAAAAGCGAATGCAAGGAATAGGCTCAGCGGTTCCTGCCGGACGAAGGACATGGCTCCAAAAAACACGATGGGGATGAGCAGGAGCACGGATTTCCCGGATGGCTTGATGCCATTCAGGGTCAAGACCAGGAAGCCGCCACCGAGGCATAATAAAGCGTAGATGGCGAAGTTGATCCCCGTGGAATGTTTCCAAAAAAGAAAGTCGAAAAGCCAGCCCAGGGCCAGGGCAGCGATCCAGAGAATATTGGTGCGTTTCATACGATCATCCTCCACCGATTTTCCTTACAGGATAGCCGGCCTGCGCTTCCAGGAGCTATCAAAAGGTATCACGAGTCATACAGTATACGCAAAATAAATATTTCCATCTTCCAGCATCTTTTTGGGGACTGAAGCCGTGAAACAAGTTACACAAGATGTGAGCGGTATTGACATTCAAATTGATTTGTGCGATACTAATCGGAGCGCAGGGAAGTTTCCTGCCCCAAATCAGCCATCCTTATAGAAGAGGAGGTGGTGCCCAAAATGGATAGTAGTTTGAGTCGAAGCGCTGTGGCATCCCTCCTCGCTCTGCGATAAAGGTGCCACAGCGCGAACAGGAAGACCGCCGAAAGGCGGCCTTCCGCATTAAGCGCATCCAGGATACTGGATGCAGGGGGAAACCACCCAAAACCTTACTGACACGTCGCGGGGAATATCCGCTGGATTGTTTAGGCTGACATCACTCATCTCCAAACGAGATCCCCAGCCCGCGCGCCGTGTGGATCCCGTCGCTGTTCAGATCCACCCGCTTGGGGACCGCCAGAGCCTCGCTTAGCGCTACTGGAATTACCTCGGCGTTGCGCAGTGCCACCATGCAGCCAAACCCTCCTGCCGCCGCAACCCGCACTGCCGCGGCACCGTAACGGGTGGCCAGCCAGCGGTCGAAAGCGGTGGGGGAGCCGCCGCGTTGGACGTGACCCAGCACTGTTACACGCGCCTCAAACCCCTGCCCTTCAATGAATTGACCCACTTCCTGCCCGATGCCTCCCAGCCGGGGCGTATAGATCTCGTCCCCGCTGCGCCGGTAAACCGGCTGGCCTCCCAGCGGTTTGGCCCCTTCTGAAACAGCCAGCAGGCTGAAATGCGCACCGCCTTCCGCGCGCTCGCGGACCTTCCTGATGATCGACTCGAATTTGAAGGGGATCTCCGGGATCAGGATCACATCTGCACCGCCGGAGACGCCGGAGTGGAGCGCGATGAACCCGGCTTCACGCCCCATCAGTTCCAGGACCATGACGCGGTGGTGCGCCTCGGCTGTGGTGTGCAGCCGGTCAAGCGCTTCGGTGGCGATCATCAGGGCAGTGTCGAAGCCGAAGGTCACTTCCGTACCACCGATGTCATTGTCGATGGTCTTGGGCACCCCCACGACGGGGACTCCCTTGGCTCCCAACTCCATGGCGATGCGCAGAGTCCCATCTCCGCCAATGACGATCAACGCATCCAAATCCAGTTTTTTAATGGCGGCGGTGACCTCGTCCGAAATGTCCACGACCACTTCCTTGCCATCCCGCAGGATTTTTCGGGCGAATGGGTTGCCGCGGTT
>Ga0209638_1000398_pt1 | contig 28781 bp, 20 predicted proteins | sample BarGraNGADG00211_FD_184490 | JGI IMG/M metagenome (GOLD analysis project Ga0209638, IMG submission 184490) | Arctic peat soil microbial communities from Barrow, Alaska - Barrow Graham LP Ref core NGADG0002-211 (SPAdes) (version 2) | ecosystem: Environmental > Terrestrial > Soil > Wetlands > Peat...
AGTGAGAGGTTGCGACGGTGACTGCAACCCAATGAAATCAGGGCGTTTCGCCGATCTGCACGCTCGATCTCCGCGGTTCGTCGGAGGCCGCCTGCGCGGGCCCCGCTCTTGGGTGTGGGGCCTGCTCGGCGGCGCACACGCCCGAGCGCTGCACTCAACGCGGACGCCCTCGCAGTAGCGTTCGGCTGGCGTGTTCGGCTCACTGCGCCGGACGTTGGTAGCTGCAAACCATTGCTCACGAAGCACTTAAATCTCTGTACTCAAATCGGCGAAGAACCGGAAAACAGCGACCCATTTCCATCCCCGCACTGGAAGACAAGATCGTGCAACGGCGACGGTGGAGGTGCTCAACGCGATCTACGAGCAGGACTTCCTCGCGTGCTCCTACGGATTCCGCCCGGGCCGGAGCCCGCACGACGCGCTCGACACGGTGGGCCGCACCCTCTGTCGCGGGTCGGTCGCCTACGTGCTGGAAGCGGATATCTGTGGCTACTTCGACGCGATCGTGCGCAGTCAACTCATGGAGTTTGTCGAGAGACGGATTGGAGACGGCAGCCTCCTGCGACTGATTCGGAAATGGCTGCACGTCGGGGTGCTGGAAGACGGGCGTCTCCTCGTCACGGAGACGGGCACGGGACAGGGGCAAGTCATCAGTCCCTTGCTCGCGAACGTCTACCTCCACTACGTGCTCGACGACTGGTTCGAGCACGTCGTGAAACCGTGTCTCCGAGGAGCCGCGTCCGAAATCCGGTACGCGGACGACTTCATTCTCTGCTTTCAGTATCGGGAGGACGCGGAGCGCGTCCACCGGGTGCTCTCCAAGCGACTCGCCAAGTACGGGCTGACGTTGCACCCCGAGAAAACGCGGCTCCTCGAGTTTGGGCGGTCGGCCTGGACTCGGTGGGCGGCGCACGGGGGGCCGCGGCCAGCCACCTTTGACTTCCTCGGTTTCACGCACGTGTGTGCGTCGAGCCGGCGCGGCGGCTTCACCGTCCACGTTCGGACCATGCGCAAACGCCTCAAACGCAGCGTGCAGGCGGTGGCGCAGTGGTGCCAGCACCATCGGCACGACCCGGTCGTGGAGCAAGCGGCGGCGCTCAACCGGAAGCTGCGGGGCCACTACCAGTACTACGGCCGCCCCACGAACTACCACGGTCTGTGGCGGTTCTATCGGGTGGTGCGACGGGTCTGGAAGACGTGGCTCACCCGGCGAACGCGCGGGAAGACACTGAACTGGACCGACTACGGGCACCTGCTGACGCTCCACCCGCTGTTGCGTCCTCGGATCACGCACGCCTGGGCCACGACGGGGAGTCCTGGGTGAGGAACCGAGTGCGGTAATCCCGCACGCTCGGGTCTGTGAGGGGAGAGGCGCGCGCGACCATGGCGACCCTATTCGGGCACGAAGCCGGAAACGGCGGACACAGCCAAGGCGAGACCTACAGTCGTGTCGCGACCTCTCCTACTCGGAGAGCAGCGTCGGACATTCTCCAGCTTGGCCAATGCGTGTTCAGCTCAGATAGCCGCAGATCAATGAAGATCCTCCTTGTGTCAGCGCTCGCACCGGACATGAAGTGCGGAATAGGCGATTACACGGGCCATCTTGCGAAGGCGCTCTCGGGTCGGCGGTGCGAAGTCGCGATGGCGACTTCGACTGCGAACCATGCCGGAGAGTTTGGCTCACGCAACGGGATCACGTGGGTTCCCGTCAGGAAATGGAGCGTCAGGTCGCTGATCGAGACGGCACGGGTGTTGAAGGCCGCGCCACCAGATGTCGTCCACCTCCAGTACCCCGGGAAAGTGTTTCGGCGCAGTGTCGGAGTCGTGTGCGCGCCTCTTATCTTCAGACACGTGTTGAATCGGCCGTTTGTCACGACACTGCACGTGTTTCGAGCGATGATCGCGTATAAGAAACCGCCATTTGTCGCGGTCGGCGCAGCGTCGGATCATATCGTTGTGACGGCCGAGAGAGAGAAAGACACTCTGGCCATCCTCGGTTTGGCGGGGCGGACGACGTACATCCCGATTGGGCCGAATTTGGGCTGGGATGGTGGTCCATTACAGGATGAGAGGGAGCGCCAGAGGATCCGATCCGAATGGGGGATCGGCCCGCAAGAGTTCGCGGTGTGCAGTTACGGATTCATTGAACGTAATAAGAGACTTGAGAGCGTCATAGAGGCGGTGGCCAGGCTCGACGGGAGAACGCCGGTTCACCTTCTCGTGATCGGCCCATTCGAACCAGCTTCAATCCGCTATCACCGCGAACTCGCGAGTCTGACCGAGCGGTTCAACGTCAAGCATCGCGTCCATTGGGCGGGCTATCGCTCAACTCGTGACGTGATCGGCCTTCTTTCAGCCGCTGATGCTGCCGTGCTTCTGTACCCGGACGGCCTTTCATGGCAAAGGACTGCGCTACTCACGGCGCTGAGTTGCGGATTGCCGGTGATTGGGAACAACGGTCCAGGAATACCTGCCGACATTGAACACGGGCGGAATGTGCTTCTCATTGCGGATTCAACGCCACAAAGTGTATATGGGGCGTTGCAGACCCTCGCGGGTGACCCAGGCATAAGGCATAAGCTGAGTTCGACGGGACGCCAAACAGCCTTGAGGCGTCCGAACTGGGATCAGGTTGCGCAAGAGCACGTCGACATGTATTCACGTGTGGTGCGTGGCTATGCCGCGAGATGGGGGTTGGACACCAACGAACGGGGATTTGTGGAACGATGACCAAGGCCGGGCGTTGGCCGCGGTGCGAAGTGAAGGACAGGGGCGGAGAGATGTCCACAACGGACCTGGGGCGGGTCGCGATAGTTCATGACGCATTGGTGACGCGAGGAGGCGCCGAGCGTGTCGTGCTCTTCATGATGCGAACCTTGCCCAACGCGGACCTGTTCACCTCGGCATATCTTCCCGCCAATACCTATTCGGAGTTTCGCGGTCATGGACCTCGAACCTTTCCGTGGCTATCGTGGATACGGAACGAACGACAACTGAAGCTCGCGTGGCCTGCGCTCATCGCCGGCTTTCGACGACTTGAACTGCAGGGCTACGACACGGTCTTGTGCTCCTCGGCATACGCCGCGAAGGCCGTTCAGGTTTCAAAGCCGAGCATGTTGAATCTCTATTGCTACGCTCCGTTTCGCTTGCTATGGTCCCCGGAAAGCTATTTGTCCGACAAGCTCCGGGTTGCGAAGGGTCTGGCGGGAATCGGCCTGGCCCCACTCAGAGCGTGGGACAGGAGAGTGACTCTGCGCGCGGACCGCATCGCGACCACGTGCAGGAATATGGCGGAGAGGATTGAGAGCTGCTATAAGGTCGCACCGGCCGTCATTCCCGCTCCAATCGAATGGTCGGCATACCGGGCCGGGCCGGATTGGGATTCGTTCTACCTCGTCGTGTCTCGGCTGAACCGCTACAAGCGCATCGATCTTGCTATAGCGGCGTGTAATAGGCTGCGCCGGAGACTGCTGATCGTGGGAGATGGCCCTCTTCGGGCCTCGTTGACCCGGCTGGCCGGGCCGACGGTTCAGTTCCTCGGACGCGTCGCCGACGTCGAGTTGAGGACGTTGTATCGACAGTGCCGCGCGTTGATCTTCCCTGCTGACGAGGATTACGGCTTGGTGCCGCTTGAGGCCCAGGCTAGTGGCCGTCCAGTAATTGCATTTGGACGGGGGGGAGCACTGGAGACGGTAGAAGAGGGTAGGAGCGGACTGTTCTTTGAAGAACAGACGGAGGACCATCTCGTGGCCGCAATCGAGCGGTGTGAGGCAACCGAGTTTTCCAGCCAGGAGATTCGACTGGGGGCGCGCCGTTTTGACGTCAGTTCTTTCAGTTCCAAGTTGTCTGCATTTCTGACAGGCCCTGTCCCCCCAGCCCGACAGCGCTCTTCGGTGGCTGCGGCCGGCCCTGGTGAGTGATTCTAGGCTGTCGGTACTCACGAGGTAGGGACCCCGGTTTCAAAGAAGGATTTCACCCTGACTTGCCCCGAGGTGCGTGAGCGGAATTAGGGTGCCTCAAACGAGAGGCGGATGTCCAGTAACGGATCTGGGTCGGCTCCTTTCTTGCGTCCATGATGATGCGGCTTGTGGGAATGTGGGCCGCGCGCGGTCCAAGACTCTTGTGGAAACCGGTTTGGGGTTTCCACAGGGTCGTCATTTCCACAGCCGGCAGTCGCGATGCGATCATGCCGTCCCTTCGCCGCGACGGCCGGGTTTCCGGCGACCGCGGTACGACTCGCCCTCGATGACGAGATCGTAGGCGTTGCTGGTGAAGCGATCGATCGCGCTCTGGGCGCGGACCGGATCGGAGAAGGTGGCGAGCCATGCGCCTGGTCCCCGGTTCGAGGTCGCGATAATCGAGCTGACCCGGTGGCGCTCGGTCAGCAGCTCGTAGACGTCGCGACTCTCGGTGACATCCGTGGTGTCGAGGGCGAAGTCGTCAAGGATGAGCAGGTCGACGGCGACTGCCGCGTCGACCTCTGGGGTCAGCGTCTACAACCTTGGAACCGACGAGTACTGCCAGGTCAACGTCTCGATTGGCTGGATTACAGGCCACCTCGGCCTTTCACCGCGGCTGGAGTACACGGGCGGATAGCGAGGGTGGATCGGCGACAGCCCGTTCATCTTCCTCGACTGCCGCCGCATTCGTTCGCTGGGGTGGGCGCCGAAGCTCTCGATCCGGGACGGTGTGCTCCGGACGCTGGACTACCTGCGCGCGAACGACTGGCTGTTCGAGTCGAGGGGCTGAGGCAACTGCCGGACCTGGTGAAGCGCCGTGACGAGCGCCACGGTGAGCCAGAACAGCACGCCGACCTTGGCGCCAAGCGGGATGGCGTCCGTCATGCTGAACGAGAAGTGGGCGATTAGCCCGGCCCCAAGGCCTCCGGCGAGGACCCTGACCCGGCAGTCGGCAGTGCCACGGTACACGCGAGTGAGCATCGCAGCCAGCAGCAGCCAGAGAGCCGCGTAGGCGACAAGTCCCGGGAGGCCGAGGTCGAGCGCAGCCTGCAACAGGTGGTTGTGCGCATGCGCCACGTCGAAATCAGGTGACGTCAGGAATGTCGGGTAGAGCACGGGCATGACCTTCCTGAACGTGTTCATGCCCATACCGGTGATCGGGAAGTCCTGGATGCCGTAGATCGCCCGAGACCACAACTCCATCCTCCCCTCGACATTAGCCGCCATCCCCGGTCCCGAGCGGCTGATCGCCAGGTTCGCCACACCGCTCGGCCCCACCGCCATCACCGCCAGGATCCCGGCCAGCGGCAGCACCCCGGCGATGCGCCGTGTCAGCCGGCTGTGCCAGGCACAGAACGCCAATCCCGCCGCGGCCATACCCGCCCAGGCGCCCCTCGACTGCGTCAGTAACAACGTACCGGCCGTAAGTGAGACGAGGCATGCGTGTCCAACGACTCGTGCCAGCCAGCGTCCCCGCTGCGCGGAAGGGGATGCCCACCACACCGCCAGTGCGCGCCAGGTGAGTCCCACCTGCAACGGTACGAACAGGACCAGGCATCCAGCGACCGCGTTCGGGTGAAAGCCCTCCTCCGCTCCGGGCAGGCCGCGTATCGCCTTCGGCAGCCGATCGATAACGACTCCAAATACGGGGAACTTGGAGAACCAGTTCGTACCCAGGAGGCCAACGACAGCCAAGCCAGCGCCGGCCATGAGAAACGCAAGCGTTCCCATCCGCAGCCTGGACGCCGTCGTCATCCAGCGTGTAACCGCCCAGTAGAGCAAGACCCCCAGCAGGACACCGGATATCTTGCCCAAGCTGAACCGGACGTCGAATGTCGCGTAGAGGCTCACACCGGTCATCGTGAGCAACACCCAGAGCGCAGCGTTCATTGGTGTTTGGGGGAACGCTCGACCAGCGGACATGCGCGCGGCGAGCCATAGTACTGGCACTCCAGCCAACACGATCAGGCGCCGGGGGGTGGGAAAAAGAAGGGCAGGCGCCATGGCCAGCACGATGGGCAATTCAAGAGCCGCAACAACCCGGCTGACGCGCAGTAGCAGATGATTGGCCAAGCGCTAAGTATCGTAGCACTTCTTCCCACCCGGAGGCGGATGTCGATGACCCAAAGGACGCATCCACCGTTGGGAAGCTGAGGCGTGGGGCTACCTCATCGGCGTTCAGGACCTGACACGACAAGGCGCGCTGCGCTTTTGCTTCCCCCGCACCGAGACGTTCCTGGACGCTCAACTGCCTCCGGCGCTCGCCGAACTCGCTGAACTTTCGAAACCTGGGTCGCGTCCGACCGCTGCGGGTCGCGCCAACCAGACGACCCGGAGACAGACCCGCCTCGGTTCGCGACGGTGCCTGCAAGAATCCATAAATGTGCTATCATGCATGCATCATGAGCCAGTTGACGGTGCGCGGAGTTCCAGACGAAGTGCGTCGCCGCCTCGCACAACTCAGCCAGGCGGGAGGCGAAAGCTTGAACACCACCATTCGGCGGATCCTGGAAAGGGCAGTTGGGGCAGACGGGCGACGCCAGCGTCTCGAGGAGTACGCCACCTGGAGCGCAGACGATCTAGCCGACTTCGAGCGCGCCCTTGCCGAGCAGCGGACCATCGATGCCGATCTCTGGCGCTGAACCCATCCGGCGCCTGGTGCTCGACACCTCCGCGTACTCCCACTTCCGCGCGGGACACCAGACCGTTCTCGACCTGCTGGCGGCCGCGGACGCGGTCTTGCTGCCGGCGACGGTCCTCGGAGAGCTGGAAGCGGGATTCGAGATGGGCCGCCGCGCTCTCGAGAACCGAACCACCCTTGCACGCTTCCTGCAAGAACCGTTCGTCACGGTCCTGCCGACGACCCCGGAAGTCGCCAGACGGTACGGGCAAACTTTCGCCCGACTGCGTCAGGCCGGGACGCCAATTCCAACCAACGACATCTGGATTGCCGCGGCGACCCTGGACGCGGGCGGCCGGCTCCTGACATTCGACGCGCACTTCCAGCAGGTGACAGGCCTCGACTCTGTCCTGCTGCCCTGACGCCGTCAGGCGACTGCCGGCGCGATGGCTGTCTTGCCAGATTGGCATCAATGGCGCATCTGTTTCCGGTTCGTCGATGGCGACGCCTACCGACCGGCCCGTCACCCCAATGAACAGTCACGGCACTGTGCGATAGAATGCAGCTGATGTTGCAAACGATCGATGCCGTCGTCCAGCGTCTTGTGGACGCGTACGATCCGGAGCGCGTGATCCTGTTCGGTTCGCGCGCTCGCGGTGTCGAGCGCGCGGATTCCGACGTCGACCTCCTGATTGTGAAGAACACCACCTCGACGCCGGCTGAGCGCCGCCGCGACGTCGAACGTGTGCTGGCCGATCGTGCGATGGCTCTGGACCTGGTCGTGTACACGCCGGCCGAATTGCTCGCGCTGTTCAGGCACGGCAGCCCGTTCGTGGAAGGCATCGTGCGTGACGGAAAGGTGGTGTACATGCGTAAGGCGACCGCAGCGTGGATGCGTGAGGTGGAAGACGAGTTGGCGACCGCCACCCTCCTGGCCGCCAACGGTCTGTTGCGCGGCGGGTGCCTCCACGCGCAGCAGGCGGTTGAGAAGGCGATGAAAGCTCTGCTCATCGAGCGCGCGGCTGCCGTGCCGCATACCCATGATCTGATCGATCTGCGTCGGCGGGTCATGGATGCCGGGTGGCAGATGCCGCTCGAGACCGAGGCGGCGGTGTGGCTGAACAGCGTCTGTCGCGGCCGGTATCCGACCGAAGACGGACTGCTGCCGAACAGCGAGCCCTCTGCAGATGACGCGCGCCAGGCTATCGAGACGGCGACACGTGCTGTCGCGTTTGCCCGCGGTGCGCTCGGCAACGCGGGACCAGGAGGCTGAAGCCACCAGACGCGAGGATGAGCCTCACGACGACCCTGCATCCTGTGGTCGACCTCGGGCTTGCCCTGCCGGGATCACTCAGCCTCGTCCACAGCAGCGGGATGTTCGAGGCCACACGGTACGCGGTGCCGTGCGAGGTCAGCCGCACGACGATTGCCAGCTACCTCGCGGTGCTCGAGGCGACGTTTGCCGTCCACGTCGTGCGCCCGTATGCCGAAGGTGGCCGGGCCGAGATCGTGTCAGCGCCCCGGGTGTACGGGTTCGACACGGGCTTTGTCTGCCATCAGCGAGGCTGGACCGAGCTCAGGCCCGACGACCTGGGCTACCTGCGGGAACACCTGGTCCTCAACGAACTGCATGCGCATCTGGGGCGCGACCCCATGCGCTACTGGCGAACCAAACACGGCAACGAGGTGGATTTCGTGGTCGTCCGGCGCGGGCGCCCGCCCATCGCCATTGAGTGCAAGTGGGCCGCGAGTGAATTCGATCCGGCAGGCATCAAAGTGTTTCGGGCTGCGTACCCGGGCGGACCCAACTTCGTGGTCTCGGCAGACGTCTCTCCAGTGCGCCCCTACGAACGCACCATCGGACCGCTGCGCGTGCGCTTCGTTGCGCTGGCCGATCTTGCGCAGGAGATCGCCTCGGCGAGTAACCCAGTCCGGGAGTGAACGTCGGAACCGGCATCGACCTCTCGATTCGCGAGTTGGCGGAAAAGGTTGGGAAGGTGGTCCATCTCACGTTTGACAAACAACTCCATAATTACGGATAATCCGCAATATGATTGCGCGCGTGCAGGCCAAGGCTATCAAGGCAGCCTTGGCGCAGTTTCCGGTTGTCGTATTGACAGGAGCCAGACAGGTCGGCAAGACCACTTTGGCCCGCTGGTTGTGGCCCGAGGCGACATACGTGACGCTGGACGATCCAGCCGACGCGGCGCAAGCCAGACTGGCCCCAGACAACTTCCTCCGCGCTCATCCCACGCCCCTCATCATCGACGAGATCCAGTACGTGCCGGAATTGCTCCGACACATCAAGATGGCTGTTGACCGCGACAGACGGCCGGGCCGCTTCCTCGTCACCGGCTCTCAGGCCTTTGGTCTCATGGCAGGCGTGAGCGAGTCGCTGGCTGGCCGCGCCGCGATCTTCTCGTTGCCTCCTCTCGGGGTGAGCGAGGTCGCCGCTGACGGATCGACGGAGACGTCAGACGCACTGTTGTGGCGGAGCGGCTTCCCCGAACTCTGGCAGCGGAAAGACCTCGACCGCGACCTGTGGCTCGGGAGCTACGTGGCGACCTACCTCGAACGCGATGTCAGGCAAGTCGTCAACGTGGGGGACCTCCGCGATTTCGACCGACTGGTTCGATCGACCGCACTTCGAGCCGGCCAACTGCTCTCGTATGCCGATCTTGCGCGCGACGTGGGCATCGCGCCGAACACGGCCAAACGCTGGCTGTCCGTCCTCGAGGCCAGCCAACAGATCTTTCTCCTCGAGCCGTACCATCGCCAGCATCGGAAGCGCTTGATCAAAGCGCCGAAGTTATACTTCGCCGACACAGGCCTGTTGTGTTTCCTGCTGGGCTTCCGCCAGCCAGCCGATCTGCCCACCCATGCCCTGTGGGGTGCGGTGTGGGAGAATTTCGTCGTGTCGGAAACGCGAAAGCATCTGCTGGCGGCCAGCCAGAGGCCGTCGATGTGGTTCTGGCGCACGGCGCATGGGGCCGAGGTTGATCTCCTGGTCGAGGTGGCGCCAAGTGCCTTCGTCGTGGTTGAAGCGAAGACGGCGGAGCGCGTCGATGCCCGCGCCGTCAGGGGTGTCGGCGAACTGGTCGAGGAATATGGTGCGAGCGCGGTTCGCCGCGCGTTCGTCGCGTGCCGTACCGCTCGCGCATACCCGATTGAGGCGTCGTTTCCGGCGATGGCTGTCCCTGTCGCGGGGCCCCACGGACTGCTGAGCGAACTGTAAGGAGGGCGTGAGGCGCCCACCCCCGTCTACACGTGCTTCTTGAACGCGTGATGGGCCAGGCAGCCGATGGGCACGATGATCAACGTCAGCATCATCAACAGCACGAAGTACAAGCCGACCGTCTTCACCGTCAGTGAACGCTGCGTCTGCAGGGAGAAAGGCCCGCTCACCGAAAAGAGCGTGGTAGACGGATTCAGGTTCAGCGCCGAGAGTTCACGGTAGATCGCGCCCGTTTGCTCCACACCCTTGGCGATCTCGTTGAAGGCCTCCAACGAACGCGTCTTGATGAGCGTCACGACTTCCGGCGAACCGACCGACCGCGTAGTCGTACCTCGAAGTTCTTTCACCAGATCGTCGTAATACGCGGCCTCACGGCTCCGCGCCGCCATCTTCACGCTTTCCTCGATGAGGCGGTCGGTGAGCTTGCGTCTATATTCCGCATCGGCCTGCGCCGTGGAGAGCGCCATGATCCGATCGAGGAACGACTGATCCAATTGGGGCATCATGGCCTGGCCGCCGCTCGTACCGCCCCCAGAACCTGACGCGCCGGCCTTGGAGTCGCCCGAAGACGGCCCGCTCTGGGCCATATACTCGCGCAGGGAGGCCTGCAGCGCCTGAACGACATCAGCTGATTCCTGCTTCTCCAGGTTGAGCTGGAACAACTGGTTGCTGGCGTACAACGCCAGGCCGCGGGTGTTCTTGGTGACACCTTCGGAACGAATCAGCCCCAGCAGCGGCTCGAGCTTGAAACGAACCACCTCCTCGAGGCTCGTCCGCACATCCGCCAACGTGACGCGATCCTGTCCCACGCTGATGGTTCGGGCGCCTGGCAACTTGGCGATCTCGGTGAGGGTGTCGAGCACGCGGTTGGTCTTCGATCGCAGGATGTCGATCGCCACCAGGTAGTCTTCACGCTCGAGCACGTCCTTCTGCAGGATGTTTGCGGAAAGGACGGCGACGTTGTATTTCGTGGCACCCTTTCGCTCGTCGGCTTGTTTTGCCCACGTATTGAGAGTGTCCATCAGAACTTTGTCCATCAGATCGCGCGGCAGCGTCTTCAGGCGCTCGTCGCGGCGCATGCTGATGGAGTAGGAAGGATCGACCATCGCTTCGCGCTTCTTCTTGAACTCATCCTGGATGCGGGCCCGATCGATCGGACTCAGCTTGGTATCCGCGAGCAGGGCCTGGTATTCGAACGCGAGCAGATCCAAGTCTGGATTCGATTGCTGGACGAACATCGAATCCTTGAAATCCTCGTACTTTCCGAACCGCTGCAGGTCGTTGACCTTGTAGACCTCGGTCAGCACCGGCGCGGCCACGATCTCTGAAACGCTGAACGGCGTGTCATTGGGGTACTTGCCCTGGGCGGCGCCCTCGAAGAGCAAACGGAACTGAACGGAGCCCACCCGTTCGACCGGTGAGATCAGAAACACCCCGATCACGCCAACCAGGAACAGGGCGCCCACGCCGACGACGGCTGCGCCAATCACGCGCCGATAACTCCTCAGGGCCTCGAAATACGGCTTCAGTGAGATTTCGTCGTCGATCTCGTCATCACGGCGGCTGGTCATGTGGGTTCGTCCTTCCTCGCTGTCGCTCATCGTTCAGGCCTCCACTCGAAGAGTGAAATTCTACACCACTACGCCTGCCCCCGATAACGATACACGCCGATCGCGATCAACTCCCGCAGCGCGAAAATCGCGTCGTTCAATCCCCATCGGAGCCGGTTCAAGGGATCGCCGTAGTCCTTCCCGTTGGGCGCGAACGAGGGGACCTCGGAGCGCTTCTGGCTCCTGGCCAGCGGAGATCTGCGCGCCTCATAGGAGGTGACGAGCCGCACGTTGGTGAATCCCGACTTGCGGAAGCACAGCGCCGCTCGCTTCGAATGCAGCGGGGACGTGACCACGAGCAGCGGGGTGTCGTGACGGATCGCAACCGTGCCCAGTCTCAGCAGGTTGCGAGGATGCTCGGCGGTGTTGCCCGAGACCGGGTCGAGCACGACCGCGTCCGGCGGGCAGCCCAGCCAGCGCGCCGCTTCCGCGTAGACCTCGGCTTCGCTCACCTGGCCGGCGCCGCCACCGCTGAAGACAATAGTCGGGGCCAGGCCGTCGGCCAGCAGTTGGACGGCGGCGTAGATGCGATCCCAGCCTTCCGCCGTTGGGAGGGCATGACCGGCGAGCCCGCCGGTGAGGCACACGATGGCGCGCGAGGGCCGAGGGACGTCGGACTCGGTCACGAACCGCTCGAGGCCCGAAGACCCACCAACCATGAGCCAGCCGCTGAAGAGGATGACGGCCGTTCCAACGACAGCCAGGGCACTGCCCGCCACGCGCGCGAGCGTCCGGAATCGGAATAGGTTTGACACCGCCGCATTATCGCTCAAAGCGCGCCCGGCCTGACACATCCTTCCTTCTTCCCGACACCCGGTGTTAAGCTCTTCGTCCGGAGATGAGCGCAGACCTACGATACCAAGCGGTGCTCAGGCGTCTTCCTGCCGAGCGCGCCGAACGGATGCGGCGACGGTCGCTTCGACCAGCGGAGGGATCCTGACGCCCCGTTGGTGGCCGCTTCGTGTCGCGTGGTTGCGGGATGAGCGCGAGGGCGCCGACGGCGAGGTGTCCCGTCGCACCAGTGTCCGTACCATCGCCGCCGGCATCGTTCTCGGCTCAGTCGCGCTCTGGCTCGCCTTCCGCGGTCTGGACCTGGAAGAGCTGTGGCGTGCCTTGGCCCGCGTCGATCCCGCCTGGACATTGGCCGCGTTCGTCAGCAATGCAGTGTCGTTGATGGCGGTCACATGGCGCTGGCAACTGCTCTTCTATCCCGATCATCGAACGCGCCGGTTCTGGCCCCTCTTTCGCGCCGTCGTCATCGGCCAGATGGTCAACATCGTCGTTCCCCTCCGCCTCGGCGAGGTGGCCCGGATGTACCTCGTCGCGGAGGAGGAACGCCTGAGCAAGGCGAGGGTGCTGGCCACGCTCGCCGTGGAGAAGGCGCTCGACCTTGGCGTGTTCGCACTGGCCGTCGTGCTCGTGCTCGCCCTCTTCGCCTTTCCAGGTGGGGTGGGGATCAAGCAGGGGACCCTCTGGGGCGTGGGCGTGGGCGGGTCTCTGGCCCTCTGGCTGCTCTCACGCTTCAGCGATCGCCTCACGCCCTGGGTCCACAGCCTGTCCCGCTACGTACCTGGTCGCTTCGGCGGGCGTGCCACCGGCATCGCGGAGCGTTTTCTCGAGGGCCTATCGGCTCTGAAGAGCCCCGGCGTCAGTCTGGCCGCCGTCGCGTGGTCCGTCGCGATCATGGGGCTCGCCGCCTTGACGAACTACCTGATGTTCCTCGCGTGCGGCTTCAATCTGTCGTTCCTCGTCGCGGTGTTTCTGCTCGTCTTGATTCAGGTCGGAAGCGTGCCGCCGTCGCTGCCGGGCAAGATCGGCATCTTCCATTTCCTGGTGGTCGTCGGCCTCGGCATGTTCGGCATCGATCGCGGCGCGGCGCTCGGCTACGCAATCGTGCTGTACGCGGTCGCCCTGCTGTCGAAGGTCGTCCTGGGGGCGGCATTCGCCGCTACGGGACGGCGAGGGCGCCTGACGCCGCGGCCGTCGAGCACCGGGGATTGACCGGTGGCGCTGCGACCGAAGTCCGCGGGAATCAGATGGTAGAATGACCAGCGCCCACTGGCCGCCGGGTGAGGCGGCCTCTCGTGCCTGGCGCGCGGCTGGCCGGATTTCCGGTGGCGAGGGAGTCTACATGCCGTCTTCTGTCCCAATGCCCCAGCACCACAGCGTCTCCGTGATCGTTCCTTGCCGGAACGAGCACGCGTCGGTCCTCGAGCTGCTCGACGACCTGACACGACAGGACTACCCGCTCGCCGAAGTGATCGTCGTTGACAACGCGTCGAGCGATGGGACCCTTGAGGCGCTCGAGCGCTATCGGCGCGAGCATTCGGCCTACCCACTCCAGGTGCTGAGGTGCGAACGGATCGGCCAGCCGGCAGCTCTCAACACGGGCATCCGTATGGCGACCGGCGAGGTAATCGTCCGGATGGACGCTCACTCGAGACCCGATGCGTCATATGTTGGTCTAGGGGTGCACACGGTCTGCGATGCGGGAGCCGGTGTGGCGGGCGGTGTATGGGAAATCGTGCCAGGCCGTCCGACCATTGTGGCCCAGGCGATCGCTCGCGGCGTCTCGCACCCGATGGGCGCCGGCGATGCGGCCTACCGCACGGGACGCTCGATGCACGAACCGAGGCCAGTTGACACCGTTCCGTTCGGCTGTTTTCTCAAGTCCACCTGGGAACGGCTCGGCGGCTTCAACGAACGGGTCCTGACCAACGAGGACTACGAGTTCAACTACCGGGTCCGGCAGTCCGGACGACAAGTGATTCTGGATCCGCGCATTCGTTCGACCTACTACGCGCGACCGACGCTAGCCGCCCTTGCTGTTCAGTACTTCCGATATGGCTGGTGGAAAGCCCAGATGCTGAAGGCGCACCCGAAATCGCTGCGGTGGCGACAGGCGGTGCCGGCTGCGTTTGTCGCGACCGTCGTCGCTCTTGCGGCGCTCACCGCGGCCCTGGGATTCGCCGGGTATCAGGTATTGTTCCTCGTCTCGGCCTTGGCGCTGATCGGGCTGCTGGCGCTCTACGGTGGCGCACTCGGTTACGCCGCCTGGAGGATCAGTGGTGGACGTCGCACGTGGGCGATTCTCCCGGTGCTACCGCTCGTGTTCGCGACGATTCACTTCTGCTGGGGCGGGGGCGTGTTGGTGAATCTCTTGTCGTTCGGCCGATGGCCGCGACGATTCGGCACGCTCGCGTCGGGCCGGCCGCCTTCATGACCGACCGAACACCACAACGCACCGACGCGGCGTGGGGGCGCGGACTGCAGCAGTCTGAGCATCGGGCGCTGCTGACGGTCGGCGACCTCTCGATCGCCGTCGCCGCGGTGGTCCTGGCCATCGGCTTCTGGACGATCACCGCCGGTGTTGGATTTGCCGAGGCCCTGACCTCGCGGGCCTGGTGGTTCCTCGCCGCCCCCGCCTGGGCGTTCGGTCTCACGCCTTCTCGCCGCCCTCGCGTCGCCCTCTCGCCGGCAGCCACGTTTCAGTCGATTGCCCGCCTCGCCGCCGCACTGCTCATTGCCTACCTCGCGATCTACTTCTACGCGCCCCGCCAGGCGTTGCCGCGCCTGTTGGCACTCTATTTCGCCTGGGAAGCGTGTCTGCTGACGGCCGCCTGGAGACTCATCTACGTGTGGGTGTTCACCGAAACGCGATTTCGCCGGCGCCTGCTGATAGCGGGCGCGGATGCCGCCGGCCGAGCGATCGTCGCGGCGCTTCATGACGCGCATGTGCGCGACGCGACCATCGTCGGGTTCGTGGATGCCGACGCCTCTCGCAAAGGAACCTGGATCGACGGTCTTGAAGTGGTCGGCGGATTCGACGTGCTGCCGGCCGAGGCGAAGCGCATAGGCGTCTCCCAGATCATCCTTGCCACCGAATGTGAACAAGGCGAGGTCATGAGCCGCCTGCTGGCCTGCCAGGAGGCCGGCATCGACGTCGTGCCCATGGCAGCGGTCTATGAACAGACGCTGAAGCGAGTGCCGGTGGCACACGTTGAGCCGAACTGGCTGTTCTCCTCGTACGCGGAAGCGGTGAGCGCACGGGACGCATCGCGCCTGGCCAAGCGGCTGTTCGATATCGTCGGCGGATTCGCGGGAACGCTCCTTCTTACAATCCTCGCCCCGATCATCGCTCTAGCCATCGTCGCGGATTCCGGACGGAGGGTGTTCTACCGGCAGCGTCGAACAGGGCGGGGTGGGCGTCCCTTCTCACTCGCGAAGTTCAGGACGATGGTCCGAAACGCGGAGGCCGGAGGACGGCCGCAATGGGCAGGCCCACTCGACCCCAGAATCACCTGTGTTGGTAAATGGCTGCGCCGCACTCGCCTCGATGAACTGCCGAACTTTCTGTCGGTTTTGCGCGGAGACATGAGTCTGGTGGGGCCGCGCCCGGAGCGGCCCGAGTTCGTTGCAGACCTCGAACGGCAAATTCCGCTCTACCGCGCGCGCCTGTTTGTCCGCCCCGGACTCACGGGGTGGGCGCAGATCAACTATCCTTACGGAGACTCGGTGGCCGATGCGGCCACCAAGCTCGAGTTCGACCTGTACTACCTCAAGCACCGCTCGTTCCTCTTCGACGCCTGGATTCTTCTGCGCACCGTCGGAACGGTCATGAGCCTCAGGGGGCGTTAGGCAAGATGGGAGTTCGCGGATTCACCGTGCCCCAGCTGGCGGCCGCAGTCGCGCTCATCCTGATCGCGGCGCTTGTCGTGCCCGCGCTGGCGGCCACCCTTGTGCACAGACGCCGTGTGGCACGCGCCGTCGCGGACGTCACGCGCATCGCGATAGCGATCCGCGAGATCGCGCCCGAGAACGGCAACGAATCGTCGTGGTCGACTGGCATGACGACGGCCGGTTCCCCAGTCGCGACGCTCGCCGGCCCCGGCGAAATGCCGAAGTCTCCCACGTTCCCGGAGTGGCTGACGGGGCGGAGCGGCGATCTGGTCAATCAGTTCGCGGCGAGCGGGCCGCCTGGCTCGGCAAATTCCGTCGTTGGTGCCTCGCATCGGCCGCGCCTTGCTCCGGAGATCGGTCTCGATCCATGGGGCAACCGCTACCTGGTCAACATCGGCGCAGCGCGAGGTTTCGACGCTCCTCGTTCCGGGCCGCGGCCGGCCCGAGCGATCTGGGTGCTGTCGGCCGGCTCAAATGGCATCATCGAAACGCCTTACGATCAGCCTGCTGCGACGGCGATCGTCGGCGGCGACGACGTGGCCGTGCGGGTGTGGCGGTGAGAACCGAGCGTCTATCCTGGAGCGCCTCGCATGATTGACTGGTACCTGGTCGCCACCAGCGCTCTGTGGATTCTCGGGGCCTCGATCCTGCTGGCGGCTTTCAGCTACCACCAGTGGCTCGCTGGCGAACGCGGCCGGCGGTTGCGCGATCAGTGGCGTGAACGTTCCTGGCAACGAGCATCGGCGGCCGGGATGCTGCTGTTCTGCCTCGGCTTTGGCCTGTCGGAAGGCAGCCGTTGGTGGGAGCGCGTCGCCTGGCTCGCCCTTGCGACGTCGTTCGCGATCCAGGGCTTCCACGCCCTGCGACAGCGTGATGAAGTGTCGACTGCTGAACGGTCTCGTCGTTGATAACCCGGCCGAGGCGGAACCAAAGAGGCTCAGCCGGGTTATTAGCACCGAGCGTTGGTGTCTCATCTCCCGCTCCTCGGACTCACCGCGCAGGCTTCGAAACCAGCAGTGGCTTGCCCATCTGGATTCCTTCCACGACGCGATCGGGGCCGTCTGCTGTTGGCGGCGCCGACGCGTGCCAATCGCCGACATCGATCTCGACCCTGTAGAAGGGGCCGCGCGCGTGTTCCGGCAAGACCATCGCGACGGTGTTCCAGGTTCCGACGGCGAGATGTACGCGATTGGCCAGCCGACCATCGAGGTAAATCGAGATCTCGGCGGCCGGTGTGCGGTCCGCCGCGACCAACCGAAGCGGCAGTCGCACGCCGGACGCATTCGCAGGCACGAAGAACTGCGCCCTCGGCGCCACGATCCACCGGCTACGCCTCCCCGTCTCGTCGGGCCCCCACTGCGAGAATCCGATGGAGGCCTGGACCAGGTCCGCACCAGCGACCGCCTGGCGCGCTCGGGCGGGCATCGTCAGGACAATGAAGACCACGAGTGCCACGGACAGGAGCGAGAGCCACCGCCGCGGCGCCCGATCGGTCGTCGAGGATACGTTCTGAGCCGCTCGCGCCAGGCCAACGCACGTGCCCAGCACGATCCAGAACGCAGACGAGACCTCGACAATCAGCAGAGGATGCCCAGACACCCAGGTGATCAGGAACGCGACCACACCTCCGGCGACGCCAAGTAGCGGCCAGTCGACTGTTTTGCCCGTCACGCCGGGCCAGATGCGTTTTCCGACGCCGCCGAGGATCCAGAGGAACGGCACGAAGCCAACAACCCCTAGCTCCGCCAGGATCTGCAGAAAATTGTTGTGCGCATTCTCACGCGGAAAGAGACGCCGCAACCCCGGTGTGAAAAACTCGCCGGACAACGCCCTGAAGCCGCCGATACCAACGCCAAAAACGGGATGCTGGGCTGCCATCGCTGATGCGGCTCGGGTAAGATCCCACCGGTCTTGCATGGACTGCTTCATGCTCAACCGGACTGGGTCCCTGACCGCGAACGGTATCGCGGCGCCGACTCCAATCAACGCCAGCGCGACGAACGCGACGATGACCAGGCGCTTTCCTCGAAGCCCGTCGCGCGCACGGAACACCATCACGAGCAGCGCAGCGCCGGTGATCGGCACGGCGAACAGTGCGACTCTCGAACCCGTCAGCCACAACGCCATCATCAACAGGCAGAGGATGCCGGTCCATATCCACCGAATCCGGCTCGCCGCGATTCCGAATCCAATTGCGACGATCGCACTCATCGCGAAATAAGAGCCTGCGGCGTTCACATCCGAAAAGACCGCGCTAATTCGGATCGTGGCCAAGTGGTGCTCGAGGGCGCGCCACGTGTCCCCGCTACGGAGCACCACCGTCACCAGACGGTTCAGGCACAGCGCGGCAACCCCCGCCGCACCTGCCACCGTCATGCGCGCCACTGCCCGTGCCAAATCAGCCGAGCCCTCGGTGAGAATCGCGGCGGCGGCAAAGAGCCCCAGCCCTTCGAGGAAAGTCAGCCCGGACGTGAGCGGTTCAAAGAGAGTACGGTTATCAAAGTAGTCGGACCAGAAGAACGTGAGCACGTCGTGGAGAAACTGCTGAGGATACGCGACAAACGGCTGAAGGGCGATCAGCCCGACGGCGATTGAAGCCCCAACCACGGTCGCCAGCAGGACGACTGGGACCAAGAGCCCCTGCGTTGTGGCAGAGAGCAACGTCCTCCGTCGGAACGCTTCGCGGGACAACCAGCCGGCGAGAAAGGCCAGCACCAACGGCTCGGTCAGGCTGTAAGGCATGCCACACAGCAGATTGACAATGCCTCCGAGAGGTGCGAGCCCGGCCAGGAAGAGCAGCGCAATCCCTGGCCGCGCCAGAGCGACAGCGGCCAGGCTAGCCACCACGACGCGGCCCGCCGCCGGAACGTCGGAAACCAGCAGGCCGAGGATCGGCACCCACGCGACGGCCGCCAACGAGGCCAGGAGACCGGCGCGAGCGACCACGACGAGGGTCTGCTTCCGATGAACCAACCATGGCCACATGCTGAACGCCCTGCCATTCTGCTGAGCTTTCGTAATGACAGACAGTAATAGCAGAAGGCACGAAATCGCGCAATGATCGCCTGTGTCCCCGAGCCGATCCGTTCGCCTGCCGCCACGACCGCGCTGAAGGTATAGTGAAAGCGAACTGACGCCGACGAGGAGAGCCGATGCCGACTGACGTGTACAGCGAGTTCGAGTGGCGGGGGATGGTTTACGAGGGCACCGAGGGCGTGCGCGACGTCCTCGCGCGCGAGAAGGTGACCTGCTATATCGGCTTCGACCCGACCGCGTCGAGCCTGCACGTCGGGTCGCTGCTGCCGCTGATGGCGCTCGCGCGCCTGCAGCGCTTCGGCCACAGCCCGATTGCCATCGCCGGCGGCGGCACGGGCATGATCGGCGACCCGAGCGGCAAGACGCAGGAACGCCAGCTCCTGAGCCTCGACCAGATCGACGACAACCTGAATGGCATTCGCGCCCAGCTCGAACGCTTCCTCGACTTCAACGCCTCCCCCAACCCCGCGCGCATCGTCAACAACGCCGACTGGCTGGCGAAGTTGAGCCTGATGGAGTTCCTGCGCGACACGGGCAAGCACTTCACCGTGAACTACATGCTCGCGAAGGAGTCGGTGAAGCGCCGCATCGAGCAGGAGGACGGGATCTCGTATACCGAGTTCACGTATCTCATGCTTCAGGCCTTCGACTTCCTGACGTTGTTCGATCGCTACCGGTGCACGCTGCAGCTCGGTGGCAGCGACCAGTGGGGCAATATCACCGCCGGATGCGATCTCATTCGCAAGCTTCGCGGCGGAAAGGCGCACGGCCTCGTGATGCCGCTCGTGACGACGGCCGCCGGCGTGAAGTTCGGGAAGACGGAAGCTGGCGCCGTCTGGCTCGACCCGGCCCGCACGTCGGACTTCCAGTTCTTCCAGTTCTGGCTCAATACCGACGACCGCGACGCGGTGAAATACCTGAAGTACTTCACGTTTCTGACCGAGGAGCCGGTGACCGCGCTCGAGCGCGAGCTGGCCGCGGCGCCCGAGAAGCGCGTGGCGCAGCGCGAGCTGGCGCGCGAGGTGACGAGGCTCGTGCGCGGGGACGAAGCGGTGGCGCGAGCGGAACGGGCGAGCGCGATCCTGTTCGGCGGCAGCATGGTGGATGCGAAGGCCGACGACGTGCTCGAGGTGTTCGTGGACGTGCCGTCAACCGAGATCGAGGCGGCCCGGTTCGCCGCGCCAGGCCTGGCGATCACGGAAGTGATGAGCCTGACGGGTCTCGCCGCGTCCAAGGGAGAGGCCGCGCGCCTGATCAAGGGCGGCGGGGTCTATCTCAACGACGAGCGCGTAACGGACGAACGCGGGCGCCTGACGCTCGAGCAGGCGATCGACGGACAACTGTTCGTGTTGCGCAAGGGACAGAGGAGCCGGCACGTGGTCCGGGTCCGCCAGTAACGAGTCTGCGGTCGGGCGGCAGATCTGAGTCTCCATGTCACAATCCGGTCCCGAGACAGGGCCTCCCGACGTCGGTGCGGGTGCACCGGACACCGCGGCCGCCGCGCCGCGCCGGCGCAGGCGACTGCTGTGGCTTGTGGGCGCGATGGCGGCGCTGATCGCCCTGGCGGCGCTGATCGCCCTGGCCCAGGCGCCGTTCGTCCGCGACTTCTTACGCCGTGCGGCGGTGGATGCCGCCCGCGACCGTTTCGATACCGTCCTCGCGATCGGACGCCTCGACTACAACCTGCTGACGCTCAGCGTCACGGCGAGCGACGTCAGCGCCGCCTCCACCCGCACGTCCGGTTCGCCGTTCTTCCGCGCCGACAGTCTGACCGTCCGGCTCCCTCCTGCTTCACTGCTCGGCCGCCTGGACTTCTCCTCGATCGACGTGGTCAGGCCCCGGCTGACAATCACCAAGGGCGCCGACGGAAGATACAACTTCCCGGATAGCCGGACCGGGGGCGGACCGACACCCAATATCAGAATCGGGCGGCTCTCGATCGTGGGCCTCGACCTTCAGATCCAGGGGACGCCGCCGATGGTCATCGAGGCGCGAGACGTCTCGATCGACCTGCGCCCGCAGGATGGACACATCCAGGGCAAACTGGTCGCCGTCAACGGCACGACGTTCCGCATACCGGGTGGCGACGTCCTGAGCGTTGCGGTTGACGGGGTGCTGGGACTCGACCCTGATGCGATCCGGATCGGGCCCGTCACGCTGTCGATGCCCGACAACAGGGTCGACGTCGACGGCCGACTGCAGTTTGCGCCGGGTCCCGCGCGCCTCGACCTCGCGGTTCGTGCGTCGGTAGGCCTCGCGACGGCGGTCCGCGTGTGGCCTGCCATCGGATCGGGGCGCGGCCAGGTGGTCGCCACCGGGCGCATCTCCGGTCCCCTGTCGCAATTGACGCTCACGTTCGACGCCTCGAGCCACGAACCGGTGGTACGCGGCATTGCCGTGAAGAAAGCGGCGGCGCAAGGCTGGGTCGAGGGAGGTGCCGTGACACTGTCGTCGGCCGCGATCGAACTCGCCGGCGGACGCGTGACAGGCGCGGCCACGTTCGGGCTGGGTGCCGAGAGCACGTCGTCCGCGACACTCCGATGGGACCGTGTCGCCCTCGCGGGTGTGCTCCAGGCGCTCGCCATTCCTTCGGCCGTTCCCATGGGCGCGCGGCTGGATGGCGACGCCTCGATGACCTGGAACCATCGTGGGCTTCCGTCGCTCGCGCTTGCGGCAACCACCCGCGCACTCCCTGATGCCACGCCGGCCGTGACCGCTGTCGGCGGGCGTTCGTCGCTCGCGATCAGCGGTTCGCGCTGGACGCTCGACCTGCGGCACGAGCTTGGCGCCGGCACAACGGTCGCTGGTCGGCTGTTCGGCACGGTGAACGGAACGGCGCTTTCGGCGACGACGGTGGGTGGCCGGCTCGCGGTGAAGGTGAATACCGACGATCTTTCGGAGGCGATCGGCAGGGCCGCAGGCACGTCCACCGCCGTCCGGTCGGCCGCTTCGCGGCTGCACGGCGACGTGCAGGCGGGACTCGATGTATCCGGCACTCTCGCGGACCCGGTCTTCAGCGGATCGCTCGGAGGCGACCTGCTTCGCGTGGACGGTGCCGGCGACGGCCGCCTGCAGGGCGTCGTGCGCGTCGATCGGCGGGCGGCCACATTCGACTCGCTGTCCGCATCGCTCGGCGGCACGACGATTCATGCCAGCGGGAGCGTGCCGTTCGACCGGCGTCCGATGGATGTCACGACCTCGGGCACCATGGACGACATCGCGGTTGTGATGGGTGGTGTGCCGGCGCGCTGGCGCCCGTCCGGAAGCGTCGCGGTTGCCGCGCGGGTCTCCGGGCCGATCGCGGCACCGCGCGTGGACGGGAAGGTGATCAGCACCCGCGTCGAGTGGGACTTCTGGAGGCCGGGACCGATCGACGCCGACGTCCACATGACAGACGGGCGGATCCAGTTCGTGGCACGCGTGCCGTCGGTCAACGGGACGATTCAGGGCTCCGCCGTCCTCTCCACGCCCTACGCGTTCGATATCAACGCCAGCCTCGAGCAGGCGGAACTCCAGCGCCTCGGCGCGATCGCGTCGGGGCTTGGCGCACCGGCACTCGACTGGACCGGGACCACCCGGCTATCCGCCCGCATCACCGGGGCCATCGACGATGAGCGTCCCCTGACCGTGGACGTGCAAGCGGCTTCGATCGACGGCACGGCCGATGGACATCCTGTCCGCCTGGCCGAGCCCGCGCGCATCGCGCTGTCTACCGACCACGTCTCCGTTGACGCGCTTCGGCTCGAGGTCGGCAACAGCCGCCTGGTGGCCTCCGGCACCCTGGCGCAGGTCACGAGCGGCCAGGCGCTGCGCCTCGAGATCGACGGCGAGATCGGCGAGTGGTGGCCCCAGGGCAAGGGTCGCGTGCAGGCTGTCTTCAGCGCCTCCGGGCCGCCTCCCCATCCGACGCTGTCAGGCGAGGTGACAGTGGCTTCCGCCACCGTCACGTTCCCCGGTTACGCGCCGCTGACGAACATCGTCGCGCGGGCGCGCCTGGCGAACGAGACGCTCGAGTTGGTCGAGGCTCGCGCCGCCTGGTCGGGGGCTGGCATGACGGCGGGGGGGCGGATCCCTCTGGCGCTGCTCGCTCCGTGGCTGCCGGAGGCGCTGGTGCCCCAGCGGCCGGCAACGGGCGGGCTGCAGGTGCGGGCCGACGTGACATCGCTCACCGAGCGCGCGCTGGAGCCGTGGCTCGGTGCGGACGCCGTCTCGCAGGTGACAGGGCAAGTGGCGGCCGCGATCGAACTCGAGGCGCCGCGCCTTGCATTCGACGCGCTGCGTGGCACCGCCGTGATCACGCAGTCGGAGACGATGATCGAGGGCCTGACGATCCGTCAACCGAAGCCGGCCCGCGTCCGGTTCGACGGCGGCCGTGTCCTCGTCGAGGAGGCATCGTGGGCGGTCGGCAACCGGACGCTGACGCTCGGTGGCGGCGTCGATTTTCGCGGCAGCCACCCGCGCCTTGACCTGGCCCTGACCGGCCCCTTCAACCTGGCGCTGGCCCGGGTCTTCCTGCCGGTCGCCCTGAGCGGGACGGCGACAATTGATGCCCGCATGAGTGGCGAGGCGCAGCATCCGTCATTCTCGGGCGATGTCACGCTGGCCAACGTCGCGCTCGGTGTTTCCGACCCGCGCATCGCGATCTCCGGCGTGTCCGGTCGGCTGACGCTCGACGACGACCGGCTCGTCGTCTCGGCGCAGGGCAGCATCAACGGCGGCAGCCTCGACATCTCCGGTTCGCTGCCGCTCCTGGGACCCCGCGCTTCGGAGCACGCGAAGGAGGGACTTCGCCTGCGCGGCCAGGGCTTCCTGCTGGAATGGCCGGAAGGCTTGCGGAGTACGCTCGATGCCGATCTCGCCTACCGGGCTGATGCCCAGGGCGGCGTGATCGCTGGACGCGTCTCTGTGGAGCCGGGCGTGTACCGCCAGACCGCGCTGCCGCTGCCTGCGGGCGATCAGAGCGGTGCTGCCGATTCCAAGTCATCACGTTTCGGCGCCACCCGTCTCGACGTCTCAATCGCGACAGCGTCCCCAGGTCTGTTGGACAACAGCTTCGCGCGCCTCGAGGTCGAGGCCGACGTGCATGTCGGCGGCACCATCGCGAAACCGGCGATCGGCGGAAAATTGCGTGCCCGCGAAAATGGCGAAGTGTACCTCCGCGGGAACGTCTTCACGATCCATCGAGGCCTCCTCGAACTGGACCCGGTGGCACGGACCAAGCCGACGGTCGACCTCACTGCCGAGACGCGGCGCGCGGGATATAACATCTCGCTGAGGCTCTCGGGGCGCACCGACGATCTCATCGTCAATCTCTCGTCCGATCCGCCGCTCGCACAGCCCGACCTGATGTCGCTCATCACGACGGGAAGCACGTCGAACTCGATGAGCCCGGGGAGCAACAGCGGGTCAAAAGACAATCTCGTGGCGGCGATCTCCAGCGACATTCTCGGCTTGGCCGGCCGAAGCCTGGGCCTCGATAGCGTCCGCGTGGGTGAGCTGGACCTCGACCTCCTGGGCGACGACGTGGACCCGCAGACGAGGCTGACGATCGGGAAGGCGATCGGCAACTGGCTCGACCTGCTGCTGTCGCAGAACCTGCGCGCCTCCGGTTTCACCTGGGTGGTCATCGTCCACCCGTTCGGCAGCTACGAGATCCGGTTTGCCTCGCGCGACTCGCAGACCAATTCACTCGAGCTGCGGCACGAGGTGGTCTTCGGCGGACCAGGCGGCCGACCTAGGGCCAAAAAGCCCGTCCCAACGCCGCGGACGCTGCCGAGAGTGACGGGCGTGAGCGTGACGGGAGGCGACATGGCCGAGAAGGACGTGCTGGCCGTCACCCGGATGCGGACGGGCGATCGATTCGAGTTCTTCGAGTGGCAGCGCGACCGGGAGCGGGTCGAATCGCTGTTCCACTCCCGCGGTTATCTGGAGGTCCAGGTGTCGGCGACGCGCGACGTCGGGCCGGGCGGCGACGAGTCGGTGGCGCTCCGGTACCAGATCCGGCGCGGTCCGCAGACCAGGCTTCGCGTCACCGGGTTTGAGCTGCCGGAGCCCGTCATCGCCGGCATGAAGACCGCGTGGAGCCGATCCGTGGATGACCGGTTCCTGCAGGAGGAACTCCGGGAACGCGCGCGCGCGGCGATGATCGATCTCGGCTACCTCTGGGGGAGGATCGACAGCGAGCTGCACGTGACCGACCAGCCGCGCGAGAAGACCGTCGACGTGACGATCGTGTCCGGCGCGCGGGCCGAGGCACGGCTGGTAACGTTCAGCGGCAACCAGGCGGTGTCCGAGCGCGAGCTTCGACAGGAGATCGAGCGGGCCGGTTCGGCCGAGAAACTGTGGCGCGAGCCGGACGCCGTTGCGGGCGCCTTGAAGGCGTTCTATCGCCGCAAGGGATTCCTGGCCGCCCGCGTGTCGGCGGCACCCGCCGTGCTGGACGGCGCCTCCGCGCGCCTGCCAATCACCATTCACGAGGGGCCGCGCCACCTCGTCTCGCGCATCGACGTGCGCGGTGCCGGGGCGCTCGAACCTGGACGCGTCGAGCGATGGATGGGGATGCGGGTTGGCGAGCCGTTCAACCCGGAGGAGGCGCCGCTGGTGGCTAAGCGGATCGAGGCTGGGTACGTCGAGGCCGGCTATCGGAGCGCCCGGGCGGAGGTGACGGGCGCCGTCGAGGGAGAGACGGGGCGGGTGACGGTCGTCGCGCAGGTGCATCCCGGCATCCGCTCGGTGATCAGGGAGGTCACGGTCACCGGGCGCACCGAGACGCGAGCGTCCGTCGTCGCCAGCGCGCTGAAGCTCCCGGCCGGGACCGCCGCGAGCCCGGCCAGCGTCGATCGCGCGCAGCACCGCCTCTACGAGACCGAAGCGTTCCGCAGCGTGGACATCCAGCTGCAGCCGATCACCCCGGCCACCGAAGGAGCCGGCGAGCAACCGACCCGCGCGGTCGTGACGCTCGAGGAAGCTCCACTGTACAGGCTGCGTTACGGGGTGCAGTTGACCGACGACCTCAGTCCCGAAATCCAGTCGCGCAACATCCGGCCGGGCGTCGCGGCGGAGCTCCGCCGCCGCAACCTGTTCGGCTCGGCCTTCAGCGGCGCCGTCGGCGGACGCTACGAGTGGAATAGCTACAGCATCCGCGGCGCGCTGACTATCCCGACATCGGTGCTCTGGCCCGCCTTCTCCACGCTCTACGTGAAGCACTCGGTGGAGACACGCCAGGAGCCCACGTGGTTCCAGCGCGGAGAAACGTCGGTCACCTACCAGGACCGCTGGCGGCTTGGACGACAGACGGAGCTCTCGTACGGGTATGCGTTCATCCGGGAAGATCCGCCCTACTCGGCAGCCGCCGCACGCGCGGCGACGGAGACCGGCCGGACGACGCGCGCCAACCTCTATGTGGCGGTCGCCTGGGACTCGCGCGACAGCGTGTTCAACGCCACGCGCGGCTGGTTCCATTCCTCGAGCGTGGAGTACGGGGCGACAACGCTGGGGTCGGACTTCAACTACCTGCGCTACCTCCTCCAGCAGACCCACTACCGAAAGATGGGGCCCGTGGTGTTGGCAGGCGCAGCGCAGATCGGCGTCCTCGTGAACGTCACCGGCGACGAGTCACAGAGCTACTCGCTCCGGTTCCGGACGGGCGGTGACCGTACCATCCGCGGCTATGCCGAAGAGTCGATCTCGCCGCCTGGTGTCAAGGCTGGCGGCCGCGCACTCCTGGTCCTGAACGGGGAGGTCCGATTCCCGGTGTGGCGGTGGCTGAAGGCTGTCGCGTTTCTCGATGCCGGAAATGGCTTCATCGATCCCGCGCACATATCGCTGAGCGACCTGAAGGTCGGCACCGGCTTCGGCCTTCGCCTCGACACGCCGTACGCGCTGTTCCGTCTCGACGTCGGGTTCCCGATCCCCCAGAACTCGGACCGGTTGATTGGCCGCTGGTACTTCTCCATCGGCCAGACCTTCTGATGCTGGCACGACCACGGGTGACCGCGATGGCTCCAGCCTGGGGTCTTCAGGCAGCCCCAAGTGCGCGCTCCGGCTGTGGCGGCACACTGCGCCTCGGGGTCGGAATTCTTTCCGGAAAAGAGGGGGGTTGACAGGAAGCGCTCTCCGGCGTATATTATTTTTCTGCCTCGGACGTGACCCATCGTAACGACGATGGATGGTTGCTCCAGCTTGACCGGAGCAATTTTTGTCTCCGGTCGTCGTAAGTCCCACGGCAACCAAAGAAAGTTCCACAGAGGGAACGAAAATGGTTGACCAGGGAAGGCAGGGTTGGTAAACTCGCAAGGTTCCCCAAAGCGACGACGGTTTGGGGCGCCGCTCAAAAAAACCTGGCGACCCGAAAGAAAGTGGTTGACAGGAAGAGCGAGCGAGGGTAACATCAAAAGGTTCCCTCAAGAACGGTTGGTTCGAGGGGACGGTCGCGAAAGTGGCGACCTGCGGTCGGTTCTTTGAAAACTAGATAGTGCGTGCAAGCACACACAACCCGTCGAGTATCAGCCTGTGGGCGCTCGGGTTCGCGAGGATCCGGGTGCAATCGCAGACTATTCGACATATCCGAAACAACGCAGCAAGAGAGCCAAAAGTTCTTGCGTTGAAGAAGTTGTCCGAGGGCAGTCGAGAGGCTGTCTGAGGCGATGGCCTTTAACATGAGAGTTTGATCCTGGCTCAGAATCAACGCTGGCGGCGTGCCTAACACATGCAAGTCGAACGCGAAAGTGGCTTCGGCCGCGAGTAGAGTGGCAAACGGGTGAGTAACACGTGGGTGACCTGCCTTCGAGTGGGGGACAACGTCTCGAAAGGGACGCTAATACCGCATAACATCCCGCCTTTGGACAGGCGGAGATCAAAGCCGGGGACCGCAAGGCCTGGCGCTTGGAGAGGGGCCCGCGCCGGATTAGCTAGTTGGTGAGGTAACGGCCCACCAAGGCGACGATCCGTAGCCGGCCTGAGAGGGCGGACGGCCACACTGGGACTGAGACACGGCCCAGACTCCTACGGGAGGCAGCAGTGGGGAATTGTTCGCAATGGGCGCAAGCCTGACGACGCAACGCCGCGTGGAGGACGAAGATCTTCGGATCGTAAACTCCTGTCGAGCGGGACGAATGGCCCGGGACCCAACACGTCTCGGGAGTGACGGTACCGCTAAAGGAAGCCCCGGCTAACTCCGTGCCAGCAGCCGCGGTAATACGGGGGGGGCAAGCGTTGTTCGGAATTACTGGGCGTAAAGGGCGCGTAGGCGGCCTACTAAGTCAGACGTGAAATCCCTCGGCTCAACCGGGGAACTGCGTCTGATACTGGAGGGCTTGAATTCGGGAGAGGGATGCGGAATTCCAGGTGTAGCGGTGAAATGCGTAGATATCTGGAGGAACACCGGTGGCGAAGGCGGCATCCTGGACCGATATTGACGCTGAGGCGCGAAAGCCAGGGGAGCAAACGGGATTAGATACCCCGGTAGTCCTGGCCCTAAACGATGAATGCTTGGTGTGGCGGGTATCGATCCCTGCCGTGCCGGAGCTAACGCGTTAAGCATTCCGCCTGGGGAGTACGGTCGCAAGGCTGAAACTCAAAGGAATTGACGGGGGCCCGCACAAGCGGTGGAGCATGTGGTTCAATTCGACGCAACGCGAAGA
>Ga0209638_1000399_pt1 | contig 28745 bp, 27 predicted proteins | sample BarGraNGADG00211_FD_184490 | JGI IMG/M metagenome (GOLD analysis project Ga0209638, IMG submission 184490) | Arctic peat soil microbial communities from Barrow, Alaska - Barrow Graham LP Ref core NGADG0002-211 (SPAdes) (version 2) | ecosystem: Environmental > Terrestrial > Soil > Wetlands > Peat...
ATCAGACGGCCCACATTCCCGGGATCGCCCTCCCCGTAAAGCGTAGCCAGCCGCAGAATAGTAAGCGCCATCCCTGACTCCCGGGCAATTTCGATGGCTCGCAGCTCTGCATTGTATTTAGACAGGGCGTATGGCCCAACAGGGTTAAAAGGTGACGGGGTATTCTGCGGGGGATTTTAAAAATAATTGATTTTCTTTCATGAATTCGAGTTACCATAATTTCCACCCCCATTTATTGAAGTACCTTATCCCATTGACAATTAAAACCAGGGCCATTTTCAGACTTTTGTGCGGGGCACGGTCCCACAAATGGGTGACTGACACATTAGGATAATAGACTGTTCGAGAACCGTGCTTCTGGAACTTTCTAGTTAAATCAGCATCTTCAAAATGCAAGAAATATCGAGGGTCAAATCCGCCTATTTCTTTTAAGACTGATGATCGGCAAAACATGAAACAACCTGTTAAAAAGGGGACGTCGTAGGATGCGTCATATCCAACATCTTTCATTTCATAATAATCTAAGCGTTTTTGAAATAATGACTTTAGTGGACTGGGCAAAAATCTCCTTAAAAACAAGTCATATACCGTAGCCTGTCTCTTGTTTAAATATTGTATAGTACCGTCTTCGTTCAATATTCTTGGACAAACCAACCCAATATCCGGGCTGCTATCCATAAATTCGACCAAAGCACTGATTGCACCAGGCGGAATGATAATGTCGGGATTAAGTATGAGGTGATATTTTGAAGGTTCTGAGTTAAATATAGCCCAGTTGTGAGCTTTGCCGAAGCCCACATTTTTACCATAGAAGTAATATGATATTGATAAACCGTCGAGAGTAAAATGTAACGCGGGAGTTGAAGAATTATCGACTATTGTGAGTCGCGTAGAACAATCAGCAGCCAGGAAAGTAGCAGCGGCATTCCTGATCATCTCCGGTGGATTCTTATAAGCAACTATTGATGCTGTGCAATCAATCAACTTTGAGACAACCTCCAATTAATTGTCTACTAATCGGCTAAAACCGCCTGCGCATAGTGGGAAGACCGTTTTAAAAATCGCTTTTCGATCATATGCCATGAAAATAATGAAAGAAGTACCGTAACTGCTACAAGTCCTAAAATCGAACCGTACGGATTCCTGGCGAATAAACCAAGAGATACGAACAGTTGAATGATCGAGAAGTGATAAATATAGATCCCGTAGGATAGATCGCCGATCTTGCCGAAATTACCCAGATATCGCAAAGACATAGCCACGTAAATCACTATAATAGACAAAGCGAGCGGATAGAAGTAATAGACGACTGGCGAAAACGCCCAATGGTTCACAACGAATATAACCAAGGAAGGTGCGAGAAGAACATAGCGATAGCGCTCATACTGATCAAAGTACGAAAAGAGCACCCCCCCTGCAACAAAAAACATCAGTTGACCGGGAAGTTGCCTCGCAAGTTCGGCATTGACATGGATATATGTGAAAAAGAGATGATATAGCACTGACGCCAAGTATATGGATATAAATATTAAGGACTTATGATAACGATCGGTCAATATGAATATGAGCGGAACGACAATATAGAACATAACTTCGATCTTAATTGTCCAAAGCGCGCCATTTACCGCACATAAAGGATTTCCCTCAAACACGCCCCCTGGAAGACAAGGCTGGCGATAATTAAGAAAAAGAAGATTGTTGAATATATACTTGATAAATGGCGCTGACAAAAAATATTGCCAAACATCCAAAGACGAAAACACCGATAAGAGCACGGCGAACAGGAAAATTGTGAAGACATACGCAGGATAGAGCCTACGCACCCTCTTCACAAAGTATTCTCGCAGACTCGAACTGTTTGCATAGCTCATAAAAATTAGAAACCCACTGATCACAAAAAAGCCTTGTACTGCAAGTTCTGGATTGAATACACGCGACATCCATTCAATCCTCAAATCCCTTGAAATCGCTGCGCAGTGAAATAACATGACCATTGAGGCAAACGCAAGGCGCAGTAAATCGAAATTATTACGTTTTTCCATAAGTAAGAATTCTTCCAGTTGTGTTGACGCACGAAGTAATTGAAGGGGAATGCCTCTTCACATAGGGATCATTGATAGTTCTGTGTACCATTTGCGCTGCGAGGAAAACGGCTGCTGCCAGCAACTACTGATTAGATATCTTTGTCATCAGTCCCGCCTACGCCGTCTTAGAGATATGATCACTTTTTTTGCAGTAAATCGTATGATAGTTGCCAAATTATAGAGAAAGGAATATTTTATTAGGGTGCTTCTTATCTTAATAACCTCATGGTAACCAGCAAATGATGCGTAGCCAGATATCCCATCAGAACCACAACATGCCATGATCACATCAATTTTTAGGGCAGGTTGACTTAACAAAACCATTTTAAGATTTAGCTCATAGTCTGAAGATATTCTATACGCTTCGTTATATCTAAAACAGTCAAACACTTTTCTGGAGTATATTGCTGCCTGATGATGAATGGTATTTTTTATCTTAAGCGCTTTTTTAGTATATATCCCGTGCCTCAGCTTTCCGTTTTCATAGACGACATCCCCATAAATCAATAAAAAATCATCTATATTCTCTATTACCGCAACATTCTCGAAGCAATCGCTAGTATTAATTTTGTCATCTGCGCCCAGAAAATAGACCCATTTCCCCGTAGCAACTGCTACACCTTTATTCATTGCCTGATAAACACCTGCATCCGGCTCACTTACCCAATAGTCAATTGCATGTTCGTATTTGCGGATAATATCAATAGTTCCATCGGTAGAACCGCCATCGATAATTATATATTCGACATTATCGTAGGACTGATTGATAACACTAAGGATGGTCTGTTCCAAGGTTTTATGAGCATTAAATACGGCTGTGATCACGGTAATAAGTGGATTCCGTTTAGTGATGACATCGCCATCAACAGATTCTTCTCCATTATCAAAATAACCTTCGGTTTTAAAATTTCCCTGTTTACGTAACCCACCCTCGCCGTTTCGCTTGGAGCGCAATGGTAAGAACAGCGCACTCTTTGATTTCGACCTAGTCGAATCCTCAATCATAGGTGCGGTACGAGTGATACGGCGGGTGGTGCTGTATTCTTGATTCAGACAATATGGGCTTATCAAGAAGTTAACTCCAATGCTTTGCACAATGCGCGGTTTCTGGCTCTGTGAATCCTGGCGCAGTTCTATGACTCAATGTGGGATGTTAACGTCGTCATCTTATAAAAGTGAGCCTGCTAACCTAATAAATCTACTTACAATTTGCCTCAATATACTCTCCTCAGGGTGGAGCATTGCAAAAAGGTTAGAGCAATCTCTCTCCAACGTCAGAATTGAGCCCGCGACTGAATAATATCATAGGTATCTTTCAAACCTATATCCAGTGGGGTTGGTACATATTTCCAGTCCGCAATACCTGGGATTCGATACCCCGCAACTATTTCCGCAACCCTTTCCATTCCCAACCGCTTTATTGCCAAGAATTTTGGTACTGGGACTAACACAAATTTTGCTTCAATTGCCTTCCTAAGTATACGTAAATACAGCACTTCTTGCCTCTCAGGTTCTACGATGTTAAAAGTTTGATCCGTCATTGAAGAAAGGGCCGCCTCTACTAACGACTGCGCACAATCTTTAACATAGGCAATAGAGACAAGATTATTACCGAGACCAATAATGAATTTAAATTTCCTCTTCCGCAGCAAATCAAAAGTGAGCCGCATATGTTCATTTGGCCCATAAAGATGCGCCGGTCTTAATATCAGGTAATCCATATTGCTTTTTTTTACGCTTTCTTCCGGCGCTAGTTTACTGCTTGCATAAGGGCTATGGAATTTGACGCCCATCGAAGATACATAGATAAAGCGCTTAACCGCATATTTTTGACATTGTTCTAAGAGGTGGTTGGTCCCCCCAATATTGGTATGACGGAAGGACTCGTTGGGGACATCATTCATAGGAATTTGTGCTGCGCAATGTATCACTGTATCAATAGATTCAAGATCGGATGATCCTATCTGATGAAGCCTGACGTTTAATGGCCTCCATTCAAGCTTGCGCAATTCAAGTGCCCTCGCAACATTATGTCCTAAAAAGCCTTTAGAACCCGTAAGCAAAATTGCCATAATATTGACCCTCTTCAACTACATAATAATTTACACGTCTGAGTAAGTCACCATACAGTGACAGGAAATTTTTCTTATTTTAGCAGCTTATAGTTTCAACTTATCTTTATGCTTAATGAATTACGAGGCTATGTTTTCGGCAATCAACTCTTCATAAAGATCAGAATATTGTTTTGCCACTATTTTGAGGTCAAACTTCTCTTCACATTTTTTTCGCGAGTCAAATGAAAGTTGTTTCAAACGATCTTTGTCAGAAAGAACCCAAGAAATCCCATTTGCTAAATCATCCACCTCATATGGAACAGCCAAATAACCATTCATCTTGTGATCTACAACGTCAAGCACACCTGTTGCCCCAAAAGCAACAACAGGTGTACCACAAGCGAATGACTCACTTGCGCTCATACCGAACGCTTCCTGCGTTGATGGAGTTACTGTCACATCCGCTGCTGAATAAAGTACTGCAAGAGACACATCATCATGCAACCTGCCCAGGTAGTGGACAGGAAATCCAAGATCAGGCGGATTAGCAGGTTCACTTGAACCAAAAACCATTAAACGCAAGTCGTTATGACTAGACTTCGCTGCTAGACTTTTTAGTGCCGGCTCCAAATATTGATACCCTTTGCGCGTATCACTCGTACCGGCCATTGCGCCAAAAAGCGCCAAGTGCCCTTCTTTCGGTAAGCCCAATATTTCCCTCGCAAGACTCTTGTCAATTGGCTTAAATACTTTTAGATCTGTTCCATGAGGTATGACCTCGACTCGAAGGTTGCAAAACAGAGTGCTTCGCTTCGCCTCTTCTGCCAACCACTTGGATGGTGAGACAATAGTCATCGGAAGGTTCTGCCACAATGTACGTTTCTTGCGATGAATCCAGCGACTGAGATCGTTGGTAGCGCTATTTAACTGCGGGCAGTTGCCACACGAATCCGAGTAACGCCCACAGAATCCATCGTAGTGGCACCCTCCTGTGAAAGCCCACATATCGTATAAAGACCAGACGATTGGTGCAGTTAATTTGCGAAACTGAGATAATGGCAGAAATCCACCGCCTACCCAATGGATATTAACGATGTCCGGTTGCATAGTCGATATCGTTGACACCAACCCAGGGTTTGGTAACAAGTTAAGACTCCATTGCGATCGTTTCTTTTTGGGATAGAGCTGCAAAGGCAAGGTATCTAACGTTGGACGCATTAAATCCAAGGCATTCTTGATTTTTCCAGTCGATCCATAAACCCACGCATAGTCCCCCAACTTCCGCTGTACACGCATTGATACATCGACACCCATTTGACGCAGACCATTCGCAAGCCAGTATGTCGCTCGCGCAGCCCCTCCCTCAATATCATAAGTGCTTATAAAGGCTGTTTTCATATCCTCACATCACCTTACGCTTGATGGCAACCAACAGACTGTAGGCCGCGTTGAGGAACGGTCCAACGAATTCTGCAAACTTGGAAAGTTGCTTGATTTTGTTACTATCAACATCACCTACTCGTTGAAAAACCAGCGCATGTGGGGCGCCTGGTACTCGTCCAACTAACTTGAGCCCCATACCCCTTGCCACCCAGGAAAAAGTATGCCGCAGATAGAATGTTGAAGGCAGATGGCACCTAATTAAGGGGTAAAAGCAATTGGCAAAAATCAAATAACCATTTGATTTAGTTGCTTCCACCAACTGCACGGCCAACTCTAGTGGCTGTTCAACATGCTCCAGCACATCTTGTGCTATCACACAGTCATACTGGCTATCAAATTCCTTGATAAAGTGTATACCGTCATCACCCTTAACTCTTTGAATTCCGAGTTTTGAGGGATAAGGTTCCACAATAGTTACCTGAATTTGAGGAGCAGCAGCACGTAACCTGAGCGCCAGCTCACCGAAACCACCGCCATAATCTGAGACGTGGCTTACACCCAACCGGCTGACAAACGATGCAATCGAGTCACGATGTTGAACTGAAATTGGATCAGTGGCTGAGAACACTCCATTAACTACCCACACCGGGTGCGAATAAAAGGTGCCTATGGCTTGCCCCTGCAACAATTCACGGTTATCAAGACGTAGAATATCCCATACACGATCTATCTCCTGCCACATCCACTCTACCGGCGGACACGCCATACTCGCGACCTTCACCAGATAATCAATATCAGACTGCTCCAATACGACTGTAGGCAATGAGACACCCCAAAGCTCGACTTCCTTAGTTAACGCCTGATTAGTAACCACAAATCTACCTTAATCATCTCTTTAGCCCAGTTTGGCTAAACCACCTCTATGTACTCAAATACTTCTTTGTTGTATCGAGCCGATTCACAATAAGGGAAAATACAATGGAATCAAGTATTTTACAATTCATGGAATCATTCTCCTGATTTTGTTAGCAATTCTTGCGATAATAGACAGTTTTGAAAATTGAATGCGCGCTGTCATACCGTCAGCCAAGGCATTTCGAATGATCAAAGGTGGATGAGACAGAGGAAATCTCATTTCATGTGCTTGAATCTCGGAAAATTTGTTTTTTTGGGTCGTCCTTCCTGCATCAGCACCAAACCCAATATTCGATATAAGATTGATGTTCGGCATAATATTCAGTCTTGAATTGATCCAACAGGAAAAATTCAGTTGGTAATCCCATGTATCAATCTTGTTGTTATATACGGCTTCAAGAATGTCTTGCCAGTATTTAATCTGCTTTTTATTTTTTAGAATATCAAATAGCCATTCTCCATCTTTTACAGATGGCCATAGTTCCATCTCTACGTCATATTTTTGCCATGTCCTTCGCCACGATGCCCAACCCCAAATATGGACGTATTGCGAAAAATAATAGCTATCTTTGGTTCTTCGTTTACCAAATTGGAAGTTATCGCCACTTATGATCCCGATTCGCTCATCCAACCGATACTTCTCCAGCAATTCATCACAAAACCTAAAAAAAGAAGGATGCGGCAAGCAATCATCCTCCAGAATAATTCCCATTTCTTCATTTTTGAAAAACCAACTTATACTGTCGCTCAATCCGTATTTACACCCTAGATTCTTCTCACAAAACAGCGTTTTGACGTCACATTCCCAGTCGATATGATTCATGACATAGTCACGCACAACTTTGACTTTCTCGTCTTCACCAGGTTTTGACTCTCTTGGACCATCGGCAGCAATGTAAAGTCGTATAGGCCTGGCCAAGCGTATTGCCTCAAATACCCGCTTCGTTGTATCGAGACGTATGAATGGCAGAAATAATACTGCTGTTTTCAGAGGCTGTGGTGGAACGGATCTCTTTACTGAAATATCATGCATTTTTTACTCTTTTCAGTTGGGGGAATGTGCACGGTTCTTCATCGATTTGCATTTTCCGATCTCTTAAAAAAATTGCTTATCAACCAATTTAAGAGTCTGTCTGACCAATCGGCAAAGCATTTTCGTTTGTTAGTCTCAATAGATCAACCCAAAATTTTACGCTGCTGTCTTTTGAGCTTTCATTAACATCAGTCCCTCTCTGGTCCCAACCGCTTCAACAGCTAGTTCATTTTCCATTTTGGTCGTATCGAAAGAAGTATCTTGCGGGCGTGGTGCAATTTCCGGAAAGTATGAATCGGGTACCGGCTCGATCAATGATGAATCCAAGCCAAATACTTCCGCTGTCTGCAAAGCAAATTGGTAAAGTGAAACATGATCACGACCAGCCGCATGGTAGACACCAGTACGATTTTGTCGAATAATCGTCCAAACGACTTTTGCGCATGACCACGCTGGTATAGGTTTATTAAATACATTATCTACAACTTTTATGTGTTTTCCTTCTGTTAGCGATCGAACCCACCATACCACCGGATTGTCACGTTCACCTGGGTATGGCCAACCATACATCAATATAGGCCGTACTATGCTCCATGATAAGTTGCTATTACGAACAATATTCTCGGCTTCCACCTTGAGCATTCCATAGTAATTAATCGGGTTAACATGATCGGTTTCAGAGTAAAATGGGGTTCGGCCATCAAATACGGCATTAGAGGAAATATAAATTAGGCGGGATTGAAAATCATGACACAGATCAACGACAATCTCTGTCCCCTCGACATTGACTTTTCTTGTCTGCTCACGATTCCTTTCGGCAAAATCGACACTTCCAATCGCTGCGGTATGAATCACAACATCAGGCTTTGCCCATTCAAAGATTGACTGCATTTGGATCCGATCAGTCACATCAGCGGCAAGGATTGGGAAAGGCAAAGGTTCAGCTAAAGAACGTTCTGGGAAATAGATTGCATATCCTTCCATGTTGGCTGGGGCTGTCTTTTGAAGAGCGACACCCAGTAGCCCCGTACCCCCGGTTATCAGAACGCGATTGGTTGGTTTTGAACTCATTCTGTTTCTCCTTTTCTGCGCCAATTTAAAAATTTGTCTGCCCCATTGCCAAGACATTTCATTTCCGTTTTTCGTTCGCCATTGCAGAGTCTCTTTTAACTTGTATCACAAGGATCCGAAATCGAAGTCGCTGAAGTCCGCGGTGTGTTCGTCGTTCATCGTCGGGGTCCAGGCGGGATTGGGCATGTTGAGCACATAAGCATCCTCATCACCTAAGTTCTGCAATGCAGCCGGAATACCAGCGGGCACGATTACAGAACGGTATTCGTGAACCTCGCCGCTATGAAATACCTGATATCCTTCGGGGGTCTTGAGCACAAAGCGTACGTTACCTTTGATGCAGGTAAAGTAACCGGTGCGGATGAAATGCAGGTGCGGTCCTTTGATTTTTCTGGGCGCGATAACTGTTAGATACACCTGTTGTGGCTCTTTCCCCGGCAGGAAAAAACCATCGTGTATATTGTAGAGGGGAACCAGAAAACCATTAGGCTGGTTGGCATGATCTTTGGTTACAAACTTGCTGCTGGTCTTGCTTTGGATGTCCATAGATTGATAAGAACCTCATTGTTTGATTATGAAAGTCGTATAGCTCTGTAGTAAAGACTTATGAATCGCCACGATATTTTGATAACTAAAAATCTCATGTGTTGCTGAGTTATAATTTTTCATGGGCAACATTTCCTTCGGAAGCAATCTGAATATTTCATACTCTTTGAGTATGTCATAAAAGTCTTTCATATAAACTCTGCTTATTACGTTCATTTTATTAAATTCAAATTGTATAACTCCTATTTTTTTATAAGATAACAAGCCACTACATCCCAATAATACTTTGTATTCATTACCTTCTGTATCGATTTTTAAGAAATCGATGTAATCGATATTATTGTCATCAGCATATTTGTCCAATCTGATTACAATGGTATTAATTGATTTAACATCGGAGACATAAATATCTGTAAATACGTCTTTATAGAGGGAAGCGTGCTCAGTACCATCAACGTCTGAAGCATAATCATATAATTTAATTTCACCTGCTGTATCACTGCATGCAACATTGATTGCATGAACTCCACCCTTTGTATTTTTAAGCAAATGATTATAAGTAATGGGATGTGGCTCAAAAGCGTAAATGTTTGCCTTTGGGAATGTCTTTAATAGTTCGCAACAATAGTTGCCAACATTAGCACCGACATCAAATATAATAGGTTTCTCAGAATGGATCAGAGTAGGTAATATTTTTTCTATGAAATTCCTCTCACCAGTCAAGTTACCTTCACTGTCATAATTATTGATTCCAAGCCCCCTATTACTTAGTTTGAAAAAAAACCAATTTATACCTGTAAAAGCTTTCCTCGCCATGCATGTTACATACATTTTAATAATATAATCACGCAAAATCATATAAACTCCCGATATAATATCATTCCAGTGCCTTAACTAAAATCTCGCAATTAGCCAATATTCAATCGGCTAATATTACTACAAATCTGATCCATACAACAACACACCCAGTCGTGCAAAAACAATAGCAATAAGAGCTAATTTTACTGTTTTTCCATATGATTCCATCATTATATATTTCATTTCAAATAATCTAATAAATATTCCGAATCTAGCTGTAATTACGTAATCAATGGAGATTGTTATTGCAATAAATAAAGACTCAAAAATGATTAACGTTCTTCTACTCGCTTGTGAAACCATCATTGGTTTTGATAATGATACAAATAATATTGCGCATATTGATTGTAGTATAATAATTAATTTAGCAAATAAATAATAAGTGTTATCCGTAACCTTGTATTCTCCAGACAAATATTCGAACCAAGTGTACGGTATCTTAAGATAACTATAAATCTCGTATATTAAAAAATAATGTATAAATGTCGGTACTAATAAGATTGCAAGAATTGTTATTAGATACTTTACTCTTGTATATTTTATTTTTTTCACTAACAGATATATAAACGTAGCAGGAATGGTTGAATAGTGAGTAATAAAGGCAATGCATGATAAAACTATTTTTCTATATCTATAATTGTCACTTATAATTAATATAATACCTAAAATAGATGCGGCAATTAATTGCCTATAGCCGCCTAAAACTAGTCCATATAAAGCAAAAAATAGATATATTGAAGCATACAGATTTTTTTTAGATAGTATAATAAACAAAATTATTGTTGGAAATATTGATATTAACCGTCCAAGGGCTAGAGAATAGAATTGATTATCAATAGAGCTTGTAACGCCGCATATTAGCTGAAAACCAGGCTCCCACATTTCGAAGCCACCTTGTGAAAAACACGCGTTATAGCCCTGAGAGTCAAAAGGAGTTAAATAACCTGCAATAAAAAGAAACTGGGTCATCAGGATTATAAATAATTGAGTGATCGTTACGAGTATTTTAGCCATTATTTTTATTGAAGTATTGTGTTGTATTTATAAAAACGGCAATTAAAATTACTTTGACGATATAAAAAGCAAAACCAGGATATTTAAATGCACGGTAGTAAAGCTGAAAAAACCAATAATACATGAGAGCGAATGGCCCTGATTCCTGAAGATGCTTTTGACGAGACAAAATAACGGATTTATCAATAATTTTTATCCAATATTTTGCAACATCGTCCGGATATAGCAATTTGAGCGCTTTCCGTGCCTCATACCAATAATATGTATAGTCTAACGGCCTAATAAATATTTTTTTAACTTTTTCTATAACGCTTACTTGTTTAGGTTTAATATATTTATTTGAACTTTCAGAACGTCTTATTATTTCGTTTGCTTGATAATATATTTTTGAGTTTATCGAATTTAACACATCAATTCTTGCAAAAAATTGAGGGCTATTGCTCCTTCCTCTAAAGTTAACAAATCTGGATTTGAATGTATTTGTATTTTTTTGTATGCAATCGCCGACAAATCCGAGGGGCAGTTTGTCAATATTCTTGTTAGAGATATCAGTCATATCCAGTATATTTTTTTCAAAGCCAAATATATATAAGTCATAGTTGTATTCTATTACCGTTTTTATATAACTCCAATCAAATAAAAATTCATCATCATCACCGAGGATGACAATATATTCCCCCCTTGCCTCTCTAATCAAGGCTTCAATATTTCCAGAATAGCCTAAGTTGATTGCATTACGCCTATAATTTACATTGTATTTTGAAACAACTTCTTTAGTTGAATCGATTGAAGCATTATCAGAAACATTAATCTCACACTCGACATTGTTGAATCCACGTGTAACTAATTTCGCAAGACATTCATCCAAAAAATTACATCGATTATAGGTTGGTATTAAAATTGATAATTTAATTATTGACATTAATTTCCCCGTAATTTACGATATCAATTTCAATTTCAATAACTGCTGAAATAGCCATGTCCTAGTTAGGGGGGTTGCAATTACAGTTATGAAGAGCGTTAAAACTGAAATGATTGTTAAATATTGCAATGTCAATAATTGAGACATCGGGCTATTCAATAAAAATCTCCCAAAACTCGCTAAAGATAGACCTGCCACAAGTGGAATGCCTACATCTTGCCAGTACCATCGCCACTTTTCCTTACACAATATTCGGCGATGCATGATTGGAATTGCAATAAAAACACAAATCATATTATAAATAAGCCATAAACTGGCTCCTCCGATGGCACCATATAAAGTAGTCATGTAAATAAGGACTGGAATAAGTAGTATCACAGAAATCATATTCGTATAAACAGATAAACTGGTCCAACTAAATGCCAATTGCAGTGCATATGGAAGCTGAGTTATCCCATTAATGGCCGTACCGCAAATCAAAATGCTTAACAAAAGATAAGATTTCTCGGCAATTGCTATGTCCTGTGTCCAAAGAAAGAGGATTTCATAAGAAAATAAGGAAACAACAATGGCGGCAGGCAGAATTAGAACAGACATAAATTGGCAACTTTTATGATAGAGTTGTTTTAAACTATCCTGATCATCGAGATGAACCAACTGTGTAAATCTTGGATAAATACTTATAAAAATAGGTGTGAAAAAACGGCCAAGACTCATCGCTACCGTACTAGCCAGTATGTAATAACCAAATATTTCAAGCGAAAGCATCTTACTTAAGACAACCTTATCCATTTGAATCAAAATTACGGATAGGATAGAGTTTGCGCTCATGCCAACGGCAAATTTCCAAATACCCTTGAGAAGTTGCTTTTGAAAAACCGCCCTCTTCTGGCTAATTGGTAAACTGCTCCAAAGAAAAAACATCAATAAAAATAGGTTTATTGCACTTACAACTATTTGCCACAAAAAGAATGCTTGAATTGTTGGAGAGATCAGCCACAATATTAGAATGGCCCCGACACCACGTAATGTGCTTATGCTAACGTTGATTACGTTAAGCAGAACTTGTTTCTGTAATCCTATCAACCCTCCGGAGTAAAATCCGATGGGCATCTGGAGAGCCATTACGAATCCCATGATTAAAAGCGCCTGTTCAATTGTTTTGAGGGGTATCTGCCCCGCCTTAACCCAATGATTTGCGATTAACGGTGACAGTGATACTACAGTAATTCCGACTAAAACGGCAATACCCCAGTAAATCACCTCCAGAGTACGGACAAGATTACGCATTTCTTGTCCCTTGCTCGGCTCGACGGAAAGTCGCGCCATCTCACGAGTCAATGTACCACTTAATCCCATATCTAATTGTCCAAAAATCGCTTGGAGCGTAGCAAAAATACCAACTAGTGCCCAAGATTCAATCCCCATAAATTTGATATAGATAGGGATAAAAATCAATACCATGAGAGCTTGCCATATACTCCCGGAAAAATTCGCAGCAATGTTTTTCTTAACTATGCTCGTAGTCATATTTACTCTATTTCATCCATGACAGTGTGCGTTGAATGGCTTTGTCAATATCATATAGCTACTCATACTGTCTCGCCCTGACCGTTTTCAAGAATACTCATAGGGCCGAGGGATCAATATTGCCCTCTCGTTAGACTCTTCAAATCACTGGTCACTTCGTAAAATGCATAAGGCTCTTTGATTCCGGTAAAAAAGGCTCTATCTGGGAGAACCTCCAATTTAGCATCAAATAAAGCGTTAAATATATATCTAAATAGATTTACAGGAGTAATCTTCTCAGGAATCACAATACCAGGAGGAAAGTACATTGCATTTAAAATTCCAAATTGTGCGTCGATGAATTCAAGTGGTGGTCGTTTATGATCAAATAAATAAGTCCCGAGAACAATCCCATTGCCATGATCTGCTTGAACAATAATAACTGCACTTGGGTCGCGACGTCTTAAAGTATCTACAATTTCAATAATCTGTTTTCCGATGAATCTTACCTGTTCTATATAGCCTTTCTTAATTTCCAACCTTCCCCAAGCACTTTCAAAAAGTTTTGGCTTGGAGCCATCGGCATTGAAAATGTTCGGTTGATGAGGACACATAACGTGTGAGAATATAAATGTGGGCTTATTGGGAATGTCGAACAGTTTAAGGTCTTCTATTATAAGCAGAATGTCTTGTCGCATTTGATCCGCAATCAATTCATTTTTAATTATGCGTAGAAGCGAGACATCGATGACTAAAACAACGAAGTCGTCTGAAAATAATGATTTCTTACCATTAAACATGCCGTGTTTATTATTCGGACGCCTATAGTCTCCGATATTCGATACCACATCATACCCTTCGGATTTGAAGCGTTCCATTACTTTATTCTGCAATTTAAGACGGCTTAAATAGCCTGACTTACTAATGGTATCAATAAATGCTCTATCATCGTGGATATAGCGCATGTTGAGTGTAGCACCGAGAGACAGGGCTGTGAATGGGTAATTACTATAGGCGGTCTTATTGACAGAAAACCCGCGCTTCCGAAAAGCCCCTACAACACCACTATCATCCCAATCATAGCATTGCTTAAGGACTCTGTGACTTGCGTAACTATCCAAAATTATATAGTAGACATTCGGTTGAAGGATATTTTTTCTGCTCTGTGAAACCTGAGGTGCGTCTTTTTTAATACTGAAGTTTTTAGATTCTGCATTCTTTGTACTTCCAAATGCAATCCAATCGAAGTTAGTTATTGCTACTAAGACTACAATAATAACTAATCCGGAGCTGAACATATTAAAAAAATAAGTTATTCCTTCAAGATATTTCTTACACCACCGGCTACGGAAAATCCATAAAGTACCTGCTACAATAATCAAGGCATAAAGTAAGGGCAAATACTTGTGCCTGCCTATTAGCAGTCCTGAAATTTGGAATCCACGTACAATGTCATATAAACGACCATATGTAAAAAAAAGGAAACAGTAAAAAGTAACAACTATGGCGGCTTGCTTAATATCTTTAGTAATAAATGAGAATAAAAGGAATAAAAGTGCAGTGAAAATAAAAGCAATAAGCAAAACAATCATAACGGCGTTTATGTTTGCTGTGTTTACATTAATTGCATAGATCGTGAGTATTTGAAAAGAAGCAACCAAGAAGGGGTGGTATGGTCGTGATTGCAACTTCAAATAGTTAAACACTTTAATTGACATTATGTTTTCCCATTAAGTACAGCGACCGCTCGGTTTCGGCGATTTTTTTATGTTTGAGTATTGAAAAATGATCTCCGAAGGAAGCCTCGAAATGATCTTGGGTATAATGATAAAAGATGTCCTCTCTGGTGCGGAGCAATCTTTGAACTTGTGAGTCGTTCTTGGGGACAAATTCGATGATCAGAAACCTGCATACTTGGCTTAAAAAAGCGGCGATATGGCTGAAGGACACATTGTTAGAGATTGCCAGATGGTGAATCAGTGCCAGTGCAAGGACCGTATCGGCCGGTCCCCTTTCGATCAGAGAAAGACGTTCTTCATTTGCCCACCCAATCGATGGGCTGGGATTGGTCAGGTCCAGGCATAGAGGCAATATCTTTGTTTCTTGGTTTTCCCGCATCTGCCGGTAATTTTTTTCCACTGCGGCCGGATCGACATCAAATGCAATCGTGTCAATGTCTTTTGCTGTTGCGATTCGACTGAATACGCCGGTATTGGCGCCCAGATCCCAGACGGTGTGTGGGTTACTTTCGCTGAGATAGGCATTTACGAGTTGTTTCTTGTGGGTCATGGCTGCTGGGGAATAGTTTGTGTCTTCGTAGTAATTGGACCATTCTGTGCCGGCAGGTTGCCATTGCATAGAGGTAATCGCTGATTCGAGGTGATGGATTAGGGCTGTTAGGGAGTGTTTGGAGACTTTTCTAGATTCCCCGTTAAACTTCCCCTCCCCTTTATCCCCGCCCGCAAGGGGAGGGGAATTGGTACGGCGCGGGCCGTCAGTTTTCTCATATCGCTTTTGCGCCTTTGCGTGCAGATGGATGTGGGTCAGCAGTGCCGGTTTGAACCAGGTTGAGATCGGGATCAGGCTGCTGGCGAGATCCAGGGGCAGACCATCTATGTATATCCTCATAAGCTGGTTGAGGCGAATATCACGGAATGCCATCAGGGCAAGGGGTGCCAGAAAATGCTGGCAGAACTGGCGATAGGCGATCCAAGGTTGATTTTCTTGGTAGATTTCGAAGGAAAGGGTGTCGATTAGCAGGGGGGCACCCTTGTGAAATTGTATATTGTACGCGCTTGCATCTTTCAGGACCATGCCATGATCGAGGGCCTGTTTCTGGATTTTAAGCGTCGTCAGCGCCGCATCTTTCAATTGGCTCAAGCACCATTCGTAAGGATAGGAGATGAAGGGTACGCGCTCCGGTTGGATGATTTTATAGATGTCCTCCCTGCTTCCAGGAAAATGTTTGATTGTCCCGGGATCAACTTCCACGTGGGGAATCAGCAGTTTGTTTTCAACCAGTTTGTCATACAGCCCCGATTGGATGAGATGATCGTAGTGCTGTTGATAGCGGCGGCTGACGGATCTGAAGAGCGTGCCGTTCACGGTAAAGAGAAAGCCGCTCGGATCGCGGAAAGAACTGGGGAGGCGGCTGGATGCCAGGGTCAAGTCTTGTTTTTTACCGTTTTGCATGGGGGATAAAGAGCAGAAAGGAAAAATGAGGAACAGCACCCAATTTTGCTTCGCAAAAAAGGGTGCTGTCCCTCATTTTTTCTGTTTACTGGAGAAGTGGTTGCTGAAGAAATTCTTGATCTTCCGCCAGTAAATTTTAATGGTAAATAGTCCGCCGATAACGGCCGCAACCAGGACTTGAAAAATATAACTTCCCGTGCCGGGATCCAAGTATGCGAAGGCAGCTTGGGGGAGGAGCAATTGTACGACGATGGACAAGATTAAGAGGATGGCGCCTTTCATGATTTTCTGTCGGGATATCCCTCTTTTTGTTGGGCTAATCTGGCGAAATGTGCCGAAAAAATGAGGTTATTTTGTTGGTTCTGCGGCGCGTAAAGCCCTCGCTTATAAATCAACTTCTTCAATTCGTCATTACCTGCATATGGGCTATCAATATCATCGCTCATGATGGACATTGACTCTCTTTCATCCATAACAGCGTCCGTTGAATGGCGCTATCAATATCAGTATAGGTATTCATACCCAATTCTGACTTCCCGCGATCGATATCGGGCACATAACGAGCCGGTTTGGATTTCATATTTGGTTTTGATGAGATAGACATTTCTACAGGATTATCCAGAAAAGAAACAACCTTATTGGCCAATTCCAATATTGAAATCGATTCATCCGAACCCACATTATAAACCCGCCCAACAGGACTTTTCAGCAAGATCTTCCATAACATTACCGTCAAATCTGCTGCATAGCAATATGATCGCACCGTCGTCCCGTCACCCTGGATCGTTAAAGGACCTCCTTGCAAGCCATCACGTATAAAATCTGTTATTGCAAATCCGGCATTTAAGTCTTGGTAAGGACCAACGAAAGTAAATGGGCGCGCTACATGGACAGGAAGACTATACCTTTGATGATATAGGGTACAAAGCATTTCTGCATATCGTTTGGCTTCGCCATACGCCGACCGGATATTCGTAACATCTGGGGCACCAAGATAATCCTCAGGAATTCTCTCCAAATCAGGCGGTTGCACCCCATATACCGCCCCGGAACTGACAAATAAAAACCCTTCAATATTTTTTTGTGTGGCCAGTTCTAATACTCGGCGCGTTCCCCTGACTATGGTTTCTGCCACGCCAAGAGAATCATGTATTAAAGCTCTTGGTTCCCCCGGGGCCGCTGCATGAATTATAAAGTTACAATCATCATCTGGATACTGAAAATCGGCTATGTCTCCTGGCAACAAGACGATTTCTGGATTTGACGCCAGATGGGGCGCCTTACGGGCAAATGCTTCAGGGTTTCGTGTCGGAACATAGACTTTGCAAGTTTTATTAGAAATTTTATTTAGCCAAGAGATCGTTTCCAAGAGCCATGTGCCGATGAAACCCGTACCGCCAGTAATCAATACTCGCTTGCCTTGTAAGCGGATAAGATCGTTCCCGACTATCTTAAAGATAGATTCAATATCTTCCTGAACAATTGGATGAGTCAAAGTGCCCATACTACCTTACAGGGAACATTGCCCACGTCACACATCCGGTTCAACGCACCATTATCGCAGTATGTATTCATCAATAAATTTCACTCAAAAAGAGTGACCCTATCGGTACATCGGATGGTTTATTGTTAATAGCGTCATTGCATGGAATGCCATCGAAGGGGCATCTAAAGCAAGTATCGCTATTTTTTAGCATTTTCCGCAATCATTTCTTTTTTAAGGACATCCCTGTCCAAAAACGGGAACATATCCTCGTACGGCATGGAAACCAGGGTGCCATCCGGTTTTTTTTCAGACGATATTCTCGGAATTATCAACTGCCACTCTGGCGTCATAACGTCGCAAATAACGGGACCTTCCGAATCAAGCACCTCTTTTATTTTCGTTTCGACCTCTTTCACGGAATTTATCCTGACACTTTTTATTCCGTAGGCATCTGCAATTTTCAAAGAATCAGGGCACCACACACCAGTTTCTGGGCCTTCCCCAAACAATCTGCCTTCCATAAAATTCCGCTGCGTTTGTCTTATCAAGAGATAACCATTGTTATTGAAAATGAAAACTTTTATCGGCAGATTATTATGCTTGATTGTGGCCAGTTCCTGAATATTCATCTGCAAACTTCCGTCGCCGGTTAGAACTATTGTCCTTTTCCTGCTGTTTGCAACGCAGGCACCGATACCTGCAACCCACCAACCCATAGAGGAAAGTCCGCCGGTCGTCAAAAATCGCTGCCCAGTTTTTATCCTCCATGTCTGACAAACGATATGAAAACAGCTACCGGTATCGACTATTATCATATCCTCTTTTCTTGCCAAATACGATAGTTTATCCGTGAAATAATAAGAATTGACCGGTTTTTCGTTTTTGTATTCAGGCCGGACCACAGTGTATGTTTTTTTCCAGTGGTTGCATTTTTTTATCCACCCGCTGAAATCGGGAATAGTTAAAGTTTGAATCTGCCTTAACATTTCCGATAGAAACCGTTTTGCATCATTATTGACTTTTAGATATATATTTACGCCAGGCTTATCCAATTCCTCATTATCAATATCAATTACAACTTTTTTTGCGTATTTACCAAAATTTTTCGGGTCGTGTCCTACTAACGCGGAAGCGAGACGACAACCGATGGAAATTATCAGGTCGGAATTTTGTATCGCAAAATTTGCGGCCCGCTCTCCGTAATTTCCTGGTCTGCCTACATACAGTTCGCTGTCACTGTTTATCAAATCAATCCCCAGACGGGAAGTTAAAACAGGTACTTTTAATTTTTTAACAACTTCAGCGAATTCATTTGTGGAATTTGATAACCTTACACCCTGTCCTGCTATAAAAATCGGTCGTACGGAAACTGATAATAATTTAAGCGTTTTTAATACCTGCTCTTTCAATAAATTAATATTCACATCCTCAATTGGCGGACTAAATTCGTCCAATAAATTTATAGGGACTTCCATTTTCTGAATATCCAACGGGACATCAATCCATACCGGGCCCGGACGACCATTGAAGGCAAGATAATATGCCTTTTCCATGTAATATAAAATTTTTGACGGGTCGTCAACCGTTACAAAAAACTTCGTGGCTTTTTCAACAAGCGGTTTTATGTTTATTCCCTGAATACCATACTGTCTTATCGGATGTTCCTGCTGATACAGGACATTCGACAATGCCGACTGACCTGAAATTATCATCATAGGCGACGAATCAGTCCATCCGCCGACAAGACCATTCATCACATTTACAGAACCGGGGCCTGCGGTTACCAATACGACACTCATTTTCCCGGTAATCCTTCCGTAAGCATCCGCCGACATTCCCGCCGGCTGCTCGTGATGTGTACAGATCGTTTTCAGTTTTTTATTCTGACAAACGGCGTCAACAAGAAACATTGCTTGACCGCCGGATACCATAAATACGGTGTCCACGCCCTTATCGGTAAGAAACTTAAAAATAAAATCGGCGACTCTCATTTTTACCTCTCTTTTTATTTAATTAGAGCAGCGATTCAATATCGTAACTTACTTCTTCGGAACCCTTTTTGCTCGCTAAATACATGGCAACCTCTACAATAAAATCTTCCTGACCGGCAACCATTTTGCGACGACCGAGTTCCATAAAAATATCTTTCGGGTCAATCCCGAACCTGACTGCTGCTTTTTTGACATGAGGAGCAAAACCGGAAAAGATACCTGCAAGACCACTTATTAAACTTACGGACGTTATTTCCTGAGGCGACTTCATCATTTTAGAAACTACATCTTCACTGACATCCATCAATTTATACAAATCCAAACCGGTTTCAATTTTTAATTTTGATAAAAGCCCGGCCATAACTTCAATCTGGCAGTTTCCCGCACCGGCACCAAAACCCCGCAGTGTTCCGTCAATAATAGTAGCTCCTGATTGAATCGCAATAAGCGAGTTTGAAACCGCAAGCCCCAGATTATTATGGGCGTGAAATCCAACTTTAACATCTAAATTATCGGACAAAAGCTTAACCGTTCCCGCCACCATTTGCGGTGTTGAGGCACCGGCGGAATCCATCAAAATAATTCCTTGTGCTCCATAACTTTGCATTTTTAACGCTTCTTCCAATAGCCGTTCCTTGGACGCCCGGTGATACATCATCAATACACCGTAAGCATCCTTTCCTCTTTTTCTCAAATACTCTATGTGCTGTTTGGTAATATCGGCTTCAGTACAATGGCTGGCGACACAAAACAGGTCAACACCACCGTCAATAGCCGGGTTCAGATTGTCTTTTATTGTACCGAACCCAGGTATTAAAAATGCTCCCAGTTTTGTTTTTTTTAGTTCTTTCCGTGCGGTCTTGAGCATTTCCTCGTCGCTAAGAGTGGACAATCCCACCTGCAAAGACGACGCGCCGAGGCCGTTCCCGTGGCCAACGATGACCACGTGCAGACCAGCGTCGTCTATTTCCCGGCAGTAATTTCTTATGTTCTCGACGCTTATTTGATGACTTACAGCGTGGGAACCGTCCCGCAGAGTGGAATCAAAAAAAAATATTTTATCCATAAAGCCTATTTATCTCTTTTGAGAATCTTTCTTTTGGCATATTCTTCGGCAACGTTTACGGCGGCGCAAGTAATAATGTCAAGGTTGCCGGCATATTTAGGAAGAAAATCTCCCAAACCGACAACCTCCACCATGGTCGTGACCCTCCCATTTTCCGCCACTGGCCCCAGCTTTATTTTGTAACCGGGAACATATCTCTGAATTTTTTTTGCCATTGACATAATTTTAGATTGAAGTTTGCCTATATTCGGATTTTCTATTATTGCATATATCGTGTTATGCATTAAAACGGGCGGCTCGGCTGGATTTAACACGATAATCGCTTTTGCTTTTTTCAAACCGGTAAATTGCGTAATAGCATCCCTGGTTGTCTGTGTGAATTCGTCTATGTTTGCCCTGGTTCCCGGGCCTGCCGATTTTGAAGAAATGCTTGCAACGATTTCAATATACTCCGTTTCCGGATGGACCTCCATAATAGCAAATATAACGGGTATGGCTCCTTGCCCGCCACATGTAATAAGATTGACATTATCCACAGTAAGGCATTCATCTAAATTTATAGCCGGAATGCACATTTTTCCTATCTGTGAAGGTGTTAAATCAATGGTGTATTTTTTCAATTTTTTTAATATCGGGGCATTGTATAAATGAACCTTGTTAGATGTAGCATCAAACACGATTTCACAACAACTTGGGTCAGCCTCGATTGCTTTTATAGAATCATAAGAGGTACTGACACCCATTGATTCCGCTTTTTTTATTCCGTTGGAATCAGGATTCCTACCGGCAAATATACTACATTCCAGAAATTTAGACCTTTGAATTTTAATTAAAAGGTCAGTCCCTATATTACCAGTCCCGATAATTCCGACTTTTACCTTTTCCATCTCTTTACAAACCTATGCTTGAATTACCAAACTTTCCATGATGCATTATTTGAGTCCCACATCTGGTTCAGCATTTCGTATTCGCGGTATGTATCCATGCCTATCCAAAATCCTTCATGACGAAACGCCATCAGTTGCTTCTCAGCAGTCAGCTTTTCAATTGGCTCACGCTCTAAAATGCAATCTGAATCCAGGTAATCAAACACACGACGGTTGAAGACCAAAAAGCCCCCGTTGATCCATTCCGTTTGCACTTTTTCACGGAACTGCTTTACCTGATCGTCTTGCGTCAATTCGAGAATTCCAAATCGTGATGGGGGGCGTGATGCCGTGAGGGTTGCAAGTTTGCCATGCCCCTGATGAAAGGCAACGAGATCATTGATGTTGACATTTGCCAGGCCGTCTCCGTACGTCACCATGAATGTTTCTGTATCAATGAACTTTTCAATGCGTTTAACCCGGCCACCCGTCATCGTCTTCAAGCCTGTATCCACAAGCGTTACATTAAAATCCTGCTCGGTATGGCTACTCTGGTATGCCAGATGATTCCCCTTTCCTAAGTTGATGGTGAAATCATTACTCATCGCCTCATAGTTGAGGAAATATTCTTTGATGACGCTCCCTTTATAGCCCAGGCACAGAATAAACCTACGGAAACCGAAATGGGCATAGTGCTTCATGATATGCCACAAGACCGGTTTTCCGCCGATTTCGACCATAGGTTTGGGTTTGTATTCCGTTTCCTCCCGCAGGCGGGTTCCCATGCCGCCGCAGAGAATCACAACGGGGATATTCTTATTGTTTTCCTTTTTCATATTCACTCCCAAGCATCTACTTTAATCATTTCCGGTGAAATGTTTTTCTTCAGCAAGTTTCCGGTTAAGGCTTGAATCATCGCGGGGGGGCCTGCTATGTAATAGGTTGTTTCTTGTGGATTCTGCAATTGACTCCAGATTGATTCAAGGGACAGGCAACCTGTAAAGAATTCCGGTGATTGTCCTTTGGTTGAGCCGCTTTTATTCTTATCGTCAGTTTCTACGAAGTAAGAAGCATGAAAACCGTTATTGGTGCCTGCCTTGGCATCGATTAAGTCCCGATAAAGCAAAAGCTCTGGCTTGCGGGCGCCATAGGCCAAAAAGATGTTGCTATGAAATTCATTAGTAAGTCCGTCGATAAAAGCGATGAATGCGGTTATGCCGGTACCACCCGCCAGAAGCGCCACATTGTTTGCATCCCGGATCACGAAATCCCCGTAGGGCAACTTAACCCATACCATCCGGCCTTCCTGAAGTTCATTTTCCATGCGAGCGGTGTAACGTCCCCTGACGGAATAGGAGATTCTCAGATCATTCCTTTGGGCAGGTGAACTGGCAATTGAGAAGACGCGGGATTCAGGCCAGAACCCGCTGGGATCATAGTCATCGAGCGTCAGGTGGAGAAACTGGCCGGGCTTGAAACGGGGTACGGGCCGCTCGGGTGCAAGATCGACGGTATAGACGTGATCGCCGTAATCGGTGATTTTATTTACCAGGCAACGTAGTTTCTGCGGGGTGGCCATTTACGCTACACGCTCCCCGGTCATGAAGCGATCGAACACGGCCTTGATATGATTCAATCGCTTATCGTCGATTCCGGGATAAACACCAATAAAGAAGGTGTTGTTCATGATGATATTTGTGTTCGTCAGGTCCCCCGAAATGCGATGTGGAATGTTCTGATATGCGGGATGGCATAGGAGGTTACCGCTGAAGAGGTTTCTGGTCTCGATGCGGTTGGTCTCCAAAAATGTGGTCAGGTCGTTGCGGGTAAAACCGGCCTGATCTTTCACCGTGATGACGAAGCCGAACCAGGAGGGATCGGAGTTCTCCGTGGCCCTGGGAAGGATGAAAAAGTGTTCGTAGGGTTTCAGAATCTGGGTGAGTTTCCGGAAATTCTCCTTGCGTCTGGCGATAAATTGCTCCAGTTTCCGGAGCTGGGCGCAGCCGACGGCGGCCTGCATGTCCGTGACCTTGAGGTTATAGCCGATATGGCTGTAAACGTATTTGTGGTCATAGCCGTAGGGCAGGGTCCCGAACTGCTGGCTGAAGCGTTTCCCGCAGGTGTTGTTTTCCCCCCCGGCGCAGTAACAGTCACGGCCCCAGTCCCGAATGGAGCGGGCGATGCGGGCCAGGTCGTCGTCATCCGTGGCCACGCAGCCCCCTTCGCCTAGGGTGATGTGATGGGCCGGGTAGAAGGAAAATGTGGAGAGGTGGCCGAAGGTGCCCGTTAATTTATCCCGGTAGGTTGATCCGAGGGCGTCGCAATTGTCCTCGATGAGCCACAGGTTGTGCTTTTTCACGAGGTCCATGACGGCATCGAGATGGAAAGGAACCCCCATTGTGTGAGCCATCATGACGGCCTTCGTCTCCGGACCGATGGCGGAGGCAAGTCTTTCGGGGATGGCGGTATAGTCGCCGAGGTTCACATCGACAAAAACGGGAACCAGTTGGTTTTGTAAAATGGGATTGAGCGTCGTGGGGAAACCGCAGGCTGTGGTAATGACTTCATCGCCGGGGTTAAGACGTCGATCCTTGAGCTTCGGAGAGGTCAGGGTCGTCAAGGCTACCAGATTTGCGGAGGAACCGGAATTCACGAGCAATGCGTTGGACAATCCAAGATATTCGGCAAATTCCGCTTCGAAACGCTCTGCATAGCGGTTGGCAGTCAGGTAAAAATCCAAGCTGGCATCGACAAGATTCACGATCTCTTCCGCATCGAACACCCGTCCGGCATAGTGGACCAGGTCCTTGTCAGGATCGAAGGTTTTGGGAGCAAACTTCGCCGCGTGATACTCTTTGACAAGGTCGAGGATCTGGCTGCGGATGGCTTCCGGGGTGGTCATGATAATTTAACCTTTTGCTGTTGTTTTTCCTCATATTGACGGATTTGCGCCAGGCAGAATTGATACATATCTTTTGTCTGGGAGTCCAAGTAAAATTTCCTATACCAATCCGCTGTCATTTGCAAGCATTCGTCGATTGTGAGGGCGCTGTGCCAGTGGAGTTCTGCGTGGGCTTTGTCGCAATTCAATTTGAGAAGATTCGCCTCGTGAAGGGCCTGCGGGTCGGAGAGGTCATTCCAGGAACCGTCGCCCCAGTATTTGACAAGCCTGTCGGCCATTTCGGCAACCGTCAGATGGCTGCCGTCATCGGGGCCGAAGTTCCAGGCACCGGAATATTTTTGTGGATCTTGCCACAAGGCAGCGCCGAGCTGCAGGTAGCCGCTGAGGGGCTCCAGGACGTGCTGCCAGGGCCTAACCGCTTGGGGGCTGCGGATGCCGATGGCCTGATGTCCACTCAGGGCGCGGATGCAATCGGGAACCAGGCGGTCCGCACCCCAGTCGCCGCCGCCGATGACGTTGCCCGCCCGGGCAGAGGCGGCGGCGATCGGAGAATTCTGGGGACACGATACCGAATTCTGGTGAATTCGGGTCATGTCCCCAGAATTCTTTTGAGAAAAGAACGATTTCAGATAAGCGTTGAAAACGAGTTCCGCACAACCCTTGGAAGCGCTGTAGGGGTCATGACCGCCCAGCGGATCATGTTCCCGGTAGCCCCAGACCCACTCTTTGTTGTCGTAGCATTTGTCGCTGGTGATGTTGACCAAGACTTTGACGCTGGGGGTTTTGCGGACGGCCTCAAAGACGTTGACCGAGCCGCCGACATTGGTGTCAAAGGTCAACTTCGGATCGTTATAGGAAAGGCGGACGATGGGCTGGGCAGCCAGATGAAAGACAAATTCAGGCTGATATTTCTTGAAGGTTTCCATCAGCCGGTCGAGATCGCGAATATCTCCATGAGCATGCGTTATTTTCTCCCGGAGCCTCGTTGCCTCAAAATTGTTGGGCTTGCTGGGCGGATCGAGGGAATAGCCGATGACATCTGCGCCAAGTTCCTTCAACCAGATCGCCAGCCACGACCCCTTGAAGCCGGTATGGCCGGTGATTAATACCTTTCTTTTTTTATAAATATCGTCAAATACCATTAAGTCTTTTCCCTGAGCCCAATAGTCAGTCGTTTTATTTCGTGCTGATCGTTAACATGAATTCGTTAAGCGCAGCTTCCCAGTTTCTGGGAGATATATTGAAAGTCTTGGTGATCTTATCCTTTGATAAATATGAATTCTGCGGTCTCTGTGTCTTTGTTGGATAGTCTTCCGTAACAATCCTCTGAATGAAGACTTCTTTAACCAAAAGTTTCTTCTCTTGAGCCATACGGTAAATTTCGCAGGCAAAATCATACCATCTTATTTTACCTGCGTTCGTAAAGTGATAAACCCCATAGGCATCCGAGTTCAAACGAACAATTTCAAGTATCGCCGCCGCAAGGTCGGGAGCATAGGTTGGAGAGCCGCACTGGTCGCCTACAACGCGGACTCCATCTCGTTCCTTGAACAAGCGGAGCATCGTATAGACAAAATTATTCCCGTGCTTTCCGTAAAGCCACGCGGTGCGTAGGACAAAGTATTCGTTGAGCGTTTCAGTGATATAAACTTCACCCTGATATTTACTCTTCCCGTAAACACCCAAGGGATTCGGGAGATCCGTTTCCACGTAAGCCCCCGTCTTTGTGCCGTCAAAAACATAATCGGTGGAGATGTGAATTAGTTTTGCGCCTCTATTTTTGGCGATCTCCGCAATATTGCGGGGGCCGACGGCGTTGATTTTGAAGGCAAGGTCGGTTTCGTCCTCCGCTTTATCGACGGCGGTATAAGCGGCGCAATTGATGACCCAGGTAATGGGTTTATCTGCGGAGAATGTCCGAAGTTCACCTAAGTTTGTGATATCGATTTCCTGATCGGAGGCAATGTAGGCCAATTCTTTTTTTTGAAGAAGGGCTTCTACCTCTCTTCCCAGCATGCCTTTATTTCCGATGAGCCAGATCATGGGTTAGAAAAGCTCCGCCTGTTGTAAGAAGGGAAGGACAGCATCCTTTGCAGAGACAATGGGATTGCCTACAGGCCAGGGAATGGCAATATCCGGATCATTCCAGCGGACGCCTGCATCGGTTTGCGGGTCGTATTCGTTGGTGCACTTGTACAGGAGATGGGCATCTTCAGTTAACGATATGAATCCGTGGGCAAATCCGGGTGGAATATAGAGCATGGCATGGTTCTGGTCATTCAGTTCGACTGCCACCCATTTCAGAAATGTCGGAGATTCTCTGCGAATATCGACCGCCACATCCCACACGCCTCCTTTGAGAACAAATACCAGTTTCCCTTGCGCCTTGGGGTTCTTTTGATAATGGAGCCCGCGAATGACGTCCTTTTTTGAAAAGGAAAAATTGTCCTGGACAAAATGCGTCGGCAGGTTGGCTTTCTCGAAATCGGAGGTCTTGAAGGATTCGAAAAAGAATCCCCTGACGTCGGGGAAGATTTTTGGCTCGACAAGGATGACGTCAGGAATGTCAAGAGATGAGAAGGTGAAAGGCATTTTATCTCTCTTGTCGAATAAGATTGTTCAGATATTCGCCATATTGGTTATTGGCCAACGGTTTGGCCAAAGTCAGGAGTTGTTCCTTGGTTATATAGCCTCTGCTGTAAGCGATTTCTTCGAGGCAGGCGATTTTAAGGTCCTGGCGATGTTCGATGGTAGCAATAAAATTGCTTGCTTCCAAGAGGCTTTCATGGGTTCCCGTGTCAAGCCATGCCATGCCGCGGCCGAGGAGCTCCACTTTGAGTTTGTTCTGATTCAAGTATATGCGGTTCAGGTCCGTGATTTCCAGTTCGCCTCTGGCGGATGGCTTCAGGTTCTTGGCAATCTCCACGACGTGGCTGTCGTAAAAATAGAGACCGACGACGGCGTAGTTGGACTTGGGCTTGGCCGGTTTCTCTTCCAGGCTGACGGCCTTTCCGGTTTCATCGAAGGCGACAACGCCGTAACGCTCCGGATCCTTCACCCAGTAACCGAAGACGAGGGCACCGTCGGTGAGTTGGCCCGCTTTTTCGAGCATTTTGGAGAGGCCGTCGCCGTGGAAGATGTTGTCGCCAAGGATGAGGCAGACGTTATCCTTACCGATGAAATCTTCGCCGATGATGAAGGCTTGGGCAAGGCCGCCGGGGCGGGGTTGCTCGGCATACGTGAGGCGGAGGCCGAGTTGGGCGCCTTCGCCCAAAAGTTCCCGATAAAGGGGCAGATCCCTCGGCGTCGAAATAATCAGGATGTCCCGGATCCCGGCAAGCATCAGTATCGACAGCGGATAGTAGATCATGGGCTTGTCGAAGACCGGGAGAAGCTGTTTGGAGACGGTTTTTGTAATGGGGTACAGGCGTGTTCCTGCGCCACCCGCGAGAATGATGCCTTTCATTATAAATCCTTCTGCGTGGGGAGAGAGAACTGTTCGCCGTTGGGGGCGGTGGAGGACTGAGTACTGAGGACTGAGTGCTGAGTTAGTGGTGAAGAGTTAGAGGTCATGGGTGGCTTCCTTAAAATAGTTTTAGGTTTTAGGTTTTACGTTAAAAAAAGGGGGTGCCGGAGCTCCGGCATAGGTAAAGATATTGATATTATTAATTAGCTAATGACAAAAAGTTTTATGTTCTAGGTTCCTCACTTTTCACCTTTTTTAATTTCCTCGTACAACTTAACCGCTGATTTCCCCGCAAAAAGTTCATCTTTTACTTTCAGGTAATCCATTTTCTGCGCCATGTTCTCCCTGATGAAAATGGCCGCTTTGGTAATGCCCATCCGCTTGATG
>Ga0209638_1000401_pt1 | contig 28654 bp, 23 predicted proteins | sample BarGraNGADG00211_FD_184490 | JGI IMG/M metagenome (GOLD analysis project Ga0209638, IMG submission 184490) | Arctic peat soil microbial communities from Barrow, Alaska - Barrow Graham LP Ref core NGADG0002-211 (SPAdes) (version 2) | ecosystem: Environmental > Terrestrial > Soil > Wetlands > Peat...
CCGCCGATCCGACGCGGACTTCCTCCAACCAGTACGGGGCATGCCAACAAACTACACCGCTGTAACTCTAATTGAACGGTATTGAGGCTAAGCCCAGCCCTGACACCTCCGCGACTCCTTGACCAGGTCTCTGAGGCCCCTGAGGTCAGGTCCGTGATCTCGTCAATCACCGGTCGCCTTTGCCCTTTATGCGGCACCGCCAAGGTCGTCGTGAATCTTCCTGTAGACCTCGCGCCGAGCCCAGACTGTGAGGGCCTCCTTGAACTCCGGCTTATCAAAAAACATCCGGAGCAAGTCGTCGTTGGCTGACTGCCTGTCGATGAGGACGTCGACGAACCGGTCGTCGAAGACGTAGCCGAAGTTCTCCTCGGTGTTGCCAGCGGCCACCTCACGTAGATCGGCATCCTGGGACGCAGACTCAACCTGCTGGTCGAACCAGATCTGGTCGACCACAGTCAGTTCCGTGCCAAACCTCTCGTTGAGCATGTCGATAATCTGGGACAACAGGACCTTCTCCATGGCAGACTGCGCCCCGCGTCCGCCACCTGCCATACCGGGCACCTGCTCCCCCTCGCCCTCGGTCAGCGCCAGGTTGTGCTCCCCGATCAATTGGGTACGGATGTGGGTCAGGACTGCAGCATCACCTAGGTCGAAGCCGCCAGGGTCGTCGTCCTTGGGCAGCCGGGTGATCAGCACCTTGCCGTAGTAGAAGAGTTCCTCCAGATCCCCTGACCTGAACGGCACCACCTGACCGAGGAAGGAGTAGGTGCGAACGAAGTCCCTCAGCGCGGTGCGGAAGTCCTCGCGGTCACCGTCCTCGGCAAGCGACCTGTATCGCTCGACGGCGGCGTCAGTCTTGGCGTAGAGGGCCTCATGGGCCTTTGTGGCGCTGGCCAGCAACGCCTGGACCATCTCGGTCATCTCTGCAGGGTCGATCACGCCGTGATTCAGGATGCGGGTGCGCAGGTTGAACAGGATGTTGGGGTCGGTGGGCTCAGTCCAAGAGACCTCATAAAACGGCTTAAACGCCTCCTGGATGTCTTCGGCCCTGTTGGCGAAGTCCAGCACGAAGGTGGAGTCCTTGCCCGGCATGGTGCGGTTGAGCCGGGACAGGGTCTGCACGGCCTTGACGCCATCCAACTTCTTGTCCACGTACATGGTGTGAAGCCGAGGTTCATCGAAACCGGTCTGGTACATCTCGGCGACGATGAGCACCTGGTAGTCCCCGACCGCGAACGGGGCCTTGCCCTGGAACCTGGGCGCGGTCTCGGACTCGGGGATCGACCTCCCTTCACGTGTCCGGTTCATCGACGACTGGGTGTAGGTCTTCTCCGCAACGTCGGGGTCCTCCACGGTTCCGGAGAACGCCACCAGCACCCTCAGGTCGGTGTAACGTTTCTCGGCGATGTATTTCTCGATGGCCTGCTTGTACCGGACGGCGTGCAGCCGGGACCGGGTCACGACCATCGCTTTGGCTGTCCCACCGATCTTGTGGCGGGTGACGGCCCGGAAGTGCTCCACGATGATTTCAGACTTCTGGGCCAGGTTGGACGGGTGCAGGGCCACGAACCGGGCCAGGGCGGCGTTGGCCCGCCCCTTGTCCACTTCAGGGTCGTCGGAGGTGAGCCCGTTGGCCAGCCGGAAGTACGTCGAGTAGGTCACATAGTTGGCCAGGACGTCGATGATGAACTGCTCCTCGATGGCCTGTCGCATCGAGTACAGGTGGAACGGCTCCAACCGGTACCCGGACTCCAACGCTGGGTCGGGGACGCGCTCCCCGAACAGTTCGAGGGTCTTGAACTTCGGGGTCGCGGTGAACGCGAAGAACGATAGGTTGTCCTGCTTCCCGCGCAGCGCCGCCGACCGTGCCAGGGCGTCCACCGAGGCGTTCAGAGCGTCCTGTGGGTCACCGGCTTCCTCGGCAGCGGCGTCATACTTCTCAGCGGCATCCCACAGCGCGTCGTCCCTGCTTTCGCCCGTGCCCTCAACCACACGGTCACCGCCGAGCACCGACTTGAGGTCCTTGGCCGACTCACCGGACTGCGAACTGTGAGCCTCATCGACGATCACGGCGAACCGGGACGCAGCCAATTCAGAGGCGGTCTTGGCAATCACCGGGAACTTCTGCAACGTGGTGATGATGATCTGCGCCTTGGACCCGGCAAGGGCGTCCGCCAACTGCTGGCTGTTCTTGTCGATCCGCTCAACCACACCAGGGGTGTGGTCGAACTGCCATATCGTGTCCTGTAATTGCCGGTCCAGGACAACCCGGTCGGTGACCACGATGACCTTGTGGAAGACCTTCTCGTTCGGACCGAGCCCAGAGGCCAGCGCATGCTCTGTCAGAACGGTCGGGTCGGCTGGGGTGTGCAAGGTCGAGAGCCGGTGGGCCAGCCACGCGATGCTATTGCTCTTGCCAGACCCGGCAGAATGCTGCACCAGGTAGTTCTTTCCCCGCCCGTATGTCTCGGCGTGGGCACCGAGGCCCAGCACCAAGTCCCACTGGTGGTACCGGGGGAAGATGATCTTGCCGCGCCTGGCCACCTTCTTGCTCGTGCCGTCTGGCTTCTCCTCGTGCACGAACCGGTGCAACAGATCCAGCCAGTTGTCCCGCTGCCAGACGCTCTTCCACAGGTAGGCGGTGCGGTACCCGGTCGTAGTGGGTGGGTTGCCCTTGCCGCCGGATCGACCTGCACCACCGGAGCCCTGATTGAACGGCAAGAACACGGTGGCCTCGCCCGCCAGCCGGGTCGTGAGGAACACCAGGTCCTGGTCCACCGCGAAGTGCACCACGGCGCGCTTGTCGAACAGCAGGTCCCTGGGGTTGCGGTCCTTGCGGTACTGAGCCTTGGCGTGCTCGACGCTCTGGCCCGTGACCTGGTTCTTCACCTCGACCGTGCTGATCGGCAACTCGTTCAACAACAGCAGGATGTCGATGCTGTCATGCGGGTTGGACTCGGAGTGGTGCACCTGACGGGTGACCACGAGCCGGTTGGCGTCATACAACACGCCCAACTCCGCAGTCAGCGCGTGGGCGGGCTTGAAGTACGCCAACCTGATCTTCACGCCCAGGTCGTCGACACCACGTCGCAGTACGTCGATGGTGCCCCGCGAGTCGATCTCGGACGCCAGCCGCTTGGCGAACTTGGCCTGTGCCTGATCCGACCCACCATGCAGCGCCACGAGCCGGGTCCACGCCTTGACCTGCGTCGCGCCGATGAACTCGAACAGCACTCCCGTGTCAAGCCCCACGTCACGTCGGTACGACGCCGCCGCGCCCTGCACCCAACCGTTGGCCAAGAGATGAGCCTCGATGGCCGACTCGAACGCGCTCTCAGTGTGTACCGACATCAGGCAACACTCCTGGCTGTGGTCACATCAAACTCCCCCGTCACCGCAGCGGTGATCAGCGCATGCTTGCGCTCATGAAAAGCAGCAACTTGAAGGCCCATTTGTTCAACCGCGTTCGTGCACATTTGCTGGAGATGATCGACACGACGAACAATCGATTCTTGAACATCTAGCGGAGGTACAACCACTGGCACATCCCGAATCCCACCCTCCAAGTGGGGGTGGAGTGCCCCTGTCGCCCGACTGATCAAGGACTGGTAGCCATAGGTCGAACGAAGGTATGCCCCGAGGTAGCGACCACTGACCACCGACTCGTTGACTCGTGCAATCAGGAGAGCATGACAACTTGCGTCCCCGAAGTCTGGCGGCACAACCGCGACCTGACCAATATCTCCCGTTTGGACGATCAAGACATCACCGCATCGAAGGTTGATGCGGCGGCGAGCGACATGCCAAGACTCATCAACATAGAAAGGACGACGATCAAAGTCGATCTGCCCGTTCTTGATGTGCGTTCCTTGGATGTATCGCACGCCCGAGTCTCGCAAAATGTCACGGGTTGGTCCGACGTATCCGTTCGTCAGTTGCATGAGGACCCGAGACAGGTGCATTACTCTCCAACCCTCGGGGCGCTGCACCAAGGTCCAGTCAGGGTCCAGGACTTGCGGTTGCTGGAAGCCCATCGAAGTCAGTTCGGCGTCAAAAAGTCGCGCTGCCCGTTCTTTCACCAGATCGATCTGGTCTGTTCGGCACCTGATGGCGAGGTCGAGGATTGCGATTTGGTCATCGAGGAAGTCCGCGATCCGCCGCTGAACCTCCAGCGGCCATAGAGGAATGGGCGTTCTAGACAGTGGCTCAAGGTTCAGAGCCCTAAAAGTGGCACCAGCCACAGAGAGGTCCCAAAAGTCACGGGCCTGACTGGTCTGCACTGCCCAGTAGAGAAAGCGCGCATCCGATTCGGGGCCGGACGCAAGTCTTGCAGTTCCTTGAGTCAGGTTCGCCCCGCTCAGGGACTCTGGCACCACCATTACCTTTCCGTAGGAGGGGCCAATACTAAGGACGATGTCTCCAGCAAGAATCGTTGAACGCAAGTAAGCAGCGGCGATCTCGGGTGTGGTCCGTAGCAGCGACTCCTCGTCTCGGACACCGTCGCGGGGGGTCATGTCCGTCGGACGGATATATGGCACTCCACCGGGCGTATCTACGCCCGCCTGGACTATGCCGTAGGTTATTGGGCGGCTCCGACTGATTAGGCGCTTGAGCGGAATGGACCCGGTCACCGCTTCATCCCGAGCATCACTTGTTGGATCTCGGTCTCCACAGCGTCGATCTCGGCGTCGATCTCGGCTATGAGACGTGGAGGTACGTAGTGATAGAAGTGCCGCGTGAGCGGAATCTCGTATCCGATCTTCGTCTTGGACTCGTCGACCCAAGCATCGGGCACATGAGGTATCACCTCATGGGCCATGTACGCCTCGATGACCTCGGTCAGGGGGACGTTCTCGTTGTCTCGGAGGTCGGGGTCAGGCAGTGGCTGACCCTTGCGGTTGGTTATAACGGGTGCATCGCCATCAGGCTGTGCGGCTGCACTGAGGATGGCCTTGCGGAGAGGGGCAGGGATAGTGAGCCCCGCTTGGCCTAAAGCATGGCCGAGGTGCTTCTCGAAGGCTGACTCCAGGTCTTCTGGCGCGCCACGAAGCCCATTGAGCACATCGATGAGTCGCTGCTGGGCCCGCTCACCTTCATGAACGGCGACTGCGGGGTCGTCAGCACCCTTGGGTGGTTTCGGCAACGCAATGAACGACTTGCTCACCATGATGGTGGAGACGACTTCGTCGGTGACGTACCAGCGTCGACGCATGGGGCGTTCGACGGTGATCCGCTGGTAACCAAAATCAGAGTTGGCGAAGACCTTCACCTGGTCGTCCTTGCCGTCCAAGTGGACGGCATCGTGATAGAGCCTTGTGATCTCCTCGATTTGATCGTCGGTGATCTCCTTACGCTTCGCTCCGAGGCTCTTGCGCATCTTGGCCCACTGCTCGCGGGCATCGAGTAGGGCTACCTTGCCCTGCCGGTCGTTAGTCTTCCTATTGGTGACGATCCAAAAGTAAGTGTTGATACCTGTGTTGTAGAACAACTGGTCCGGCAAGGCCACGATGCCTTCGAGCCAGTCGTTCTCGATGATCCAGCGACGGATCTCCGATTCCCCTGACCCCGCCGCCCCGGAAAAAAGCGGACTGCCGGAGAAAACGATGGCCAAGCGGCTGCCACCCTCGGAGACGGGCTTCATCTTGGAGATCATGTGCTGGAGGAAAAGGAACGAACCGTCGGAGATACGAGGTAGGCCAGCGCCAAACCGACCCCGGTCGCCCAGATGCTCGGCCTCGTCCTTGATCTGGCGCTCGATGCGCTTCCAGTCCACGCCAAACGGAGGATTCGCCAACATGTAATCAAAGTGTTGGCCGGTGAATCCGTCGTCGGTAAAGGAGTTACCGAGAACGATCCGAGCCGGGTCCTGACCCTTGATCATCAGGTCGGACCGGGCGATGGCCCAGGTTTCCGCGTTCAACTCCTGGCCAAACACCTCCAGTCGGGCTCGCGGGTTGAGGTGGGCAAGATGCTCCTGCCCGCCGGTGAGCATTCCACCGGTTCCGCAGGCTGGGTCGTACATGCTCCGGACCGGGGCTGTCCCGCGCAGGACGTTGTCGTCCTCGGAGAACAGGATGTTCACCATCAGCCTGATCACCTCACGGGGCGTGAAGTGCTCACCGGCGGTCTCGTTGCTCATCTCCGAGAACTTCCGAAGGAGTTCCTCGAAGATGTAGCCCATCGCTGCGTTGGAGACCACGTCAGGGTGCAGTTCGATGTCGGCGAAGCGGGCGATCACGTGGTACAGCAGTCCGGCATTGTCCAGCCGCGTGATCTGGTTGTCGAATCCATACTTCTCAAGCACCTCCACCGCGCCGGTGCTGTACCCCGCGATGTAGGTGCGTAGGTTGGCGGCGATGTTCGGGGCATCGTCCAACAGTCGGGGGAAGTTCAGCGGGCTTATGTTGTAAAATGGCTGACCGGCGGCCCGCAGCAGGATGGGGTCGATGTTGTCGATCTTGCCTACCAGGCCCTTGGCCCTGGCCACCACGGAGTCCTTGGTGGGCTCCAGGACGCAGTCCAGGCGACGAAGCACCGTCAGCGGCAGGATGACCTGGCCGTACTCGTGAGCCTTGTAGTCACCGCGCAGCAGGTCGGCTACCGACCAGATGAAGCCGACCTTGTCGGCGAAGCCTTCGACCTGACTCATTCCAGCAACTCCCAGCCACCGACACGTCCCCCCAGTCGAGCGAGACCACCCGACCGTATCTGGACCGGGGTCCTGATGTACCGCAAGCCCGACAATTCGCTAACGGAGTCGGCTTTGATCCGATGATCCGTGACAAGCGCCCAGCCCGCTTGTCGTCAGGCTTAGAAGTTCCACCGGGCGGACCTGGTGCTGATGGCGGCGTCAGTCGTCCTCGCCGTGCCTCTCGTCCGCCTTCGGAAGATCACCCCAGACGAATGACTCAAGGGCATCAGGGTCCCTGCCCTCCTTGAGCGCCAGTCGCCTTGCCTGGAACTGCGCATATCGCTTCCGGAATACGTAGAGATAGTCGACCAGAGCCTCCACGAAGAGGAGCACCTGCTCAGCGTCTTCCCGACTCACCGGAGTCGTGTCGTGCGCGCCTTCGTTGCCTACTTCGCGAGCGGTGTCTGCCCACTCATACAGCCGGGCGTCGATCACACCGTCGTCCTTCATGGACTTTAGGGCATCGAAGAGTTTGCCCTTCTTGTAGCCCTGTTCCTTGCGGATGTTCTCAACGACTCGGCGAGCCATGATCGCGCCCGCAGTGTTGGACCGCACTCGCATGCACCGCTGTGCCTCGGCGAAGTCGTCGCGGATGCTCTGAGGAACCGACCACGGCAACTCGCGGTCTGGCATCGGGTATTCCTGCGTGGGCGTGCCCCAGTCGCTGTGCTCCCGCTCCTGGTACAGAACGAACGGCGACCCACAGGACGTGCATATCGCAGCAGTCCACTGGTGCGGTTCCCACTCATCGTCGCCCTCCGGAGCGTTGTACCAGCGCCGGAGAACCTCCAATAGGACCGCTTTAGAGCAGTGGGGGCAGTGAAAGGCGAGCATCTCGGCAGGCTGCGCACTCACGGGACCAACTCCTTCTCGGGGGCAATCTTCCCACCCCATCGTTCAATGACCGTGGTGATCAGCAGCCGCTCCGATGTGTCAGGCATGTGGCCGGTAAGGCACCAGGACCGCCCACCCACGGGCTCAGACAGCGGCTCCACTGCCAAGGTCGCGGCCAGTGCCTCTTGAGGCCGTTGAGGGGCACGTCTGGCGTCCCGGGCGGGTGTATGGAAGTAGCCGAGCATCGTCCGGGGTTCCGCAAGTCCTACAGCGCCGTGTCCCATACGAAACGGACCCCTGACTCCAAGTTGCCGAAGACCCCTAAACGCATGGGGTGCTCACCCACGGCGTCTTGAAGGCCGGGAAGCCTCATGGCTTCTTGGCGCGCCGCCGTGAGCCCCGCCAAGACGTCAGGACTGGGCGTGTACTGGTCGGCCATAACGAAAACCGCCTGACCATTGGGTAGTGCCAGCGCGTCAACCAGTCTTGCCTCCGGCGGCATTTTGGCGACTCCCTTGTCCGGGTTGGCCATGACCACGTGGATACCCGCCGTCATCCCTGCGGGTGGCTTGGGAAGCCAGCGCACGCCCTCCTCAGGTTGCGCATCCCCGGGGATCGGGGTCACGTCCTCCGAGCGGACCCGAATGATCAGGGAGTCGGTCCATCCATTTGGTTCTTCATCCCCTCGGTGCCAGCGATCTATCACTCTGTCTTGGTCTTCCGGCACATGATCTTGCGCCCCAGAGGCGGTCCATGCGTATCGCCAGACCCCCGATTGGTGCAGGCTGAACTTCTGAACACCCGCGATATTTCGGGCTGCGATGTAGACGTCGCTGGATCTCTTATTGGCCCAGATGCGCCACACACTGGATCTTTCGCCCACCTTGCCGACGCATACGCGGATCGTGCCGCCGACGCCGGTGATGGGTATCGAGATCCCCTCACCATGCTCGTCGTAGATAGACACCCAGAGATTCGTCATGCCCGAATGCTGCCACCGACCTGTGGCCAGAAGACGGCCTGATTCATCGACGACGGGCCACGCAGATCACAGGCGTGACCGAGCGGGATGGTCGGCGGCCACGCCGAACTTGCGGTCGCGCTGACCGTTGGAGTCGCAGTCGCCGCCACCGTCGAGACCACGGCCACCGGCGGTGACGCGGTGCTGGTGGTGCAACCGGCCACCAGACCGATGGCGATGACCATCGGGACGATGACCTTCACGGTTGTCTTGAGACGACCGGCAAGGGGGTCATGACCATGTCGGCTAATCCCAGATCGGCTCCTGATGGCGCACGGGAGGTCTATGGGGCTCGTCCCCTCCCGTTGGTGAGGTGGGTGTCTGTCATCCGGTGCAGGTCTTGTCGGGGTGATTCACATGGTGTAGCCCGACTTTTCTCAGGTTGCTCTCAAGGTCTTGATGTAGGTGGAAGGGCTGCGGCAGGCTGCTGGCTGTCCACCGAAGGTCGGTGTACACGAAGGAGAAATGCAATGAACAAGAAGATGCTTGCGGCTGTTGCCCCGTTTGCCCTTGCTCTCCCGCTTGCTCTGGCTAGTCCTGCGTCTGCTGCCCCCGTACATCGGGCGCCTGACCTTCGCTGCAACGTGGATGCTCGTGCGGTACGTGGCAATCAGATCTTCATCACGCTCTCCGTCAACGGCAAGGCCAAGGGTCGCCAGGATCTTGTCCTCACCCTGAAGGACGACGGTCGCATCGTGGCTCGTGGGCATGAGAACACCCGGCTGCCGTACGACACCGCCGGGTTCATTCGCAACCAGAAGGGGCCCGACTTCATCGACTTCAGTGCACGCGACAACACGACCGGCCAGCGCTGCTCTGCCAGCACGGTGGTCTGGAGGTAGCCGCGACGTTCGGCTAGCCTGGATGCACGTTTAGGTGCGTACCCTGCTGATCCCTGTGGCCTCGGATGTCCCCCGTCCGGGGCCACAGGCATGTCTAGTCGCCCGGTAGTGCCTTCATCTGGGTAATCCCCTTAAGCCATGCCGTCACTGCCGCCCGAATCCTGGACGCACGCTCAACGAACGTCACGAATGAGTCTCTGCGGTGACGATCTCCCGTTCCAGCGCCCTATGACCGTGGTGACCGCCAGCCGCTCCGACGGGTCCATCAGACCCCCCCCTGAGGCACCAGGAGCGCCCATCCACAGGCTCAGGAAGCGGCTGGACACTCGGGTGGCGACAATGCGCCTTGAGGCGGCTGAGGGCGCGGCTGGTGTCCTGAGACGCGGATGTCCCCAGCACCGGGTCGCCGATCACCAGCACGGTCACCCCTTGTCGATGGGCCGAGGGACGGCACCGAAGCAAGGAAAGGGCTCTGCTCAGGGCCGACGCTTGATCGAGTGGTGCTGAACCACTGGGTGAACCTTTGATTAGTCGGGGCGATCCCGATTCCGCCACGTCAGGCGACTGTGCCGCCGTGCTACATCCCGTAGTAGCACGGCGCTCCTACGACGGAAGGTTGGCAAGCCCTAGTCGGTGCCCTAGGCGCTCGACCCCCATGCGCGCATCCGAGCATGCGTGCGGGTTCACCGCCAACACAAAGCGCGGCGGTGATGTCGTTACGGACGACATCATCAGAGCCGCCCCGGCGAACGTTTGGTCCCCGCTTTGTAGGTCTGCGAGCCGTGGACCCCACATGGAGTTCGGTCGCATCCAGACGGCATCGGGAAGATCGGACACATCGACGACGACGATACTCGGCAACGCCGCGCCCTGCCTCGACTTCTGTTCGTCTTCCAGGACGGCGGAGATCACGTCTTCGATGTCTAACAAAGTGACCGAAAGAAGCGATGCGGAGTCGGCATACCGGGCGGTCGGCACGACGCTGATGCCGCGATGCAGGTCAATCGTCGCCGTGATCGCTGGGTGACCGTCACGTGCCGGACGCAAAACAGCATGCACGGTTGACTGCCCCTCTTCGTTAGCCGTAATGACTTCACTGACGATGTCCGCCAGCACCTTCTGTCGAACAGCCAAAGGGTGACCGCTCAACGTGATCAGCAGGCGAGGACGAGGGCGGACGCCATGTAACCCCGCCCACAGCGCCCTCCAAAGAGCCCTCGATCCGTCGCCTCGTCGTCTCGTGATCTCAATTCCGACATGCGGGTCCTGCACGATCAGGTCAGGCTGCGGGCTGCCGGGTGCACCGAACTCAAAGTCGATGCCGGTGCGTACCAACCACCGGGCGAAGATCAGTTCAGAGCAAAGATCATCCCAACGGTCCTTGTCGTGGAGCCTACGGAAGTCGCGGCGCTTGCCGTCGAGTCTTACTGGGTCGCGCTGATCCAGTTCGGCGAGTAGCGCGGCGAGGGCGTTGAGCCATTCGCCATCGGCATCTACCCGCATCTGATGCGCGATGGGGTGATCGCTGGATGCGCCAGTCATCCACTTGTTCAGCGCCGACCGGCTCATCCCAGGTGCGATGGGTCGCGTGTCCAACGCGATCACCTCCACCTGTTGATGATCGCCACGAACAAGACGCTACCGCCCGTCCGGAACAAGTCCTCCGACCCGCAATCGGGCCTCGTCAATGGCTACCAGCCCAACGTTCCACGCCGGTCTCTGGACCCGTGTCGTCTGGCACAATCGGGATGTAGAGTAACCCTGCGTCTATCCACAACCGTCTATGGCGGGCCGCATAACCGCTGCTCAGAGTTGGTGGCTTACTCCCACTCAATCGTCCCCGGCGGCTTGCTCGTCACGTCGAGCACCACGCGGTTGACCTCGCCCACCTCATTGGTGATTCGGGTCGAGATCCTGGCCAGCACCTCATAGGGCACTCGGGTCCAGTCGGCCGTCATCGCATCCTCGGAGGACACCGGGCGCAGCACGATCGGGTGGCCGTAGCTTCGGCCGTCGCCCTGCACCCCCACGGATCGCACGTCGGCCAGCAGCACCACCGGGCACTGCCAGATATCTCTGTCGAGGCCGGCAGCGGTCAGCTCCTCTCGGGCGATCGCATCGGCCGCGCGCAGGATCGAGAGTCGCTTTGCGGTCACCTCGCCGACGATTCGGATGGCAAGGCCAGGACCCGGGAACGGCTGGCGCCACACGATCGCCTCGGGGACGCCCAACTCGAGGCCGACCTGGCGAACCTCGTCCTTGAACAGCATCCGCAACGGCTCAATCAGCTTGAACTGCAGGTCATCCGGCAGCCCACCCACGTTGTGATGAGACTTGATGTTGGCCGTGCCCGCGCCTCCGCCGGACTCCACGACATCGGGATAAAGCGTGCCCTGAACCAGCCACTGGATGGGATGACCCGTCCCCTCGCCCGACCCGTCCAGATCGCGTGCTGCCTGCTCGAAACAACGGATGAACTCTCGGCCGATGATCTTGCGCTTCTGCTCAGGGTCCGAGATTCCGGCCAGCGCGGTCAGGAACTGGTCGCGGGCATCGACGACAACCAGGGAGACTCCGGTGGCGGCCACAAACTCATGCTCGACCTGCTCGGCCTCCCCGAAGCGCAGCAGGCCGTGGTCGACGAACACACAGGTCAGCTGATCTCCGACCGCACGCTGCACCAGGGCCGCCGCAACCGAGGAATCGACTCCACCTGAGAGCGCGCACAGCACCCGCCCCGAGCCGACCTGCTCGCGGACCGCGCTCACCTGGTCCTCGGCGACGTTGGACGCCGTCCAGTGCGCGGCCAGGCCGGCGCCGCGGATCAGAAAGTTCTCCAGTACCCGCTGACCATAGGTGGAGTGGACGACCTCGGGGTGCCACTGGACCCCATACAACCTGCGCTCGTCGTCCTCGAAGGCTGCCACCGGCGCACCAGCACTGGACGCAGTGACCTTCATCCCGGCCGGCGCCGCCGTGACCGAGTCGCCGTGGGACATCCAGACCAACTGCTCGCCGACCTGACCGTTGAACAGCGTCGAGGACAGGTCCAAGACCGTCGCCTGGGTTGAGCCATACTCGCCGAGACCGGTGCGCGCAACCGTTCCGCCTAGGGCCAGAGCCATCGCCTGGAAGCCGTAGCACATTCCGAACACCGGGACCCCTGCTGTCAACAGCCCGACATCCAGGGTTGGCGCGCCTTCGGCATAGACCGACGATGGGCCACCGGACAAGATCACGGCGGCGGGGTTCTTGGCCAGCATCGCCGTGACGGCCATGGTGTGCGGCACGACCTCGCTGTAGACATTGGCCTCGCGTACCCGGCGGGCGATCAGCTGGGCGTACTGCGCCCCGAAGTCGACGACAAGCACGGGCCGCGCAGAAAGTTCCGGGAGGGCTTCAGTCACGGGGCAACGCTACCGGTGTGTCCTGTGCGGCAAGTTCATCCGCGACCTGACCGGCAACCTTGTGCTCTGCCCAGAACGAGAGAAACGGCACCACCCCGGCCAGCATGACCCTCACCATGCGCCCCAGGCTCCAGCGCATCTTGAAACCCAGGTTCGCCGTGGCGAAGACGTAGATCATGTAGAGCAGGCCGTGCTTCTGATCCCAGAAATCGGACAGACCAGACTTGTCATAGCCGTACTTGAGCACCATGCCCAAGCACAGCACCAGCAGCCCTATGCCCACCAGGATGGCCATCACCCTGAAGAACGCCAGGGCCTTTCGTGCGGCGGCCACATTTCGCATGGGACGAACTTGCTCAGACATACGTTGCCTTTCCTGTTTCGCCAAGGGGAGCGGGCGCGTTCTGGTAGTTGTTCTGGTGATCATCCTGGTAGTCGTCGTGAACCATCCTCCACCACATGTACGCAGCGAACAGGGCGAAGGCCCACCACTGCAAGGCATATCCCGCGTTGAGCCATGCGAGCCCGCCGCCCACCACGGGAGGCGGAGGCACCAGCTGGATCGCAGGAGACGCGGAAGCCGTCACGTCCGGCTGCTCGGCAGTGGCGAAGACGAAGGCGTTGTACAAGGCACCGGGCCAGCGATTGACCAGGACGGACAGGTCCAGGACCGCGATCTGCCCCTCAGGCAGTGCGGCGGCAGGCCGAGCGGTCTCACCGGTGGGTGACTCCGCCGGCGCCAGGGTTCCGGACAGGGTGATCTCGATGGCATCATTGGGCGCAACGGCTTGTCTGGGATCCGTCACAAATCCACGCACGACGGCGATCCGGGCACCACTAGAGCGCACGACAAAGGGTGTCACAACCCAGTACCCCAACTGGCCCCGAAGCCGGCGCGGCGTCACGAGGACCTGCCCAGACCCGTCGTAGCGACCCGTCGCCGTGATCCGGCGGCCTGTGCCGTCGCCCGGAAAGGGGCCGTATGGGGTCAGTACTGTGGCAAGGTCGGCCACCGCCCGCCTCGGAGCAGCACTGACCTGCTCTGCGCGACCCTTATCGCGCGCAACGTTCAGCTGCCAGAGCCCTAGCACTCCGAAGACGACCATCACCGCGACCATGATCGCAAAAAGCCCCAGCCATCGTGGCTTCAACGCGGTCCGCAGCACCGGCTCAGGCTAATTCACCCGGGCCGCGTCCGCATCCGGCTCTGCCGTGACGCGCCTGGCGCAGGCACAACTCACCGGAAAGGGAATTGCCATGGAGATCTGACTGGCATCGGCGCCCGGTCGGCTCCGTAAACCCCAACGGACGGCGGTCCCCTCCTGGACATTCGTCCAGATCGGCCATCCTGGGCTTGCAAAGCCGGAAACGGGCCGTGGTCATGCTGGTGACGCAGCTCATTTCCTCCAGCGGTGCTCCAGCAGCAACCAGGGCAGCGAGCAACCATGACTGACCAGGACAGGTTTTGTCGTGCCACGTGCGGGTGTTGGATTGAGCGCCCTAAGTTCACCGGCAGACATCTTCGGGACGAGGTCAGGTGCTACCGACACACCTGCGCCGTGCCGAGCCCCGCTGTGAACCGCATTTCCAGATGCGGTTCACAGCAGCAGACCTGGCCCCTGGGTGGAGGTCACCGATCTGGGGGGAACTGCGCTCAGGCATTCATAAGCCGACCCTTGGCTCGGGCGAGGATCGTGGCCTCCACGGTTCGGCCAGAACGAGAAAGCACGCTCGGCCTGCGCCGTGATGGTCAATGACGGGTTGACCCCAAGGTTCGCCGAGACGGTCGACCCGTCGACGATGTGCAGCCCGGGGTATCCCCAGACTCGGTGCCACGGGTCCACCACACCCTTGACCGGATCGTCGCTGATGACCGCGCCGCCGAGGAAGTGCGCTGTCATCGGGATGTCCACGATCTCGCCAAGTGAGCCGCCCGCCATGGCCGGAATCCCGGTCCGCTGCTGCAGCCGGATGGCCAGCTGACGAAGCGCCTTGTGCCCGTTGGGGATCCAGGTTGGGTTGGGCGCGCCGTGTCCCTGCTTCGAGGTGAGGCCGACCCCGCCGATAAGACGCCGTCTCGCCGAGACGGTGATCGAGTTGTCGTGGTCCTGCATGACCAGGCCGATGATGGTGCGCTGGCTCCAGTGCCGGACCGAGAGCGAACGCAGAAAAGCTCCTGGGTGACGGGCAGCCTGGGCGAGAAAGCGAACCGGACGCGGCACGGATCCCCCGCCCTCGACCAAGATCGTGCCGAGCAAACCCATGGCGTTGGAGCCCTTGCCGTACCTCACATTCTCGACGTGCGTCTTGGGATCGACGTGGAAAGAGCTCGTGATCGCGACACCCTTGGTCAGGTCGAGGTCGCGCGGCACCCGCATGCTGATCGCGCCGCCCAGCGCCTCGGAGTTGGTGCGGGTCAGCCCGCCGAGCGCAGGTGACAGATCGCGGAGCTGCCCGTCATGCGACATCCGGTGCAACAGTCGCTGGGTGCCCCAGGCACCCGCCGCGAAGACCACCTGAGACGCGGTGACCGTACGGCGCGCCTTACGAAACCAGGCCCCTGTCGCCTCGGTCGTGACGCGGTATCCGGCTTCTCGACAGTCATCGTCGAGCGGTTGGACGCCAACAACGGTGCGCAGCGGCTCTATCGTGGCTCCGAGGCGCTCGGCCAGGGCGAGGTAGTTCTTGACCAGGGTGTTCTTGGCTCCGACCCGGCAGCCGACCATACAGTTGCCGCACTGCGTGCAGCCTGTGCGCGCGGGACCGTCGCCGCTGAAGTACGGGTCGGGGACCCGCTCACCAGGCTTGCCGAAGAAGACGCCGACGGGCGTCTTGCGGAAGGTTTCGCCCACCCCCAGGTCATCAGCCGTCTGGCGCATGATCTGCTCGACCGGGCCCTCGCAGGGGTTCGTGACCACGCCCAGCATCCGCGTGGCAGTCACGTAGTGCGGCGCGAGCTCGGACTGCCAGTCGGTGATGTGGGCCCACTGCTGGTCCTGGAAGAACGCCGCCGGCGGGACGTAAAGGGTGTTCGCGTAGTTGAGGCTGCCCCCGCCGACTCCGGCACCGGCCAGGATCATCACGTCGGGCAAGCGGTGGATCCGCTGAACCCCGAATAGCTTCAGCCTCGGAGCCCACAGGTAGCGACGCAGGTTCCAGGAGGTCTTGGCAAAGTCCTCATCGGCAAACCTGCGGCCGGACTCGATGACATGGACGCGATGGCCCTTATCCGCCAGCCGCAGTGCCGCAACCGAGCCACCGAACCCAGAGCCGACCACCACCACGTCGTAGTCGTATCTTCGGCCGTTCACTTCGCTGTCGTTCATCGTCTCACCGCACCCCGAATCTCTTCATTGCGCCCAGCGCGACCGTGAGGGTCCTGGCCCACCGCTGGTCGGAGAGCCCGAACGGGGCAGCGAATCCGATGACGTGCTGGGCCGTGATGTTCTGGGTCTCAGTGTATTTGGTTATCCCCTCCGCGCCGTGGCGGCGCGACACTCCGGAGCTGTTCATGCCGCCCATCGGGGCCCCGACGCTGCCCCAGGCTGCGGCGTAGCCGTCGTTGATGTTGACGGTTCCAGCCTTGATCGAGCGAGCGATCCGTCGGCCGCGGGCCACGTCGCGGGTCCACACCGAGGCATTGAGGCCGTAGTCGCTGTCGTTAGCCTGCAGGATGGCCTCGTCGTCACTGCCCACCCGGTAGACGCACACCACGGGGCCAAAGGTCTCTTCGTCTCGGCAGGCCATGGCCGCAGTCACCTCGGTCAGAATGGTCGGCTCGTAGAAGTAGGGCCCGATCTCGGGCCGGGCCCGACCACCGGCCAGGACCTGCACGCCCTTGGCGCGAGCATCCTCGACGTGAGCCCTAACCCGCTCGAGCTGAGTGGCCGACGCCAGCGAGCCCATGTCCGCGCCATAGGTCAGGTCCGGCGACATCCGCATGGAGCGCGTCGCGGCCACGAAGGCCTCCAGGAACTCATCGGCGATGCTCTGGTGCAGGTACAGCCGCTCGATCGACACGCAGAGCTGTCCGGCCGATGAGAAGCATGCTCGCAGCGCCCCGTCGACGGACTTGGCGACGTTGGCGTCCGCCGCCACGTACATGGCGTTCTTGCCCCCGAGCTCCAGTGAGGCTCCGACGAGGCGCCGGGCTGCTTTCTGGGCCACCGCGCGCCCGGTCGAGGTTGACCCGGTGAAACAGACGTAGTCGGCGTTGTCCAGAACCGAGCTGCCGACAGTGGGACCGTCGCCGAGCGCGACCTGGAGCACCCCCTCGGGCAGCCCTGCCTCGTCGAGCAGAGCCACCGCAGCCAAGGCGGTCAGAGCACTCTGGTTGTCGGGCCGGAGCACCACTGCGTTGCCGGCTAGCAGCGCCGGGATCGCGTCAGTGATCGACATCGACAGCGGGTAGTTCCAGGGGGCGACAATGCCGACGACACCCTTGGGGTGGCGCAGCTCCACTGCCTGGCTGAGCAACGGAAAGGCCCCCGTGCGGCGACGCGGACGCAGATAACCCGCCGCGCGGCGCGCATAGTGACGGCTCACGATCGCGGTGTCAGCCACCTCCTCGAAAGCATGCACCCGGGCCTTGCCCGACTCGAGCTGGATGAGGTCGAGCAGCTGCTCCTGGCGCGCCAGCACGAGGTCGTGGAACCGCAGGAAGATCCGGGCCCGGTGGCCCATCGGCATCCGGGACCAGAAGCGCTGGGCGGCGCGGGCCGCCGCGTAGGCCACCTTGACGTCGGCTGGAGCCGACTGGGGCAGCGACGCGAGCGGAGCTCCGGTCATCGGCGTACGGGTGAGCACCGTCTTCGGCCTCGGTGCACACACCACGCGTGCCGTGAGGCGGCGCGCCAGCCCCGGGTCGACGGCGTACGTCGCCGTGAAGTCTCTTTCGGGATCGGCGATCACGTCCGAGGTCATGGATGTCAGGTTAGGCGGCGGGCGCACTCCTGTCACCAAGTTGCTGCCAAGACTGTGTCCCAAATGAGGTGTCAGACGAGCAATGGGGCTAGGACAACAGGACGGGCCCCGGGATCAGGCCAGCGGGACGATCTCAGAGGCTCGCATGCGTGCGCTGTCAGCAGTCTCGTCGTCGGGTTGTTGCTGGGAGACCCGCTCAGCCTCGACTCTGGCGAGGTAGTGCTCAATCTCCCTGGCCTGCTGTTCGTCGCTCCAGCCCAGGACATTTGCCATCAAGGCGGCAGCCGCACCGGCAGCCGAAACCCCCCGGTCCCAGGTCTCGATCGAGATCCGGGTGCGCCGGGTCAGCACATCATCCAGGTGACGGGCACCTTCGTAGCTGACCGCATAGACGACCTCCGCAGCCAGATAGTCGTCCGCACCCGAAATTGCCTCTGCCAGAACAGGATCAGCAGCACACAGGTCCAGCACCTCGGTGGCCAGGCAGCCGTATCGCTGGAGCAGGTGCTCGACCCAGGCCACGTGAATGCCGTAACGAGTGGCGGTGCGATGGCGGGCGTTCCAGGCCGCGTCGTAACCCTCAGCCCCGAGCAGCGGGATCCGCTGGGTGCACGACGCCGGCACCCGACCGTCCAGCCCTCGAGCGACCTCGTCGACCGCGTCGGCGGCCATCACGCGATATGTCGTGTACTTGCCGCCCGCCACCACCACCAGACCAGGCGTCGGATGGCCGACGACATGCTCGCGCGACAACGCAGATGTCGTCTCGCTCTCGCCTGCCAGCAGTGGTCGCAGCCCGGCATAGACGCCCTCGACGTCCTCCCGCGTCAGCGGGGTGACCAGCACCGTGTTGACGTGGTCAAGGATGTAGTCGATATCGCTGCTGCTGGCGGCCGGGTGTGCCTTGTCCAGGGACCAGTCGGTGTCGGTGGTGCCGATGATCCAGTGCCGACCCCAGGGGATGACGAACAGCACGGACGTCGGGGTGCGCAGGATCAGGCCGCTCTGGGACTGGATCCGGTCCCGCGGCACGACCAGGTGGATACCCTTGCTGGCCCGGACCCGGAACTGCCCCCGCTCGCCCACCATCGCCTGGGTCTCGTCGGTCCAGACGCCGGTGGCGTTGAGAACCTGCTTGGCACGAATCTCGAGGCTCTGTCCGGTCTCGAGATCGCGGACCCTGACTCCGGTGACGCGCTCGCCCTGGCGGATGAAACCCGTGACGCGAGAACGGTTTGCGGCCAGCGCGCCGTACGCCACGGCGGTGCGGACCAGGAACATCGTATGGCGCGCATCGTCGACCTGGGCGTCGTAGTACTGGACCGCGCCGACCAGTGAGTCCTTGCGCAGGCTCGGCACCAGACGCAGCGCCTGACGCTTGGTGAGGTGCTTGTGACGGGGGACACCGCTGGTCGTGCTCGAGACTGACGCGAGGGTGTCGTACAACGTCAGCCCCGCCGCGACATACAGCCGTTCCCAGCCGCGATGGGTCAGCGGGTACACGAACGGAATCGGTCGAACCAGGTGCGGTGCAAGACGCTGCAAGAGCAGGCCCCGTTCCTTGAGCGCCTCGCGGACAAGGCGGAAGTCGAGCATCTCCAGGTAGCGCAGCCCGCCGTGGATCAACTTGCTGGAGCGGCTTGACGTACCCGAGGCCCAGTCACGGGCCTCGATGATCCCGACCGACAGACCACGGGTCACGGCGTCAACCGCGGCGCCCGCGCCCACCACCCCGCCCCCCACGATGAGAAGGTCGAGCTCTTCCTCCTGCATCGTCGACAGGGCCCGGGTGCGGTCCTGCGGTGAGAGCGCCGCCGTGGCCGAAGGTCGCATCTGGTGGGTCCGTCAGCTTCGCTGGTAAGGAGCTACGACAACCTCAACCCGCTGGAACTCCTTGAGGTCGGAGTAGCCGGTCGTGGCCATGGCGTGTCGCAAGGCACCAATGAGGTTGGTCGTTCCGTCGGCCATCCGACCAGGGCCCAGCAAGATCTCCTCGAGCGACGCCAAGGCCCCGACCTCGACCCGCTCGCCGCGCGGCAGGAGCGGGTGGTGTGCCTCGGAGCCCCAATGGAAACCCCGCCCGGGCGCGTCAGTCGCCCGTGCCAGCGCAGCCCCGAGCATCACCGCGTCTGCGCCACAGGCGATGGCCTTGACGATTTCACCACTGCGCCCAACACCACCGTCGGCGATCACATGCACGTAACGACCGCCGGACTCATCCATGTAGTCCCGCCGCGCCGAGGCCACATCGGCGATCGCCGAGGCCATTGGCGCGTGGATACCCAGTGTGAGGCGCGTCGTATGTGCCGCACCACCGCCGAACCCGACAAGCACGCCGGCCGCACCGGTGCGCATGAGGTGCAGCGCGGCCGTGTACGAGGAGGCGCCGCCGACGATGACGGGGACATCGAGCTCGTAGATGAAGCGCTTGAGGTTCAGGGGCTCTGCCCGGCTCGAGACGTGTTCGGCCGAGACGGTCGTGCCGCGGATAACAAAGAGGTCGCAGCCGGCGTCCACAACCGTCTCCCAAAACTCCTGGGTCCGCTGCGGGGAGAGAGCCCCGGCCACGGTGACGCCTGCCTCACGCACCTGACGAAGTCGCTCGGTGATGAGCTCGGGCTTGATCGGCTCCGCGTAGATCTGCTGCAGTCGGGCCGTGGCAGAGGCGGAGTCGAGTGAGGCGATCTCGGCTAGCAGAAACGTCGGGTCGTCATAGCGCGTCCACAGGCCCTCGAGGTCAAGCACGGGCAGCCCGCCGAGCTTGCCGAAGGCGATGGCACTCTCGGGGGACATCACCGAGTCCATCGGTGCCGCAATCACCGGTAGCTCGAAGTGGTAGGCGTCGATCTGCCAGGCGACCGATACCTCCTCGGGATCACGGGTGCGCCGTGAGGGCACCACCGCGATGTCGTCGAAGGAATAGGCCCTGCGGCCCCTCTTGCCTCGCCCGATCTCGATCTGGTTCACGCGCCAAGGCTAGCGGCCCCTGACCGCGCTACGGTCAACGCTGGCTGTAGTTGGGCGCTTCGACGGTCATCTGGATGTCGTGCGGATGGCTCTCCTTGAGCCCCGCCGCGGTGATCCTGATGAACTTCCCGCGGGCCTGCAGCTCAGGGATCGACGGCGCGCCCACGTAGAACATGGACTGACGAAGGCCACCGATCAGCTGGTAGGCCACGGCCGCCAGCGGCCCACGGTATGGCACCTGCCCTTCGATGCCTTCGGGCACCACCTTGTCGTCGTCGGTGACGTCCCCCTGGAAGTAGCGGTCCTTGGAGTAAGACTTACCTCGGCCGCGCGACTGCATCGCACCAAGAGAACCCATGCCGCGATAGGTCTTGAACTGCTTGCCGTTGATGAAGACCAGCTCACCGGGGCTTTCTTCGCAACCTGCCAACAGCGAGCCGAGCATCACAGTGTCTGCGCCGGCAACGAGCGCCTTGGCAATGTCGCCCGAGTACTGCAGTCCGCCGTCACCGATCACCGGGACCCCAGCGGCCTTGCAGGCCAGGGCGGCCTCATAGATGGCAGTGACCTGGGGGACCCCGACACCGGCCACCACTCGGGTCGTGCAGATCGAGCCTGGACCCACGCCGACCTTGACGCCGTCGGCACCGGCGTCAACCAGAGCCTGAGCACCTGCCCGAGTGGCCACGTTGCCTCCCACGACATCGACGTGCGCGAGCGCAGGGTCGGACTTGAGCCGGCGGATCATGTCGGTCACGCCCCTGGCATGGCCGTTGGCGGTGTCGACGATCAGCAGGTCCACCCCGGCCTCGACCAGTGCCATCGCGCGCTTCCAGGCATCGTCGAAGAACCCGATGGCAGCCCCGACCTGCAACCGCCCAGAGCCGTCCTTGGTGGCCATGGGAAACTGCTCGGTCTTGACGAAGTCCTTGACTGTGAACAGGCCCTTGAGCCGCCCGGCCTCATCGACCAGCGGAAGCTTCTCGATCTTGTTGCTCGCCAGCAGCGCCAGTGCCTCGATCTTGTCGACGCCTACGCGCGCAGTGACCAGTGGCATGGGGGTCATGACCTCAGAGGCTGGGCGGCTGAAGTCCGTCTCGAAGCGCAGGTCGCGGTTGGTGATGATGCCGATCAGCAGACCGTCGTGGTCAATGACGGGCAGGCCCGAGATGTGGAACCGCCCGCAGGCCTCATCGACCTCAGCCAGGATTGCGTCCCCAGTCGTGGTGACCGGATCCGAGACCATGCCGGACTCGGAACGCTTCACCAGATCAACCTGACGGGTCTGGTCCTCTATCGACAGGTTGCGGTGCAGGATGCCCAAGCCACCCTGGCGGGCCATGGCGATCGCCATCCGGGCCTCGGTGACCGTGTCCATCGCCGCAGAGACAAGCGGGAGCTTCAGGGAGATGCTGCGAGACAGCCTGGCCGATGTATCGACCTCGCTGGGGATCACTTCGGTGGCTCCAGGCAACAGCAGCACGTCGTCGAAGGTAAGGCCCAGAGCGGCAAACGGCACGCTGAGAGGGGAAGGAACTGCGGACTCCCAGGCGGCCGGTGAGCTCATTTCCCGAGTCTACGGCAGGCCGAGAGGCTGGACGCACACGCCGTTTGTTCGCGCTATAACCGAAGTCACCACGACTCACCCTTGTTTCACACCCCATCACGCGCGTAGCCTCCGGGTTGCGCGGGCAAAAGACTCATTGTGCTCAATGCTCCCCTGGGACGACTCCGCGAACCGGCACTCGTGCCGGATCAACGAAGGAGGCACCCGTTGGCCACTGTTTCTCGCTTGCCTGGACCCGTAGCAGACCTGTGGCAGTGGCAGCTCGATGGCTCCTGCCGGCGTGAGAATCCGGACGTCTTCTTCCACCCCGAGGGCGAGCGTGGGCCGGCCCGTCGCAGCCGGGACAGCGCGGCCAAGGCCGTGTGCCTGGGCTGCCCGGTTCTGCAGAACTGCCGTGACCACGCACTGCACGTACGTGAGCCCTACGGCGTGTGGGGTGCCATGACGGAGTACGAACGTGATGCGACGTATATCCCTTCGCCGGTATTGCCTGCCGCAAGCTGAGCCGCATCAACCCAGTGAGCCATGCCATTGCGGTTCCCATCACCGGTGAGATGATCCGGCTCGGTCAGTTGCTCAAACTGGCAGGAGTCGTCGATGACGGCGGGCAGGCCAGGACCCTGATCGAGGACGGCAAGGTGAGTGTCGACGGCGAGGTCGATCGTCGGCGCGGGCGGCAGGTCCGGCCAGGCTCGTCGGTCGAAGTCGGTCAGACACAGATTCTGGTGACCTCGCCCTGACCGTCGCCGCCCGCTGACCATCCGAACGCGACGAAGGCCGCAACCCCCTCGGGGGGTTGCGGCCTTCGTCGCGTTGAGGTGTTGGTCAGTGACCGTGACCGTGACCCTGGCCGCCGTCAGCCGACTCCTCGACCTTCTTTTCGACGACCAGCGTGTTGGTCGTCAGGATCATCGAGGCAATCGATGCGGCGTTACGAAGCGCCGAGCGGGTGACCTTGACTGGATCGATGATCCCGGCCTTGATCAGGTCGCCGTACTCGCCGGTCTCCGCGTTCAGGCCGTTGCCCGGCTCGAGGTCGGCGACCTTGGACACCGCGACATAGCCCTCAAGGCCTGCGTTCTCCGCGATCCAGCGCAGCGGCTCGGCAGAGGCCTTACGCACGATGTTCGCGCCTGTGGCCTCGTCACCTTCCAGATCGAGGTCGTCCAGCACCGAGACAGCGTGGACGAGAGCGGAGCCGCCACCAGCGACGATGCCCTCTTCGATGGCCGCACGAGTTGCCGAGATGGCATCCTCGATGCGGTGCTTCTTCTCCTTGAGCTCGACCTCTGTGTGCGCGCCGACCTTGATCACGCAGACACCACCGGACAGCTTCGCGAGGCGCTCCTGGAGCTTCTCACGGTCCCAGTCCGAGTCGGTCCGCTCGATCTCGCTCTTGATCTGGTGAACGCGACCGGCAAGCTCGTCCTTGTCGCCGGCGCCGTCGACGATCGTCGTGTTGTCCTTGGTGACCACGATGCGGCGAGCGGTACCGAGGTCATCAAGCTGCGTGGAGTCGAGCTTGAGGCCGACCTCTGCGCTGATGACCGAGCTGCCGGTGAGAACCGCGAGATCCTGCAGCATCGCCTTGCGGCGGTCACCGAACCCCGGCGCCTTGACGGCGACGACCTTGAGGATCTCGCGAATCCTGTTGACCACCAAAGTGGACAGCGCTTCGCCGTCCACGTCCTCAGCGATGATGAGCAGGGACTTCTTGGCCTGAGCAACCTGGTCCAGGATCGGGAGGATGTCGGCAACGGCCGAAATCTTGCCCTGGGTGATCAGCACGTAAGCGTCCTCCAGGACGGCCTCCATGCGCTCGGGGTCGGTCACGAAGTACGGCGAGAGATAACCCTTGTCGAACTGCATGCCCTCGGTGAACTCGAGCTCGGTGATCGCGGTCTGCGACTCCTCGACCGTGATGACACCGTCCTTGCCGACCTTGTCGAACGCCTCGGCGATCAGGCCACCGATGATCGGGTCCTGTGCCGACAGAGCGGCAACCTGAGCGATCTCTTCCTTGCCCTCGACCTCGCGTGCGGCCTGGAGCAGACGGGCGTTGACAGCCTCGACGGCGGCGTCGATGCCGCGCTTGAGCAAGGACGGGGCGGCACCAGCGGCAACGTTGCGCAGGCCTTCCTTGACCATGGCCTGAGCCAGTACGGTCGCGGTGGTGGTGCCGTCGCCGGCAACGTCGTTGGTCTTGGTGGCGACCTCTTTGGCGAGCTGCGCACCGAGGTTCTCGTAGGGGTCCTCGAGCTCCACCTCACGGGCGATTGTCACGCCGTCGTTGGTGATGGTCGGGGCGCCCCACTGCTTGTCAATGACGACGTTGCGACCCTTTGGGCCGAGCGTCACCTTGACCGCGTTGGCGAGCTTGTCCACGCCACGCTCGAGCGACTTGCGCGCCGCATCATCGAATTCCAGCGTCTTGGCCATGAGCCTTCCCTAACTAGTAACGGTTCTTGGTGCGTTGCCGGAGGCAACGGGTCGGCATACGGCTGGTATGCCGTTCCTGCGGATTGGAGAGTCTAAGGACTGCCCACTGAACTCGGGTGGATGACGGTGCCCCGGCACGAACCTCTGGAGGCGCGCCGCCGGGGCGCGTCAAACGCGCAGGCTGAGTATCAGCGGGTGACGATCGCGAGGACGTCACGAGCGGACAGGATGAGGTACTCCTCACCGTCGTACTTGACCTCGGTGCCGCCGTACTTGCTGTAGATGACCTTGTCGCCAACGGCGACGTCAAGGGGAACGCGGTTGCCGTTGTCGTCGATCCGGCCTGGACCGATCGCCAGGACTTCGCCCTCCTGGGGCTTCTCCTTGGCGGTGTCCGGGATCACCAGACCAGACGCAGTGGTCTGCTCGGCCTCGCTGGACTTGACGACGATGCGGTCTTCGAGGGGCTTGATGGAAACCGACACGTGTGACCTTCCCTTCGGGAATGTCGAAGATGGACAGGAAAGAACTGCTGAGTGCGATCTGTGATGCGATCTGTCAAGCGATTGATGAGCCGGCCTCCGTCGCGGGGTCGACCTGCTCACTGCTCGCGGTTAGCACTTGCACATGACGAGTGCTAATCAGAATCTAGGTTGCCGGTTAGCACTCGGTCAACTTGAGTGCCAGAAGGGACCATGCGACGGTCCCCCGACGGGTCGCCGGCGAAGGGGCACCAGGCCTCATGGTGGAGGATGGCTGTCATGGACCTCGCCTCGGTGACGAAACTGGTCTCCGGCGAGGGCTGGGGACTTCTGCAGTCCCTTCCCCCGTATGACGAGTCGTCCGCCCTGTCGCTGGGCGAGGGGCTGCGCCTGGCCGGTTTCGACGCGGACCTTGTCGCCGCGGCTTTGACGCAGTCCCGGCTGCGGGCCAAGGGCCATGACAAGTTCGGGGAGTTCGCCGACGGGATGTTGTTCACCGCCGACGGCCTGGAGCAGGCCACCAGGCTGGAGATCGCAGCCCGCCATGCCCAGCGCTTCCGCGGGGCCGGGATTCGTCAGGTGTTCGACCTCTGCTGCGGCATCGGCGCCGATGCCATGGCCTTCGCGGGGCTGGACCTGAAGGTGACTGCCGTCGACACCGACGAGGTGACCGCGACACTGGCAGGGGTCAACCTGCGGCACTGGCCCGGAGCCTCGGCGTTCATCGGAACCGCGGAGGGGACGCAGCTGCCCAGTGGGGAGGGCGCACGGTATACCGGCGCCTGGCTCGACCCGGCCCGGCGCACACCGGGCGTGAGCGACGCACGGGGCAAGACGCGCCGGGTGTTCAGCCTGGACTCCATCTCGCCGACCTGGTCCACGGTGCAGTCCATTGCACGGCAGCTGCCGGCCACCGGGGCAAAGCTCTCACCGTCCTTTCCCCACTCCGCGATCCCGGCCGGCACCGAGGCACAGTGGACGTCGCTGCGCGGGGAGGTGCTGGAGTGTGCGATCTGGTGGGGTCCCCTGGTCAACCGGGCAGGCCGGTCAGCCTTAGTGATCGGTTCGCAGGGACGGTCCTGGACGGTGCGTGAGGCCGACGCGGGCAGTGCCGGTGGTGCCGCTCCGGTTGCGTCATCGCTGGCGCAGGTCGGCACCTGGCTATACGAACCCGACCGCGCCGTCATCCGGGCCGGACTCACCGGGGCGCTGGCCTCCGCCGTGGACGGCTTCGAGCTCGACTCAGGCGTCGGATATGTGACTTCGGACAGGTTCGTCGACGTCGGCTATGCCCGGAGGTTCTCAGTGACCGAGTCAATGCCGTTGAACGTCAAGGCTCTCCGTGCGTGGCTGCGCGACCGCGACGTCGGCCGCGTGACCATGAAGAAGCGTGGGGTGGCCCTTGATGCCGATGAGCTGCGTCGTCAGCTGCGTCTGTCCGGGTCGGTGGAGATGACGCTGGTGCTCACTCGGGTCAAGAAACAGCAGGTATGCCTGGTCGTGCGGCCTGCCTGACTACCTGGCACTGCGGCCGCTGGGCCACATGGCGCAGTGAGCATGGCAGCGCACGACCCGCTCGCGCCACCAGCGCTGACGATCCGCAGGCGCCTGCCAGCGATTGAGCAGCTCCGCGTCCACCTGGGGTTCCCGCAACTCGATCGAGCCGGCGTGAGGCACGAGAGAGTCATCCGTGACGTCCCCCGCCATCAGCTCCACCGTGCTGAGACCGCAGGCGAACGGCAGCTCTGGCAGAGCTGCGGCCAGGGCGAGGCCCGCCCGGATGCCGACACTGGTGTCCAGCGCACTGGACACCACGGTGGGAAGGCCACACTCCTGAGCGATCGCGAGCGCGGCTCGCACCCCACCCAGTGGCGCCACCTTCACCACGATGACGTCGGCAGCCTCCTGCCGGACGACGCGCATCGGGTCAAGGGCTCGCCGGATCGACTCATCCGCTGCCACCAAGACGTCAATGCCGTTGCGTGCCAGGGCAACTCGCAACGCAGCCAGCTCTTCGACGCTGGCACACGGCTGTTCGGCATACTCCAGGCTGTATGTCGCCAGCCTGCGCAGGGCGTCCACCGCCTCAGCAACGGTCCAGGCTCCGTTGGCATCCACCCGAATCCGCACCCCAGGGTCCATGACGTCCCGGACCTCGGCCACCCGGTCGAGATCCTCACGCAGCCGCTGGCCCTGCTCGGCGACCTTCACCTTGACCGTCGTGCACCCGTCGTACCCCGCCAGGATGGCGGCGACCTCGGCGGCGGGGACCGCAGGCACTGTCGCGTTGACAGGGATGGCGTTGCGGACCGGGTCCGGCCAGCCGACCCATCCTGCCTCGAGTGCGGCCTCGAGCCATCGAGAGGACTCGAGGTCGTCGTACTCCGGGAAGGCAGCGAACTCGCCCCACCCCTTCGGACCGTGGATCAGCGCCACCTCACGCACCGTTACTCCCCTGAACCTGACCCTCATCGGGATCTGTACCACCGACAGCGTGTCGAGCACTTCGGCGAGGTCGGGCAGTAGCGCAGTCGTCATGCGGCATATTGTCGCTGACGTGAGCGAACAGAGCGTGAGCGAGATCTTCGACCCGGCGGCATGGACCCTCGTGGAGGGTTTCGACTTCACCGACATCACCTATCATCGGGCGGTCCGCACGGGGGCCGTGCGCATCGCCTTCGACAGGCCACAGGTGCGCAACGCCTTCCGCCCGCATACTGTCGACGAGCTGTACCGCGCACTGGACCACGCACGGATGTCCCCTGACATCGGCACCGTGCTGTTGACCGGCAACGGCCCCAGCACCAAGGACGGCGGCCGGGCCTTCTGCTCCGGCGGGGACCAACGGATCCGGGGACGCAGCGGTTACCAGTATGCCGACGGCGAGACCGCCGGAACCGTTGACACTGCTCGCGTTGCGGCCCAGGGCGGGCGCCTTCACATTCTCGAGGTACAGCGCCTCATCCGCACGATGCCTAAAGTCGTCATCGCCGTGGTCAACGGCTGGGCGGCAGGCGGTGGCCACTCTCTGCACGTCGTGTGTGACCTGACCGTCGCCAGCCGCGAACACGCGAAGTTCAAGCAGACAGACGCGGACGTGGGCTCGTTCGACGCAGGCTACGGCTCGGCCTACCTCGCCAAGATGGTTGGGCAGAAGTTCGCCCGGGAGATCTTCTTCCTGGGGCGGACGTACTCCGCGCAGGACATGCAGCGGATGGGCGCAGTCAACATCGTGGTCGACCACGCCGACCTCGAGGCCGAGGCGCTCGCGATGGCCCAGGAGATCAACGGCAAGAGCCCCACCGCGCAGCGGATGCTCAAGTTCGCGTTCAACCTGACCGATGACGGCCTGATGGGCCAGCAGGTGTTCGCCGGTGAGGCGACACGACTGGCCTACATGACCGACGAAGCCGTCGAGGGCCGTGACTCCTTCCTGGAGAAGCGCGACCCTGACTGGTCACCGTTCCCCTACTACTACTGA
>Ga0209638_1000402_pt1 | contig 28633 bp, 22 predicted proteins | sample BarGraNGADG00211_FD_184490 | JGI IMG/M metagenome (GOLD analysis project Ga0209638, IMG submission 184490) | Arctic peat soil microbial communities from Barrow, Alaska - Barrow Graham LP Ref core NGADG0002-211 (SPAdes) (version 2) | ecosystem: Environmental > Terrestrial > Soil > Wetlands > Peat...
GTCGTTCGTGTCCGTCTCGCCGCGCGCCTGGGACGCCGCAGCCACCGCGAAGATGCCCAAGTTCTACTTCGACCTGGCCGCCCACAAGACCAGCGCCGAAGCCGGCCAAACCCCCTGGACGCCGGCGGTCGCAGTCATGTTCCAGCTCGACGCCGCCCTGACGCTCATGGAGCAGGAAGGCCTCGAAGGGATCTGGAAGCGTCACGCCGCCGTCGGCGCGGCCGTTCGAGCCGGCCTGACGGCGCTCGGCTTCAAGCTTCTCGCGGATCCGGCTTTCGCTTCGGACACCGTCACGGGCGCCTGGATCCCCGAAGACCTCGACTGGAAGACCTTCAACGGTAAGCTCCGCAAGTACGGGCTCGCGGTTGCGGGAGGGCAGGGTGCGCTCAAGGGCAAGATCTTCCGGATCGGCCACCTGGGCCACGTCACCGTGCCGAACATCCTCAACGCCATGGCGGTCCTGGAGCAAGCCATGATCGAGATGGATCGCCCGGTCCGGCCCGGTGCGGCGGTCGCCGCTGCGCAGGTCGCCGCGCTCGAGGCTATGGGCGTAGTGGTCGCGGAAGGAACGGCGCGATGAAGATCCTCGTAGCGGAACCTCTCGCCAAGCAGGGCCTCGAGATCCTGCGCGCGCACCACGAGGTCGACGAGAAGATCGGGCTCACACCCGAGGAGCTGGCCTCGATCATCGGCGAGTACGACGCCTTGCTGGTGCGGAGCCAGGTCAAAGTGACAGCCGACATCCTTGCCCACGCCGCTCGCCTGGTAGTGATCGGCCGGGCCGGCGTGGGTGTCGACAACGTCGATCTCGAGGCAGCCACCAAGGCCGGCATCGTGGTGGTCAACGCGCCCACCGGCAATACCGTATCCGCGGCCGAACAAACGATCGCCTTGATGCTGGCGCTCGCTCGCAAGACAGCCGCCGCCGACGCGTCCATGCGCAAAGGCGAGTGGAAGCGCAGCGCCTTCACCGGAGTCGAGCTGCGCGGCCGAACCCTCGGCATCGTGGGCTTGGGGAAGATCGGCCAGGCAGTGGCTCAGCGGGCCCGCGCGCTCGAAATGCATGTCATCGGCTACGACCCGTTCGTCACGGCCGAGCAGGCCGAGCTCCATGGCGTCGCGCTCGTAGACATGGATGCCATCATCGAGAAGTCGGACGTGATCACCGTCCATGTGCCGCTCAACAAGGCGACGCGCGGCGTGATCGGGCCGGAGCAGATTGGCAAGCTCAAGCCAGGCGTGATGCTCGTCAATGTGGCTCGTGGCGGCGTCTACGACGAGGCCGCCGTGGCCCAGGGCCTAACCGACGGCAAGATCGCGGGGGCCGCCTTCGACGTCTACGAGAAGGAGCCGCCTGTCGATTCGCCGTTACTCACGGCTCCCAACACCGTCCTGACGCCGCATCTCGGCGCCTCGACGGCGGAAGCGCAGGTCCGCGTCGCCGAGGAAGCCTGCGAGCAGGTCATCGATGTCCTGGCAGGTCGGTCGGCCCGGTACGCGGTCAATGCGCCGCTGCTGACCCCGGAGACGGCGCGGGCGATCGCCCCATACCTGCCGCTTACTGAAACGCTCGGCCGCTTCGCCGCCCAATACCTGCGCAGCGGGGTCAAGGCCCTGACCGTGGACGTGGCCGGTGACCTAGCCGAGTTCGACGCCTCACAGCTCACGGCGGCGGCACTGCGGGGCATCCTCGACAACGCCACGACCGAGCGGGTCAATCTGATCAACGCAGGCTTCCTGGCGAAGAACCGCGGCATCACTGTCAACGAGCGCAAGACCTCCGACGCCGGCACATTTGCGTCGCTCGTGACCCTTACCGTCGAGGGCGATGCGTGCAAGGCCGTCGTTGCCGGCACGATGGCGAACGGCGAGCCCCGTCTCGTCCGCGTGGACGACAACCTCCTGGACATGGCGCCGGTGCCGGTCATGGTCATGACCCGACACCAGGACAAGCCGGGCACGATGGGCCGCATTGGGCTCATGCTCGGCGAAGCCGAAATCAATATCAGTGCCATGTCCCTGGCGCGCGCGGCGACGCGTGAGGATGCGCTGATGCTGCTGGCCGTGGACAACGACGTCCCGGACGCGGTGACGGCCCAGATCCTGAGCCACCCGGCCGTCCTCGACGTGTGGGTGATCCGGGCGGCGACCGAACATTGAGTGCTTCTGTGCCCGATGAGGAGCGGCGCCCGGCCCGGGAGGCAGCAGCTTCCGGGGTCGCTCCTCTAGTACCTGCCGGCCTCGACGCGGTCATCGTCCTGGTCCGCCACGGAGAGACGGAGCTCATCGCCGAAGGGCGGTTCCAGGGTCAGATGGAGACGCCCTTGACGCCGCGCGGCGAGCGCCAGATTCGCCGCGCCGGGGTGATGCTGGCCAACCCTCACGGCGATCTGCAGCTGCCGATACCCGCGACCGCGCCTCTCTTGATCGCTCACTCTCCATTGTCGCGAACGCGTCGAAGCGCGGAGCTGATTGCCGCAGAACTGGCCGGGGCACGGGCGGCCGTTCCCCCACTCCGTTCCGAGCCGGGGCTGCTGGAAATCGCGCAGGGCGAGTGGGAGGGTCTCACGGACACCGAGATATCGGCGCGTTTCGGCGACTCGCTGGGGCTCTGGCGCCGGTGGCCGGAGCGGGCGCACGCCCCTGGCGGCGAGAGCCTCCAGGAAGTCCGGCTCCGCGTCGAAGCGACACTCACGGACTTGCTTGCCGAGCTGGCGGCGGGAGGCAAACCGGGGACGTTCGATCGCCATCAGGTCCTCGGGTATTCCGAAGATGCACCCGAGGAAAAGCGCTGGGCGCTCCTGGTCGGCCACGGTGGGGTCTTTCGCGTGGTGGTCTGTGTCCTGTTGGGGTTGCCGCTGGAACATTTCTGGAACTTCGACTTCGGCCTTGCGGCAGTCAGCGTCATCGAGATTCGTGCGGGACGAGCCGTGCTCCGCGCGCTGAACCTCGAGGCGCCGTCGGGCGAAGGCGACGAAGCGCCGAGCCACGAGCACGAGGCCGAACGCAACGCGAAAGGCGCCTTGTAGATTCCGGGCGAGGCGTCTTGTTCTAGCTGGGCGTGCCGCCGCCGGTGCGGCGTCCCTTCTTGCGGCGGCGCGGCAACCTGAAGGCGAGCCTCAACAGCGCACGGCGGACGCGGGTCTGGGCCACCGCGAGCGCTTGCATTCGATCTGCGGCCAGCGTCCGCCGACCGTACGTGACTTCGACGGTCGCGGTCGCCACGACGCCAAGCGGGTCACGAGCCCTCGGGACGCGTTCGGCCAGCATGCCCGTGTACTCGTAGACCGTCTGCGTTGGCTCGGGGCGATATCCCAATCGGCTCGCCAGCCGGACGATGCGGCGGTAGACCGCGTCCGCTCCCTCGAGCCGGCGAGGCCGGCGGCGCCACACAACGAAGAGCGCCAGCAGCAAGACGGCGACGAGCAGGGCTCCGATCAGCGCAGCGGCGCCCGTGTTGTCGCTGCCGGTCGGGGTCGTCGTGGCGCCGCTCGGCCTGACAGTGATCGACGGCGAGATCTTTCCCGAGCTCGAAATCGGGGAGCGCGAAGGCGACGGTGATGAGCCTGCGGGCGACCCGGGAGGCAGGACCGTCGGCACCCCGACCGACCCGCCCGTTGGATCGAAGGGGACCCAACCGTAGTTCGGGAAGTAGACCTCGACCCAGGCGTGCTGCTGCTGGCGCGTCACCTGCTCGATGAGCGAGTGGGGATCCGGACGAGTCGGCAGATATCCGAGCACGTAGCGCGCTGGGAAACCATCCATTCGCATCAGCATCGTCATCGTCGTGGCGTACTGCTGGCAGAAGCCCTGGCGGTACTGGGCGAAGCAGTCGACCGTGGACAGGCCGGTGCATTTGGCCACGATGTCCTGGATATTGGCGTTGTAGACGAACCCGTTGTCCGTACTTCTGAGGTAGTTCTGGATCTCCTTCGCGACGTCGTATTCCGTTGTGAACGGCAGGCGGTCGGCTTGAGCGGAGTTCCTGATCTCGTGGAGCAGGTTGTTGCCCACGACGCCGACTTTGTCGACTCCCTGGGTGTAGGTCGCGAGCAGGCCCGGGGGGAAGTTGCCGCCGGCGGCCTGGAGTTGCGCTTCCGTCAGGCCGTTGGAAATCTCCAGGTCCGGCACGTTGGACGTTATCGTGTAGACCCTGGCGTCAGTAGACAGAGACGCCACGGTCGTGTCCTTCCCGCCGAGAACGAGGGTTCTGCCGACCTGAGTGTTCATGGAGTCGGGTTCGTTGGCGACGATCACGTGGCTGATCGACGGGTCCTGGACAGTGACGATGAACTGGGCCCGGATCCGGCCCGGAGTAGAGCCGTTGGTTTCGTCGATCGTGCCGGCATCAAGAGGCTTGCCGGCCTCGATCGTGTCCTGTTGGGTTTGGCTGTCGGCCCAGCCCGTCGATTGGAACTGGTCGTAGGCGACCATTCGCCAGTGGAAGGAGAGTCCCGCGTTGGGGACCTGGACTGTGAAGACCTTGGTCGTCGGGGCGGAGAAAGCCGCGGTGATCGGCGAGGTGCTCTGGAAATCCGCGCCTCCCTGGAAGCGGCTTTGACCGTTGTTCGGAAGGTATGCGCTGAGCCACGTGGTGACGCCCTGGAAGTTGTCGCCGAAGTCCTGCACCGGGCCAGCCAAAGGGGCCGAGCTGGCAACAGTGGTGAGAATGAGCGCACCGCAGACCGCCACGGATGCGAACGCAATTCCGCCCTGCAGGTGCGGTCCCTCGAAATCCCTGGCCCTCCAGATGCGATGCCGTAGCCAGCTCGATCGTTCGTCTGCGGCGTGCGACTGGAGGAGCAGCAACAGCGCCGCGGCGCTGAAGAGCACGAGCACCGGGTACTGGTCGTGCAGGGTGAGGGACATGTTGGCGACGAGAATGACCGCCAGTAGCAGAACCCCATTTACCGATCTGTGGTAGCCGAACGTGTCGTATGAGGCTGCCTGAGCGGTGCCCCAAACCAGGATTCCCAAGACCACTTCGTAATGACCGTATTGAGTGGTGGTGACCTGGTGTCGCCAGGTCAGGTCGAGGTAGGCCTGCGTCACGGAAACGCCGGTGGCGTTGAACCATCCCACGAGCCCGGGCGCAGCGCCGGGCAGCGAGGAGCCGACGACCTCGATGACTACGAACGCGCCAACTACGGCGCCGATCGTGTGGACCAGCCATGGCGGCAGGTTCATCCTGGCGCTCAGGTAGCCCCACAGGGCTCCCGCCAGACCAAGCCAGATGAGGTAGCTCGAGAGGTCGTCGCGACCGAGGATCCAACGAGCGTCGGCGATGGACCAGGCCATCGTGAATGCAAGCACCGCTACCAGCGGAATGCTCATCCAGCCTTCGTCCGGGCGGAATCGTACGAGCGCCTTCGGCAGCGGCCGAGTTTTCATCGACGCGAGGTCGTGCTCGCTGCCATCCTGGGCGGGGCTTTGCGGAAGCCAGGTCGACGCTGCCATGCTCAGTCCTCGCCTCCACGTCCCGACGTATCGGCGCGGCCCGCGCTCACGCGAGCACCGCCCCGAGGTTGTCGCCGGCCTTGACCTCATAGACCTTGAGGTCGTACTCGGCCAGCGCGAACCGTAGAGCTCGCTGCTCCTGCGCGGCATGTTCTGAACCCGGAGCATCGGAACCGAGCTCGGTTCGGTCCACCCCTTGATAGCTCTGGCCGTCGAGTGCGACGACGACGGCGGCTACGCCGCGGCCACGCAATGTCGCCAGCGTTCGAACCCAGTGGCGGTCTCGCGATGCTGTGACGATCACGGCCGTCATGCCTCGCCTGAGGAGCGGCAGCCCGTTCAGGAGCAACTCCATGAGAGGCGCATTGCCGTCGCCTTCGACCGCGGCAAGTAGCTGCATGATCTTCTGGCGCTGTCGCGGCCCGCGATCGGCCGGAATCGACACGGTGCGATGGCCGCTCGTCGTGAGTCCCACCGCCCGATTCTCGATGATCGCATCGTGCGCTATGGAGGCGGCGATCCGAAGCGACTCCTCGAGCGTCGACACGTCCCCTTCGCCATGCTGTATCGAGTCGTCGAGGTCGACGAAGAGCCAGACGTCGGCCGTCTGCTCCAGGTCGAACTCCTTGACCTGGATCTCCCCCAGGCGGGCCGTGCTGCGCCAGTGGATGCGGTTGAAGCTGTCACCCGGCGCGTAGGGCCGCACCGCCGTGGCGAGCGGAGTCGTTTGGAGGGTCCGCTCCGGGGCCGAGTGAGTTCCCTCGAGGTTCGCGTTCGGGAGGCGCCAGCGCGGCAGAGGCACCACTCGCGGGAAGACGGTCACTACAGTCGGGCGGCCCACGGTGGCTGAAGCCTCGAAGAAGCCGAAGGGGTCGCCAGTCCGAACGACCATCGGCTCGATTCGGTAAGTGCCCCGGCGTACGAGCGGCACGATCGCGACCCAGGAACGTTGGGCCCCGGGCCGGAGACCGAGCGCTCGGCCGGGAAGCGGCACCGGCAAGTCGGTCGGGTTGTAGACCTCCAGCCACGGCTTGGGCAGGCTGCTTGCGTTCGAGATGCTGTAAGTCGTCCTGAGGTCGTCGCCGACGTGGCCCTGGCGGTGATCGACCCGATATCCGGCCTCGAGGTCGGCCAGACCGAAGCGCGTCAGAACGTAGCTACCGCCGATGGCCAGGAGCCCGAGGTAGACCATGTAGAAGAGGAAGGCCAGACCCGTCGAAAAGGCCGCGACGACCAGAACCGCCGCAATGATCAGGAACTGCAGCCGACGGATCACGATACGAGGCTCGCCCTGCGATCAGCGGGCGGGGCTGCCGCTCGCGTCGCGCTTCACGGCCGTCACGCCGGCCGGCTGCGGCGCCCCTCTGCCGCTGCCCGCTCCCGCGCCGCTCTCCAACGGGACCGCGTTGAGCAGCTCGGCAACGACCCGGCGGGGGTCGATGTCGTGCATGGACGAGCTCGTCTTGATGATCAGGCGATGAGCCAGTGCCGCCTCGGCGAGCGCCTTGATGTCGTCGGGAATGACGTAGTCGCGTCCGGACAGAGCCGCGAGCGCCTGACCGGTCCTGTAGAGCGCCAACGAGCCGCGAGGAGAGGCTCCTAGGTAGACGTCGGGATGGGTTCGCGTCGCGCTGACGAGGCGGACGATGTAGCCGGCCACGACCGGGTCCACGTACACCTCGCGGACGGCCCTCTGCATCTCGCGCAGTTCCTCGAGGCTCAGGACTTCCTGAAGGTCGTCGAGCGGGTGCGTGATCTTCTGCTGGTCGAGGATGGTCTGTTCGTCTGCCTGGCTGGGGTAGCCGAGCCTAATCCGAAGCATGAAGCGGTCGAGTTGGGCCTCGGGCAGCGCGAACGTTCCTTCGTACTCGATCGGGTTCTGGGTGGCGATGACCAGGAACGGGTCGGGCATGGGGTAGGTGGTGCCGTCGATCGTGGCCTGATGCTCTTCCATGCACTCGAGGAGTGAGGATTGCGTCTTGGGGGTGGCGCGGTTGATCTCATCCGCGAGGACGACCTGGGCCATGATCGGGCCGGGCCTGAACTCGAACTCCTGAGTCTTCTGGTTGTAGATCGAGAGTCCCGTGACGTCGGAGGGCAGGAGATCCGGCGTGAACTGGATTCGCCGGAAGCTGCAGCCGAGGCTCCGTGCCACGGCCTTGGCCAGCATCGTCTTGCCTGTCCCGGGTACGTCCTCGATCAAGAGGTGGCCGCGACATAGCAGCGCAACGAGAGTCAGTCGGACTTCCTGTCGCTTGCCGATGATCACGCGTTCGACGTTTGCCGCGACCCTCTCGGCGGTGTCATTGATGGTTGTCATCTGTCCCTCTTGTGGACACGGAGGCGGTGATGTGGTCCGCGATTGGGTCGCAGAGCCTTGCAATCGTTCAGCCCCTCCGCCGCGATCGGCGACCGAGGACCCTGCAGCGACATACTACCCCGAGATGCTCGCGTGATTGTGGGCGTGATCCCAGTGGATCGGAGTCCTGCAACACGGCCCGGTTCGCTGAGACCCGCGCCACTTTCCAAGACGAGATCCACGCTCGATACGTTCGATTGTCGTGGGGCGTAATTGGATCCTGCCACGCAACCTTGTGGCGGCCTCGAAGGGAGCGGGACCTTCGGCTCTCCGCCACGAGTACGAGCAGGCCTGCATACCTGAACCAAGGGCTGCGGTACCCTGCATACGCGGGCACGCGCACTAACGCTCGCATCCGGCCGTCAGGACTTTGGAGCAAACATGGCCGATTACGCCGCCTCGTTTTGCGAGCGCTGCGGAACCCGCTATACCTTCGGCTCAGCCTCGTCTGCCGTCGCGCCCCTGAGGGATGCCAAAGTCCTGGCCAAGGGGCTCAAGTACTTCGTCACGAGCAACTCCGCGTCCCTCGGTGAAGCGATGGCCTATGCGCGGATGGACGAGCACAGCCGCGAATCGTCGCGCGCCACGAAGCAGTTCCACAAGACATTCAACTTCTGCATGACCTGCCGCCAGTATGCCTGCGACGGCTGCTGGAACTCGGCTCAGGGCGCCTGCCTGACGTGCGCGCCGGAGAGTGGTCTCCAGCCGGTTGAGCCGACCGACCTTCTGCTCGTCCGAACCCCGGTATCGAGGCCGGAACAAGGCCCAGCCGCGTCGACGCCCGGGTCGGCTGATCTCCTGGGCTCGACCTCCGCGCGGCTGGCAATGCCTGCCTGGCCGGTGCAGGACCTGCCGAAGGCCGAGGCGGCGTTTCCGGTTGGCGAAGACGCTACTTTCGAGACAGCCAAGTCGTCGCGCTTGGAAAGCCGGAGCCTTTGGCCTATTCAGGACGACCTGGACGGCGAGAGGATGGATCTCACGCCTGAAGAGTTGGCGCTCGTCGAAGGCCAGCTGGAGCACATGGCGCCACACGCGCTCGCAGACCCAATCGTGGATGCCGTCACGGTCGAAGAGCCTGTGACGATCGCCGCGGTCGCCGAGTCCGCCGCGGTCGAAGAGTCCGCCTCCACGCCCGTCGACGTTACGCCTGTGTTCGGCCTGATCGACGTTGGCCCAGCCTCAACCCCGCTACATGAGTCAGTGTTCGCGGCCGGGCCATGGCCGAACGCCACGCCCTGGTCGGTGCGAACGATCGAGTCTGGTGTTCATGTTCTCGGCCTGGTTTCCGCCGAACCCACCGTCCCCGCGGCCAGAACTCCGGCCGAGCCTGCGCTCGTTGCCGAGCCTGCGTCGCTCGCCGAGCCGGAGTTCGTCGCCGAGCCTGCGTCGCTCGCTGAGCCGGAGTCCGTCGCCGAGCCTGCGTCGCTCGCTGAGCCGGAGTCCGTCGCCGAGCCTGCGTCGCTCGCTGAGCCTGCGTCGCTCGCCGAGCCTGCGTCGCCGCCTGAATTGGCCGCACTGCCCGATTGGCAGTCTGCCGACGTGTGGCCGCTCCAAACCCACGAGACCGTGGATGCTCATGAGTGGAGCGCTCCGGTCGAGGAGCCGGCCGGATCGGCTTCCGAGTCGCTCTCCGACGCCTCCGGCGAGATCCCGTCGGTCGAGTCTCAGCCCAGCGAGCCGATCGCCGCCGTTCCGCCAGTCCAGCAGCCGTTGTTCGAAATGCCCGCCGTTAGCGACGATCGGTGGGCTGCAACGGCTCGCCCCACCGAGCCCGATACGCGTGGCCAGGTCGGCGATATGCCGGCCGCGTGGCAGCCGCTCGGAGCGAGCTGGCCTGCACCGGACGCCCCGGACGCTCCGTGGCCCGGTCCCGAGCCTTCCGCCGTTCCCGCGGCCATCGTGGCCGCACAGCAGGCGGCTCAGCCGGTGGGGCCCGCTATCTGGGCAACTTCCTCGCAGCAGGTCATGAGCCGTGGCAACGTCCGTGCCTGCCATCACTGCGCCCTGCCCGTATCGACACACGCGCGCTTCTGCCGGCGTTGCGGAACACCGCAGGCCTGAATCACGGGCGACGTCCCTCGATAGGCGACGCTTGAAACGGCCGGTTCTACTAGATGTCCATGTCCTCGAACAGACCCGGCTGGTTTTGCCCGGCGCGGGAGGCGCCTTCAGGGCGCAGTAGCGAACGGACCTGCGCCCTCCGAACATACCGCCGGTGGCCCAGCTTGACGGTCTGGAGTCGCCCCATGCGCGCCCAATGACCGATCGTGGACGGGGCGAACTTCACGTTGGAGGCCGCTAGCAGATCGGCCGCTTCCGATAGCGAGATCCAGTCGGCGGGTGGCTTCGACATCGTTCAGTCCGCGTCCTTCGAGGGAGTGTCGCCCGCAACGTCCCCGGCCGATCCGCTGGACTCCTTTGAGGGAGTCGCCGCATCGCCCGCCGGCGGATTCCCTTCAGTGGAAGTGGATCTCGCCGGTCGCCCCGTGCCTCGATCCTTGCGGGCCCAACCGGATCCCTTGAAGTGGACGGCGGCGGCTACGATCGCCTTTCGCATCTGGCCGCCGCATATGGGGCAGACGGACGGGCCGTGACCGTGGACGGAGTGGCTGACCTCCACCTCATGGCCGCAATTCGTGCATACGTAGTCGTAGGTGGGCACTCGCTCTCCCGGACGACCGCTAGTCGTGCAACATGCGCATGCCGCACTTGGGGCAGTAGAAGGAACGATCGTGGCCCGAGTTGAAGCCGCAGTGGGCGCAGACAGTGCCGGTCTGCCCGATCGCCGCGACGGGCCTCTCGATGGTGACCACACCCAGAGCGGTCGGTTCCGCGCGCACATTGTTGAATAGCCCCGCGAGCAGGCGTGCCGCCGTGCGCTCGGTGTCGCCGCGAACGCCCTTGCCGCCCCAACCCACGACGGCCCGGACGATCATGTCTCCGGTCGTCTCGTCCCAATGGGAGACAACCCCTCCGAAGACGGCGTTGAATTCCGGATAGCCGGAGGTGTCGACCTCGCCGTCGAGAAGACCCAGGACCACAGTCTCGAAAACGGGGTCGATGGCATCGACCGACTCGAGCACCATGAGCGCGTGCCGAGTAACCGGCAAGTGCTTCCGGTGGTAGGTCAGCCACTCGGCCGAATCGGGTAGACGAGCGATGTACGGCGCGGCCCCGCTCAGCTCGGTCGGCAGGGGCTCGACCAGTTCCGAATCGCTCTGGACGTAGCCGTCGAGCATCCGAGTCAGTCGCGCGATCGATCCCTGATCGGCCTTGAGGCGAACGCCCTCACTGCTCTTTGCGGCGTACGACAGTTTGAGGGAGAACTCCTGAGCGCTGACTTCTTCGAATGCAGGTTGCGCCGCGGGCTTCTCAGCCGGTTTGCGCGGTTTTCCGAAAAGCGGCACGAGCAATCCTCGAGGGCGGTTGACTTGCACGTATCCTAGCAGCGAGCCGGTCGGATTTGCCTGCCCGGTGCGCGGCTTCAGGCTCCGAGGCGTTCCGACAATCGCGCGACCAGCTCTTCGAGCTCTGCCGCCCGCGACTTCGCACCTTCCACGACCGCGGCCGGAGCCCGAGAGGTGAAGGATTCGTTGGCGAGCCTGGCGCGCGCCGCTGCCAGCATCGCCTGGGCGTCTCCAAGCTCCCGTTCGAGGCGAGCTCGGTCGCGGTCGCCCTGGGCCGCGTCGCGGGCGGCGGGTCGAACCACGGCCTCGACATCGCCGGCAATGATGGACAAGCCGCCTGCCACTCCCTGTCGAATCGCATCGGGACTGTGCTCGCGACTCAACGGCCTGGCGCGGGCGAGGCGCTCGATCGCGGGTCGAAGCGCATCGAAGATCGGCCCCAGCGACTCGGGCACGTAGACGTCGACGGGCAGCCACGCCGCCGGCTCGATGTGCGCCTCCGCTCGGGCGTTGCGTACGGCGCGGATCAGGTCGATCAAGGCGGCGACCTCGACCTCGGCTGCGGCGTCGGCCGCCTCCGTGGAGGCGGTCGGCCAGTCGGCCACGATCAGAAGGCCCGGGTCGGCGGCTTTGTGTGGCAGCTTCTCCCAGATCGCCTCGGTGACGAAAGGCATGATCGGATGGACCAGGCGCAGATACGTGTCGAGGACCTCGACGAGCGTCCACCACGTGGCCTCGCGATCGGCGACGGGCAGGCTTTCGTCCGCGAGTCGGATCTTGGCCAGCTCGACGCCCCAGTCGCAATACTCGTTCCAGATCGCTTCGTACAGGGTCTGGCTGGCGTCGCCGAACGTGTACAGCCGCATGGCCTCGTCGACGCCGGCGACTGTCACCGCGGCTCTGGAGAGAATCCAGCGGTCGGCCGGACCCATGCGGCTCTGGTCGGGCGCCTGACGAGCCGCTCCGGCCGGGATCGATGCCGGCCGCGCGCCCAGCACGAACCGAGCCGCGTTCCACAGCTTGTTGGTGAAGTTGCGGGCGTTCTCCAGCTTTTCGACCCCGAGCCGGGCGTCGTTGCCGGGGGCCGTGCCGTTGACCAGCGCGAAGCGAAGCGCGTCCGCGCCAACTTCGTCGATGATCTCGAGCGGGTCGACCGAGTTGCCCTTGGTCTTGGACATCTTCTGGCCGTACGGGTCGCGGATCAGGCCGGACAGGTAGACCGTGTGGAAGGGCGCCTCGCCGGTGAGATGGATGCCCAGCATCATCATCCGGGCGACCCAGAAGAAGATGATGTCGTAGGCGGTCTCCATCACCGAGCCTGGATAGAAGCGCTCCAGATCGTGCGTCTTCTCGGGCCAGCCGAGGGTCGAGAACGGCCACAGTCCCGAGCTGAACCAGGTGTCGAAGATGTCCTCGTCCTGGCGCAGTTCCGCCGCCGGCCGGCCGCATACAGCGCAGGCCGAAGGGCCGGCGGGATCCGCGGTCACGGTGATGTGGCCGTCCGGGCAATACCAGGCCGGGATGCGGTGGCCCCACCACAGCTGGCGGCTGACGTTCCAGTCGCGCATCTCGGTCATCCAGTGCTCCCAGACCTTGACGAAACGCTCCGGCAGGATCTGGGTCTTGCCGGAGCGTGTCGCTTCCAGGGCCGCCGCTGCCAGGGGCGCCACACGCACGAACCATTGAGTCTTCAGGCGCGGCTCCACGACATCGTCGGAACGCTGGCAATGCCCCAGCAGCATCTCGTGAGCCTTGACCGAGTTCAGGTCTCCGCAGGCCTGTAGCGCTTCCACGATCTGGCGGCGGGCCTCGAAGCGGTCCAGGCCGGCGAACTGCGCGCCGTTCTCGTTGACGCGCGCGGCGTCGTCCAGCACCGTGATCATCGGCAGACCGTGGCGCTTGCCGGTCTCGTAGTCGTCCTGGTCGTGAGCGGGGGTGATCTTGACCGCGCCGGTTCCGAAGGCTCGGTCGACGATCGGATCGGCAATGACCGGCACCGGGCGCTCGACGAACGGGATCATGGCCCGGCGGCCGACGAGGCTGGCGTAGCGCGGGTCCTCCGGGTGAACCGCCACGGCAGTGTCGCCGAGCAGGGTCTCGGGGCGAGTCGTCGCGACCGAAATCCATGCGTCGGGATCCGGCGAGCCTGTCTTCTCGTCGATCAGGTGGTAGCGGATCGTCCACAGGCTGCCCGTCGTCTCCTTCGGGATCACCTCGAGGTCCGAAACGCTCGTGCGGCAGCCGGGGCACCAGTGGATGAGCGCCTCCGTCCGGTACGCCAGCCCCTCGCTGTAGAGCCTGAAGAAGGCCTCGCGGACGGCGCGCGCGGAGACTTCGTCCATCGTGAACCGAAGACGTGTCATGTCGAGCGACGCGCCGACGCGCCGTTGCTGGCTCAGGATCGTCTCCCGGGTCTGGCGAACGAATTCCCACATCGCATCGAGGTATCTCTCTCGACCGAGGGTTGCGCGGGTCTCGCCTCTGGCGGCCAGTAGCTTGTCGAGGACGAACTGCGCCGCGATCGACGCGTGGTCCAGGCCGGGCAGGAAGAGCGCCGGCCGGCCTTGCATTCGGGCGTGGCGCGTCATCAGGTCTTCGACTGTGGAGCGCTGAGCGTGGCCGAGATGCAGCGAACCCGTGACGTTGGGCGGCGGCTGGATGATCACGAAGGGCGACTTGGACCAGTCGGCGCGCGAGCCCTTGCCGTCGGGATTGAAGACGTCGGCATCGAGCCATGACTGGAAGATGGCGTGCTCGACGTCGCCGGGACGGTAGGCTTTCGCCAGCCCAGTCTCGCCGGGCCCCGCACTCGCTCTGGATTTCGCCCTATCGGGCATCGCTCGCTCCAATGAAGCGACCCGCACGTCCAGCGGACGAACGGGTCGTGGTACCACCTGCTGGTTCGGCGGCGCCTGGCCGGCGGGTCATCCCCGGCAGCCGTCTGAGGCGGCGCCCTCTCGGCGCGCTATCGGGCGCCTCCCGCACTGCTCGCGAGCTACGTTCACGCCTTTCCGACTGCGGGACTTTCAGCCACGTGCCTTACGGCACGGGCCCCGCTCTCTGCTCGCCGGCTGGGGGCGTTACTCCTCTCGGTCGTCGCCATGAAGGCGCCGATCGTAGCACAGGGCGTCGGTGGCCTCGGGCGGCCTACTTGGCGGCGCCGTACATGTCCCCCGCCAGCACGCCGCGCGGCAGGACGAAGAAGCTGCCAAGTCCGACCGTGGCCGGGTCTGGACCGGCCCAGGGGATCGGCGTCCAGGTCGCCCCGTCGAAGGAAGTCCAGGCCTGCTTGTCACCGTTCTTGACCGCCACGAACACAGCGCCGTTGGAGCCGATGACTCCGTCGGGTCCGGTGCTGCATTCGCCCGAGCATGTCACCGGGCCGAGCGGGCCGAACTTGGCGTCCGGTGCCCAGGTCTTTCCACCATCGGTCGATCTGGCCAGTTCCGTGCCGCCGGGAATGGCGTTCCAGCTGGTCTCGAGCAGCATCCCGTCGCGCCCGAAGTCGATGCTCTTTGGCGCGGCTTGGAAGCTCCCGCCCGAGCGAATCCACGTCCGGCCGTCGTCGGACCACCAGACATAGGACGGATAAACGTTCGACGACGCAAAGATGACGCCCGTCTCGACGCCGGCTCGCGCCACAGGGCTAGCCGTAGAGCCGAGCAGGAAGAACCTGCCGGCATTCGACTGCACCGTCGGGGCATATGCATCGAAGGTGACGCCCGGTCCGACCGTCTCGGGCGACCAGTTCGTGCCGTCGGTCGAGTATTCGACGAGGTAACTAGAGGACGCCGCCTTCCCGCTGCCCGAAGTGATTGCAACGGTGGCGACGATCCCGTTGCTGGTTCCGGCGATCGACACGATCGAACCGGGCAGGTTCGACACGTCTGTGCCTCTCCAGTTAAGCCCGTCAGGAGTCGTCTCGACCGATTTCGCTGTGCCCGACGCGTCGATCCCGATGACGACGAGGCCGACTGGCGCGACGGCAACCATGACGCGGGCCTCAGTCGGCATGGTCTTCGCAGGCGTCCAATCTTGACCGTCTGGGGAGAGCCACAGGCACGCGGACGGCTCCGGGTTCCCGGATGTGGAGCCGGTCGCGGCGTATCCGCCCTGCCACTTGAGTACTTGTCTGACGCCGCTTCCCGCCAGATCGAGGTTGGCGATCATCGGATTGTTGGCCGCGAGGCGGGTCCAGGAGAAGCCCTGCCATCCGGTCGCCAAACCGGGCGTCTCGAAGTTCGTGTTCGTCACTGTCGGCCCGGGCGTGCCTGCGGGGATGCTCTCGTGCGGCGTCTGGGTCGCGAGCACGGCCGACAGGCTCGACGTCGGCTTCGTCGACCCAGTAGCGGGAGTCGACGGCGAATTCGAGGAAGACGGGCCTGTCTGGTGGGACCTCTCGGAGATGAGCACTCCCGCTAGTACAACGGCTATTACCAGCGTTGCCGCAACGCCCAGCACGGACGTCAGGCGCGCGGGCCCGCGGCCGCGTGGGAAGCCCAGCGAGAACCGCATCTTTGAACCCCTCTTGTGGCGCGTGACTTCGCTGGCGTAGCGAAGAACCGACCCCGGGACGGGCGGCTGGGGCGAGTCGGCGATGCTGCGGATACGGCGCTCGAGATCGTGATCTTCGGGATCTTCGTGGAATGTCATCGCTGCACCTCGCGACCCTGCCGGTCGAGCTCCGCGCGGAGCGTCCGCATGGCGTAGTGGAGTCTCGACTTCACCGTGCCGAGCGGCAGCTGGAGCCGATCGGCGATTTCCTCGAGCGGCAGGTCCCGCCAGAAGCGGAGCCCCACGACGATCTGTTGGTCGATCGGCAGTGTTCGAATCAGCCGTCCCACTTCGTCGCGGGCCAGCGCTTCACGGAACGGATCCCGCGCGTGCGGGACGCCGGCGATCTCTTCGTCGAGTTCGAGGACGCGGATTCCGCGCCTGTGGCGGAGCCTGTCGTTGCAGACGTTGACGACGATCCGGTCGAACCAGGCACCGAAGCGATCCGTTTCCCGAAGCTTCGGCCAGGCTTGCCAGGCCTTTTCGAGCGCGTCTTGAGTTGCGTCCTCGGCTTCGGTCGCGTCCCGCAGCAGATAGCCGGCGAGGCGATACGCCCCCGGCAGTTCCGGCTGGACGAGACGGACGAAGTCCGTGGCCTCACTGGCCGCCGGCATCGTCAGCGCCACCCTCAGAGCTCCTTCCCCAACCATGATCGCCTCTCCGTCTGAGTACTCCTTCCCGGAGTGCCCTACTCTGACGGAATCGGCGATCAAAAGGTTCGATCTGCGGACGGACGATAGATGCCGGGCGGTTCACGAAGAACCTGATGGAGCTGCTGCTCCCCTCACCGACCGAGGCTAAGCGCTCTGGCCGCGCTCCGCGAGGAATTCCTCGTAGTTCGTCTCGTCGACGCCTTCGTCGATCTGGGTCTTGGTCAGCAGCAGCGGCGGCCGGCCTTCCCGGATCGTCTCCTGGGTGATGATGCACTTTCGGATTTCGGCGTGGTCCGGGATGTCGTACATGACGTCCAGGAGGGACTCTTCGACGATCGAGCGCAGGGCCCGAGCACCGGTCTTGCGCGTGAGGGCGACTTCGGCGGCCGCCTCCAGCGCGTCCTGCGTGAACACGAGCTCGACCTTGTCGAGCGACAGGAACTTCTGGAACTGGCGGGCGATCGCGTTCTTCGGCTCGGTGAGCACTCGAACCAGGTCCTCGGCGGTCAAGGGCGACAGCGTCACCTCGACGGGCAATCGGCCAACGAACTCCGGGATCAAGCCGAACCTGAGCAGATCCTCGGGCATCATCCGCTGGAGGATCTTCTCACGGTCAATCCCCGGCATGTGGTTCTCGGCCCCGAAGCCCATCGACCGCTTGCCGACACGCTCCTCGACGAGCTTCTCCAGACCGTCGAAGGCTCCGCCGCAGATGAAGAGGATGTTCGTCGTGTCGATCTGGATGAAGTCCTGGTGTGGGTGCTTGCGACCGCCCTGCGGCGGCACGTTGGCCAGCGTGCCCTCCAGGATCTTGAGCAAGGCCTGCTGGACGCCCTCGCCGCTGACGTCGCGGGTGATCGACGGGTTGTCCGCCTTGCGGGCGATCTTGTCGATCTCGTCGATGTAGATGATGCCGCGCTGCGCCTTCGCGACGTCGAAGTCCGCAGACTGGATCAGGCGCAGCAGGATGTTCTCGACGTCCTCACCGACGTAGCCGGCTTCCGTGAGCGACGTGGCGTCGGCGATGCAGAAAGGCACGTCGAGGATCTTGGCGAGCGTCTGGGCGAGCAGCGTCTTGCCCGATCCGGTGGGCCCGACCAGCAGGATGTTCGACTTCTGGAGCTCGACGTCGTCGATCTGATGGCCGGCGTTGACGCGCTTGTAGTGGTTATGGACCGCAACCGAGAGAACCTTCTTGGCCTTGTCCTGGCTGATGACGTATTGATCGAGCGCCAGCTTGATTGCGCGCGGGTTCGGAAGCTTCGCGACCTGCGGCTTGGTCCGCGGCGCGTCGAGCATCTCCTCTTCGATGATTTCCTGGCAGAGGTTGATGCATTCGTCGCAGATATAGACGCCCTGGCCGGCAATGAGCTTTCGGACCTGTTCCTGGCTCTTGCCGCAGAAGCTGCAACGATATGGGACCTTGGGGCCGCTCTTGGGTGTCGTCACGCGCCTAGCCCTGCCCTTCGCGCCTTAGTCCGGTCATCGCCCGTCGTCAGCCGCGGGCTGTGCACCGTTGCGGTCTCCGCCGCCTTGATCCGACTCCGCGCCTGCGGAGATGGAAACAATCCTAGCCGTTAGTGGGTCGGCGGTTGCGGAGTAGACAGCATCGATGATGCCGTATTCCTTGGCCTCCACGGGCGACATGAAGAAGTCCCGGGAGGTATCGGCAACGATCTTTTCGAGCGGTTGCCCGGAATGCCGGCTCAGGATTTCGTGGTTGGTGTTGACCAGGGTCTCCATCTCTTTGACCTGGATGAATACGTCTGGGGTGTTGCCACGAAAACCGCCGGACCCCTGGTGGATCATGATCCGGCTGTGAGGCAGCGCGAATCGCTTCCCGGGCGCGCCGGCGGCCAGCAGAACGGCAGCCATGCTGGCCGCCATACCGATGCAGATGGTGCTGACCGGGGCGCGGACGTACTGCATGGTGTCGTAGATCGCCAGGCCGCTGGTGATGACCCCGCCGGGCGAGTTGATATACAGGCTGATGTCTCGCTCGGGATCCTCGGCGTCGAGGAACAGCAGCTGCGCGATCACCAGGTTCGCGACGTTGTCTTCGATCGAGTCGCCCAGGAAGATGATTCGTTCACGCAGCAGGCGCGAGTAGATGTCATAGGCGCGCTCGCCACGGCTCGAGGACTCGATCACCATCGGCACGAGCATCGGATCGTCTCCTCTGTGCTGTGAGCTGTCTACGCGCCCGCGGGGGCGGTCGTGGACGGGGATAGGCTTCCGGGATCGGTGACTCCAACCGAGGCGGCAGCTTGACCCGACTCGGAGCCGATCGGCGAATTGCTGTCGGCGTCCTCTAGATGCTTCAATCGCGGCGCGTCCGGATGGGCCTCGAGCCACTCGTCCACGAGCTGCTCGACGGTCCTGGAGCGCCGGATCGTGCTCCGGATATAGTTTTGCCCACGCTCCGACTCGAAGTACCGGACCATGCTCTGGTCTTTCGCGTAGCGCAACCGGGCCTTTTCGATCTCGGCTTCGACCGTCGTATCGGGTACTTCGACGCCCTTGGCCTTGGCGATCTCGGACAACACCAGGAGCGTCTTGACACGCTTCTCGGCTTGCGGGCGGAACTCGGCGTGAAGTTCCTCGGATGACTTGCCTACGACCTTGAGGTAGGCCTCCTCCCCGATCCCCTGCCGTGCCAGCGCCGCCTTCAGCTCGTCGTGCATGACCTCGACCTCCTGGTCGATCAGGACGTCGGGCGGTTCCACCGTGGCGTTGGCGGTGGCGTACTCGATGATCTTGTCGGCGAACTCGTGGCGGGCGTGGTCCAGGGCGTTCTCTTCGAGACGCCTGCGCAGCTCGGCCTCGAGCTCTTCCACGTCGGCGAACTTGCCGACGGATCGGGCGAACTCGTCGTCGGCCACCGGCAGGATCTTCTCCCGCAAGTCTTTGACCTCGACGGCGAAATGGGCCGTCTGGCCGCGTAGCGACTCCTCCTGGTAATCGTCGGGGAAGACGATGTCGAATTCGCGCTCTTCGCCCTTCTCGGCGCCGACGAGGTGATCCTCGAACCCCGGGATGAGCCGATCGTCGCCCAGCACCAGCGGCATCCGCTCCGACGTCCCGCCATCGAAGGGCACGCCGTCGCGCGTCCCGACGAAGCCGATGACGGCGTAGTCGCCCTTCCTGGCGCCGCGACCGGAGACCGGCTCGAGGTGGCCCTCGGCGTCGCGGAGCTCGTCAACGACCTTGTCTACCATGGTCGCATCCACGGGGTTGACTTCGGGCTTGAACTTGAAGTCCTCGTAGTCGCCGAGACTGACTTCCGGCCGAACCTGAACGACCGCCTTGAAAATCAGCGGCTTGCCTTCCTCGGCTTGCGTCACTTCCACTTCCGGTGAGGTTAGGGCCGCCAGGTCGGACTCGCGCATGGCTTCGCGGAATGCATCGTCTACGAGGTGCTCGACGGCGTCGTCGAGGATCGTGGTCGGGCCGAGGAAGCGCTCGATCACCGCACGCGGCGCCTTGCCGGGCCGGAAGCCCGAGACGTGCGCTTGGCGCGAGAGCCGGCGCACGGCCGCCTCTATGGCGCTCGCGAGTCGTTCGGGCGGCAGCTCGAATTCGATTTGGAGACGGGATTTGGGGAGGTTGGTGGTGGTGGTCTGCATCGCCGGCCGATTATAGGGTCCGCCGGGCGGCAAGGCCGGAAACGCGGCGCACCCGGTCCGATCCGGCCGCGTGCCGAGCCCAGCCGCGGCCCGGCGCTTCCCACGGCACACCCGGCGCCATCTTGGTGGGCAAGGCGGGACTTGAACCCGCACGCCGCTTACGCGGCACCAGCTCCTAAGGCTGGCGCGTCTGCCATTTCGCCACTCGCCCGCGGCTGCAGAGTCTAGCGGGGCCTTACCGGGGCTGCTCCTCGTCCGGTACGCCGGGAGCGGATCCGTTCCGTGGCCGCGGCGAAACTGCCGCCGTCGGGCCGGAATAGCTCCTTTGCCAGTCGCTTGCCCGCTTCGGAGGTGACCGGGCGCAGCACGTTGCCGCCCAGCTCGGACAGGGTTCCCTTCAGGTCGCGGGCCTCGCGCTGCGGGCGGCTCTTCTCCAGGTAATAGGCGAATTCACGCTCGAGCAGGCCGCGCACTGCGTCGCCGTCATCGCCGAGGGAGCGCAAAGCCTTGTCGATCTGCTTGGGGAGCATCGACTTGGGCAAATCCGCCCTGGGACCCAGCACGGCGCGCCGGATGACGCGGTACGTGCGCTTGGGCCCGCCCAGGGCGATGAACGCCGTCCCCGCAGCCAGCGCCGCGGTCCTTCCCGGCGAGTGGCGGATCTTGGCCTGAATGTCCACAGCCGACCGACCGGCAGCTTCGAGCCTGACGACTTCGTCGAGCAGAAGCTGGCGGCTGGCTACGGCTTCCGCGCGAGCGGCAGCTGTTCGCGCACCCACTCGATCGTCTCCTTGGTGGTTTCGATGGTCTGTTCGGGCACGAAGCGCTGTTTGAGCGCCTTCATATCGATGTGCGTGAGCACGAGAACCGCGGCCAGAACCGGCCAGACGACGAGGAAGATCGCGAGCCCGATTGCGATCGCGATGTTCCAGCTGACCGGCACGCCGGTGATCGCCCCCAGGAGCGCACCGACGACGGCCGCGACGATTCCTACTGCGATCGCCGTGGCGATGCGGCGGACAATGCCTCGTCCGAAGAGCAAAGCGATCACCATGGCGACGACGCCGAACACTTCCGACAGGACGATCACGGCGGTGGCGATCGGCCGGTCGACGACGGCCATCCGATGCCCGTCCGGCGGCCACGTGAGCCCGCTGAAGTAGTGGTCGGCCACCCAGCCCCACCCCTGATTGGTGAGATTGAGCCCCAGAAGCAGGGCCACCACGGCTGCCGCAAGGAGGGCGACGAAAACGGACAGCCCGAGGCGTCCCGTCGAGGCGGGGATGATCAGGAGCACCAGGGTGACGGCGATGGCGATCAGGAGCTCCGTACCGTGCAGGGCTCCCCAGCCGATCGAGCCGAAGAGCCACTGGTCGAGCCACAGGATCGTGCCGATCGACGCCAGCATGCCCGCAACGAACAGCAGACCCAGGGCGATGCCGCCCAGCATCGCCGCGCGCTTGACCTCGCCGGCGATCTCCCCGATCTCGGCTTGCGCGAGCCGAATGTGAGCGCCAACCAGGCCGACCAGGGCACTCCTGGTTCGGCCGAACTGCTCCCCCAGCCCGGGGGTCGAGCCGGTTGCATGTTTCTCGTCGGCATCCGGGCGGTTGGGGGCCGGATCGGTCGAGGAGGGCCGGTTAGTCAAGAGGCCTCCTTCGGGTAGTGCGAGACAGCACGGCGATGATAGCAGCGGGGAGGGCCAGATCGAATGGCGCCTTCGTCCGCGGGCCCCGAGGGCGATCGCGCCGGACTCGCCGGACGCCGAGAACGAGAGCGGCTACCCTCCACCCATGGATGTCTCCTCAGAGCCTAACCGCGATGCCCGCCGCTCCGGTCCGCTGGATACCGCGGTGCTGCTTGCGATCGGCAGCGAGTTGACCGTCGGCGAGACACGCGACACCAACGGCGGCGATCTGGCGCGATCGCTGGCGCACGAAGGCGTCGACGTCCTGTGGATCTCGGCACTGCCGGATCGACGCGAGACGGTCGAAAGTGCGCTTCGCACTGCACTCGCGGCTGCTTCCCTGGTCGTCACGACCGGAGGCCTGGGCCCCACGCCCGACGACCTTACACGCGAGGCTATCGCCGCCGTTTGCGGAGAACAGCCCGCAGTCGACCCTGACCTCGAGCGGTGGCTCCACCACATGTTCGAGCGCCGAGGGATCGCCCTGCCGCCGTCCAATCTCAAGCAGGCCTGGGTGATCCCGTCGGCCACGATCATCCCCAACGATCACGGCACGGCCCCCGGCTGGTGGGTGGACCGGCCAGACGGGCGGGTCATCGTGGCGCTGCCCGGGCCACCGCGCGAGATGATGCTGATGTGGGAGGGCTGGGTCCTGCCGCGTCTTCGATCGATGGGACTGGGCCGGGAGCACGCCGCCCGCACCTACCGACTGACCGGCATCGGCGAGTCGTCTGTGGCCGACCTGCTGGGTGAGCCGTTTCTTAGAGCCGCAAACCCAGTCGTGGCAACCTACGCCCGAGCCGACGCAGTCGACGTCCGCATTTCGGCGCGCTCCGATGGCTCCCGCCCTGCGAGGGATCTCGTGGATGCCGCTTCCGCAGTCGTACTCGCAGCGCTCGGCGACCACGTCTGGGGCAGCGCCGACGACACGTGGCCCGCCGTCCTGGGGCGCGAGCTGAGCGTGCGCGGGTGGAACGTCGCCATCATCGAAGCCGGCACAGGGGGTTCAACGGTCAGGCTCCTCGGCGACGCAGCGTGGCTCCGATCCGCCTCCGTTCTCGAAGATGGTGGTCCGGCTCTCGATGTGGGCCTGGCCGAGCTTGCAGCGCGGGCGCGCCGGGACGCGGCCGCCACGGTCGGACTGGCCGTCTGGGCTCACGAATCGGGCGAAGACACGAAGGTCGAGTTCGCGGCCGCCGGGCCCTGGGGAGTCTCCCGCGACCGCCAGACTGCGTTCCTCGGCGGCGATGAAGGCCGCCGCAGGGCCGGCGTTGCCGCCGCCGCATTCCTGCTGCGGGCCCTGCGCGCCCAGCCGGTTCTGACGGACAATACGGACGGCAGCGATGCGGCAGGTCCGGGCAGTGGGAGCAAGCCATGATCACCAGTGAGAGCGTCACCGCCGCCGAGCTGGGGGGCCTACCTCTGTTTGCGGGGCTCGGCGATATCGATCTCGAGGCGCTGGCCGCCCGCTCCTCGCGGCGCCGTCTGGCAGATGGGGAGACGCTCGTCGAGGCAGGCTCACGGATCTCGGAGGTTCACTGGCTGGAGCGGGGGAAGCTCGGCTTGCGCGTTTCCCACGACAACCGCTGGATCCTAGTCTCGACGATCCATGCCGGCGATCTCCTCGGCTGGTCGGCGCTGCGCGAAGAGCCGACGGCACTCTCGACCGCACGGGCGATCGGACCGGCCGTCATCATCTCGATGCCGGCCTCGGAATTGCTCAGCCTGCTGGCGGGCGGATCGGCCAATTCCGAGCTGTTGCTGCGCAGGCTGTTCGGCATCGCAACGCAACACCTCGACGAGAGCCGCGCCCAGCTCCTGCAGCTGGGCCGCGAAGGGGTCATCTCGGCGGGTTGACGCGCGGTTCGCCCCACGGCCTCGCCTGGCTACCCGGGTCCGTCAGCGACGCGACGCCAGTGTCAGCGCGGCCATGTCGGGAACGACGAGGGTGTCGCTGTCCATTCGCAGCAGTCCGGCCTCCACGAAATCGCCCAGCAGCTTGTTCACGCTCTGGCGGGTGGAGCCGATCATGGCGGCCAGGTCGCCCTGGGTGAGCGGCGACGCCAGTCGCGTGGATCCGTCCGCGGCGCGCTCACCGTGTTCTTCGGCCAGCCGCAAGAGGCGGGCGGCCAGGCGTCCGGTGAGATCGAGGAAATGCAGCTCCGCCACGTAGGTCGTCAGGCGCCGTATTTCGCCCGCGAGTGCCGCGAGCAGCGCGTCCCGAATCGCAGGCTCGCCGGCCACGAGGAACCGGAACTGCTCGCGCGGTAGTGTCAGCATCTCCGTCGCCTCGAGAGCGATTGCGCTGGCCGAACGCGGCGCGCCGTCGATCAGGGCCAGCTCGCCCAGGAAGTCCCCGCGCCGAAGCGTGGCCAGGATCGCCTCCTCGCCATCCTCCGATGGCACGACGACCTTCACCACGCCGGACGCCACGATGAACAGGGCGTCGCCGGGATCGCCCTGGTGAAAAACGACTTCCCCGCGCTTGAACCGGCGCGGACGGAGATACCGAGCGAGCGACTGCAGAGAGGTTTGGCCGAGCCCGCTGAAGAGCCGGCAACGACCAAGCGCCTCGACCGCGAACTCAGCTTGAAACATGACCACATCGTACAGGTCACGCGACGCCGCCGACCAGCCCAGCCGCACGGGGACGCGGCGCCGGTCGCAGGTCGCGCCTAGGATGGCGAAATGACAAGTCGAAAGACCGTCCTTCGGGTTGGCGCCGCCGCCGCCGTGGTCGCGGTCGTGGCGGCGGTCCTGGGCAGCGCCATCTTCTTTGGCACTCAGGCCGGGGGAAGAAAGCCCGATCCGATCCGCTCCCCTTCGCACTCGGCCTCGCAGGCGGCCTCCGAGCAGGCGCCCGGGACTGATTCGCCGGCCGTGACGCCCTCCCCAACGCCGTCCCCGTCTCCGACCGTCGGTCCAGCGCAATCATCTGCCCCCACGCCCTCCCCAACGCCGTCCGGCACCGGCTCTCCGAGCCTGCCGGCTCTGTTGGGGGCGATCGGCGACTCGTACAGCCAGGCCTACAGCACGTCACCTCAACAACGCTATGACCACCCGGCCTTCTCCTGGGTCGTCGGCAGCGCTCGTGGCGACGGCGTCTACAGCCTCCGCGAACGACTCCAGGCGCTCGGTGCGAGCTTGACGGTCGTCGACGCCGCCACCTCGGGCAAGAAGATGAGCGACGCGCCGCGTCAGGCCACCCTCGTCGTGGCTGCGGCTCGCAAGCTCGGAGCGGGCCAGAGGGCCTTCGTGACGTTCGAGCTCGGGACCAACGACCTGTGTGACGACGCGAAGACCGACCCGGCCGACTTCGAGGCTCAGCTGGATTCGGCGATCTCGATACTGCGCGGAGGCCTGCCGGCCGGGAGCGAGATCCTGATGCTGTCACTCCCCGACTTCGACCATTTCCGCTCGATAACGCAAGCGGACTCCCAGGCCAGGGCGAGCCTTGCTGAGGCCGTCAACTCGCGAAACTGCGCGCCATTCCTGGGCGCGAACGGCGCGCTCAGCCTCGATCAGGCAGAGGCCGCGATGGCCGAATACAACTCGATCCTGGCGAAGGTCTGCAACGGGATCGAGTCGAGCGACGGGGCGTCAAGCCGCCTCTCCTGCCGTACCGACCAGGCGCTTCTCTCCGAGCGCGACTTCAAGATCGGAGACTTGAGCACGGTGGACTACTTCCATCCGTCGCTCTCGGGTCAGGCCAAGATGGCCGCGGCGGCGTGGAGCGTCGCCAATTGGAGCGCCGTCTCGCTGCCGGCAGGCGGTTGATTAGCTGCCGAGGTCGCGAACCGCTCCGGAGGGCTTCGTCGCGTCGATACCCCGGAGCGCCGCCTCGGCGCTCAGGAACCCCTCGGCTTCCGCGAGCGCGCCGATAGCGGCTGCTTCCCTGGCCGCCTGGTGAAGAAGCGGCAGCGCCCGTTCGGTATCCCCCGCCGCAACGCGGTGTCGCGCCAGCTCGGCTGCGCCGACGGGGGGCTCGACCTTCTCCAGGCGATCGGCGAGCGTCGCGTGAAGCTGTCGGCGCCGAGGAGCCAGGAGCCGCCCATATGCCGCGTCCATGAATAGCTGATTCTTGAACCTCCATTTCGCGGCTCCGTCGATGCCGTCGTCCGAGCGCGACAGAATCCCGGCCTCGGCCAGCAGCGCCAGCTCGGCTCCTTCGGAGTCGATCCCCCGAAGCTCGCACAGCAGCCACTCGTGGAATGTCATGCCGATGACCGATGCCAGTTCCAACGCACCGCGCGGCCCTACGGGAAGCGCGTCGATCCGCGCCCCCAGGAGGGCTCGCAAGCTGAGTGGGACGCTCCGACGCGCAGCACCGGGGTCGATGCGGAGATGTCCGCCAACCCGCTCGAGCTTTCCCCCGTCGCCGAGGGTGCGAAGGATCTCGGTCACGAACAACGCGTTTCCCGACGTCCGTTGATACAACCAGCGGGCCGACTCGGGCTCCAGGCTGCCACCGGCCATCGCTGTCCCGAGCTGTTCGGTGGCATCGGCATCCAGCCTCCCAAGTTCGATCAGTTCGACGTGCGGCATCGCGACCCAATCCGGCAGTACAGGCGGCCGCGTGCCGGTCAGCACGACCAATGGGACTTCGCCGGCTAAACGGACCATCTCCGCCATGAGTGCGCGGCTGGACGGATCGATCCAGTGATAGTCGTCCAGCACGACGCAGCGCGGCTTCTCGGCGACCATGTAGCCGATCCACCGGCGCGCGGCCAGGTCGAAACCAGCCGCCATCTCGCCCGGATCGATTTTGGGGAGAGAGCTCGGATCCCATCCCTCCTCGGGGATCAGAAGCATCTTTGAGTCGAGTGCGAGCGTCGCGAGAGCGCCCAGGACGAGTCGCATCGCTTCCGGATCCTGGTCGCTCGCAGAATCGACGAAGACCTCGCGCCCCAGGATCCCGGCGTTGACGCCCTTATCGTCGGCGAGCCACTCCACCAGGTTACGGACGGCGCGATAGGGCAAGTCGATGCCATGAGGCGCGTTGTCGATCCAGATCCAACCGAAGCCTGCGGCGTGAGCGTCTTCTTCGATATCGCATAGCAGCCGTGACTTACCCACGCCCGGCTCGCCGGTTACGACGGCAGCCCCACCGTGGCCGGTCGCCGCCGTACGCTTCAGCAGATCGACCAGACGTGCCCTCTCCGTGTCTCGGCCGACCAACGGAATCGCGCGCTCGGAGGCGTAGCCGATCGGGCGCCGGACCGAGCGCAGCTTGTGGATGACGACGGCACGACTCTGGCCGCGAAGGATGCGCTCGCCGGCCGTCTCGACGCCGATGCGCGACCCGGCGGCCGAAGCCGTTGGCTGGTCGAGCAGCACTTCCCCGGGTTCCGCCAGCTGCTGGAGACGAGCGGCGGTCGTCATCGGCTCGCCCGTGAGAGCCACCGACCGCGAGCCGGCCATCTCGCGCACGCCCGCGACCACCTCTCCGGTCGCGATCCCGATTCGGAGTTCGAGCGGATGGGAGTCGCCGACGGCGACCTTCTCGAGGGCTTGCTTCATCTCGACGGCGCACAGGCACGATCGCAACGCATCGTCGTCGTGGGCGACCGGGACACCGAACACCGCTAGCACCGCGTCGCCGACGAACTTCTCGAGCGAGCCGCCAAAGTGCACGACCGCTTCGGCGAGAGCCCAGAGGGCGCGATCGACTCGGGACCGGACCTCCTCCGGGTCGAGCTCGTCCACCAATCGCGTGTAGCCGACGAGGTCCGCGAATAGCACCGTTACGACGCGGCGGTCGCCCACCTTGAGATTGTCGACGGGCGTGTCGAGCGGGGCACCGCAAAGATGGCAGAAGCGCGCGCCCGGATTGGTTGGCACGCCACATTCTGGGCAGAGCATCGCGCCTCCTTCGGGATAGGAGGAGGCGATGGTACGCCCTGCGATGCTCCTGCGAAACTCATAACCGCAGGCGTCGGCCGACGCCCGAGACCTGCTCAGGAAATCGTCAGCACCGGCTGTTCGCGCGCGGCTTGGACGCTGACCTTGCCCGCAATGGCCCTCGCGACGTGTTCGAGCGCCCTTGCCGCGGGACCCGCCTGGCTCTGAGCCACGGCTGGCACTCCCACGTCGGCGCCCTGGCGAAGCGTGACGTCGAGGGGGATCCCGCCCAGGAAGTCGAGGCCGTTCTCGGCTGCGAAACGCTCGCCGCCGCCCCGGCCGAACAGATCGGTCACTTCGCCGCAATGGGCGCAAACGAAGCCCGACATGTTCTCGACTACGCCGAGGATCGGCACACTGACGCGCCTGAACATGGCCAGAGCCTTCGTCACGTCTGCCAGGGATACCTGTTGAGGCGTGGTCACGAGAACGGCGCCGGTGAGCGGCACGGATTGGGCGAGCGTCAGCTGCGCGTCCGAAGTCCCGGGCGGCAGGTCCACCACGAGATAGTCCAGCTCGCCCCATTCCACGTCGCGCAGGAACTGCTGGATCGCGCCACCGACCAGCGGCCCGCGCCAGACCACCGGCTGGCCCTCGGGAATGAAGAACTGGATCGACATGACCTTCACGCCGTACGCCTCGATCGGCGTGATCTTGCCGCTCGGGCTGGCGGCCGGCTGTCCCTCAGCCCCGATCATCATCGGGATATTGGGTCCCGTGATGTCCGCGTCCAGCAGCCCGACCGAAGCGCCCGCTTGGGCGAGGGCCACTGCCAGATTGACGCTCACCGTCGTCTTGCCCACGCCGCCTTTGCCCGAGGCGACCGCAACGATGTTCTTGACGCCGGGCAGGAGCTGCGGGCTCGTGGGCGTGGAACGGCGTACCGTCGAGCTCCAACTCAGCACGATCTGCTCTACTCCGATCGGCCGGAGGGCAGCCTCGACTCGCGCCTCGATCTCGTCCTTGAGCGGACATGCGGGAGTCGTGAG
>Ga0209638_1000403_pt1 | contig 28476 bp, 30 predicted proteins | sample BarGraNGADG00211_FD_184490 | JGI IMG/M metagenome (GOLD analysis project Ga0209638, IMG submission 184490) | Arctic peat soil microbial communities from Barrow, Alaska - Barrow Graham LP Ref core NGADG0002-211 (SPAdes) (version 2) | ecosystem: Environmental > Terrestrial > Soil > Wetlands > Peat...
CCTCTGAAGCACGGAAAAACGGCGAAGATCCATCTCTTTCTCCCGAAATCCTACCTGCTCGTGACCTCGCTGAGCGCGTTGAGAACCTCATCGGCATCCCTGGAATTGCGCAGCGCATAAGGCAGCTTAATGAAACAATGTCCCGCGAAGAGGCTGCCCTCGAAATTGGTCTGGACTTTGCTAAGGGCGAATTCGGCACTTATGAGAGTAAGGTCCAAGTTGTAGAAAAGGCCGTTCGGACCGCAGTTGCGATGCTGACCGAGGGTGTGGTAGCAGCGCCCATCGAGGGAATTGCACGCGTAGAGCTCGGAAAGAATGACGATCAAACCGACTACTTACAAATATTCTATTCCGGCCCCATAAGAAGCGCGGGTGGGACTGCTCAAGCCCTCTCTGTGTTGGTCGCCGACTACGTTAGGCACGCAGTCGGCATTGGCCGATATGTGCCACGGGATGATGAAATTGAGCGATATGTTGAAGAGATTCCCCTTTATAAGACGCTCGTGAACCTGCAATACACGCCCCCGGCTGATGACATCAGAACCATTGTCACGAATTGCCCTATCTGCATAAATGGCGAAGCAACAGAAAAAGAGGAGGTTTCTGGCTATCGAAACCTTGAACGTGTGAAAACGAACGCCGTTCGCGGTGGCATGGCGCTCGTCTTAGCAGAAGGACTGGCTCAGAAAGCGCCAAAAGTGAAGAAGTACGTGTCGCAGCTCGGACTGGATGGGTGGGGGTGGCTAGACGAGATCATTCACGTTAACGTGTCTGAAGAGGGGGGTGAAGAAGGGTCAAAAATCTCCAAAAGGCGAGGCGGCGAAAGCACGATTGCCCCAAGCTGGAAGTACATGGAGGATATCATTGCGGGCCGGCCGGTGTTCTCGCATCCTTCCCGTAAGGGAGGCTTTCGTCTTCGCTATGGGCGAGCACGTAACACGGGCTTTGCCTCTGCTGGCATCAACCCCGCAACGATGGTCGTGCTCGGTGAGTTCCTCGCTCCGGGAACGCAATTGAAGATGGAACGGCCAGGTAAGGCTGCTGGCATTTCTTCAGTCGATTCGATTGAAGGCCCAACCGTTAAACTATATAACGGAAGCGTCTTCCGCATTGACTCGTACGAAGCGGCCCTCAAACATCAAAACGATATCGACGAGATCCTCGACATTGGAGAGATTCTCGTAAATTACGGTGACTTCCTAGGTAATAACCATCCACTGATCCCTTCACCGTACGTGCACGAATGGTGGATACAAGATCTCGAAGAAGGGGCAACGAGCTTGCACGAACCCGCCCCTTCTGTTGATGTAAAAGAACTCACTGCATCATCCGCGCTGAATCTATCGCGGCACTTCAGTGTCCCGTTGCACCCCAAGTTCACCTATTTATGGCACGATATAACGCTTAAACAGTTGACACTGCTCGCGGACTTTGTCAGCCAAACGGGCCAGACATCGCAGGGCGAATTGATAGTTGAAGCCAAGCACGATTATGAAGAGCCTGTCGACCTCATTTTGCCTCGTGATCCCAAGATAAAGGAGCTGTTAGAAGCGCTGCTTGTCCCACACACTGTAACTGAAGATCAAATGATAATTAAAGACGCAGCGGCATTCATTAAAAGTCTTGGGCTTACCGACTCACTAGGCAAGGAGTGGTTTTCTCTTAAAAGCCCGAGCATCAAGTCGACGATTGACGCGGTCACGCTGCTTAGCAAGATCGAAATACGGAAACGCGCCCCATCAAGGATCGGGGGGCGCATGGGACGACCTGAGAAATCTCACGCCCGAGAAATGAAGCCCCCTCCGCATGTGCTTTTCCCTATCGGCAATTCAGGTGGGCGTGACCGATCTCTTCGAAGGGCAGCCGGGTCATCAAAAGCGGCCGTCGAAAACACCTCGGAAATTGACGCCCATTACCTCGGTATAATTGACGTTGACATAGGCGTCCGTCGATGTCCAATATGTCAGAACACAACATATCAAACGCGCTGCGAATGCGGAGGTTTTACAGAGCCCATTATTTTCTGTCCGACATGTTCGCGCGATCTGCGAAATGGGGGCGCGTGTCCAAAGTGCGGTAGACAAGGTGTTAGTCATCGGATCCAATCTGTTGATTTAAGAAAGGTGTACCAGCAAGCGCTTGCCCGACTTGACGAAACGCCGCGATTCGACAGATTTAAAGGCGTCTTAGGCCTTATATCCAAAAATAAAACCCCAGAACCCCTAGAAAAAGGTATTTTACGCGCAAAGCACGAGATCTTCGTGTTCAAGGATGGGACCTGCAGATACGACTTAACTGATCTGCCCACGACGCACTTCACACCGAGGGAGATCTCAGTTCCTGCGAGCAAGCTCGTCGAGTTAGGGTACGACGTGAAAGACGACGATCAGGTCGTTGAACTGGCTCCGCAGGATATCATACTATCTGAGGACTGCGGAGAGTGGCTTTTGCGCGTATCCAAGTTCATTGACGACCTGCTCGTCAAATATTATAAACGACCCCCTTACTACGAGGCAGATTCGAAAGAGGAGCTCATTGGTGCATTGGTGATCGGGCTGGCACCTCACACAAGCGCCGGCGTATTAGGCCGCGTCATTGGTTTCACTCCTGCTTCAGCGAGCTTCGCTCATCCATTCTTCCACGCTTCAAAGCGTCGAAATTGTGATGGAGATGAGGACTGCGTCGTTCTTCTTTTGGACGGACTTTTAAACTTCTCTTTGTCGTATCTGCCGGATCGTCGCGGGGGCAAAATGGACGCCCCACTCGTCTTGACGACGCGGATCGATCCGAAGGAGATCGACGCCGAAGCGCACAACCTCGACATAATTGAGCAGTATCCGCTTGAGTTCTACCGCGCAACCCTGCGCTTTGAAGACCCGAAGCGGGTTCACGTAGCAACGGTAGCGTCGCGATTGGGCACGAATGCCGAATACACGGGCTTTGAGTTTACCCATCAGTCGTCGTCGATTTCGCTCGGTCCCTTGAACAGCTCGTACAAAGTGCTTGAGTCTATGATGGAAAAAATGGAGATGCAGCTTGAACTTGCTCGTCGCATTCGCGCCGTAGACGAGCGAGACGTCGCAGAGCGCGTTATCAAGACGCACTTTCTCCCCGACCTTATTGGCAATCTGCGAGCGTTTTCGCGCCAAAAGGTGAGGTGTGTGAAATGTAATTACAAGGTGCGACGGCCGCCCATTAGCGGCAACTGTCCGAAATGCGGTGGAAAGATCGTGCTCACCGTTCACGAAGGCTCGGTAACGAAGTACATGGCGCGTTCAATCCAGATCGCCGACGAGTATGGCGTGTCCAAGTATACGCGCCAGCGGCTTATGCTCCTTGAGATGTCAGTCAACTCGTTGTTCGAGAGCGACGCCTCGAAACAGATGGGCTTAGTAGACTTTATGTAGGTGCAAACGATCGGCTTGTGCGACCACACGAACTGCACTATTTCTGGGGCCTATTCTTTGCGCACTGTAAAACTTTGTCAAGGGAAGCTAATATAAACAACTCGCTCGACAAGGGACAGACAATAATGGTCGATATTCCAAGATTGGTGTTAAACTCCGGTCTGCAGTTCTTACGTTCGCCTGCAGGCGCTGTAGACTGGAGGCAAGTGGCGAAAAACGCGGCAAACGTCGGCGACGCGCAGCTATGGCCTCACGCAGATAAAAAACGGCTTTTGCCAACGTATAGCGGGTTTGTGGACGCAGCCATGCCGCAAATCATCGAAGTAACTGGGCTTCAAGCACCACGCGCTCGTCAAATACGAGTCTTTGACAGGTATGATTGGATAAAGACGAACATCAATGCATTCGCTGATCAGTTTGCGCCGCTCGAACAGGCGCTTATGACGCGTGAGGGTGATTCGCTTATAAGCAGGGGGGTGTACAAGTCGAATCAAGTCATCTCAACAGTCGGTTTTAGCCTTCTGCTTGGCTACCTTGCAAAAAAGGTCCTCGGTCAGTACGACCCAAGCCTTTTCGGGCGCGAGATCGTAAGTGGGCAGATCTATTTTGTGGAACCGAATATCGAAATAGTCGAGCGCCAACTCTCTTTTGCGGGAAATGACTTTCGGCGATGGATCGCTATCCACGAGGTGACTCACGCTGTCGTGTTCGAGTCGGTGCCGTGGCTTAAAGGACATGTAAACCAACTCCTAAAACGATATCTTGAGGCAACTAACGAGGGACTCGCTTCAGACGGCGTCCAAGCACGGACGCGCGCCGTTGCGAGTTACTACATCGAACGAGGACAATTCTCTCTCCTGCACGCCGCTCTATCTCTTGAACAAATAGACCTCCTAAATCAGATTCAAGCTCTGATGAGCGTGATTGAGGGCTATTCGGATTTTGTCATGGACAGGATCGGCAAGGAGTTGTTCGCAACGTATGATCACATGAAGCGCGCTTTTGACCTCCGGAGAAGGAACAAAAGCGGGAGAGAGCGGTTCTTTGAGCGCGCGACAGGACTTGGTATGAAGATGGAGCAATATGTCCTCGGAGAGCAGTTCGTCTCACACGTTGAAACAAGTCAGGGGATCGACTTCGTTAACAGGGTTTGGCGCTCTCAGAGCGACATTCCCACGCTTGATGAACTAACCCACCCTGAAAAATGGATCGTGCGGCAAAAAAGCACGACCTAGAGGCTTAACGACCTCCCTCAAATTAAGAGCTATGAATGAACAAGCACGCTGTGCTCGATCCTTTCCAGACGATTACGGTGTTCGTCAAGTTTGCGGAATTTCTCCTGTCTTGCGTAGTAATCAGCACGTTCAATAAGTCCACGAAAGGTCTCACTTACCATAGATTCACCAAGTGAGCCGACGAATCGATAAGGGATAAGCGCACGGTAAGAGCGCCGTGAAAGTAATCGTATATCACACCCGTAATGCCCCTTGCAAAACTCGGTGAGCGGTCAAGGGGACGCTCTGTCATTTTTATCCGCTCACGTTCACAAGAGTTCACTGAAATTGATTTTTACGCACATATAGCCCCCTAATTGGCACCATTCGCCCAGAACAGAGAATATCCCCGCGTTCGGCAGGATAACGTTAAATAGCATGCAAATTGAGCATTTAATCGATTGGCGTGCCTCATAAATTACCGTCTAAGGATTTGTTACAGTGGGATCAGACGCTCTTTAAGGATGAACGCTATTTTGAATTAGACCACATCCCAGAGCACTTCTCCCATCGAGAGACGCAGATGCGCGCTCTTGAGATCGCCGCCCGTCCCGCACTGCGGGGCGCCCGTCCAATCAACAGTCTATGTTCAGGGCCGCACGGCACAGGAAAGACCACGGCAGTGCTGAAGGTATTCGAAGAGATTGAAAACTACACCGACAGCGTCGTGCCGGTTTATATAAACTGTCAAATCGACGGAACTCGCTTTGCGATATTCTCAGAGATCTACAAGAAACTCTTCAAGTATACGCCACCCGATTCGGGCGTTTCATTCAAACGTGTCTTCACAAAGATTACGAAATACCTCATCGATCAGGAGAAGGTACTCATCGTCGCTCTTGATGATGTCAACTATCTCTTCTATGAGAACACGGTCAACAAAGTCCTGTATGCACTCCTGCGAGCTCACGAGGTGTCAGCAGAGGTCAAGATCGGGGTCATCGCAATATCAAGCGACCTCTCGGTTGAGATGTCGAAGCAACTCGACCCTCGTGTGATGTCGGTTTTTCTTCCTGCGGATGTATACTTCCCGCTTTATACCCGTGCCGAAGTACGCGACATTCTGGGAGACCGCGTGCGGCGCGGGTTCTATGCAAACGTGGTTCCTGAAGATGTGCTTGAAAGGGTCATTGATCATGTGGAAGAGGCAAGCGACCTACGGGTGGGGATCGACCTCTTGAGAAAAATTGGACTTAGAGCGGAGATAAGCGCGCGAAGATACGTCACGGCAGACGATGTAGAGCACTCATATGAAAAATCGCGCCTCGTTCATCTCACGTACTCAATCCAATCGCTGCGCGCAGAAGAACGCGACCTTCTTAAACTGATCGCAGGGCAAGAGGCAAAGATAAAAGCGGGGGAGCTCTATAAAAAGTTCAACGAGGAGACGCACCTCGGCTATACGCGATTTTATGACATTGTCTCCAAGCTTGATTCAATTCGACTTATCAACACTGATTTTACAGGTAAAGGAACACGCGGAAGAACGCGAGAGATTCAACTCAGATACGAGCCGGAGGATGTCCTCAGCGTGCTTGCCGAAATGGAAACGTAATGCCTGCGGCAAAAAACGACAGAATTGACGCCCTCATCCAAGAGGTCCGCGATCTCAAGAGCGAGATCAAAGAGCTTCGGATCCTTCTTATGTACGAGCTTCTGAAAACGGAGGATCGGCGATTTCGCAGCGGCGACTCACTCCTTGCACTTACCAAACAAGCGCTTAACGGAGCCGTTGAACAGCTTGCCGACCTCGAGCGCAAAACCGACGTGCAAGCGCGAGAGGTGCAACGATCGACTGAAGAACCGGTAAAAGCTCGCAAAGACGTGTCAACGCCAACGGTCGACGTCGACAAGGAGATCGCTATTTTGAAAAAAGAGATGGCTGCGAGCCTCAGGAGTGCCGCAAGGGAAATTGAAGAGGAGGATGTAGACGAGGAAAAGGAGGACACGGAGTAACTCATGTTGCTTACGCTCTTCGGCGACTATGATGCGGGTGCAGAAGCAGACTATGTGCCTACCTGGCAAGAGTTTGAGGAGCAAATCCGTGACGTCCTCGAGTGCGCCGGCTTTTCAACTCATTTTAGGAAGGTCTTCGTGGCTGCAGGTAGGCGCTACGAAATTGATGTCGTCGCTTATCGCTTTGATACGACCCTGCTCATCGATGCCAAGCGGTACGGCAAGGCGCGTCTTAGAAGCTCGTCCATTCGGGCACAGGCGCGAAAACACCTCGCCCGCTGTGGCGAGTTTGACCGAGCGTTTTCCGTCAGCAGCGTGTCCGTCATCGTAAGCTGGATAGACGATGCACTTCTGTGTGAGGGCGATTGCTTCATCGTTCCTTTTGACAAGCTCGAAGATTTTATTGTCCACCTTGAGTGCTACGTTGACTCGATTAACGAGCTTGACGCCCGGGATTCCATACTCGATAATATTAACGAAAACGACATCTTTTAATCGACGTAATTCGCAAAGGCAATATTTTAAGTTTGGTCAATGCATTTCTTTCATGAAGCTGATACGCCGAGGCTACATTCTCGGGCCATAAATCCACGAATGAGAGAAAAATAAAATGAAAGCGTGTATCATGTGTGGCGGTGCCGGCACGAGGCTCAGACCGTTGACCTTCGAGCGGCCTAAGCCAAGCATCCCGCTTCTCAACAAACCGTCAGTCGGTCACCTCGTCGAACATCTGTCAGCAAATGGCTTCAACGACATCGTCATCACCCTCGGGTACCTGGGACGGAACATCGAAGAGTACCTTGGCGATGGCCTGATGTTCGGTGTGGAGATAAACTATATTCGCGAGAGACACAAGTTGGGCACTGCTGGGAGCGTCAAGAACGCTGAGCACCTCCTCAACGACGGGCCCTTTCTCGTCGTTGGAGGAGATCACGTGATGGACTTTAACCTTCGCGAGTTTTACCAGTTCCATCGTAAGAATGACAGCATACTGTCAGTCGGAGCGATGTCCATCGACGATCCACGCGAATACGGAATCCTTGACATTGACGTTAATAATCGAGTGCATCGGTTTAGAGAGAAGCCGAGTTCCGGCGAGATATTTAGCAATCTCGCAAGCACGGGTATCTACATGTGCGATCCTGAGCTCTTCAGCCACATCCCAAAGGAGCGGTTTGACTTTGCTAAGGACCTTTTTCCGCGGCTGCTCAGTTCAAGTGAGCGTATGTCGGCGTGGATGGCGCGCGGACACTGGACCGACATTGGAAACGCAACGGCTTATCGACAGGCGTCGAGGTGGTTGCTCGACAACTTGCGCGGAACAGAAATCGTCGGACACTTCCAGATTAAAGACGCGCGCCTAAACGGCCCCGCATCAATCGGAACTGACGTGTCGATCGGGTCAAACTCAGCTATCGTTGGCCCGGTGGTGATTGGCGCAAACACCGTTATCGGCGACAATGTGTTAATCAGCCCCTATACGACCATAGGGTCCGGCTGTGATATCGCCGATGACACGTCAGTGCTCTCTGGGATTGTGTACAACGACGTCAAGATCGGTGCACATACGGCCGTTTCGGGTTCTATTGTCGACAACGGAACGAGCATAGGGGGCCATTGCGTTCTCGAAAATAACACCGTCATCGGTCCGCGAGTCGTTGTGAACGATTCTGTTACCGTGCACTCGGGCGTCTCTATTTGGCCCGAGGTCGTCATCGATGGGGGCGACGTGTTTAAGGACGTGCTTAATACTGCGTACGACACACACAAAGACGGATCGTAACGGAAAAGAAAGTTGTTCTCTGAAGAGTAAAAATAGAGGTGGAATGGCAAATGCTTGATATTCAAAACTTGCACGTAGAAGTCGACGGTAAGCCAATCCTTAAGGGGTTAGACCTTAAGGTGAACGAAGGAGAGACTCATGCCCTCTTTGGCCAAAATGGCTCGGGAAAAACCACTCTCGTGTTAACAATCATGGGGTTTCCCCGTTACCACGTCTCCGAGGGACGCATACTTTTCAAAGGTGAGGATATCACCCATCTGCCCGTAAACGAGCGGGCGCGTCTTGGTATCGGGATCTCATTTCAACACCCGCCGGCCATTCATGGGGTGAAGCTCAAGGATTTGGTCGACATAGCCGCTAAACACGGCACTCAGCCTTTCAATACCGAAGAAGTCGCTAAAACTATCAACATCTCGCCCGATTTTCTGACTCGGGATGTCAATTTTGGGTTCTCAGGTGGAGAGGTGAAGCGCACCGAACTGTTGCAACTCCTCGCCCAAAACCCCGACCTCGTGCTGCTTGACGAGCCAGATTCCGGGGTCGATCTCGAGAATATCGAACTCGTTGGAGAGACGATCAACAAGCTGCTCGACAGAGACAAGCGCTTGCGCAAGCGACGCAAATCAGGACTTATCATTACCCACGCCGGAGGCATTTTAAAGATCGTGCAGGCTGACAGGGCGCACGTTCTCGTTGACGGTAAGATCGCGTGTTCCGGCAACCCAGGTGAACTCCTCAATGATATCTGCGAGCTTGGTTATGAGGAGTGTGTAAAATGTCAAATATAGATGAGTTAACCGAACGCGCCGAAAAGGCCCGTGGGAAGAAGGCGGCGTTCGGGCCTGACATACCACTTGAGAGTTACACGTCGAATGCCCCGGCCCACAAGAAAATCCTGACACTCAAGACGCTGCCCTCCAACTACCAGAGTCAGTCGCTTGGCGTTGGAATAGATGCAAAGGAGGATGAGCGATCGGGCTCATATTTCCAGCTCGATACAAGCGTCGTCTACTCGAAGACCTCGGCACAGGACGTCGAAGTGCTCAGTGTGACCGAAGCGTTCGAGAAGTATGACTGGCTTAAAGACTACTGGTGGAAAACGGTCGCGGTTGACGCTGACAAGTACACCGCCCAGGCCGCTCTTAATTTCAGCAACGGCTACTTCATACGGGCAAAGGCGGGCACGAAGACTATCTTGCCAATTCAGGCGTGCATGTTCCTAGCCCAAGAGAGCCTGTCACAAAACGTGCACAACATCATCATTGCTGAGGAGGGCTCGGAAATGCACATAATCTCGGGCTGCAGAACCGCAGACGAGCTTTCCCACGGAATTCACGTCGGAGTTTCTGAGTTCTTCATCAAGGAGGGCGCGAAATGCTCCTTTTCGATGATTCACAACTGGGGCCCGGAAGTCGCTGTTCGCCCGCGGAGCGGAATCATCGTTGAGAAGGATGCCACGTTTATCAACAATTACGTCTGTTTGAAGCCCGTTCAGAGCTTACAAATGTACCCAACGATCCGTTGCGTAGGTGAGAACGCCACCGCATTATCGTATTCACTGCTGTACGCAACGGAGGGCTCACATATGGACGTAGGAGCGCGAGTAATCTTGGAAGCTGAGCAATGCAAGGCAGACGTGATAGCGCGGACGATTACGAATGGCGGCGAGATCATCTCGCGCGGAAACCTTACCGCTCTCCACGGTGACGTCAAGGGACATCTCGAATGCCGCGGACTTATGCTGGGTGACCACGGCAGGATTTTTGCGGTCCCCGAACTCGATGGCGCCGTTCCGGATGTCGACATGTCACACGAAGCCGCAGTGGGGAAAATCGCTGAAGAGGAGATAACCTACCTTATGACACGGGGACTTAGCGAAGATGAGGCTACGTCCGCCATCGTGCGGGGCTTCCTTGACATAGAAATTAAAGGCGTGCCGCCTGCGTTACAAGAAGAGATGCGACGAGCTGTCCACACTACAGAGGGCATGGGCCTTTAGTACTTAAAAAAAAGAAAATAAACAGCGATGTGGTGGGAAAGCGCCCGCTATTCCTGCAAAGCACGATAATAGAGCATTCGTCGGTCGATCCGCTTTATCCAGCGCGCTTGATAAATAGAAACGAACAGCGTGTTCTCGCCTATGCGTATCGCGACATCTGTCTCTTTAGGGGGACTGATAGAAATTGGCAAAATCAGAGCACCGGAACACGTAGTCGTCACTCTGAAATCTTTCCCTTGCTCCTTAATGTAGGCGGCGACTGCCTCTTCAACTTCTATCTCTTCGACGCTCATCTCGAATGCAATTTAGGATGTAGTTATGATTATGAATATATATCCTTCGACATAACTCCGATTCAGTTTACGGTGTCGTGGAGATTCAACGTTCAACGGGATCTTGTTTGCAGCCCCGGCCTGCTGAATGTGCTTAACTAAATAAACATCTTTGACTCATTGTGAATGATGAGCGGCAAATACGTAACGAGCTGCCTGGCGTGCACCATAAGGAACAATCTCGTACTAATGGTTGAGCAAGCAAGTGGCTATTGGGCCGGACGATGGATACTCCCTGGAGGAAAACTAGAGCTGGGCGAGTCCTTGGAAGAGTGCGCTGCTCGTGAGTGTTTCGAAGAGACAAGCGTGAAAGTCGCCGTTTCTCGTCAGGTTAAAGCGTACGTGTCGTATGACCCCAACTCGGAGTGGGACGAACAAGTGCTGCTCATTTGCTATGAGGCAGGGTACGTGAGCGGGTTTCCAACCGTTGGACAAGGCGTGACTGGTGCCAAATGGATCGAACTCGATAAAGTAAAGGATATGAACCTGCGCAATCGGGAGGTCCCGGACATCATCCTTCGCATGATAACTGAAACGTTACAGTCAAGAGGTCAAACCTAAGAAGTGCTGCGCGATCTATTGATTGACAGATACTCTATTTGGGCCGTGTAGATTTCTCAGCTAACTGTTGGCTTCTTAACTGCACGCTCAGTGCTAAGCTCGTTTGCTTCAGACTAAAAGTTGCTTACCGCTCCTTTATTGCTTTGATAAAGTCGTCGATCGGTATCGCAGGCATGCTCATTATTTGAACCGTACCGCGCGCCCCGAGCTCGACCGAGGCTTTCAGAATGGTTTCGTTGTCAGGCGCTTCAACGATGTTCACAAAGTCGTATGGCCCCACGACTGCATGCTGGGATATGACTTTGACTTGCATCGCCTCCATCTCTCGATCGACTTCCTGAATGCGATTGGGTCGCTCTCGTATTGTTTTCCTGCCTTCAGTGGTTAGTTTGGTTAAAAGGATGTACGTAGGCATCGAACCACCTCCTTAGGCAAATAGGCGTGAAAGGACTTCTGTTTTTCCCTTAAGAGGGTTTAAAAAGCTTAAATTTTGTGAGCCGAAGCCTGCGCTGTAGCCAGCGTGAAGGTTTTACGTGACGTGAAACCGTGCTTAATTAAGCCGAAAGCTTTAGCTCATCTGCGGCTCATCACAGTTCGACGAGCTCATAAGAACTTGTTCCTAATCCTATCCGCTCTCCATACGTTATTTGAATCGAGCCTTGAGTCTCACTCCAGACACCTTTGAACTTGTCATCACCAGGTTCAAGATTGGTGACAAGACGAGTGCCTGGTATGCCCCGCTGCCCGTTCACCAGATCCACGCTCGCTGCGTCAATGGCGACGGGGTCAGTTGAGGCAAGAATCCCTACGTCGGGGACGATGGGCGTGTCACTCCAAGGAACGCAATCGCAATCGGGCGTAATCTGCAAAAGGAGATTGAAGTACCCGACGCCACGCTTGCTCACTGTCGCGCCAAAGGCGTATTCAGTCAGCATCTCTAAAAATCGTTGGAGATCGTGTTCCCAGTCGTATGAGATACTGGAGTTTAAGCACATCGCCATACACTCACCACACCCAACGCAGAGGTCGTAATTAATGCTCGACGCACCTGCTTCAATCGATATGGCCGAGCGTGGGCACACCCCGACGCACACCCCGCACGCTGAGCACTTGTCCACATCGACTATCGGATTCATACCCTTATGTTGGTCCGCCTTCCCAGCCCTCGGGGCGCATCCCATCGCCAGGTTCTTTATTGCGCCCCCAAATCCGGCCATTCCGTGACCTTTGAAGTGTGACATGACGATCATGCTCGGAGCCGCGACGATGTCGCCTGCAATTTTGACCGTGTCAAAGTGTTTCTTGTCGATTCGAACGTCCTGGTAGTGATCGCTTACAAGTCCGTCAGAGATGATGAATGGCGCCCCTAACACCGCGTAATCAAACCCATGCTCAAGAGCGGTCGCGAGGTGGTCGACCGCGTCGTGTCGACTTCCCGAATAGAGCGTATTTGTGTCGGTCACGAACGGCCTGCCACCGCTCGTTTGTACCAGCTCGACGACTTGCCGGACGTGCTCTGGTCGAAGATGTGAATCATTGCCGCGTTCGCCGACGTGCAGTTTTATTGCTGTGAGGGCGTCAGCTTCAATCAGCGTGTCAAATTGCGCCGCTTCAAAGAGCTGTCGAATGCGAGCGATCGCATTTTCGTCCTTACTTCCTGCGTTCACGCGCGCAAAATATACTGTACTTGCCATTTTTCTCTCCGATGCGTACGTCAAATCCCCAGTTTAAGGTCCGGCACTCGAGGTGCGGCCGGCATGTTTGTGTGGCACTAACCCTTTACAAGAGCGGCCCATTTACTTATCTTGTCAAGCTTCTTCTTAAGGGGGAGCGGATTATGGACGGCCGTTTCCCATATGACCTGCACGCCGTCAACCGATTCGGTGACCTCTTTGCTGAGCAGTTCTGCCTCCCTTCCAAAAACAATGGCAATGGGGGTGCTTTTTGACAGTGCCGCGACCGTCCCAAGATACTGCACCCCCGAGTCCTTATGGATAAAGCCAAACGCGAGGTCAACGTCGAACGTCCCCTTAGCAATTTGGTCAATGCACTTGTCTATGTTCACGTACGATTCAATGTACGCTTTCTTGGGATCCGCGACTTTCATTAAGTTGACAGCGCTTGGCGTTCCCGCACAAATCACCTCAAACCCCTGCGCTTTCAATGCGTTTCCGATGTACAGCGCGAGGCCGGTTTGCACAGGAACCTCAGGACACCCCAGGAGCAGTAAGGCCTTCATAACTATCGATACAAGAACGTCGCCCTGTGTATTATTCTTTTGCAGCTTAATTGGTGACAGGAATAAAAAATACGCGGAAGCAGCCTGGATCGAATTGCAGGTTACTTAAAAAGGATTCCTGGTTAAGCTATTACCTTGCCTGAAAGATCTCAAGAGACTAGTTAAGCCCCGCAAAGGGGCAGCAAGACAATTTGAAGAGCGTGATGCAAGCGAGGGATACAACGCGACACCTTATCGAGCTTGTTAAATCAAAATACGCAAATCAACGTCAGACCTAACGGTGTTAACTAAGGGAGTTCCTAGCGCATATTGTACTCAGCGGCACCGTAAACGCAGAAGAATACAGCGTTTAATTTACTTTCGGCCCAGATCGGACAGGAAGGGCACACGCAGCCCTTTTTTTCTGTGGTTTTTTCGTTTCTACCTTGTACACAGAAAAGCCCGCCTGTAAGACCGGTTTTGTCGTAAGTCGGGCACCGTTCTGTATAGCACAAGCATTTTTCGAAGTTCTCTTTCGTGTTTTCAACGCGTGCACGTTTCCTGTTAAACATTTAGTTCCACCGCCATTTGTGTTCTCTACGAAATGTAGCATTTTAAACGCTTTGATAAACGAAAGCTGTTCGCATGCCATGTAAATGAGTTATAGCGAGAGTGAAAGCGGGGCACACCGAGGCGATGAAATCGCGCCAACCTAAAAATCTACGAGGATGGGAAACGCTCGATATCGGGCGATCCCCCACGATTAATTGAAGAAGCGATCGATGCCATTGAAAATAAGAGAGTTATCTTACGTTCACGGAGATGTAAAAACTCAAATCGCATCTGGAAGAATTATTTAAATATGCACATCAAAATTATCAGTGATACGCGAAAACCAAAACTTTAGAGTTAAAACACAATGCCCGGCCTCGTTATTCACGTTGGAGTTGCACTCGTAGCGTTGTTGCTTTATTTTGACGATCGTAACCGGAAGTACGTTCTGCTCCTGCTGCCTTTCGCCGTGCTTCCCGACCTCGATCATTTCGCACCGTTGTACGCACCCCGGGAGATGCTCCATAACGTTTTTTTGCTCGTGCCTCCGCTCGCCATCGCGCTCTACGGGCTGAAGACAAAAAACAACGTAGTATACAGCATCGCGTTGATGGCAGGCTTTGTGCTGTTTTCACACATCGTGCTCGATTTCTTTAATGGCGGAGTGGCACTGTTCTATCCGTTACGAACAACGTGGTATGGTTTCACGAATACGCCGCACGTAGCTCATGGTGCTGTTGCCCTCATATCCGAGCCACTGAGTACGTACGTGCCAAGCGAGGCGTTGGGTGGTTTCTCCACGGTAAATGAAGCTCACGGTGCTGTTTTTTTAATCCCCAAACCACTGGGGGCGTACGTGCCAAGCGAGGCGTTCGGCTTTGCGCTGACTTTTATTGTCTTAGCCGTAATTCTCTTCGTCAAAAGGCAGCTTCAATTCGACACAGATGCCCGTGAACTTGCGAAACAGACTAACGTCTGATTTTTCTGCGGCGGCTTGCAATTGTTGCTGTGATGACCTGCCCAGCTGTGAAGCTAAAAGTCGCCGAGAGGTGACGCGTACGCGTGAAAAACATTTCGGAGCCTACAAGGCTGAGATTGAGGATAATGAGGTGAGGCTCCTCACCAATGAATTGCACGTGCGAGAATAATGAGGGAGCCGTTCGACGTCACAGGTGATCGGGCAGCCCTAGCAATGTTCGCGTGGGCTTCGCCGGCAGTGTATATAAGCTTAGCCTCGGGTTTTGAAGCCTGTCTCACAAATGATGCGGTTAAAACGCACGCCTGAGTGGTGGGGAACATTGGTACGCAAACAGCGAATCGATGCGACCCTAAGCGGCAGCCCAGAGGAAATATTTAAACTGGCATTGCCAAACTAATATTAACGCCGTAGCAAAACCACTGCGAGAAGCAGCGTCAAAAGAAACAATGCCGGACCCGATTACTCACCTCATCGTTGCCACTTCACTGTTATGGCTGTTTTGGGACAAAAAGTACCGAAACTACGTCCTTTTACTGTCCCCCCTAGCTGTGTTGCCAGATGTAGATCATTTCCTACCGCCATTCCACCGTTTGCTCTTGCACAACATCTTCATCATTGTGCCTACCATCAGTCTTGCGGTGTATGCACGCTTTTGGACAAAGAATGACGTTTTATTTAACGTGTCACTAATCGCGACCTTCTTCTTGCTTTCACACCTGTTACTCGACCTGTTTACTGGTGCTGGCGTGCCTCTGTTCTATCCGCTTACAGCGGCAACTATTGGCTTCACGTACGAGTTGGTTATTGCCCATGGCTCTGTGGTACTACTTCCCGAACCGCCTGCCGCGTTCGTGCAGAGCGAATTGTTTGGCATCGCGCTGACATCCCTAGCGCTAGCTGTGACTTTATTCGTCAAGAACCGGCTACCATTGACTAAAGATGTTTTCGCGTCTGAGGTCTAAGTTTAATTCGCCGCGCGCGCGGTGGGTTCCCGCCAAGTGGCACTGCACATCGCTGTAAGCGTGAATGGCGGTGTGGGCTATTAATGAAAAGTGCGACCTTAAGGCACATCGTAAAAGCAGCAGCTCAAACGCGGTATGACTCGATCGACGCTGCTCATGTCGGCGCGTTAAAAAAAGCGCATTGCCCCGACACTCGCGTGTGGTTGTGGCAATGGCCGTGGAAATGGCTGCGGAAATGGCTGCGGCTGTGGTAATGGTAGTGGTTGTGGCAATGCAATGGACTCCTTCAATCCGACTAATTCTCGAAGACGATGTCGCCAACGCGCTTTCGCGTCTCGTCAAGCAGTTCTTCGATTCGCTTTATCTTGGCATCGTCAAGGTAACTGTAGTTCGAAAAAATGGTACCGGTGAGCGATGCAACTCGTTTGCCGACTCCGGGAAGCGAGTTCCACTTAGGTTGTCCGAAGCTTTCCGACATTCGGTCGATTCGCTCACTGTTTTCTTTGAGATACGTTTTACCCTCATCAGTAAGCGCGTACACTTTTTTATTCTCTTTTTCGTCAATTTCTACACAACCTTGATCCTGCAGCAGCTGAAGCGTTGGATAGAGGGAGGAAGGATCTGGCGCGTAGCCGCGTTTTTCTTCGATAGCTTTGATGATTCCATAGCCGTGCAGGGGCTGTTCCTCGAGGGCCTGCAAGATTAGAAGGCTTAGGTTTCCCCGGTCCCGTCGAGGGTGCGCTAGCCACGTTTTGCACATGGATGACATATGATGCATCGGACCGCAGGTCTGGTATATTTTGTAGTGGGTCATGTTTTTCACCGATATATCTTTAGATATAATACAAGACACTTAACTATTTAACGGTTTCGACATTGCGAATGCCCAAAAGAACGGGTGTCGAGATAGGCGAGACATTCACGGAAAAATAACGGTTTTAATGCACTAACGAACCTTTATTTCGACTCCAATTTCCAAAAGAAGTAAAAATCGAAACGAAACCGTTAAATCAGATCATACACTCCTTCATGCGCCGGTTTTATAGGCCGCACATAGCTGAAGCAGGGCGTCGCCCGTCTGGCTTACCTCGACAAACCGTCTTGTTGATACGGCGAACCCGTGCTCCGGAGAATAATAAATCGGTTTTGATAATGTGCGGGAAATCGCGCTAACACGCCCACGAGCGTTCTGACACGACAATCACGACTTTATCGATGCTTGCGTGAAAATTATTTCTTCACTTGCTCCAGTTCTGACTCTTCGTCGGCGAACTCGACCAGCTTGAGTAGGATTGCCCCCTTTTCAGGTTTTGCCTTCATCAAAAAGTACTCCCCACCGCTCAGATTGAACAGTTCCCTGATCTTTTTCGGGATGACAACGTAATAAGAGGTGCCGTCAGGCCGCATGTACCCTTTGACCAAAACGCGCTGGTGTTCAGGTTTCTTTTCTTCATTGTGCATCGGCGTCACCTCCCATATTAAGCCCTAACAGTGCGTAGTTGCGGTAGTAAAGAGAGGAGGGAGGCACTCACTTCTCAATCCGGAGCTTGAGAATCCGCAGCGTCTCCAGTTTGTGCTCTGCGAGCTTTATCCTCTGCTCTTTTTTCATTATCTTTTCATCTAATTTGCGCAGCAAATATTCTTTCTTGGCATCGTCGTCGAGCTTTTCCCAGATCATTTTCTTCGTGATCCAGTCGCCTTTCTTGCCCATATCGTGATGCATTCCCATCGGACCTTCATTTTTTTCGTACATAATACATTACTCCGTTTTTTTATGTTGAGTATGTTCAACAACAAATATATTCACATGATCGCATATATAACTATGGTAATTTCCCTCCAGTCATCTTTTAAAGCCGCAACAAGATGCTTCTAATCAGGGTTCACTTTGCGCGAACCGTATCAACGTCAACGGAAAATGCTCTTACCTCAAGAATGTCAGGGCGAAGAGGTTTAATGATTCCTGGGAGCACATTCAGAAGGTTATTCTTTTTTCAAAAGAGAGTATATTTAGAGTAATTGTATGGTTACGATAAGTGTGGCTTTAGATATTCCAGCCCTTACCGCACAAATGCTGGGGGCATCTAATTTTTTTTAAAACAACTCTCGCAAATAAATTTTATATTTGCCCAGCTTACCGCCATAATTTCCAGCAGAAACTCTTGTAACGCCTTCAACCTGGCTTGTGGCTTCGATGCCAACTTTCATGCCCCGTTTCACGGCGCCCAAAGATGTCCCATTAATGACAATTTCAGGGACATATTTGACGTCCTTTGGAACAAGCGATTCTTTGTCAAGTTTCCCCTTCAACGATGAGCAGTATCGATGGTTTGTTGTAGGCCCTATCAAGGGATAGCTTGTCTCAGTTTTTGACCCTGCTGAGCACACATCAAATGGTGTGATAACGCCTTCAACGGTATGTATTGCTTCGAGGGCCCTTTTACCTGCTTCAAATAACGCCTTCTTAGTCCTGCACATGTACCAAAAATTTCCGCCAGAAACCCCCCGTGCATAGCCTAGATAGCGTTCTATCTGAAAGTCTGGCACCATAATTGGCACGACTATCATTTGGCGCCCGAAGCGTTTTTCTTCCCATTCATGACCGTCGCCACAGTGCCCAACCCTTTCCATAGTGTCAAATGTACCTTCTGCCGTTGGAAGCGCATCGAAGAGGGCGGTGAATGGCTTCACAAGTACGTCTTGACGAATTCGGTAAGATAGCTCCTTCTCAAGTAGTTGTACGGATTTTTCGAATGGCCTTTGCTCGTCGATATTTCCCCAAAACTGCAAGATAGCACCAACACGTCCGTCTGGGGTTTCGTTTTTGTTGAGCCACTTTTCTATGCCACCTTCAGTTCTTCCTATGACTATGGCAGGGGCAGCGGTTACATCTTCTGCGGCTTTAGAAAGCGTTTTTCGATCGTGAGCCGTGATGATTAACCTGCAATAGAGTCCATCAGATGCCTCTGCAAACGTATCCTCAATGACAGCTTTCATGCAAGTATCCAAAGGGAAATAGATCCATTAATCATCTTCTTCGCCTTGACTCACGCCGAAGAGGTGAGGGTCCAGTTGAGTGTCTAACCCCTTCTTTTAGTTACTTCATCAAGCGCTTCGCACGTTCAATGCCACGTCTTTTCCGAAAAGGATACAATTGTCGATGGCCTCGATGTTTGGATTCCATTTCTTCGTGATCCCGTCATTCAACAGCTGGAATCCGCCTTCTTTAAGCCTTTGCGATATGACCTTTATCCCCTCGCCGCTCCATCCATAACACCCGAATGCAGCTGCTTTTTTATTCTGGAACTTCAAACCCCTCATTTCTTCCAGGATGGCAGCTGCAGCAGAAAGGATTCCCTTATTCACCGTTGGTGATCCTATCAAAACTGCCTTTGATTTGAATATTTCCGTGATCAAATCGCTTTTGTCTGATCGGGCGATGTTAAACAGCTTTACGGTAACCTCTGGATCGGCCGCCGTGATTCCTTCCGCGATCGCTTCAGCCATGCGACGCGTTCCGTTCCACATGGTGTCATAGGCAATCGTAATCTGGTTTTCAGAATAGGCGTGGGCCCATTGAATATATTGTTTCACAATCTGTAGTGGATCGTTCCGCCATATCACCCCGTGGCTCGGACAGATCATATCCACTGGAATATTCAAAGCTATAATTTCCTTAATTTTCTTATCAACCAGCTTACTGAACGGGGTCAGGATGTTCGCATAGTATTTAATGGCCTCCTGAAATAACTCTGCCTGATCCACCAGATCATTGTACATCAATTCTGAGGCTATGTGTTGACCGAACGCATCGTTGCTGAAAAGGACGTTATCGCCCGTGAGATAACTCATCATGCTGTCCGGCCAGTGGAGCATCGGGGCTTCAATGAATGTCAGCTCTTTCGATCCAATGCTGAGCGTATCCCCTGTCTTTACCACCTGAAAATTCCAGTCCTCGTGATAAAGACCCGTTAGCGAGTCTATCGCGCGGGATGTGCAGTATATCGGGACATCGGGGATATGGCGCATCAGTTCCGGCAAGGCACCACTGTGGTCAGATTCTCCGTGATTTGCTATAACATAGTCAATCTCGTCAAGTGAGATCTCTTTTTTAAGATTCTCAACAAATTCACCCGAAAACGGACCCCATACCGTATCGATCAACGCTGTTTTGTTATCCCTTACTAAGTAGGAATTGTAACTCGAGCCGCGATGTGTCGAAAGCTCCTGCCCATGAAATGTCCTCAGTTCCCAGTCAACCTTTCCAATCCACGAAATAGTCTCGTTGATCCTAAATACCATGTCCATCTCCTCTTTGCGTGTTAATCAGATCGCGAAACGCATAAACGTATAACGACCTTATTATTCGCTCTTGTTTATAAATATCCTGACCTCATGATCTAGTCCAGTTCAACGGCGTAAGATCAGCCGATACTGCGGCGCTGGAAGCCCAGAAGGCCGATTACCATAAGAAGCACTGTTACTCCCATCAGCGCAATCAACGGCGTCGCCGAAAACTCGCTTACAAGGATCTTCGGCACGTGGGTAAACGGCGAGACGTCTTGTATCGACTGGCCTATCTGTAGGAGCTCACCGAGCAATTCGATGACGATGATTCCTAACAACGCGCCCCAGCTCAAAAACGTAAGCTTAGGTATGAGGCCGTAGAGCGCCATCGCGATTCCAGCCATCACAAGGATTGCAGGCAGATATGCCATCGAGGCGGCGAACACGCGCGGCAGCTCGTAGCCGACGTTTCCGACGCTCAAACCGTAGGTAAGTCCAGCAGGCACGCTAAACGCCGCAAGCACAACCGTGGTACCGACGACTGTCAGTAACAAGTAACTTCCCGCCCAACGCAGCCGACCGACTGGAGTGGCCAGCACGGGATCGACGCGCGCCTCCTTTTCCTCAGACTGCATTTGCAGCGTTGTGACAATGGCGTACACGGCAGCTATCTCGACAACTATCGTTAGAGCTAAGGTGAAAAAACCGTCACTCACTCCGGAGCTACCCCCAAGACGGGCAAGCAGACCCAAAAGCTGTGGACTAGTCGTAAGCTGGTCAGCGCCGGCTTTAGCGAGATCGCCTGTTACAACACCAAATACAGCGAACCCAACGGCCCATGCGAGCAGCGAGCGGCGGTTTAGCCGCCAGACGAGCGCTGCCGGGCTTCGCAGTCTCAGCGACGCCGATGCAGGGCCGGGCCGCGGCCGCACAAGACCTGAACCGACGTCCCGCTGAGAAGACAGCGCAAACGCCATTGCCGTTAATAACGCGATGGCGCCGATGAAGAGTACAAAAACACCCCAGCGTTCGTCAGCAAAGGGTTTGATCTGTTGCATCCAACCAAGCGGCGACAGCCAAGATAGTACGCTGTGCTCGCCTATATCGCCAGCAGCCCGCAGCAGATATCCAATGCCGAGAACGGCGACGGCAATGCCTTTTGCAGTGCCCGCGCGCTCAGTGAGCTGCGCAGCGACCCCCGCTACCGCAGCAAACGTTGCTCCGACGGCCGCAACTGACAGGCCGAGCGCGACAGAGCCGGCGACGGGAAGTCCATATACAATTAATCCGCCCGCAACGAGCGCGGCGATTACCAAATTTGCGCCGAGCGTCACAAGCAGACTCGCCGACAGCGCTGCCTGCCGACCCACCACGGTCGCGTCTAGCAGTTCAAATCGTCCAGCCTCCTCCTGCGTACGGGTATGGCGAACGACAAAGAGAGCACTGCCGAGCCCGACAAGCACTGCGCTATAGACGCTCCATCTCCACGCGGTGAGCCCGGCGATGGTCGGAATGTAAATATGCCCGAGCAGCGCTACCTCTGCTGGGATGTTCGCGGTCTCGGAGACGAACGCTTCAAGCGATGTGGCTGAGGGAAGAAGCTGATTGAAGGTCGCCACGGTGACAACCGCAAAGAGGGCCGGCAGTATCACACAGACCGACAATATGAGCCAATCCCGCCGAAGGATCAGACGGAGCAGTGCCCTCGTGCCGGTGTACGCGTTCAGGTTCATCTCATGACGCCTTCCTGAAGCTTATAATGGCGCAAAAACAGATCTTCAAGCGTAGGAGGGGCGCTCGTAAGTGCACGCACGTCAAATTGGGTCAGGTACCGCAAGACGCGATTGACCGCGTCGGCATCTACGCTGAATCGGGCGTGGGCGCCTTCGACGGTGAGGTTGTAAACGCCTGGCAGCCGGGTAAGTCCAGTGATCGGTCGCCGGGTCTCGACCGACACTGTGGTGCGCGTCAGGTGACGCAGTTCGGCGAGTGACCCAGTCTCAACGATTCTGCCCTCATTAATAATGCTAATACGGTCACAGAGCGCTTCGACTTCTGAGAGGATGTGGCTCGACAGCAACACGGTGGTGCCGGCCCCCTTGGCCTCGACGACGCACTCTCGGAATATTGCCTCCATCAAGGGATCCAAGCCCAAAGTAGGCTCGTCGAGAATGAGCAGTTCCACGTTAGAGACGAGCGCCGCGATTAGGGCAACCTTCTGCTGGTTACCCTTTGAATACGTGCGACACTGCCTTGTCGGGTCGAGTTTGAAGCGTGCGACAAGCTCATCACGTCGCGATTGGTCAAAGCCACCGCGCAGCCTCGCCAAGAGGTCGATTACCTCACCACCAGAGAGGTACGGCCATAGGTTCACATCACCGGGCACATAAGCCAGTCGGCGGTGGAGCGCTACGACGTCGCGCCAGGGATCACCTCCGAGCAGCGTGACCGTTCCTGAGTCCTTGCGGAGCAATCCGAGCAGGATCCGCAAAGTAGTGGTCTTTCCGGCACCGTTTGGACCGATGAAGCCGAACACCTCACCGCGCTCAACCTCGAGATCGACGCCGTCAAGGGCAATGTGTTTGCCGTAGCGTTTTGTCAAGCTGTGAATTTCGATTACGGACAACCTACACACCTCCGATCGTACGTTCTGTGCGTTTCAGGAGAGTAGCGTACGTTACGATCTTGAAGCTCTTTAACCGAATGAGATGGCGCCGTTTATGCATAGCTCTTCCGATTCTTGTTGCGTCGCCCGTCAAAAATTTCATTTTAGTCAAAACAGAGGAGCTTCTCTTAAAAAGAGGAGATGCTCGTCTAGCTGAAGCATAGAACCCCTCCCTCTTCCATTAATTTTGAGATAAGAACGACACATATATTTAGCTCAGGGCCTTTTCGTTTGTAGCTGTGAACAGGACCAAAGAACACCACAAAGACGAAGCACTGACATTATCCGTCGAGCACGCTGCGCACCTCATAGGAATTAGCCGATCGACCGCATACCGACTGGTGCAGGACGGCGAACTGCCGGCCATACGAGTTGGAAGGCGTGTGCTCATCCTTAAGAAACCTTTGATGCAAATGCTCGAGGCTGAATAGGATACGAGCCGCTTTTGAAGATGGGATTGTCGCGCCCTTGCGCCCTATATTGTTAGACCCGTACTTTTTTGTGTGCCCACAAGGTTAGTAAAACACGGATCATGAATGGCACGACAAAAACGAGTGACCGTGCAGACTCAGGGCCCGTCACAGTCGTCATTCGGCGCCGTATTAAACGTGGTTTTGCCAAGGCCTATGAACAGCTTGAAAAAGAGATATCGGCAGACGCGTCGGCATTCCCAGGTTATCTTGGCTGTACGTTTTTGCACCCCGAGAGGGACGATGATCGGGACTTCGTAACTATTGTCCGATTTGCAAGCTATAAGAGCATGATGCAGTGGGAGCACTCAACGACAGGCTCTGCCTTGATCGACCGTGCCGACGCCATGAGCGAGCTCCCGGCCACAATCCGTCGAACCACGGGTTTGTCACTGTGGTTTAATCCGCGCCATCCTGCGTCACCACAACGCTGGAAGATGGTGCTCGTCCTCACCGTCAGCATCTTCATCTTGGCTCAGCTTATAACGCCGCTCCTCAATCCCGCGCTCCGTTTGCTACCCCAACCCCTTGCATTTTTTATTTCATTGGTCATCCAGGTTGCTTTGCTCACTTATTTCGTGTTGCCGTGGCTCACCGCGATACTCGCAAAGTGGCTCTATGACGTTCCACGAGCTGAAGAATAAACCGATCTTTTGGCTCACATAGGGACATAGATAACCGAGACACGAACGCCTATAAAATTCGACCAAAAAAGGGCTTGTACGGGCCCTCAACCAGAACCGGGGCTGCGAGGCCCATAAAGCTAGCAAAGAAAACGCAAGTCATCGCTTTCTATATGTCGTGTTCAAATTTCACTTTCTTAGCGCACATACAAAACTTAAGTCTATCTGAGCCCAATGAGGTATACCTATGAAACAAGCGTTTGGCGGCGTTGTGTACGACACGGATACAGCGATACTCCTTGCACGAAACGAACATCAGTTCTGCATTGAAACGCTAAAAAACGGCGTCAAAAACGTTGACCTTTTCCTGACGCCTGACGGGCTCTATTTCAGATACGAAAAAACAGTGCCGTTCTTTGGAGACGACGAAGAGTACGACCCCGAACTGACGCCGCTCAGCTTGGGAGAAGCGGTGATCGTTTACAACAAGCTCACGGACAGAAGGCTCGAATTCGAAGATGCCTTTCCGGACATCGAAAACCCGGACGTGTAAAGTTACTACGCTAGGTTTCGAGTCTGCACCGTTGCTGCCCTATGCAGCCCTTTATAGCTCTTTTAATTTTGAAATGAGTTTGTTTGTCGTTTTCCAATTCCTCGTTGTTGCTAAAGTGTTCAGCTTTTTTTCAAACGCGGCATTATTTAGTTTTGTCCGCGCGTACCCGTTTGGACAATAAAGATACACCTCTTTGCCAACGATTGCGAACTTCTCACCATCGTCCGGCCTTATGTCAGGATTTGAAACCACAGACGGGTCAGGCGCGTCTAACAAAAAAGTGACGTACAGCTTGTCGATCGCTACGTCTTGTTCGTGAATAAGTGGATTATGTTCGAGAATCCTCTCGAGTTCTTGCTGCGTACGGATGATGACATTTGTCGAAAACCCAAAGGCGTCGCCTAACTTTTCTTCAATGCGCCTAGCCAATTGCGCGACTTCAGTATGTCTACAATCGAAAATAACGTTGCCACTCTGGCCGTACGTGCTCACGTTTTCGAAGCCTAGCTCTTCAAAAGACCTTTTTAGATCTGTCATATGCACGGCCCTTCGGCCGCTGACGTTAATTCCGCGCAACAAAGCAATGCATCTCACGCTTGACGCCCTCGTTTTTTCGCTGCACGCCTACCCGCCCAGCAGCTAGCGTTGCACCCCCTCATCGGCATTAGTCACTGTTTTTCCCAAATACGAGACAGACGAACCATCTCATTTATCTCATCTTGTCCTCTCCTGGGAAAACCAAGCCCCAGGTGCCAGGGGAACACGAGGGAGAACCACTTATTCAATCTGTTTACGTAATTTTCCCAGCTCCAGATGAGGTCGGCAAACTCCTCCTTTGTCTCAACGGTATCCAAGGAGTCCACAATGTCATTACAGAGCTCAACAAGCTTGGGCAAATTCAACCATGGGGCAGGGCATTCCGGCGGCGCGGTATCGCCTAAAAGTTTGGCCATGTGCACAGTCAAGTACTTCCACATTCTCTTGCAGTGCTCAAGTGTAAAGAGAGGATCTGCGATCGCGGATCGGATCGCGGGTTCGGTGGTCCACCATCCCATGGCCTGCGTATCTGCGACAAGGAACAAAAGGTTCCCCAACACCTGGCCGTCTGTCCCTGCCCCACTTGGGAAGATCCCGAGTCGGCTCATCGTGACCTCCTCTGGCTCCTCCCACCAGATTCGGTCTATTTCCTCCTCAATTTCGTTTTTCACTTCGCGCCAGTGCTTAGCCACAACTTACACATCCTTTCTCTTTAGCGTGATCGTCTGCAACTGATGCGTGATGAATTGGGCGTTCCAGACCCTCCTCCCGGCCTCATAGAGCTCTCCTAGAAAATCGTTAGAGACCCTTGCCACCACTGGCCCTCTCGCGACTAAGGGCTCGGTCAGATCGGACCCATATGCAATCGCAATGTCGTGTCCTCCGCTATACACGATGGAGCCTGGCTTCAATTGGCTGAGAAGAAGCCGTTTCTTTCCGAGGGGGGCGGCCTGTGAGCCTATGGCAATCGGATGTTTTGGCGGCCGACCACAACCATGGAAGTAGTCTCCTGTGGACAAAGTGTGGTGGCATATCATCTTCATGGGTTGGCCTAAAAGATCCCACACGGTCTGGCACATTTCGGGTTCTTCTTTGATAAGGAGGGTTGCGGGGATTCCTGTCTTTCTGAATGGAAACTCGATCAGAATCTTTTTTTCCATAGGAATCGTTCTCCTTCAATCAAGGTGCGGTTCTTAGAAGGTGTGTGATGGCGCCAACACTTACGTGTTACAGGGTCGGGCGTAGCGCTATCGTTGTTGCTGCATGGCAGCAAAATTGTGTTGCAGGTTATTTTGACCCTGGGTTACCCACTTACTTCTTATCCTTCCAATACCACCAGTTGAGTTTTTCAGGGTCATGAATTTCATCTCGTGTTTCCGCAAAGTAAACTGCACAACGGAAAACGTAGAGCAGGCAACGGTCCTGAATTGTCCCGGCATCTTGGTTGGATAGTTCATATAGCCACTCTGGGTCCATGCCCTTCAAATCATCAATCTTATGAATGCCAATAGTTCTTAAATCATTGGCAATGGACTTGCCTACGCCTGGAATGTCCGTCAGGGATTGGGGGGGTATCTTTCTTTCATGAAGCTTTAGGTTATTTTTCTCACCCAAGTGCCTGTTAGATATGCATTGACGAGTGAGAGCAGCACTAGAATGCGCTACACTTTTAACGTTCTAGTGCTTCTCAAAGCTCAATTACACTTCAGATTTTGATGTATTACGTCGATAAATAATATATCTGTGCATTGTAAAAGTAAGCCAAATGATTGCTGCCGATGGGACAACGGACTAGCAGTCAGAGCCGCCATTAAAGGAAAGATAACCCATGGAAACAGAAGGCAATTCTAGAATAGCGGTCGTAGCGGCCATCATCGGCAACTTGATCATAGCGATCATTAAGTTCGTTGCGGCAGCAATCACCGGCTCATCGGCCATGATTTCCGAGGGTATCCACTCACTGGTCGATACTGGAAACGGCCTCCTGGTGCTGCTGGGAATGAATCGCGCTAAGCAGCCTGCCGATGAAAGCCACCCTTTCGGCTACGGCAAGTCGCTTTACTTCTGGACGCACATCGTGGCGGTCTCCATTTTCGGCATCGGCGGTGGCATGTCGCTGTACGAGGGCCTCTCGCACATTCGCAACGTCGCGCCGGGTGCCCAGATGGGCGATCCTACGGCGGCCTATATCGTGCTCGGCATTTCGTTCTTAGTTGAGGGTGCATCATTTACAGTGGCCATCAAGCAGTTCCTACAGGCCAGGGGCGATAAGGGCGTTTGGCAGTTCATCAGGCAGTCCAAGGACCCAAGCCTCTACACGGTAGTGCTTGAGGACAGTGCGGCCTTGCTCGGCCTCATCTTCGCGTTCCTCGGGATCTTTTTCGGCCACCTGTTTAACAATGTATATCTCGACGGCGTAGCGTCGATCGCAATCGGCCTATTGCTGATGAGCGTGGCCGGGATTCTCGCGTCTCGGACCATGGGTTTGCTGCTGGGCGAAGGAGTGACCCCTGATGAGCTCAAAGACATCCGGCGGCGCGTGGAGTCTGATCCGACGGTCGAGCGCGCCGGCGACATCCTTACTATGTACATGGGTCCGCACGATCTGCTCGTTAACATGGGCGTATCCTTTACCGAAGGTACCACGGCCGAGCAGATGCACGAGGCGATCCGCCGTATTGAAGCAGACCTGCTCAGCGCGTACCCGGAGACCAATCGCGTCTATATAGAAGCTGAGTCGCTACCGGCCGAAGCGACGGAAACGGCCCCATCAGGGTCATAAGTTCCCGGGTCGCAGCGACTTCAGAGATATCCTGTTCAGGGCATCGAAGGCTATTACCCCGCAAGAAGGGTGGGTTTTCTTTCTCTGGATATCGGACTTACGCGATCGTAGAGGTGGTCACAGGGACAGAATATATTACAATAAGCACAACCAAGGGCACTCACCATGAAAACATTGATCGTCTATGCTTCAGTTCACCACCAGAACACGGAAAAAGTAGCAAAGGTGATGGCAGAAGAGCTTGGGGCGGACCTTGTCCCTATCGGTGAGGCACAACCCGAAACCCTCACTGCATATGACCTGATCGGATTTGGATCAGGAATCTATGGTGGGAAGTTCCACAAGACCCTCCTCCAGTTTGTAGAGGGGCTCCCTGCCGTCACAGGGAAACACGCTTTTATCTTTTCTACCTGCGGTATCAGGGGAACAGAATGGCATGCTGCTCTGAAAGAGATGCTGGTGAATCGAGGTTTCTCCATCACAGGTGAGTTCTCCTGCAAGGGATGGGACACCGTTGGGCCCTTGAAACTTTTCGG
>Ga0209638_1000404_pt1 | contig 28395 bp, 30 predicted proteins | sample BarGraNGADG00211_FD_184490 | JGI IMG/M metagenome (GOLD analysis project Ga0209638, IMG submission 184490) | Arctic peat soil microbial communities from Barrow, Alaska - Barrow Graham LP Ref core NGADG0002-211 (SPAdes) (version 2) | ecosystem: Environmental > Terrestrial > Soil > Wetlands > Peat...
CTACGACAACTATTTATGCAACTGGTTCCAGGTGGAGTTCTCGCTACAACAGCAAGTGCGCTCCACCGGCTACGGCCAGCCGCCCGAATGCGATGGGCGTGACCGGCGTTTTTTCTTGTTGCACTAAGCCCCTGCCTCATCGAGGCGAACTTCCGCCAGGCACGGAGTCAACGTTTGCTACGAGCCTCTGGAAGGTGCGTTTTTCAACTTGCCACGCACCGGCACCACCGTGGTGACCGTGGGACGCACTGCGTCAGGCGAGACCGGTTTTGGCGGAGAGGTATCTTTTTTCGGTTTTTTTACCATCTTGTTGCTTTGCTGACCTTTTGCCATTTTTTGCTCCTGGTTAGTGTCCGACTCTTCAACTTGAGGCTGGCAGTTTTTCTTGTCCACCTGCGCGTGCCTGCTTTTTTCCCGGTTATCGGTGGTAGGCCGTGTAGGACTTGAACCTACGACCAAAGGATTATGAGTCCTCTGCTCTAACCAACTGAGCTAACGGCCCGACCGAAGCGGGGATTGTAGATGCCTACTTGTGGTGGCTCAGAGCGTTGCTGACCAATTTGGACGTGATATCGACAATCTGGATCATGCGGTCATAGGCCATACGAGTCGGGCCGATGACGCCCAGGGTGCCGACCACCTGACCATCGACTTCATAAGGCGCACTGACGATGGACAGGTCTTCAAACGGTACCACCTGGCTTTCGCCACCAATAAAAATCCGCACGCCCTCGGCCTGGCCGGCAATATCGAGCAAGCGCATGAGTTGTGCCTTTTGCTCAAACAGCTTGAAGGCGCGGCGCAGGTGATCCATGTCGTTTGAAAAATCACTGACCGCCAGCAAATTGCGCTCACCAGAGATCACCACTTCGTTTAGATCCTCTGAAGTAGCGTCGGAACTGACCGCCACGGCTGCGCTCATCAAACTGGCAATTTCCGAGCGCAGAGTCTCAACTTCGCTTTGCAAGCGTTCACGCACCTGCTCAATCGTCAGCCCGACGTAATTGCGGTTGAGGTAATTGGCGGCCTCCACCAACTGGGTTGGTGAATAATCCAGCTCGGTAAAAATAACCCGGTTTTGCACATCCCCTTCAGGCGAGACAATGATGACCAGCAAACGCCGCTCTGACAGTCGTAAAAATTCAATGTGGCGAAAGACGGAAGAGCGTCGCGGCGCTATCACCACGCCGACAAACTGCGAAAGACTCGAAAGCAGGTTGGCCGCGTTGGAGATCACTTTTTGCGGTTGATCCGCCGCCAGACGGTGCGCCGCAAACTGTCCACGTTGCACCGTTAGCATGGTATCGACAAACAACCGGTAGCCTCGCGTCGTCGGGATGCGTCCGGCCGAATGATGCGGGCTGGCAATCAGGCCAAGGTCTTCCAGATCGGACATCACATTGCGAACGGTGGCGGGCGATAATTCGAGCCCGGATGCTTTTGAGAGCGTGCGCGATCCCACCGGTTGCCCATCTGCAATGTAGCGCTCAACCAGCGCTTTCAATAACAACTTTGCACGGTCATCTAGCATGCGGGCATTTTAGTGATGTAATTTGCGCATGAAATCAAAATTCCAGCGCGTTGCGCTGATCGGCAAATATCAGGCCTTGGCCGCGGGTGCGAGTGGCGCGTCATCCCGGCGCGCGCTGGAGGACGTTGCCGATTTTTTGCTCACCCAGGGTTGCGAAGTGGTGTTTGAGCAAGACACAGCGCACAACATGGGCATTTCAACTCATCCGGTATTGAGTGTTGCTGCCATCGGAGCGCAATGTGATCTGGGGCTGGTGGTTGGTGGTGACGGCACCATGCTCGGCATTGGCCGCCAATTGGCGCATTTTGGTGTGCCGCTGATCGGCATCAACCAGGGGCGACTGGGCTTCATCACCGACATCCCGTTTGCCAGCTTCGCCGCCACGCTGGCACCCATCTTGCAGGGCGAATTTGAAGAGGACCATCGCAGTCTGATCCGCGCCCGGGTCATGCGTGAGGGCAAATGTGTGCTGGATGCCCTGGCCATGAACGATGTGGTCGTCAATCGTGGCGCCGCCTCGGGCATGGTCGAATTGCGGATTGAAGTGGACGGTCATTTTGTGGCGAACCAGCGTGCCGACGGCTTGATCATCGCCACGCCCACGGGCTCCACGGCTTACGCGTTGTCGGCCGGTGGGCCGATGCTGCACCCGTCGATCCCTGGCTGGGTGCTGGTGCCGATCGCGCCGCATACCTTGTCCAACCGGCCGATCGTCCTGGCCAACATTACGGAAATTGCGATTGAAATCGTGGCCGGGCGCGATGCCAGCGCCAGTTTCGACACGCAGTCCCTGGCTTCGCTGCTGCACGGCGACCGCATCGTGGTAACGCGCTCAAAACATCATGTGCGGTTTTTACATCCCAAAGGCTGGTCTTACTTTGACACCTTGCGCCAAAAATTGCACTGGAATCAGGGAGTGGCCTGAGCGTGAGCCTACATCGCATCGTCTTGCGTGATTTCGTCATTGTGAGCGAGCTCGACCTTGAACTGGGCAACGGCTTTAGCGTGCTCACCGGCGAGACTGGCGCCGGCAAATCGATCCTGATCGGCGCGCTGCAATTCGCGACCGGTGGCCGCTCCGATGTGGGCCTGATCCGCGAAGGCAGCCAGCGCACCGATGTCAGCGCTGAGTTCGATGCCAGCGACAGCTTGGCCCCCTGGCTGGAGGCGGCCGGCTTTGAAACGAACGAGGGTTTGTTGTTACGCCGCACGCTTGACAGCCAAGGCAAAAGCCGCGCCTGGATCAATGGCAGCCCCGCCACTGCGACCCAATTGCGCGAAGTCGGCGAGCAACTGCTCGATATTTACGGCCAGCACGCCTGGCAAAGCCTGACCCGCTCGGACGCCGTGCGCAGCCTGCTCGACGCCTACGCCAAGGTCTCAAGCGTCAAACTGGCAACGCTGTGGCAACATTGGCGCCAAACTGAAAGCGATCTCGCGCAAGCTATTGGCGCACAAGCGTCGCGCAAGCAGGAGCATGAGCGTCTGGCTTGGCAAATTGGCGAAGTTGAAAAGCTGGCGCCACTGGCCGATGAGTGGGACGCGCTTAACACCGAGCATGGCAGACTCTCCAACGCACAAGCCCTGCTCGATGCCGCTCAGGGCGCACTGCAAGCACTCGATGATGACGATCGTGCTGGCGCACTCGGCACACTTAACAATGCTTGCCAGTTGCTCCAGCCGCAGGAGCATCTGGAACCTGTTTTCAGAGAAATAGCAGAAACCTTGTCCTCCAGCCTGGCGCAGGTGCAGGACAGCATTCATTCGCTGCGGGCTTACCTGCGCAAGACTGCACCCGACCCCGGGCGTCTGGGTCAACTTGACGAGCGCATGGCCGCTTGGCTGGCGCTCGCCCGGCGCTACCGAACAGCGCCGACGGAGTTGGCGCAATTGCTGGCCTCCTGGATACAAGAGCTTGAAAAGCTCGATGCCGCTGCCGATCTGGCTGGCCTGCAAGCCGCCCAGGCGACCGCGCTCAGCGCCTATAGCCAGCAAGCCAAGCTGCTCTCCAAAGCTCGCCAGGCCGCCGCGCCGCGGCTGGCCCTGGCCATCACCCAAGCCATGCAAGGTTTGGGTATGGCGGGCGGCCAGTTTGAAGTGGCGTTGCAAAAATCAGCGCAACCCATGCAGAGCGGCCTGGAAGATGTCAGCTTTCTGGTCGCCGGGCATGCTGGCAGCACGCCCCGCCCCGTCAGCAAGGTGGCTTCCGGCGGTGAGCTCTCGCGTCTGGCGCTGGCCATTGCCATCACTACCAGCCAGCTCGGCACCGCGCAGACGCTGATTTTTGACGAAGTTGACGCCGGCGTAGGCGGTGCCGTGGCCGAGACCGTGGGTCGGCTCTTGAAGCAATTAGGCGCTGACCGGCAGGTTCTGGCGGTTACCCACCTGCCCCAGGTGGCGAGTTGCGCAGATCACCATTTGGTTGTGACCAAGCAGTCGCATGATCATTCGACCACCAGCTCCGTCAGCGCAGTTCAAGGCGAACAGCGAGTGGCGGAAGTGGCGCGCATGCTGGGTGGCCAAAAGATATTGGGCGCAACACTGGCGCACGCCAGGGAAATGCTGCAGGCCTGGGAGTAACGCCATGAAAATCCAGACAGATAAGTTGCAGATCGTGCTCATCACCGGCATGTCGGGTTCAGGTAAATCGGTGGCGCTCAACGCGCTTGAGGACTTCGGGTTTTTTTGTGTTGACAACCTGCCGCCTGAACTGCTGGTACCCTTTGTGGCGCTGGAGAAAGCCCATCAAGCCAGTCGTGTGGCGATTGCCATCGATGTTCGCAGTGCGGCCTCACTGCCCTTGATTCCAAAGCAGCTTGCAGCCCTTCAACAACAGGGGGTGATGATCAAGTCGCTGTTTCTGGACGCTACCACCGAAACGCTGGTGCGGCGCTATTCTGAAACCCGACGCAAGCATCCACTGTCCCAGGCGGCGCCCGATCACCCGGTCAATAACCAGCGCCGCGCATTGGTCGAAGCGATTGAACTTGAACGGGAACTACTGGCTGATTTGCGCGAACACGCCCACATCATCGACACCAGCATTATTCGTCCGGCGCAATTGCAGAGTTACGTCAAAGCACTGATGGCCACGCCGAGCGAGCAGATGATACTGGTGTTTGAGTCCTTCGCCTTCAAGCGCGGCGTGCCGGGCGATGCCGATTACGTGTTCGACGTGCGCATGCTGGCCAATCCACACTATGAAAGCGAGCTGCGCCTCCTGACCGGCCAGGATGCGCCGGTGGCAGATTTTTTGCGAGCGCAGCCAGATGTTGTTGAAATGCTGGAACATATCCAGCGATTCCTGGGCCGCTGGCTGGATGCGATGGCGCGCGATCACCGCAGCTATGTCACCGTGGCCATTGGCTGCACCGGTGGCCAGCACCGCTCGGTTTTCCTGGTGGAGCAATTGGCAAAGTTGTTTGCCGACAAATGGGTCACGCTCAAGCGCCACCGGGAACTTGAAACTAACCCAGCAGACGCTGGGCCAGCAACTTCCTGACCGGCGCGGGCAAGCCCAATCCTTGCCATTCATTCGGGCCAACCCATGTGCCTGCCAGGTGCGCCAGAGCAGTAGCCGGAACTTTCAGATGCACCGGATGCAAGTGCAAATCTTTGTGCGTCAAAGTATGGGCAAATGGCGTAGCGTCGCAAAGGATCGACCGGTAGCGCGCAGGCACCGCAGCGCTCAGCGCCGAACGGCTGTCAAACCAGGGAAAACAGTAAAGCCCGGCCCAGACGCCCGGGCTGGGTCGCTGGCTCAGCCACACCGATGCCTGCGCGCCGTGCGCCCACAGCAGCCAGATTGCCTGCGTGCTGCGTTTGAGTTTGCGGGTCTGCACAGGGTAGCTCTCGGGTTGGCCCAAACACCGTGCCGCGCACGCCTGGGCCAGCGGACAAGCCTCGCAGTTAGGATTTTTGGCAGTGCAAACCATGGCCCCCAGATCCATCACGCCTTGCGTATAACGCGGCATGGTCTGCGCCAAATCATGCAAGGGCAGCAATTCGGACGCCTTGTCCCACAGCCGCCTCTCATTGGCGGCGCTGGCCAGATCAGCATCAAAACCCAGTACGCGGGTCAGCAAGCGTTTGACGTTGCCATCCAGAATGGCAACGCGCTCGGCAAAACACAGGGCGGCAATGGCGCCAGCCGTGGACCGACCGATGCCCGGCAGGGTTTGCAGCTCTTGTGCCGTTTGCGGAAAAACACCGCCATGCAGACGCATCACCTGGAGCGCGCAGGAATGGAGGTTGCGTGCGCGACTGTAATAACCCAGACCACTCCACAAACCCAGCACATCATCGAGAGTGGCTGCGGCCAGTGATCCGAGCGTTGGAAAGCGCTCCAGAAAACGCGGGAAATAATTTAGAACGGTCGCCACCTGGGTCTGCTGCAGCATGATTTCAGACAGCCACACGCGGTAAGGATCGCGCACGTTCTGCCAAGGCAAATCATTGCGGCCATGTGCTTTTTGCCAGCGCACGACTTGAGTAGAGAAGTTCATGTCTGGCATTTGGGGCAATAAAACGTTGAGCGCTGACCCTGACGCAGGGTTTTAATCGGTGTCCCGCAAACCCGGCAAGGCTGCCCGGCGTGGGCATAAACCATGGTCTCAAACTGAAAATGTCCATTGACCCCGCTGGCACTGGAGAAGTCGCGCAGTGTGCTGCCGCCTTTGGCCAGCGCACGCGTGAGCACATCCCGGATCGCCGCATGAAGTTTGGCAGCGCGTGAGCGGGTCAGGCGCGCAGCGCTCAAGGTCGGCCTGATACCGGCCCAGAACAAGGCCTCCGAGGCATAAATATTACCGACTCCCACCACCACATCGCCGGCCAGCAAGACTTGTTTGATCGCCGCCTTGCGCCGCTTTAGTTGAGCCTGGAACTGCCCGACTTCAAAACTCTCCGATAGCGGCTCCATGCCAAGTTTCCCAAGCAGCTTGCGCGCCATCGGAGCGTCTTCGCTATCGGCATAAACCACGGCGCCGAATCGGCGCGGATCCTTGAGCCGCAAAGTGCCACGGGTCGTCACCAACTCAAAATGATCGTGGCTGCCAGCGGCTGGCAGACGGGTTGCAAACAGCAAGCTGCCGGACATGCCCAGATGCACCAGCAGCAAACCGCGGTCCAGATCAATCAGCAAATACTTGCCACGGCGTCGCACCGCCTGCACCGATCGCCCTACCAGTTTGGCAGCACGGCAGCCCAAAGGCCAGCGCAAGGCTTTGCCCAGCCGTAGCGACACGACTTTTGCGCCGGTTATGCGGTCTGCAAAACTGAGGCGTGTCACTTCGACTTCAGGTAATTCAGGCATGCGTGAATTTATTTACTGGCATGGATTATTATCGGCCGATGTTGCATCTCAACCGTTTTCCCCTGCTTGTCGCATTGGTTTTTGCGCTCGGCACGAATGCCCAAACGACAACTGGAAAAACCGTCGCCCCCGCCAATTCGGCACTCAACGGCAGGCTTTTTTATCAGCTTTTGCTGGGGGAACTGAGCGCCCGCGAAGGCGAGCCGGGCACCGCCTATTCATTGATGCTTGACGCGGCGCGAAAGACCAATGATCCCAGGCTGTACCAGCGGGCTGTCGATATTGCGCTGCAAGCGCGCTCGGGCGATTTGGCGCTACAGGCCGCCCGCGCATGGAGGCTGGCCTTGCCGGCTTCAAAAGAGGCCAACCAATACGTGCTGCAGATATTGATTGGGCTCAACCGTATTGCCGAGACACTGGAACCCCTGAAGAGAGAAATTGCAGCAACCAATCCAAAAGACCGGGCGACCGCCATCGCGGCTATGGCCCAATACTTTGCGCGCGCTAGCGATAAAAACCTGGCGGCCATCACGGTCGAACAGGCGCTGACTGATTACTTGGCGCAACCCGTCATGGGCGTGTCGGCCTGGGTTGTCATCGGGCGGATGCGCCTGGCTGCGGGTGACCACAGCCTGGCGCTGGAAGCGGCCCGCAAGGCGCAGGCATTGGATGCCAAAGCCCAGGCGCCGGCAATGCTCGCGCTGTCGCTGATGGGCCTTAAAACGCCGCAGGCCGAAGCGCTGGTGAAGAGCTACCTCGAAGGCCAGGCCCAGCCCGAAGTGAGAATGGAATATGCCCGTGTTTTGCTGGATGCTCAGCGTTATGCCGAAGCGCTAACGCAATTGCGGCTCATCACCGCTGAGAAACCCGACTACCTGCAAGCCTGGCTTATGACAGGCTTGCTCGAATTGCAGAATGGCAAACCCGCCGCCGCCGAGCAGGCCCTCAATCGCTACATTGAGCTTGCTGTGTCGGACGCAAACAACGCCCCGCGCGCAGCGACCGATCGTGGTTTGACGCAGGCTTATCTGACGCTGGCTCAAATTGCAGAGCAGAGGAAGGATTTCGCGGCGGCCGATGCCTGGCTCAAGCGCATTGAACGCAGCGAGGACCTGCTGGGCGCCCAACTGCGCCGCGCCACCCTGCTTGGCCGCCAAGGAAAACTCGAAGAGGCACTCCAACTGGTTCACAGCCAAGCCGAGAAATCTCCCGCCGATGCTCGGCTGAAAATTGCGGCTGAAATCGAGTTGCTGCGGGGTGGCAAGCGGTACCAGGAAGCCTATCTGTTGCTGGCGCAGGCCAGCGCCAGCAACCCTGACGATTTTGACCTGGTTTACGACCAGGCCATGCTGGCCGAGAAAATCGGCAATCTGGAGGAAATGGAGCGCTTGCTGCGCAAACTGATTGCTGCCCAACCGACGAATCCGCACGCCTATAACGCGCTCGGCTACGCGCTGGCCGAACACAACACGCGCTTGGGCGAAGCCAGGCAACTCATTTTGAAGTCGCTGGAATACGCGCCTGGCGATCCCTTCATCAGCGACAGCCTGGGCTGGGTCGAGTTTCGCAGCGGCAACCTCGCGCAGGCCGAACTCATTCTTCAGGGTGCCTTTGAGACCCGGCCAGACGCCGAAATTGCCGCCCATTTGGGCGAGGTCTTATGGACCATGGCGCGCCATGATGATGCCCGCAAGATATGGCAAGAAGGCCTCAAAATCAACACCGGGAACGAGACCTTGCTGGAAACACTCAGGCGTCTGCGGGTTAAGCTGTGAAGCTCTGGGCGCGCGCCGTTTATGCGGCAACTTCATTTGTCGTTTTATTGCTCGCTGGTTGCGCAACTCCAACAAGTGGCAACTCATACCAGCCTGAACCTTCGCTTTGGCGCGGACGCCTGGCGCTGCGGTTTGAGGCGGCTCAAAGCCAGCCCGAAGCGCAAGCTATGAGCACCGGATTTGAAATCAGCGGCAACCCGCAGACCGGCCAATTGACTTTGTATACGCCGCTGGGCACAACGGCCGCCACACTCGCATGGTCTTCCCAAAATGCCGTCCTGCAAGCCAATGGTGATACCCGCCATTTCGATTCGCTGGATGCGTTGATCAAAGAGGTTCTCGGCACCGAGATACCGGTAACGGCACTCTTTGCCTGGCTGGCTGGCGAGAATATGGCGGTGGCGGGATGGCAGGCTGACCTGTCACAACGCGCCAATGGCCGAATCACGGCCCGACGCACAGAGCCTGGACCGCCAGCCGAAATTCGTCTGGTACTGGAAAAATGAAGTCCCTCTACGATCTCTGCGCTCCGGCCAAGCTCAATCTGTTTCTGCACATAACAGGTCGAAGAAGCGATGGCTACCACTTGCTTCAGTCTGTCTTCATGCTGATCGACTGGTGCGACACGCTGCATTTCGACCTGCGCAGGGATGGGGGCATCAGCCGTGAAGACCTTGGCGCACCTTTGCCGATAGACGACCTTGTTGTCCAGACTGCGCGCGCCCTGAAGGCGGCCAGCGACAGTCCATTCGGGGTTCACATCGGCATTCAAAAACGCATCCCTGCTCAGGCCGGCATGGGTGGCGGCTCATCTGATGCGGCGACCACCCTGCTTGCCTTGAACCGTCTGTGGCGACTTGGTTTTTCGCTGGAAAGACTCTCTCAAATTGGGCTTCAATTGGGTGCCGATGTGCCATTTTTTTTGGCTGGGCACAACGCCTGGGTCGAGGGCATTGGCGAAATAATCAGCCCGGTTGCCGTGCCACCAGGTCAATTTTTGGTGCTTAAACCCGACATGGGGCTAGCGACCCGCCTGATCTTCTCAAACCCGGCCCTAAAGAGGGACAGTGAGACTGCTATAATTTCCGGCTTCGCTGCAGACGCCTTCGGTTTTGGCCGTAACGACTTGCAGTGTGTCGCCCAGAAACTATGCCCCGGTGTGGCCCAAGCCCTTGAATGGCTGGCTACCAAGGGGCTCAGTGGCCGGATGACGGGCTCTGGCAGTGCTGTATTTGCGCCTGTCATGCGAAAAATTGACTTGTCAGACATACCGAGTGAATTTCAAGTCAGGTTGTGCAAGAATTTGGAGGCTCATCCCCTGTTGGGCTGGGCAGATAGAGGTGGTTAATCGGGCAAATTTTCGGTTTGTGGCGTTTAGCTGCCAACCCGTGTAGGGGAGTCGCCAAGTTGGTTAAGGCACTGGATTTTGATTCCAGCATGCGAAGGTTCGAATCCTTCTTCCCCTGCCAAACATTAAGTTGTACGTAGCAGACATTGGGCGTACCTGTTCAATCAATCAATCGCTGGAATACTCATGCAGGCTCCCCATCCCCCTGATTTCATGGTTTTTACCGGCAATGCCAACCCGACCATGGCAGAGGACATTGCCAGCTACCTCAACATTTCCTTGGGTGCCGCAACAGTTGGCCGTTTTTCCGACGGCGAAGTGACGGTCGAAATCAATCAAAACGTGCGCGCCCGCGATGTCTTTGTGGTCCAGTCCACCTGCGCCCCGACCAACGACAACCTGATGGAATTGCTGATCATGGTGGACGCGCTCAAGCGCGCCTCGGCTGAGCGTATCAGTGCTGTGATTCCCTACTTTGGCTATGCGCGCCAGGACCGCCGCCCGCGCTCCAGCCGGGTTCCGATTACGGCCAAGGTGGTGGCCAACATGCTGCAAGCCGTCGGCGTTGCCCGCGTGCTGACGATGGATCTGCACGCTGACCAAATCCAGGGTTTTTTTGATATCCCGGTTGACAACATTTTTGCCTCTCCTGTTTTGCTGGGCGACTTGCGTCAAAAAAATTATGACGACCTGATTGTGGTCTCGCCCGATATCGGTGGCGTTGTGCGCGCCCGCGCCCTGGCCAAGCAACTTAACTGCGACCTCGCCATCATCGACAAGCGCCGTCCCCGGGCCAACGTGAGCGAAGTGATGCACGTCATCGGCGAAATCAACGGTCGCAACTGCGTCATCATGGACGACATGATCGACACGGCCGGCACCCTGGTCAAAGCGGCGGAGGTCTTGAAAGAACGCGGCGCCAAAAAGGTTTACGCCTATTGCACCCACCCGATTTTCTCGGGCCCTGCCATTGAACGCATCACCAATGGCTCTGCGCTTGATGAAGTGGTGGTCACCGACACGATTCCTTTAAGTCAGGCGGCAACGGCCTGCCCAAAAATTAGACAACTGAGTGTGGCACCCTTGATCGCTGAAACAATTCAGCGCATCGCCAGGGGCGACTCCGTGATGCGTTTGTTCTCGGACCAGGATAATCTCTTCTGAGATTTTCATAATTTTTTTAAGACTTCCTGAAAATCATTTTTAGGCTTCCTTAATAATCATTTTGGTTCGGGCAAAAGTGGGCTCAGGCATGAATAATCTCGTGCGATGAGTCTTTTTAAAATCGGAGTCACACTGGTCGCGGTGGACTCTTTCAGGAGTAGAAACTATGAAAATCGTCGCTTTTGAGCGCGCCAAGCAGGGTACGGGTGCGAGCCGCCGTCTCCGCATTACCGGTCGCACACCGGCCATTGTTTATGGCGGCACGGGTGAGCCTCAAATGATCGAGCTTGATCACAATGCCCTCTGGCACGCCTTGAAAAAGGAAGCCTTCCATTCCACCATTCTGGATATGGAACTGGACGGCAAAGAGAGCAAGGTGTTGCTGCGCAACGTGCAAATGCACCCGTTCAAGCAGCTCGTCCTGCACATTGATTTCCAGCGTGTTGATGCCAACACCAAGCTGCATATGAAGGTGCCGCTGCACTACAGTGGCGACGAAAACTCACCCGCTGTCAAAACTGAAGGCTGCATCGCCGACCACGTGGTCACCGAGCTTGAAGTGAAATGCCTGCCGACCGACTTGCCAGAATTCATCAAGGTGGATTTGAGCGGCCTCAAGAAGGGTTGTCCGCTGCACCTGGCTGACATCGTGCTGCCCGCTGGCGTGACCGTCGTGACGCGGGGTAACAAAAACCCGGTTCTGGTGGCGGTGATGATGATTGCTGCTGCCGAAGAGACTGCCGAAGCGGGCGCTGAGGCGGCTCCTGAGGCCGCGGCTGGCGCAACTGCAACAGCAGCGCCGGCGCCATCTGACGCCAAGGCAAGCGGCAAGGCAGCACCTGCTGGCGGAGCCAAAGCGCCTGCTGCCAAAGCGCCTGCTGCCAAAGCACCGGCCGCCAAAGCACCTGGCAACAAGAAGTAATCTTGCTGTTTTGAGGACGAGCCCGACAGAGTCCTTGTCGGTGGCTCGTCCATCAAGTTTTTTCTGCTGACTCGCCGCTTCATGATCAAACTTTTTGTAGGTCTTGGCAATCCCGGCCCCGAGTACCAGGCCACCCGCCACAACGCGGGTTTCTGGTGGCTTGACGCGCTCGCGCAGGAGTTCAAGGCAAAGTTCGTAATGGACAAGGCCTATCACGGCCTGGTGGCAAAAACCTCGGTCAACGGGCAAACGCTGTGGCTACTCAAGCCGCAAACTTTCATGAACCTGAGCGGAAAATCGGTCGCTGCGCTGGCCCATTTTTTCAAAATTGAGCCGCAGGATATTTTGGTAGCGCACGACGAGCTCGATATTGCGCCCGGTGAGGCCAGGCTCAAACTCGGCGGCAGCCATGCCGGTCACAACGGTTTGCGCGATGTTCACGCCCAACTCGGCACTGACAACTACTGGCGACTGCGCCTGGGCGTGGGTCATCCCGGCAGCAAGGCCGAAGTCATCGACTGGGTGCTGAACAACCCTTCGCTCGATGACCGCATCGCCATTGATCAGGGCATTGAGCGCGCGCTCACGGCACTGCCACATTTCATCAGCGGCGACATGGACAAAGCCACGATGCTGGTCCATACCAGCAAGCCGCCCAGGCCCAAACCACCGCGACCTGAAAACCAATCTCAGTAAACCAAACGCGTCAAAGCCCGTTAAGCACGAAAGTGACTGGAACAAGACCATGCAAATTTCGATGCTCAAAGCTACCGTTTTAATTGTCGCCTGCACTTTATCGGTCGCGGCCGCAGCGCAAAAAACCTACAAATGCGCTGATAGCTACAGCCAACTGCCCTGCCCCGGCGGGGTCGTTGTGGATACGGATGACTCGCGAACGAGCGCTCAAAAAGTGCAATCTGATTTGGCGACCCGGCGCGACGCCAAAACCGCTGATGCGATGGAAAAGACCCGCCTCGCGCAAGAGAAGAGAGATCTTGCGGCGAACGCACCCACGCTAAAAGCAGCCAGCGTCAAAACCCCTCAAAAAACCGTCTCCAAACAGGCAAGCAAGAAAAAAAGGAAAGGGCCAGAGTTCTTTACCGCCCAAGCACCGGGTGTAAAGAAGAAACCGCTGGGCTCAAAAAAGAACGCACTGGAAAAAGACGCTGCCAAACCCTGATCAGGGTCCTGGCCGGCAACTTTTTTCAAGCACGACCGGCTGCTTTGTCGGCAATTTCAGGCGAAGGTATTTTTGCCACAGCGTTTCCCGGTCTTCCACAAATTGCGGATCAACCGGTATGCAAGCCACCGGGCAGACCTGCACACATTGCGGCTCGGTAAAATGACCCACGCATTCAGTGCACTTCTTGGGATCGATCTGGTAAATTTCCAACCCCATATAAATGGCGTCATTCGGGCACTCCGGCTCGCACACATCGCAGTTGATGCACCCGTCAGTGATGATCAAAGCCATGGCTCGATGCCCACCAGTGGGTCATTCAACTTCATCCGGCTCAGCCGGTTCAGACGGTTCAACCGCCTTGACGATCATCACCGGCACACCCGCTGCATGCAGCACTTCATTGGAGACCGAACCCAGCAAAGCGCTACGCAAGGTGCTCGTGCCGCTGGCGCCCATGACCACCATGTCACACTGAAAATTTTCCAGGATGTCGATCAGTGTATGCGCCGGGTCGCCCATTGCCACTTCGCACTCATAGGCAATGCCGGCCGCCTTCAGCAGGACCTCGGCCGCTGCCAGCGTGTGCGCACCGGCGGCGGCACTTGCCTGCTCGATCATTTGCTGATCGTGCGCCACCACCAACTCATACAAGGTGGCAGGCTCTTGAATATTAGCCAGCACCACGCTGCTTTGCAGGCCCTCTTGCGCCATGCGGATGGCAAAGCGAACCGCAGCCAGAGAAACCGCAGAACCATCAACCGGCAGTAGTATCTTCATTTATGCTCCATTCTGAGTTAAGGACTTGAACGCCTGCTGATCGGTTATTTTTGTCAATTCCCGCATTTTCTCCAACAATCGGTCGTTCACCCCGGGCGAGACGAATTTGTCCACCTCACCCCCGAGCGAAGCGATTTCCCGCACAAAAGTGCTGGAGATGAACTGATATTTGTCGCTTGGTGTCAGGAAAACAGTTTCGACTTCAGGCATCAGGCTGCGGTTCATGCCGGCAAGCTGAAACTCGTAGTCGAAGTCGGTCACCGCGCGCAAGCCGCGCACCATCGCCTTGGCGCCGCGTGCCACGACAAAATCACGCAGCAAACCGGCAAAACTTTCAACCTCCACCTGCGGGTAAGGCTGGACGGCTTGGCGCACCATGGCGATCCGCTCTTCCAGCGAAAACAGCGCTTTTTTATGGTAACCGGCCGCCACCGCCACAATGACGCGGTCAAACAACTGCGTTGCCCGACGCACCACGTCTTCGTGGCCAAGCGTTATGGGGTCAAAGGTGCCGGGATATACAGCAATCACGTTATGGACCATGGTGTGTCAGTTTATTGGTTGGAGAGAAACCCGGCGGCCTTTATTGTTGAAAGCCCCGGTTGCGTTGCATTATGCAGTGTGCTGCAAGGGATCAAGCCAGGCGCTTGAGCAAATGTGCATAAACGCTGCCGGCTTTAAGGCGGCGCAGAACTTTCAAGCCAGCGTTTGCCAAGTCAGGATCGGCCCACTCCAGCGGCGCTTCCAGGTAGATAAAGCCGTCGGCTGCCAGCGCCTGGCTTGCGGCCGCCAAGGCCACCTCAAACAGCGCCGAATCAAAGGGCGGGTCGAGCAACACCAGATCCATGCTGGCCGCAGCAAGCTGCTTGAGCGCAGCAAGCGCGTCGCCGCGCACAACTTGCGTCGAACCGGCCTGCAACTGCGCCTGGATGCGTTTAAGTTGCAGCACCAGAGCGCTGTCCTGCTCGACCAGCAGGACCTCCTTGGCACCCCTTGATGCGGCTTCAAAACCGAGTGCACCGGTGCCGGCAAAAGCGTCAATGCAGCGCCAACCCGTCAGATCCTGGCCGAGCCAGTTGAACAGCGTCTCGCGCACCCGGTCCGGCGTCGGGCGCAAACCGGGCTTGTCAAGGACGGCCAGCCTGGTGCGCTTCCACTGTCCGCCGATGATGCGCACCTCATGCTTGAGCGCTTTGCCGGGACGCGCCAGGCGAGGTGGGCGAACGGGTTTAACCGGCGCTGTAGATTTCATTTTTTTCATCAAAAGCCGTGACGGATTCGAAGCCAGGAAAACGCCGGTTTACCCAGGCCATTCGGGCTGAGCTTGTCACGCCTGAAATGCCACCTGACCACCAACAAGGGTGTAGCGCACCCGAGCCGGTAATTCGTAGCCCGAAAACGGCGTGTGCTTGCCCTGGCTGCGCAGGGCGTCGGGCTGCACCGTCCAAGTCGCCTTGGGATCAAAGATGCATAAATCGGCCACGCCACCGACCTGTAGACAGCCAACCCGGCCTTGCCGCGAGCCCAGCGCCGTTCCCAGCACGGTGGCCGGGCCACGGGTGATGACTTCGAGCGCACGCGTCAGGCTTACGCCGCAATCCACACTCCATTTGAACGCCAGGCTCAAGAGCAGTTCCACCCCCGTGGCACCCGGTTCGCTTTCGGCAAACGGCAAGGCCTTGGCATCTTCATCGACCGGCGTGTGGTCCGACACCAGGGCGTCGATGGTGCCGTCGGCCAGCGCTTCGCGCAGCGCGTCACGGTCGCGCTGCTGGCGCAACGGTGGGTTGAGCCGGGCGCGGCTGTCAAAGTAGCCAATGTCGGCATCGCACAAGTGCAGCGAGTTGATGCTGATGTCGCAAGTCACATTCAAGCCGTCGAGCTTGGCCTGGCGTACCAACGCCACCCCCGCCGCACTGCTGAGCTGGCACAAATGCACACGGGCGCCGGTGGCGCGCAGCAACTCGAAAATAGTGTGCAAGGCAATCGTTTCGGCGGCCACCGGCACACCGGCCAGGCCGAGCCGGGTGCACAGTGCGCCGCTGGCAGCCACGCCCTGGCCAAGAAAAAAGTCCTGCGGCCGCAACCAGAGCGTGTAGCCAAAGGTGCTGGCGTACTGAAACGCCCGCAGCATCACCTGCGTGTTGGCCAGCGGCGCTTCGGCCTGGCTGAAGCCGACGCAGCCGGCCTCGCTCAGCTCGACCATTTCAGCCAGCGTCTCGCCGGCCAGATTGCGCGTCAAAGCACCGAGCGGATAGACGCGCGACTGGTGCAGTTTTTCGGCCCGAAAGCGCAGCATCTCAACCAGACCCGGTTCATCGAGCACCGGCTCGGTATCGGGCGGACAAACCAGGCTGGTGACACCACCGCAAACGGCGGCGTTCATCTCGGATTCAAGCATGCCTTCGTGCTCATGGCCGGGCTCGCGCAAGCGCACCGCCAGATCGATCAAGCCCGGCATCACAATGCAGCCGCCGGCCTCGATGATCTGGTCCGGCTGGAAATCAGGCGCGATATTTTTGACCGCCAGCACCACCCCATTGGCCAGCGCCAGGTCCGCAATTTCATCCAGGCCACTGGCGGGGTCGATGACCCGGCCGCCCTTGATCAGCATCTTTGTTTGTGTTTTCATATCAGGCCTCGTTTCCGGCCACGATGCTCATCGCCGCCATGCGCACCGCAATACCAAAAGTGACTTGCGACAAAATCACGCTGTGTTTGCCATCGACCACCGCCGAGTCGATTTCGACGCCCCGGTTGATCGGCCCCGGGTGCATCACAATCACGTCCGGCCTGGCCAGTTGCAGCTTTTCCGGCGTCAGGCCGAAGCTCTTGAAATACTCCTGGCTGGAGGGCAGCAACGCACCGCTCATGCGCTCGTTTTGCAGCCGCAGCGTGATGATGACATCGGCCCCCTTGATGCCTTCTTCGAGTGTGTGGCAGACACGCACGCCCATCGGCGCCATGTCGGCGCTCACCAGCGTCTTGGGGCCCACCACCCGCACCTCGGGGCAACCCAGAGTGGTGAGGGCATGGATGTCGGAGCGCGCCACGCGCGAGTGCACGATGTCGCCGACGATGGCGACCGTGAGCTGGCTGAAATCCTTCTTGTAATGCCGGATTGTGTACATGTCCAGCAGGCCCTGCGTCGGATGCGCGTGGCGGCCGTCACCGGCATTGATCACATGCACGTGCGGAGCCACATGCTGAGCGATCAGGTAAGGCGCACCCGATTCGCTGTGGCGCACCACAAACAGGTCAGCGGCCATGGCGCTCAGGTTGGCGATGGTGTCCAGCAACGTTTCACCCTTGGCCGCCGACGAGCGCGAAATATCGAGATTGATCACATCGGCGCTGAGCCGCTTGGCAGCGATCTCGAAGGTGGTGCGGGTGCGCGTCGAGTTCTCAAAGAACAGGTTGAAAACACTCTTGCCGCGCAGCAGCGGCACTTTTTTGACCTCGCGGTCACTCACGCTGACAAAATTTGCCGCGGTGTCGAGCACCTGGGTCAGGATGCTCTTGGGCAGACCCTCGGTCGAGAGCAGATGGATCAGCTCACCATTCTTGTTGAGTTGCAGATTGCGTTGGGAGAGCATGGTTTAGTGCGCCTTTACGTTGAAGCTGAAGACACCGTCGGCGCTGCGCGCCAGGGCCAGGGACTGGGTTGCGGGCAAAGCTATCCGGGCTGCGCAAAAGTCGCTCTGGATCGGCAACTCACGCCCGCCGCGATCGACCAGCACCACCAGCTTCACGCAGGCCGGACGACCGAAGTCGAACAGTTCGTTCATGACCGCGCGGATGGTGCGACCGGTAAACAGCACGTCGTCGAGCAGCAGGATGCTGGCGTTATTCACATCGAATGGGATTTGCGTTTGCGCGGTGACCGTCATGCCGCGCCGGGCGTAATCATCGCGGTGCAGGGAGGATGAGATCACCCCAAGTGGCGCGGTCAAATTCAGGTCGCGCTGCAAGCGCTCGGCCAGCCAGGCGCCGCCCGAAGTGACCCCCACCAAATGCATGCCGGGGCAAAGCAGCGCGCCTGCGCCCCTTAGCAGCTCCAGGTACAGGGCCTCGGCGTCGAGCTTGAGTTCACTCATGCAATACTCCTTAAAAATTGTTCCAGAATAATGCAGGCTGCCGCCGCATCAGCATCTTTGGCGCCCATCGAAATCGCCTCGGTAGTGGTGTAGCGCTCGTCAACTTCAAACACCGGCAATTTGAAGCGCCCCTGCAACTGGCGCGCAAAGCGCCGTGCCCGCAGCGTGTTCTCGTGCGCCGCGCCATCGGGGTGAAAAGGCACACCCACCACCAGCGCATCGGGCTGCCACTCACGCAACTGCTGGGCAATTTTGGCGAAGCGTGCGTCGCCTTCGGCTGTGATCGTGCCTTGCGGCTGGGCCGTGCGCAAGAGGCGGTTGCCGACGGCAAAACCGGTGCGCTTCAGGCCAAAGTCCAGGGCCAGAAAAGTTTGTAATTGAGCCGGAACCGAGATGGCCTCAGCCAAAGACGCTGGCATTGACGGGGCAAAACTGCTGAGCATGTGCCGATTATGGCTTCAAGCGCGCGAACAGGGTTTGATCTGGCTGCTTAATAAAACCGGCCGCAAATTGGTGCAGCAGGCGACGAATATCTTCGGCCGCATCCATGAATACTTTGGCCTGCTCTGGATTGCCTGGCCCATGAAGCTGAACCTGTTGCATGGCGTCCTCCAAGGCACGGGCCAACTCGGCCAGGGCAACAAACCCTACCGTTGCCGAGCTGGCAGCCAGCGAATGAACCAGGCCAACGGTGCTCTGCGGCATGGGTCGATGCAACTCCAAGGCCCATTCGCTCAGTTCGGTCAGCAAGCGGCGCGACCACTCATCGACCTCATTCAAATAGACGTTGTAAAGCGCAATGTCAACGCGCAGGCCGCCAATCACTTTGACGGATTCTTCTGACTCGATCTCCACCAGGCTGGCCGCTGAGAGCGCCAGCGTCTGATCAAAGCCATAGGCGCTACGCAGCGCCGTCAACAGTGGCGCGTCGCCTGCCAGTTTGGGCACCGCCTGGGCACAGAAAAATAACAGGTCATGCACCAAGCGCTGCGAAACATCGACTGCATTTCGCGCGAGCGTTCTCGACTGGAGCAGAATGCGCGACACCGCACGCTTGCCATAGACATCGTTGGGACACAAGCCCAAGGAGACCGCCTCAAAATAAGCGGCACAAATTTTCCAGAAAACACGCGGCTCCCTTGCACTTTGAGCCGCTGCAAAACCCAGGCTGAGCGCGCACATGGCCTTGGCAGCGTCTGCATCGGCCGACTTGATGATCTTGAGGATCAAGCCATCAAGAAGAGTTTGAGCGGATGAGTCATAAGCCAGCGCTGCTACCTCTTGCGGCAAGACAACATCAATCCAGCGAAATTCAAACGACCACAGATCCGCCGGGTGTGTGCTCTGCTTGGTTTGCATCGGTTTGTGTACTCCTGGGAACAATGGATATAAATTGATGTGACCTTGGCTGACTTGATGCAATTTTAGGCCGCGCGCATAGCTTATTGAGAGTTCCGAAATTCACGACATCGTTCTGCTTCGGGCGTTGGTGGGCCGAAGGCGCCGCAGTGGGTGGCTCCGCGAATGTCCCCCGGCCCTTGGCCTCCTTGGGACTTCCAACATCCCGTTTCGAGTTGGGGACAGAGCTAAAGGTCTGTCCCACAAGCCTTCACATTCCGCTACGCCACCCACTGCGCCGCCTTCGGCAAACAGCATTGGCAGTTTGCGCAGGACGCACACCAACCCTGCTTGAAGGATCAGGCTGCTGGGGCGCTCAGCGTAGCGGCATAAAGGAGGAGGCCGCAGGACGGGGGACAGCCGCGAAGCTGAGCGCCCCAGCGGCCTGATCCTTACCGCATGCCGAGTCGGGTTTGGGCTCTGACCCCAAAAACTCGGGGGACAGCCGCGGAGCTGGGCACCCCGGTGGCCTGATCCTCCCGGGACGCTGAAAGAGGTTTGGCCTGTCATCATTTTTGGAAATATCCATAAAAGGCCTTCGAATAGAATGCAAATATTCAATACATGCAGCGTGCGCAAGCTTTGCTGCCGCACTCACGATGGACAACAATCACACCCTGTTCGAGCGCGCCAAGCGCGTCATTCCCGGTGGCGTCAACTCGCCCGTCAGAGCCTTCAAGGCGGTTGGCGGCACGCCGCGCTTCATCACGCGCGCCCAGGGCGCCTACATCTGGGATGCCAATGACCAGCGCTACACCGACTACATCGGTTCCTGGGGGCCCATGATTTTGGGTCACGGCCATCCGGCGGTGGTGGCAGCGGTGCAAAAAGCCGTACTGGAAGGTTTTTCTTACGGCGCGCCGACCGAGCGGGAAATCGAATTGGCCGAAGAAATTTTACGGCTGATGCCTTCCATGGACATGGTGCGCTTGGTCAGCTCCGGCACCGAAGCGGCGATGAGCACGATCCGCCTGGCGCGCGGTGCCACCGGGCGCAGCAAGCTGATCAAGTTTGAAGGCTGCTACCACGGCCACGCCGACGCGTTGCTGGTTAAGGCAGGCTCCGGCCTGGCTACTTTTGGCAACCCCACCAGTGCCGGTGTGCCCCCTGAAGTGGTGCAGCACACGGTCGTGCTGGAGTACAACAATATCGAGCAGCTCGAACAAGCCTTTGTGACGCAGGGCCGGGAAATAGCCTGCCTGATGATGGAGCCGATCTGCGGCAACATGAACTTTGTACGCGCCAGCGTGCCCTTTGTGAAGCGCTGCCGCGAGCTCTGCACCCAGTACGGCGCGCTGCTGGTGTTTGACGAAGTGATGACCGGTTTTCGGGTCGCGCTGGGTGGCGCGCAAAGCGTCTATGCCAAAGCAATCCCCGGCTTTGAGCCCGACATGACGGTGATGGGCAAGGTCATCGGCGGCGGCATGCCGCTGGCCGCTTTTGGTGCCAAGCGCGCCGTGATGGAGCACCTGGCACCGCTGGGCACGGTCTATCAGGCCGGCACGCTCTCAGGCAACCCGGTGGCCACCGCCTGCGGTTTGGCCACGCTGGCCGAGATAAGCAAACCCGGTTTTTATGAAGACCTCTCACGCAAAACCAGGTCGCTGATCAGCGGCTTGAGCCAGGCCGCAAAGAGCGAAGGTGTGGCGTTCTGCGGTGACAGCGAAGGCGGCATGATGGGTTTCTATCTGCTCGACGCTTTGCCGCAAAACTACAACCAGGTGATGAAGTGCAACAGCCAGCGCTTCAATATCTTCTTCCACGGTCTGCTCGAACGTGGCATCTACATTGCCCCCGCCATGTATGAAGCCGGTTTTGTCAGCGCCGCTCACACCGACGCCGACATCGCCGATACGGTAGCGGCAGCGCACGAGGTTTTCAAGCTGCTGCCAAAATAGCAAAGCCGCGAGCCGGGGCCAGAGAACGGATACCCGGTCCGCCCACCCTGCGCATGCTCCGCGAGTGCCAACGATTGACGTGATCCCCAATCAAGGCCAGGAATCGCGGTTCACGGCGCAGACTGCAACCAGCATCATCTTGCGGCGGCGCAGGCAGCGCCGCGGCAAATCAACAGCACCGCATCGTTATCGATCTGAAGTTTTCTCAGCAAGGTCCCCTCCACGTCGGTTTCAGCGTGCGCGATGACGATGCCGTCCTGGAAGTCAGCGGGCGGCCAAACCAGGGCGGGCTGGGCAAAGCGCATGCTGTCAATGTGGGCGACCACCGCCAGCCCCACGGAGGAGACATTGGTGGCGTAGAGCGGGAATTGCCCATACTGGCTGACAATTTGCTGTGCCATTTGGGCGTAGTTTTGTCCGCGTACCTTCTTTTGGTAGTAGGGATAGACGATCAGGTTGGTGGCGGTTGCGACCGTGAGCAGGCCGATCACCCACTTCTTTACCGCCAGGCGAGCAAATTGGTGTACCGCGAAATACGCAGCGGGCAACACCAACAGGGCGTAGATCGGTAGCACGTAGCGCGGGCCGCCCGATGGCGTCAGCCAGTACGGCAAAAAATTCAACAACGCCATCCAGAGCGCCATCCGCACGGCGACCGGTAGTGCATCGGCAGCACTGCGCTTGCGCCAAAGAACATAGCCGATGAAGACCGACGCTGGCATCAGCCGTAAAAACATTTCAAGCGGATAACTCAGCAAGCGCAACAGGTGGTCGCGCCACTGCGGAACGACCAGTTTCTCCAGGATGTCCCGGAACAAGGTCGCTTGTTGGTCGACATCCTGGCTCCCCAATTTGAACCAGATCAATGGCAGCACCAGCGCCAGCGCGTAGAGGCACCAGGCCTGCGGTCGCAGCAGGAAGCGCCGGTAGTCAGGCTGGGTTTGCAACACCAGCCAACAGATGCCCAGAAAAACATACACGGTCAGCGCCTTGGTCAGTAAGGCAGCAAAGGCCACCAGCACGGCGACCGCCAGCAGGAAAAAACTGGTGCGCAGACACGCGACCCAGGTCAGTGCGATGGCCAGCACGACCAACATCGCAAATAGCGGGTCGGCATACGACAGCCAGCCACGGTACAGCAGCACATCGGCCGTCACCAAATACAACAGGGCGGCCATCCAAGCAATGGTTTTATCGCGCCAAAGCTGTTGCGCCAGCCAGGCCACCGTCAAGCTGGTGCCCAGCGTGGCGCAGACCGTGATGATGCGTGATGCTACCAAGACATGACTCCAGCCGAGGAGCTGCGCGAGCGGGATCATCAGCCAGTTAAACAGCGGCGGGCGCCCGTTGCCGCCACCGCCAAGCGCGCCATACATGACGGTATTGATGAACTCGTGGCGCTGCCACATCTCCATCGAGTTGAGCGTAAACACCGCCTCTTCCCCGACGTAATAAAAGAACAGTGTTGGCACAAAGCACAACACGGCCCAGACATAGAACCAGCGGATCTGGGTGGCGAGGGGTGATGGGGTCATGGAATGTTGCGGCGGCGATGCGCTATTGATCTGTATCAGGTGAGCGGATTGGGTGTCCGGTCGTCGGCCCGATTCGCCCGCCCAGCGCATGACCCGCGAGGAGGCCTAGCGCTTGACGCCCGACCCCATCAATGCCTGAAATGGCGCACCCCAGTGAACACCATGGCCACGCCGCGCTCGTCGGCGGCGGTGATCACTTCGGGGTCGCGGATCGAGCCGCCCGGCTGGATGATGGAAGTGGCACCGGCATCGACCACCACGTCCAGGCCATCACGAAACGGAAAAAACGCATCGCTGGCGACGGCCGTGCCTTGCAGCGTCAGCCCGGCGTGCTCGGCCTTGATGCTGGCGATTCGAGCTGAGTCCAAGCGACTCATCTGGCCAGCGCCGACACCCATGGTCATGCCGTCTTTGCAGAAAACGATGGCGTTGCTCTTGACGAATTTTGCAATTTTCCAGGCAAAGAGCAGGTCTTGCAGCTGCTGCGTCGTGGGCTTCTTTTGGGTGACAACCTTGAGGTCAGCCAGCGTGAGCTCATGGTTGTCGGCGGTTTGCATCAGCAGGCCGGAGCCGACCCGCTTGATTTCCACCGCATTGCGGCCGTTGTCCCAATCGCTGGTGCCACCGGGCGGCAAAGCAATTTGCAAAATGCGAACATTGACCTTGGTCTTGAACACTGCCAACGCCCCGGGGGTAAAGCTGGGTGCCATCAGCACTTCAATGAATTGCTTGGACATCTGCAATGCTGCACGCTCGTCCAACGGGCAGTTGATGGCAATAATGCCGCCAAAAGCCGAGGTCGGGTCAGTGGCGAAAGCCTTGCTGTAAGCCTCCAGCGCGTCGCCACCCACGGCCACGCCGCAGGGGTTGGCGTGCTTGAGGATGACGCAGGCGCTGCCGTCTTTGGCGGCGTCAAAACTCTTGACGCATTCCCAGGCGGCGTCGGCATCGGCGATGTTGTTGTAGCTGAGCTCCTTGCCCTGCAACTGCCGGGCTGTAACCAGGGAACCCGGGGCCGGCCGCAGGTCGCGGTAGAAGGCGGCTTGTTGGTGCGGGTTTTCGCCATAGCGCAGATCCTGCAACTTGACAAAACAATTATTCGACTGGCCCGCAAACAACTGCTTTGTGGGCGTGCTGTTGCCTTCTTCAAAGTTGAGCGAGGAGAGGTAATCGCTGATCGCAGCGTCGTACTGGCTGACGCGGTTGAAGGCCGCCACCGACAGGGCAAATTTTGTTTTGAGGCTGAGGCCACCCGCTTTGAGCTCGCTCAGCACTTGCGCGTACTGCGAGGCATCTGTGAGCACGCCCACGTCCTTCCAATTCTTGGCCGCGCTGCGCAGCATGGCCGGGCCACCGATGTCGATGTTTTCAATGGCATCTTCGAGCGTGCAGCCTTCCTTGGCGACGGTCGCCTCGAACGGATAGAGATTGACCACCAGCAGATCGATGGTGGCGATGCCGTGCGCTTTGAGGGCGGCCATATGGGTGGGCAGGTCGCGGCGTGCCAGCAGGCCGCCATGTACCTTGGGATGCAGGGTTTTGACGCGGCCATCGAGCATTTCCGGGAAGCCGGTGAGCTCGGCCACCTCGGTCACTGGCAGACCTTTGTCAGCGAGCAAACGGGCGGTGCCACCGGTGGAAACAAGATGAACGCCCAGCGCATGCAGCGCCTGGGCCAGTTCAACGATACCGGTTTTATCCGAGACAGAGATCAGTGCGTTCATGGGGTTTAATTTGTACGGTTGTTGAATAAAGTGCACTTCCATAAATTGGCCATTGCCGCGCTACCCGCGCAATGACAAAAATGTGGATTTATAGAAATAACCTAAAGCTGTGGTTACGGGGCGTGAGTTCGGGCTACTTGATCAGCTTGTGTTCAAGTAATTTCTTGCGCAAAGTGTTGCGGTTCAGGCCTAACCACTGGGCCGCTTTGGACTGGTTGTGCTCAACGTGGTGCATGACCACTTCAAGCAGGGGTTTCTCCACCGCGTTGACCATCATGTTGTAAATGCCGTCAGGCTCGGTACCACGTAAATCCTGGATATACCCCTCCAGACTGGTACGCACACATTCTTCTATCTTGCTATTGCTCATACTGTCGTCTCCAGATGTTTTTTATTTTCAGCTACCAAACTAACCGGTAGCCGGTCCATGCGAACGTTCAAGTCGTCAAAAAAATCAGCCACCGCTTTTGCCTGCTGAGCACAATTTTCAATCAAATTCATGCGCGAGCGAAATTCTGCGCCGCCCGGCAAAGTCCTCACGTACCAGCCAATGTGCTTGCGTGCCGTGCGCACCCCCAAAAACTCGCCGTACAGTGCGTAATGATCCTGCAGATGTTCCAGCGCCAGGTTTTTAACTTCAGCGACCAGCGGCGGCGCCAGTCGCTCGCCCGTGACCATGAAATGGGCGATCTCGCGAAATAGCCAGGGCCGCCCCTGCGCCGCACGACCGATCATCAAAGCATCGGCACCCGTGGCCGCCAGTACGTAGCGCGCCTTCTCCGGCGAATCAATATCGCCATTGGCCACCACCGGCACGCTGAGCGCAGCCTTGACGGCGGCAATGGTTTCGTATTCGGCTTGCCCACCATAGCCCTGTTCACGCGTGCGCCCGTGCAGCGAGATCATTTGCACTCCCGCGCTCTGAGCCGCCTGGGCCAATGCCACTGCATTTTTGTGCGAATGGCACCAACCGGTGCGCATTTTGAGCGTGACCGGCACGCCGCGCGGGGCACAGATTGCCACCACCGCCTCGATGATGCGCAGTGCCAAGGTTTCATCCTGCATCAGTGCCGAGCCGGCCCATTTGTTGCATACTTTCTTGGCCGGGCAACCCATGTTGATGTCGATGATTTGCGCACCGCAGTCGATGTTGTAGGCGGCGGCCTCAGCCATCAGCACCGGTTCAGTGCCGACAATTTGCACGGCAATCGGGGCCGACTCGCCCACGTGGTTGGCACGGCGCAAAGTCTTGGGTGTTGCCCACAAATCGGGCTGACTGCTCACCATCTCGCTCACGGCATGGCCCGCCCCCAGCTTTTTGCAAAGCTGACGAAAGGGCCGATCCGTCACCCCCGCCATGGGTGCCAAAAAGAACGGAGTGGGCAATAAATAGGGGCCGATGTTCATACGAACAAACTGGGTGAGCTTGGTGAGGAAGGGATGTTGAAGAATGCGCCAAAGAGCCCACGGGGCCAGCGCAGGATGATTCTAACTGCCTAAAATTTCAGCAATCGAAAACTCCCAAATAGAACTCCAAAAGGAAACCTATACTCACGCCCTGATGGACGTCTGGCTCGAATCCCTGCTGGTGCTGCTCGCATTGCCAAAATTTGGACTGAGCACGGTATTTGTTGTCTCTTTTATCTCTGCCACGCTGGTTCCGCTCGGCTCTGAGCCGGTGGTTTTCGGCTTGGTGAAACTCAACCCGCATCTTTTTTGGCCCACCATTGGTGTTGCCACGCTCGGCAACACGCTCGGTGGTGCTGTGACGTGGATGATGGGGCTGGCCTCGCACAGGGTGATGGACCGATACAGCCACTCCCGCCACCACCTCAGGGCACTGGCGTGGCTTGAGCGCCTGGGCCCGAAAGCCTGTCTGCTGGCCTGGTTGCCGCTGGTGGGCGACCCGCTGTGCGCCGTGGCCGGCTGGTTGAAAATGCCGTTCTGGCCTTGTCTGGCCTACATGGCGCTTGGTAAATTTACCCGCTACCTGATAATGACCGCCGCCCTGATGGGTGTGTTTGGTCGCTGACGGAGTTGGATTGCCACGTCACTGCGTTCCCCGCAATGACGATAGGGCTGGATTACCGTCAGTCAGGGGCTGAAGAGGAAGTTCATCACATCGCCGTCCTTGACGACATATTCCTTGCCTTCGCTGCGCATCTTGCCAGCGTCCTTTGCGCCCTGCTCGCCTTTGAAAGCGATAAAGTCCTCATAGGCAATGGTCTGGGCGCGGATGTAGCCTTTCTCGAAATCGGTGTGGATCACCCCCGCCGCCTGCGGGCCGGTGTCGCCCACATGAATCGTCCAGGCGCGCACTTCTTTCACACCGGCCGTAAAGTAAGTTTGCAGGCCCAGCAACTTGTAGGCCTTGCGGATCAGGCGATTCAAGCCCGGCTCGGTTTGACCGATCTCTGCCAGAAACAGCGCCTTGTCCTCGTCCTGCATATCGGCCATTTCGGCTTCGAGCTTGGCGCAGATCGCCACCACTGGCGCGTTTTGCACGGCAGCGTAGGCGTTCAGACGATCCAGAAACGGGTTGTTCTCAAAGCCGTCCTCACTCACGTTGGCCACAAACATGGCGGGCTTGGCGGTGATCAGAAAAAATTGCTTTAACAGCGGCAATTCTTCTTTGCTGAAATCAATCGTGCGCACCGGTCTGGCTTGGTTGAGCGCCGCCTGGCATTTCTCCAGAATTGCCACCAGCTTGATCGACTCCTTGTCACCCGAGCGTGCTGCCTTGGTGACGCGGTGCAAGGCTTTTTCCACTGCCTGCAAGTCAGCCAGACACAGCTCGGTCTGGATCACCTCGATGTCGGAAATCGGATCCACCTTGCCCGCCACGTGGATCACGTTCTCGTCTTCAAAGCAGCGCACCACGTTGACGATGGCATCGGTTTCGCGGATGTGCGCCAGAAATTTGTTGCCCAAGCCCTCACCGGTGCTCGCTCCCGCCACCAAACCGGCAATATCGACAAATTCGACAATCGCGCACTGGATTTTTTGCGGCTTGACGATGGCCGAGAGCGCCGCCAGCCGTGGGTCGGGCACTTCAACAATACCGACGTTGGGCTCAATCGTGCAAAAAGGATAGTTTTCGGCCGCGATACCGGCCTTGGTCAAGGCGTTGAACAGGGTCGATTTACCGACGTTGGGCAAGCCCACAATGCCACATTTCATATATCTTTCACCACCCACAAAATAGGGACCAAGTGTATTCGATGCCCGCCTTCTACAATCCTCAGCATGACCCAAGCTTTTGATATTTGCATCCGCGGCAGCGGCATCGTGGGAAGCACGTTGGCGCTGTTGCTGGCGCGCGAGCGGTTGCGCGTGGGGCTGGTGGTAGCGACTCCTGCGTCAAACCAGCCAGCATCCGGTGCGCCCAGCGATGTGCGCGCCTACGCCTTGAACGCCAAGTCGCGCGCACTGCTCAAATCGCTGCGCTGTTGGCCAGGTGCCATGCACACTACCAAAGTATTGCGGATGCAAGTCAAAGGCGACGCTGGCGGCGAAGTCAATTTTTCTGCCGCCGAGCTCCAGGTGCCCAGCCTGGCCTGGATTGTCGATGCGCCCACGCTCGAAGCCCAGCTCGTCCAGGCGCTGGGGTTTCAGCCGTTGATCGAGTTGCTCGATGCGCCAGCACCGGCCGCGTTAACCGTCATCTGCGAAGGCAAAGCCAGCCAGACCCGCGCCGAATTCGGCATTGACTTTGAGCTCACAAACTAT